>Ga0134126_10003299_pt1 | contig 20259 bp, 18 predicted proteins | sample KB31752_FD_96881 | JGI IMG/M metagenome (GOLD analysis project Ga0134126, IMG submission 96881) | Terrestrial soil microbial communities with excess Nitrogen fertilizer from Kellogg Biological Station, Michigan, USA - KB3-175-2 | ecosystem: Environmental > Terrestrial > Soil > Unclassified ... | reverse complement strand
CTTTTGTGTGACAGGCTTCGAAGTTTGAGTCATTAAATTGTTGAACCGCAACCGCTAAATCGGGTTCAATGATTAACCTGGCGGCACGTCTGGCAGCACTATGCGGATCGTCGTCCCGCGCCCCAGCTCGCTCTCAGCTTCCACCCGTCCACCGTGCAATTGGGCGATGTGCTTCACGATCGCCAACCCCAAACCGGTGCCTCCCAGCTCACGGCTGCGCGCCTTGTCACCGCGATAAAAGCGCTCGAAAATTCGCGGCAAATGTTCTTTGCTGATCCCGATTCCGTTGTCAGACACGCTCAGTACCACGTTAGAACCGCTACGCGTCCCTCGCAGGCGAATCTGTCCATTGTCGGGTGAAAATTTCACAGCATTATCCAGCAGATTGTGGAGGGCTTCCTCCAGACGCGTTCCATCGGCGCGAAGCACCGACGTTTCCGAAGGCAAATCAACAATCACCTTCAAGTTCTTTCCGGTCAGTTTTTCCTTCCAATCGCGGATGAGGCTGTTAAATAACTCATCCATCCGTACAACGCTGATCTCCAACTCTGCGTGGGAGGACTCCAGTTGTGCAAGGCTTAGCAGATCATCAACCAGCCGTTGGAGTCGTTTGGAATGCCTTTCCATGATCGAAAGGATGCGTGTGAGTTCCTCTCGTGATGTCTGCGGCTCATCAAACAACACCTCAATGTAGCCGCGTAAAATCGACAACGGCGTTCGGAGCTCGTGCGAAACATTTGCGACAAAATCTCTCCGGATTTGATCCAGCTGCTTCAACTCAGTGATATCGTGGAAAAGCACGACTGCGCCGGTCACTTCGTCGTTAGCGTTCTTGATTGGGACGGCGCCGACCTCGACATGGCGCTCGCTGTGAGTTCTCGAATCGGCCAGGCTCAACTCGCTTCGCATTGCCTCGCCAGTGCGCAGCGTTTCCGTAACCAGTTGATCGAGCGTGGCGTGACGGACAGCCTCAACCAAGGGAACGTCCACTGTACGATCGCGCAGTTCGAACAGTTTTTGAAAAGTCGGATTCATAAGGGTAACACGGCTGCGCGCGTCAACCACGAGCAGGCCATCCTCCATCGCGCCGAGAATTGTTTGCGTGCCGGATTCGCGCCCCGCGATCTGGAGTTCGAGTTCTTGCTGTCGAGCAAAAATATTCTCCAGCGCAAGACCAACACGGTGCGGATCTTTTCCACCGTTAATCAAAAACGTGGACGGACGTTCACTCCGAGCTATTTGCGAAACGAGCTGTTCAATGCGTGGCCACGGCGCGGCCCATTTTTGCCAGAAAACCAGCGTTATCACTGCGAATAGGACGCAGATGACGCCCAGGATTAGCCAACACATCTGGCCTTAGTTTTCCTTCAATCGATAACCGAACCCACGCACGCTTTCAATAACATCGGCGGCTTTGCCAAGTTTTTTGCGCAGGCGTCGCACATGGGTGTCCACTGTGCGCGTGTCAATCACACTTTCATAACCCCATACATCGTTGAGCAAGCGATCGCGCGCTTGAACACGGCCGCGTCGTTGTATCAGAGTGCGCAGAAGTTTAAACTCAAGGCTGGTAAGATTGATCCGCTTGCCGTTAACAGAAACTTCATAACGCGCCGGATCGATGGTAATGGGACCGGCAGTCAAAGGTTCGTCGTCCGGTTTCGCCTCGCCGCGGCGCATGATCGCGCGAATGCGCAGCACGACCTCCCGCGGACTAAACGGCTTTGTCACGTAATCGTCCGCGCCAAATTCCAAACCGACTATCCGGTCGATTTCCTCGGCTTTCGCGGTCAGCATCATGACAGGAACTTGCCGAGTCCCAGGGTCGCTTTTAAGAATTTTACAAACTTCCAGCCCAGGCATCTTAGGCAGCATCAAATCAAGAATAATCAAAGCTGGCTTTTCCCTGCGCGCTTTTTCCAGTCCAGCGGCGCCATCACATGCCGTCGAGGTGGTGAAACCGGCTTTGCGCAAATTGAGCGCGAGAAGATCCACTACATCGCGTTCATCCTCGATAATCAGCACTGTGTTCGCAGACGCAGGTTCCATGGCAGTTCGCTTTATCGCCGAAACTGTTTCAATTTGCCAGTGAAGCTTTTTACCAATTCAAATGTTACCCAAATCAGAGAAACCTATTGCGGAGAAAAGGTCCTTTGGTAGGCTCCGGTTCCTGTCACAGGGCGCCCTAATGTATGTTTTAGATAAAGCTCTGGAGGTTGTTTTAGAGGGCGATGGCCGACGGAAGCGTCGAGAACGTTCAGTCTTACAGGTTGGATTTTTCATGGAAAAAGAAGTAACCCTGTGCTTCGCCGAAATTCGGCAGGTACACGCCGATTACGCTTGCGCCCGCAGGGAAATTACGAGGCACCTCGCAGGAAGTCGCCGAGTGTCATGGCCTTGAAATCCTCTCACTCCATGGCCGAAGCGCGAGTCATCAAAATGCCCCTTTCCACTTCAGAAAGCCAGAGACGATCTTTGGATGAATCATCTTATATCGCTACGACGTCTGAGGCACTGCAGAATTACGAAGCGAATGAGGCACGCTGTTGGTATAAGGCCAACGCTGACCCAGATGATCCTGCTGGCAAATTTGCCTTTCAGAGACTGCGTCACACTTGGTTCACGCCCAAAATTGATCCCAAGTTTAAGCTGCGCCGGGACGATAAATTCTATGCCATGGGCTCATGTTTCGCACGCGGCCTCGAGAATGCGCTGGCGATGCACAAGATGACTGTTGAAAGTGCAGCGCCAGAATTTGCGGCGCTTCAGCCGGCCAACAAGGAAGTCTCAGGACTCGGATTTATCAACAAGTATAATACCTATTCCATATTGAACGAACTACGATGGGCGCTCGATCCAGACGCGGAATTCCCTCAAGAGTCCATTGTCCAATTGACAGAGACAACCTGGGACGATCCACATACAGCCCCTACCCTCGAGTTTGCCGATCTGCAGGAAACGCTCGAGCGCCGCGCGCTAATCCAGGCGGTTACCAAACGCATAGAGAATTGTCGGGCCGTGATCCTGACTCTTGGGCTTGCAGAGGTGTGGCGCGATGTGAAGGCGAACGTCTTTATCAATCGAACTCCCATTCCATCGTTGTTAGAGACCGTACAAGATCGATACGAATTTCACCTTACTGGTTTCGCCGAAAACTTGGCCAATCTGGAGGCCATACACGCGCTGCTAGGCCGGTATGGACATCCCGACGTTCACATCGTCGTTACGGTCTCACCGGTCCCCTTGATGAACACCTTTTCAACTATGGATATTGTCGTGGCCAACACCTGGGCCAAGTCTCTCTTGAGAGCAGTTGCCCACGAATTTGCTGCTGCGCATGGCAACGTGGATTACTTTCCAAGTTATGAAATTGTCCAAAGCTCAGATCGGGCCGCTGCATGGGAGGATGACATTCGGCACGTCACCGGCGTTGGAGCCCAGCACATCATGAAGTTGTTTCTGCAAAACTATCTCGACTAACATCGGTGACATTTGGTTACTGCAGTCGTTTCCGAGGCATGACTCATTCCTTCCCAACGCTTTTTCGATTTTGGGGACGCAGTACTCCCCGTACGCTGCGTCGAAATACCTGTGTCCGCGACGTGTGCAACATCACGCAGTGCCAAACCACCTAGTGTCCTTGTCGGCGCCGAAAAGAGGCCGCTCGAAGACTGAACCGACCTGCTCTGAGAGGCGTTCGATCACTTAGAGGTACTTGTTAGTTCCATGCTTTCCAGCAGTCCTAGACGCACGTTACTGGATGTCGTTCACTCTGAACTGAGCTTGCGGTGCCTATCGCGGCGAGAACGTCTCGCGTTAGGGGCCATATGTCTTTGCGCGCTGATCCTCCTTGCTGCTCTCCAATACGACCGGGTGTTTTTCGGAGACGAAATCGGCACGCTTAGATATCTAAAAAAAAGCTCAGCCTATATTTTGACCCATTTCAGCACATGGCTGTCGATGAATTATTTCATTTTGGTCGAAAGATGGATCTCCCGACTTTGCGGAGCGACGGACTGGCGACTGACTATATTGCCGCTGACGGCTGCCATTGCAATAATTCCGTTGACTGCCTCGGTGGCCCTCAAATTTACAGGTTCGTCGCGCACGGCGCTGATAGCTGCCGGCTTGGCCGCTTTCAACCCTTACCTGGTGATGTGGGGCCCGGTGATTCGTTCCTACTCGCTATTGGTGGCATTTAGTCTTTTGACCATCAATGAATTTTTCTATTGGTATTCGCGGCGAGACTGGTGGAGCGGTGCACGATGTGCTGGGGCTGTGTTATTGCTGCTAATTGTACACCTCAACGGCGTTTACACCGTCGCCTTTCTCATACTATTGCTGATAGCCGAAAGCATTTCCGCAGGTTTCACCAACGGACGCCGATTTTTCTGGCAAGCCAGAACGCTTTGGATTCCGTTGGCTGGCGTGGCGTTCATAGTCGGCGCAGCTTACTGGCGACTTGTGCCCGATATCGCAAAGGTCAACCGAGAGTGGGGAACGGATACGCCGCCAACAAGCATGGCATATCTTCCGCAGGTGTTTACCACGTACATGGGTGTCGGTTACCTCGCCTGGCTGTCCGTGTTTTTCCTGCTTGCCGGCTGTTGGTCGGCGGCGCGAGAGAAGCGAGCCCTTATTCTGCTCTGTGGAGGGATTATTGTGGCGCCAATCCTTATGTCCCTGCAAGGGATCTCTGTTAACACATCGGCGTTCGCCCGCTATCTCATTTGTTCTCTTCCCTTGCTTCTGATTGTGATGGCAGCGGGAATCGATTGGCTTGCCAGACTGGTTTGGATGCGAGGAGCCGCGGCCATTACAGCTTGGGGCCTTGCCACGCTGATTGTTGCATGCTGGACTCCCAACATCCGCGGGCAGTTTCTCGTCCAGAAGCAATGGCCTCTTGCAACGGTGGCTAAGTTTCTGCACTCGCAAATGGGGGCGAATGACGTGGTCGTAACGGGATGGGCCGTCGGGTTCACATTGGAACAGTTTTTCGACCACCCGGAAAAATACATCATGCAGCCTGACAAATACCTTCGCACATTCGCTAACCGACTTGATGCGCCGGTACGAGGGCGTGTCTTTTACCTGACAGGGCCGGGTATTCCGAACGGTCGCACGGCGCCGATTCAACATTTCGGGCAAGCGGAGGTGACTATCTATAGCGGCAAGACCGCGCGGGAGTTGCTCCAGGAATGGAAAGAAGACCTGCTGCTTCGAACCGCGGGCCGCGTTTATGCGCCGTTTCACAATGATTATCAACTACTCGCCCTTCTCGAAAAGCGGTTGCCTTCTGGGCAGTCGGCAGATCATTGGCGTTCACTGGCCGAACGCTGCCGAGCTCAGAGTCCGGCTGCGCGTGATGTTCCACGCCACCTGGAAAAAGCAACGCGAGCGGTCGTCTTTCCTTAAATCGGTTTCGGGCTTCCGGTTGGGTATTTCGGCAACGGCCGCACTCGCCAAACGATCTTCCCTTACGTAGATTTTGGGATGGCTGATGCGATCGACCTGACCATTGTGATGCCTTGCCTAAACGAGGCGGAGACGCTCGGCGCATGTATCGAAAAGGCGCGGCTTGGGATCAAACGTTCCGGCGTGCGCGGCGAGATTCTTGTGGCCGATAACAGCAGCAAGGATGATTCAGTGCAGATCGCGGAAAGACTCGGAGCCCGCGTTATTCACGTAAAAGAAAAAGGATACGGCAACGCATTGCGGGGGGGCATTCGAGGCGCGTCGGGGAAATGGATTGTCATGGGCGACGCCGATGAGAGTTACGACTTTTCGGAAACCGATCGCTTCGTAAAGAAATTTCAAGAAGGCTTTGAATTGGTTGCAGGTTGCCGACTGCCGCGCGGAGGTGGAGAAATTCAACCCGGCGCGATGCCGTTCACACACCGCTGGTTCGGGAACCCGCTGTTTTCGCGAATGGCCCGACATATGTTTGCCGCTCCCATTCACGATGTTTATTGCGGCCTGCGTGGATTCACTCGGGAACTGTACGACCGACTGGAGCTTCAGTGCGACGGAATGGAATTCGCCACCGAAATGATTATTAAGGCTAGTTTACATGGTGCCCACATAACCGAAATCCCGATCACTCTTCATCCCGACGGACGCAAAACGCACGCGCCTCACCTGCGGACTGTTCGTGATGGCTGGCGCACTCTGCGCTTCTTTCTCGTGTTTAGCCCGCGCTGGCTCTTTCTCGTCCCGGGTTTTGTTTTCACCTTGCTCGGACTGGCTGGATACGCTGTCGCATTACCGGGATTGACACTAAACGGCGTGACCTTCGACGCTCATACCCTCTTGTTTTCCAGCCTGGCGATTATGATGGGTTATCAATCGGTTCTGTTTGCTATTTGCGCCAAGTCTTTCGCTATCGGCGAAGGTTTGCTACCGAAAGACCCACGCATGGACCGGTTTTTCAAAGTGATTTATTTGGAACGCGGTCTGGCCATTGGTGCTCTGGCTTTCTTAATTGGGTTGATCTTATTAGGCGTAGCAATCCTGCAATGGAAGTCTGCCCATTTCGGTCGGCTCGATTACGCTGTCACCATGCGCTGGGTCATTCCAGGCGCGACTCTGACCGCGCTGGGCTTTCAGACTGTACTTTCAAGTTTTTTCGTGAGTATTCTGGGAATGAAGCGGCGCCTATGAGTCTGTTTTCGATAATAGCGATGCCTGAATTTTGTGGTTGGTCGCCTCCCGATTTTCACCGTAATCAATGATCCCTGACCGGTTTTGGCAGGCTGGGCCACTTGCCTGCAGGATAACCATCATGCCATGGACCTTTTGTGCCAAGTCGTCCGATTTCTTCACCATCATTCGTGGAATATGCTGAAATGGATTTGATCGAATCTGTTCATGGACGATACGTCCACAAGAGACGCACTTCGGTCCTGAGTGGTTGGTGTTCCAGAATTATTCCATTCGATTCTGAGGTGCTAGATGTCGGCTGCGGTGACGCTCGACTCGCTCGCTTAATCGCAGATAAGCGACCTGATATTTCGATTTCCGGAATTGACGTCCAGCAACGCAAACATTCAGTGATGCCCGTGGCAACGTTCGACGGCAAATCCATACCGTATGCGGACGGCAGCTTCGATGTTGTGATGTTCGTTGATGTAATCCACCACGCTGACCAGCCCATGATGCTTCTTCGCGAAGCTGCTCGTGTCGCGCGGAAAGCCATTCTTATCAAGGATCATCTTCTCGAAGGCACCTTCGCTCATTTAACTCTGCAGTTAATGGATTGGGTGGGAAATGCGCGCCATGGCGTTTCCCTGCCGTATAACTATTGGACGCTAGCCAAGTGGCATCATGTATTCGACGAGCTACGGCTTAACATCACGTTATGGGAATCGGACTTAAGGCTCTATCCATTTCCGGCAGATCTTATCCTGGGTCGATCCCTGCACTTCATCGCGCTGCTTGGAACGCCAGGCGATGGTAAGGTTCCACATTCAACATGACAGAGTCCAAGCAGAGGGAGCCAGCTGAGCAAGACCGACCTCCTCATGACCCATGGGAGCAGGCATACCTGCGGTTTGAAAGCCCCGAGCAAGAAATCCGAAAATTCATCGGACGATTAAAATTTATCGGTGCTACGAAATGGCCGCGCGACGCAAAGATAGTGGAGTTGTTTTGCGGAAGGGGAAGCGGACTGAGGGCACTGTACCAGCTTGGCTTCAGCAAAGTCGAAGGAATCGACCTGTCGCCTTCACTCGCTGCCGCGTACGTCGGTCCGGGAAAGATCCTGGTCGGGGATTGCCGGCAGCTCCCATTTGAAAGTGCCAGCAAAGATATCCTTATTGTCCAGGGCGGCTTGCATCACTTGCCTGTGCTCCCTAATGATCTCGATCGAGTCCTTAATGAAGGAGCGCGTGTCCTGAGTAAAGATGGCTTGCTGGTCGTGGTCGAGCCGTGGGCTACTCTTTTCCTATCCGCGAGCCATGCGCTTTGTCGAAGTCGAAGCATTCGGAGACTATCACCAAAGATCGATGCATTGGCCACGATGATTCATTACGAGCAAAAAACGTACGAACAATGGCTAAGCCAGCCTGGACTTATCCAGGATTCGCTCCGCAAAACGTTTCGAATCGAGCGCTGTCATTTCAGGTGGGGAAAAATATATTTCGTCGGACGTAAACGGACCCGTTGAGTTAGCAGGAACTGGGCTCCGGCGATCTATGAGCAATCAGCCAGCAGTAATCATAAAGTAAGTCGAACTTTTAGGCACCTTCATCATGCAACATGACTCTGGGCTACGGCATTGGTTGAAGCTTCCGTTTCTGTACAACTTGCTTCAGGACGCCGTTGGAGCGAACGCGCTACGTCGAAGGGTCATTCAAAACCACGTTCGAGCGAAGGCCGGTGACAAGGTAGTCGATATGGGGTGCGGTCCGGCGCGAATCCTGCGCTGGCTTCCGGATGTGCGATATCTGGGACTGGACATTAATCCCGACTATATTAGCTCTGCCAGGCGCACCCACGGTAACAAGGGCACATTTATTGTTGGCGACACAAACTCCCTTGAAGGTGATCAGCGATTTAAAGACGCAGACGTTGTGATCGCCCTCGGCCTTCTGCACCACCTGGATGATGCAGAGGCTGCGCATTGTATTCGCTTTGCTTATGACGCGCTAAAGGAGAGCGGCCGATTTGTATGTCTTGATGGATGTTGGATCCCAAATCAAAGTTCATTTTCCAAGTACGTGATGTCTCATGATCGAGGGCAGAACGTTCGGACCGAGCATCAATACCGCCAGCTTGCGGCGAAAGTTTTTAGAAACGTGAATGCCTGGGTGGACAGTAAGGCAATGCGCATTCCATATGTGACTGTGGTTCTCGAATGTCAAAAGTGAAACTCCGCGAGCGCAGGCGCTTTGCTTTCGAACCCGAATTTAAGCCGGGACTGCACCACGCGGTCGCTGGCTATTACTTGAAAGTAGCCAAGCCCGCAATAGTCTCCACCCACCGACAACTACCAACACCAAAAAGGTAGTTCGTTGAAGAACTAGCAGTCTCCAGAACAGCGTTGGTTTAAACTCAAACTCAACGTAGTTACCTCCCGCTGGCAACACGACCGCAAGTTGAGTGAAATTTGCTCGCAAAATTTTCGCCGGTCGGGAGTTGACTCTTGCGTGCCAGTCATCGCTCCACCGTTCGTTTAGAATTAACAGTCCCGGCCGCGAGGAATTGGCCTGTACGCCAAAGACATTTGGCGTATGAAAAATTGGTTCAACTAGATCCTCGGAGATCGGTGTATCAGGAATACTCTGTTCATTCGCTCGAAGTGGCGGAGAAATTGTTTGTTCTTTCGATTTTTCTATGGCAGCGGCACGGTGATAATCAAATCCCGCGGCAAGTTTGCTTCGGAAAGAGTCTTTAGTAGCGAATGGTATGACCTTATGGACTAGCGTGTATAGTTCCATTGGATCAGATGCTTCATAAACGCGATAACCGCTTTCTGTAAAAAGAAGCCTGGCCTTCGGATCGAATGGCATCGAGTCCTGGCCACAAATAAAGTATTTCGTCCCGCGAAGCATGCGGAGATTAACTTCCCGCTCAGGGAACATTTCCTGGAATTGATCGTAAGGTACGGGAGTACAATTGAGATAGAAGGTCCGAATGCCGTAGTAACTAGCATTACTTCCCCACTCAACAGGCCGAAACGCCGAATCAACAACAACCACACGGTACTGCGCAATGTCGGGAAGCTGCGCGACCCGCCGCAAGACTCGATGGGACCTGAGGTTATCCGCACGTAAATATTCGGAAACCCAAAATCGCTGTGTCCCCGGCGGCGATAGGACTGAAGCTAAACACGCCAACAACAGGAGCGCGATGGCCACTAGACGTTCCCGGCGTGAGGATGTCGGCCAAAGCATCCAGGCAAGCGGCAACATCGCCAGCACGAGCCAGCTGGTTGTCTTTTCGAGATGATCGAAAACCAGAGCCAGAACAAAAATAATCAAGCCTAAGTCCATCGCGATCCAAAAATACCACGACCCTCTTCTTTTCAGTTGTAATTTTCCGTTTGCGACATCCATGATCGCCTGCAGCCCCAGACCTGCTAGGCAAGCTGTTAGGACTGTAAAGACTGCAAGGTAGCGACCCGCTTCCCGGATTCGATTTAAGAGCGGTAGATGAAAATGGACGTAAGCCAGCCCGAAATGTGTTCCGAAACCTGCAAGTAAAAAATAAAAAGCGATCGCTCCAAACGTAAGCAACAAGAATCGAGTTAAGGTGTCAGCACGTCGATAGAAAACGACGCAGAGGAGTATCCCCAACAAAGCGAGTGGCCCCACATATATGCCGCCAATTACATGAAGATCGGATGAGTCGAAAAACAGGTGAGTAAGATCCTTCGCTGCCAGTTGATGCTCATTAAATCGCTCCCAAGGAATTGAAGCGTGGCCGATGATGTGAGAATTCGATCCTAAATGACGAATCATCGTGCCTGTCGCTAGGGTCATTGGCACAAAGGCGACGGCAGTCAGAGCGAAAACGATGGTTGCGGCAATGCTCAAACCCAATAACAGGCGACCCGCTGCACCGACACCTTCCTTAAACCACCGCCATATAACAGCGGCAGTAAAAAAAAGCGCGCAAACAAACGCGGATTGAATTACCGGCTGCGCCGGATTTGCAGTACAAATCAGTGCAGCGGACAGCGAAAACAGCGCGATACTTGCAAACGAGAGTGGCGCCCGCAGCAGGAGGATCATCCCGGCAACGAACAACGGAAACCAACTCCAGGCGGCAGCGATTACGATCCAGTGCGCGCTGACTTCGGTGTTCCCACTGACCAGGCCGATAGTAGCTCCGCAAAGCGAGGCTAGGCCTCTCGCTCCTGCAACTCGCAGCAACACATACAGATTCAAGTACAAGAAGAAAACATGGAAACAGGTGACATAACTCAGCATGTACAACACCGCGACCGCCTTTCCATAGTTAAGCAGGCCAAAGAAATAAAACGGATAAGTCGCCGAGAAATGCGGAGTTTGGTATAGGGGGAATCCGCCGAGAACGGTGTCCAGCCAGTATGGAAAACTGCCCGTCAGCGCAATCTCGGACGCGCGCGAAAAAAGCGGACCGTAAAGCCAGAGGTTATCTTGGAACGGAGCGTACAACTCTCCATGAGCGAACGCCGGCCAAAAGCGCAAAGCGAAAAGTGCCAATATCAAAGCGAGGAAGACTCCGTCTTCACGCCAGATGCGGCGGAGCTGAGCGACAGATGATCCGTTCACAGAAAAGCGACTTCCGGCAGATTCCTGAATGCAATCATAAGGGCTCTGACTGTTTCTCCGAGGGCAGTTCTTGCCGAGCGGCGGGCGATTCACCCAATCTGATTCTTTCGGGCTGCCGCGAAGATTGAAATCCCGAACGGGAAACGCAAATATCGCAACAAGAATCGTTCTGCGCCAAAAAGATTAAATAGCACTTTGTTAGAAGGCCTGCGAACATAGACGAAGTCACCCTCGGCTTCGTATGCTTGACTTCTGCAGCGCGCAACCAAGCGAACCACCGCAATGGGCAAAAATAGGAACGTGTTAAAGTACGTGATGCGCTCAATGGCAAAATGGGCAGCCTCTAATTTCTGTCTAAGCTCAGCAAGAGTGTAACGCCTGCAATGTTGATTTACGATGTCCTGCTGCCCCCATAACCACATATACGCTGGCACTGACAACGCAATTCGACCGCCGGGTTTCAACTTGCGATTTACGATCTGGAGCGCGCCGGCGTCATCTGGAATATGTTCCAGCACGTCAAACATTGTGACTCCGTCATAGGATTCTTGCTGGATATCCGGAGGAAGTTGATCGATTGATGCGTTGAATATCGGCATTGGACACCGCGCCGCTGCGAGACTAGCCAACGAGGGATCAGGTTCAACGCCTTCAAGGCGCGCGTCCGATGGATATATTTCCAGCAGATTATGGCCGGGTCCAACGCCAATCTCCAAAATCTTCGGTTGTGGCGACCATTCAAGCCGGGCAAGCAAGTCCCGCAGTATCAGCCGCCGTGCCCGAAACCACCAGTGCTGGCCTTCGAGGAGTGCGTACTGCCGAGCATAACTCTCTTGCATTAGAGTTTTACGTTGCTACGCGCGAAAGCGCTGGATTGACCGCGATTGACCCACTTCGCGTCTCTTGCGATGATTTCGCAGGAAGCCAATGGCTGGAATACCTGTCGAATTTTCCATCGCAGTCCTTTGTTATCGCGCAGAGGAAGAGATCATTCCATTTGTGGAAAATCTTCACAAGATAATGTCGTTGTTTCGCTTCGAATGGGAAGTGATCCTCGTTGCGAACTTTTGGCCGGGCTCGGACGATCGAACCCCTGAAATCTGCCAGCGACTTGCCGAGCGATTGCCATCTGTTCGCGCGCTGGCCGAGCCCAAGCAAGGGGCAATGGGCTGGGACATGCGCAGGGGACTGGACGCGTGTAGAGGCAAATATATCGGAGTGATAGATGGCGACGGCCAGTTTCCCGTGGAAGCGATATTCTCCTGCTTTGCGAAAATTAGAAGCGACGATTTTGACCTGGTAAAGACGTATCGGGTCGAGCGCCAGGATAGTTTTTATCGAAGACTCATTTCGATCGCTTACAACTGGCTTTTTCATCTCTTCTTCCGCGGATCCACCAAGCTCCGGGATGTCAACTCGAAGCCTAAGATCATGAGACGCGAAGCCTATAAGAAGATGATATTGCAGTCTAACGACTGGTTCATCGACGCGGAGCTCATTTTGAATTGTATCAATCTAAATCTCCGCATCTATGAGATTCCAGTAGAATTCCACTCTCTGGGAGCGCGCAAATCATTCGTGAAGCCAGGCGCGATTTTCGAATTCCTCCGACACATGATCGATTACCGCTGGCCCTCACGCCCGCCAGCGCGGAAAAGGGAGTAATGGAAAGCGCTTTTGTTACGGGTGGGAGCTCTCAGCTCGGGCAGCATGTCCTTCGGAACCTGACGTCAAGGATGCGGATCCTCGCGGTGCTCCACCGTCGTAAGATCAACGTTCCTGATGCCGAGATTGAACTGTTGCATGGAGGGCTGGAAGAGACCGTTCGCAACCCAATGACATTGCAGAGGGCACAAGTAGTTCTGCATATGGCCGCGGTCACACATTCAGATGATCCATCCGAATATTTGCGCGTGAACGCGGAACTGACCAAACAATTGATTTCAGTCTGCAGCCCGTCCCAGCACTTTGTATATGTGAGCACAATTTGTGCGCACCCCAAGGGCGGTGCCTACGGCAAGTCCAAGTGGCTGGCCGAAGAAACGGTCCGCAGCAGTGGACTGAATTACACGATTATCCGGCCAGCGGAGATTTACGGTTCCAAGGGTGACGAGGGAATTGATGCGCTCATCGCGCTTGCGCGAAAGGTACACATTCTACCGGACTTTCGCCACGGCGGTTCAATCGAGTATGCCCCAATCAGCGCACAGGAAGCCGCATCCTTTATTGCCGAGGCGACAGTTTATCGCCGTTATACAGGCCAAACGTATACTCTTTGCGCCGACCACTCATGCGTAGCTCCCGAGATGGCGCGAGCACTGCGCAATTCTTTGCGGCCTCTATTTGTCGTGCCTGTGCCGATAATGATGCTGCGTTTGGCGAAGGCCGTTGGTTTACCTGTGCCATTCAGAAGCGACCAAATCGATCGCCTCGTTCTGCCAAAAGCCTATGACAACGCCCTGGCGCACCGCGACTATGGCTTTCAGCCGCGTTCCTTCCTCGATTATCTCACTGAAAGCGAAAAAACCACGCGTGACCGCGTTCCAAACGATAGTCTTCAGGCTGCGAAATGAGGGAAGGCTCCAACGATACTGTTCTCGACCTGGCTTTGTAAAACATCTAAGAGTTGGCGACATGCGTCGCCCAATGAAGCTATATCTGCAATTTTGTCTTAACGGCCGCGCCGTGATGTGATTGATGCTCTCAGATGACTCAACGCCGAAGAGCACAAAACGAAAGCCAATCTTCATTTTGCACTTTGTGCGCTCCTTTGGCGAAGGTTGATCCCGCAGAAACCCGGCGGTTAATGCGGCTGAGTCTCGCCAGGATTGTATGATCGCTTCTTCCACCCTGCGAGGGACAAAGCAAGAACGGGCGCGTGGATACACGATACTCGACGCGCTTTGCGTGGCCGTTCTCATCGCCTACTTCCTCTACTTTGCTCTTCCAGCGCTAGGCGGGGGTTTCCGAGAAGACGAGATGATGAACATCGGCATCTGCTGGTGTGCCGGAGCGTTGAAGTCGCTCCTGGCAAACATTGTATTTTGGAAGCTATTTCTTTGTCCAGGAGACGCTCTTTACGATCTACCTCTTTACCTTTATCGCCCGGGAGGGGCTCTTTACTACCTGCCGCTTTATCATTTCTTTGGCCTAAATCCCCTGCCTTACCGGATTGTCCAGATCAGCATTCTCGCTGCGTCCATTCCCCTGGTTTATTACTTGAGTCGGCGACTCAGCTCTTCACGGTCGATTGCCTTTCTCGCTGTCCTTGCTCTTTGTTACCATCCGCGGTTGGCCGGCCTCGTGTTCGTCGGTGCGTTCATTTATGACGTGTTATGTGGATTCTTTTACTTCGCGGCATTGGCTTACTACGTCCATGTTCGCGAGCAAGACGTTTCTCTTCGACCCGCGCAATTGTTGGGATTTCTAGCCCTATATATTTGTGCGCTGAACTGCAAAGAGATGGCGGTTACGCTGCCAGCGATTGTCCTAATCTATGAGTTTCTGAAATCTCCTGGCTGCCCGGATTGGAACGGGTTCTTGCGTTGGATCCGATCGTATGCCGCACCATCTTTGATTGCTGGATTATTCACCGTTTTTTATATCTACTCGAAAACCCATGGCAGCGGCACCCTGGCAAGTTTAGATCCTTATCGGCCCAGGTATTCATGGCACAATTTCACGGCTTCCAACGCCAGGTTTGTTGGGGAATTGTTGTTCGCCGGGCATACGGTCACTCCAATAACGCTGCTACTCTTGTGGGGGTGTGTTTTCGTTTACGCCTTCATACGCCGGGACCGCATGCTTCAGCTCATGGCTTTCTGGACAGTGATCGTACCCCTTCCTCTGGCGTTTATCGTCCCGGTGCGCGGCGATGCGCCTCTTTATCTTCTATTGTTTGGATGGGCGATGATCTTTGCAAAGCTTGCGTTTGATTTGATCACCTTAATTTTCAAATTTTCGGTGTTCGTTGGCACCCGTGTTATAGCGGCAAGATCCAGTGCAAATTCCGGGGTTGCATCGGCTAAAGTATTTCCCCGGGTTTTCCGAATCATCGCGACGCTTTTGGTGGCGTTCGCCGTCGCTGCCTTTACTAAACGAGAAAATCAGCGCCTCCAGGCGCCTTGGCTCAACGCAGGCACAAAAACATCTCATGTTATTCAAACATTCCGTTCCCTGGACCTCCGCCCAGAGCATGGCAGCCGTATTCTCCTTTTGCTGAGGGAAAATATCTTCCAAAATAAGTGGAATGTTTTTTTTATCGCTTCTCTGGTTTGGAACAATCATTCCCTCCGTATTTGGGTCGAAAATGTAAATGAACTTACGCCACAGCAGCAGGCGAACGTCGATTATGTCATCTCAGTTAGTGAATTCGAAGCGAACATCATCCGCTCGCCTGAGCTTCCCAAGTCCGAATAAGCGATCGAGCCGAGAGTTTAAGAAGGTAGTCGTCCTCACACGGCAGAGAGATATCGGGGAGTTACATTACGGCCATCGTGTTAAGGAGCCTATCAATGAGTAGTCGAGTGTGGCGATCGTTTGCACCGCCGGGTTGGCTCATCGTCTGCGGCGTGGTTTTGGCTGTGTTACCGCTTATACAAATGACGAGCTTGCGCCATAAGGGGCTTACTACCGACGAGCCTCTCCACTACCAGTACGGCTATCGCGTATTGAATGGCTCCCCCCAGCGAACGGGTGCCATAAACAGCAGCACCATGCCATTTTCAAGTTTGCATGCCATGACCAGCGAAAATCTGGCGGTTTTTGCGCAGCCGTCGGGTATTTCATTAGACACTTCGTGGAGCGGTCAGGTACAGCGAGGCCGGTACGCGACCATTGCTCTCTCCCTATTGCTGGCACTGTACGTGCTAAAGTGGAGTTACGAACTCTATGGCCGCAATGGAGCTCTTCTTTCGCTGAGTCTTTATGTCTTCGATCCCAATCTGCTAGCCCACGGTCAATTGGTGACGGCTGACTTGCCGGCCGCTTTGATGATCACGATGGCACTCTATCATTTTTGGCATTTCCTCAAGCTAGGTGGCAGGCGACGGGCTTTCTTCAGTGCATTGACACTCGGCTTAAGCCAATTGGCCAAATATTCATGCGTTTATCTGTATCCGATCTTTTTGATGACGGCCCCCATTTACTGTCGCTTTCTGAAGGCAACCGGTGAGGCAAAGCCCACCCGATCGCATAGTCTGGCCTGGAATGCGTGCCGCTGGCTCATCGTCATAGTGTTCTTCGCCGCGGTAAGCATCGTGACAATCAATCTGGGATTCGCCTTCAATGGAATTGGAACGCCGTTGTCGAGATATACCTTCATAGATCCGGTTTTCAAAAAACTCCAGGCAACGCCGATTGTTGGCAACCTGCCGCTTCCATTGCCGGTGCCTTACGTCCAAGGATTGGATCTGGTCAAGTTCGAGGAAAGGATGGGGCAAGCCTTTGGCAACATTTACATGGCAGGGCACCTTCGAGTAAATCATCATGACGGGACGCTCCAGGGGTTTCCAGGATATTACTTTTACGCAGCCTTCTTCAAGGTGCCGATTGCAACGCAAATTATATTTTTGGTAGCATTGTTCGGCTACTTCTCAAGGCGTGGACCGCCGGTGACGCGAAGACTTCGAAGTGAGGAGATTTTTCTCCTGGTTCCGATTCTGTTCTACTGGGTCTACTTCAACTTCTTCTTCAGCGCGCAGATCGGCATTCGTCACGTCTTACCTGTATTCGCCCTGGCTACAATTTTTTGCGGAAGATTTCTAGTTGCCCCGGAATCCAAGCTCCGACGATATGTCGCGGTGATTCTCGTGGCTTGGACTGCTGTATCGGCTCTTTCATATTATCCGCATTTTATCTCATATTTTAACGAATTCGTTCCAGATAGGAAAATGGCCTACCGGCACCTTGCAGACTCGAACTTGGATTGGCACGGAAACGAATGGTATTTAACGGAGTATATCCGCCGTCATCCTGAGGTTATCGTAGATCCTCGTAAACCACAGGCAGGTCGAATTGTTGTACCGGTCAACGCCCTGGTTGGAGTTAATCGGAGTCCTGAGGAGTACAGATGGTTAAGAGATCATTTTACTCCTGTGGATCACATCGCCTATTCGTTTTTGGTTTTTGACGTTCCGAAGGAAGTGCTTTCACGGAGCAGCGACAATTCCAAAGAGAAGGAATGGTCTCCGAATGCCCGGCACTAATGTTCACGTGCGATCACTAACTGTACGATGAATTTCTTCCAGGATTTCTGGCAGACTGTACCGAAATTTCCAGGCGGGATAGTGTTTCTGGAATTTTCTAACGTCGCTGATCCACCAGATGTGGTCGCCGATTCGGTTCGTCTCCTCATAGCTCCAATTTAATTTGCGTCCACTTATTTCCTCACATAGAGCGATAGCTTCGACCATCGAACAGTTACTGTGCCGGCTTCCACCGATGTTGTACACTTCTCCGCTGCGCGGCGCACGAATGAATTCGACGAATGCTTCGACCAAATCGAAGCTGTGAATGTTATCGCGAACTTGTTTGCCCTTGTGTCCTAATACGCGGTAAGGCCTGCCGCTCACAGTGCATATCATCAGGTAAGAAAGGAAACCGTGCAGTTCCGTGCCCGCGTGTGCCGGTCCGGTCAGGCAGCCGCCGCGAAAAGAGACAGTCGGCATTCCAAAATAACGCCCATATTCTTGTACCAAAATATCGGCCGCGGCTTTGGATGCTCCAAACAGCGAATGCTTGCTGTAGTCGATACTCATGGTTTCCGAAATTCCCTGCTCATATTCATGTCCGGGCTCGATTTCCCACCGCGTCAGCAATTCTTGCATGGGCAATTGGTTGGGTGTGTCGCCGTAGACTTTGTTTGTTGAAGTGAAAATAAATGGCGCCTCGGGGGAAAATATTCTCGCTGCTTCGAGCAGGTTCAAAGTGCCATTTGCGTTAACCGTGAAATCGGTCTGCGGATCGCGGGCCGCCCAATCATGGGATGGTTGTGAGGCTGTGTGCATAATCGCATCGATTTTTCCGGAGTAACTTTTGAATAGCCCGGCGACTGCGGAAGCATCCCGAATGTCGAGGTCATGATGATCATAGTCGCGGACGTTCGCGATGAGATTATCACGCGTTTTCTTGGTCGATGCTTCCACACCAAAGAACTGCGCGCGCATGTCGTTGTCGATCCCAACAACATGCGCTCCTTCTTGCGCGAACCGCTTTACGGTTTCCGAACCCATCAATCCGGCGGACCCAGTGACGATGATTGTGCGCATTTGCTCGACGATAATTGGTAAGACGATTTTGCCTAGAAATCCCGGGCTACATTACTCCTGTCAATTCTGCGTGTGACTGCGGGTACGATGGGCGAAAACATTCACATACCACGAGACATCGCTTCGAACATCATGCGCATCGAAGGGAATCAAATCATGAGTTCTGATCAGAGTCAGATTCATATTTAAGCGCTGAAGCGTCTTGACGAGTTCTTCCCAGCTGACGCCCGCCTGCGCCAACCCAGCAGGCCAAAACTCGAGTAAGAGATTGATGTCCGGGTTGTCCTGCAGCACCCGCCGCGCACCACGTAATGCATGAAGCTCGTATCCTTGAATATCCATTTTGACGAGATCGACGCGTTGGCCGGATTTAAAGTAATCGTCTAGCGCGACCATTTGAATTGGAACGGTCCGCCGTGAATCGCCATCTGTCTTGTACGCTCGATGATCAACGTTTAGCTTGTCTGAAATGTAAAGCTTACATTGGCCGCTCCGCTCTCCGACCGCAGCCTGAGTGAGCCGGACGTTTGAAAGATGACGTGTGGCAGTAGACAACAATCTGAAGTTGTCGAGCGACGGTTCGAAGGAATGAACCAGCCCCGTCGGCCCCACACAGCGGGAGAGAAACTCCGAGTAAATTCCGATGTTAGCGCCCACATCTACGGTCACAGCGCCCTGAAACAAAATCTTTTTTAGCAGCTGTCGCTCCACGCGATCGGCGTAGGCCTTGTAAGCGGCATAAAGAGGCCGATAAATGGGAAAGGCGTGTTGATAAATCTTGTTTCCAACACCGCGAAGAACTGAAGCTCCCGACATCAGCGCCGCGTCAGAGTTAAGGTAAAGAACGACGCGCAGAACCGCGGAAAACAGCGGCTGAGGGTCAGATCCATTGGGAAGAATATGCGATAAAGAAAGCACGGAACCGACAGCCTGCGCGAAATTCCACCAGTAGCCATGTACGACAGGGCACTGAAAGGTCGAGTGGAGAGAGTCGCAATATCGAAGCTCTTGCTTAGTCGCTGCAACCATTCACTCCGCCGGAAAAATATCAGCCACGGTAACGCGATGTTTGCCGATGCCAGAGGACCTTGCACCTTGCCTAGCTCCGGCTCCGAAATGCGGAAATCCACCGGTTCGTGGTGCAGATACTTGAAGATAAGCGTTGATAACACGGAAAAAAAAGGCTCAGTCGCGATCACTTTGCCGCCCGATTTCAATTTGGTCGCCGCATGGTTAAGAAACTCAATAGGGCTTTTCAAATGATGTAACACGTTCGTGAGTGTGATGACATCGATGCTGCTGTCCTTGATTGAATCGAGCTTGTCTATCTCATGGCAGTCAAACACAAGATCGAGGTAGTCAAGATCAAGCACATCGCTTGTTAAGACGTTTGGAAGAAATTGTTTGAGGGGTGAAGTGCCACTTCCTACCTCGAGTATTGAGAGCGTCTGCGGATTGGGAAGGTCACGGAATTGATCCCGGTAAAGTTCGCGATACCAAAAAAGAAGATTCTTGTTGGCGCCGAGACGCGCGCGGTTACGCAACGTTGCGGCTCGGTCTTCCGCATCCTGCCCCTGCAAGACCGTCGACGTACTGCTCATTTGACGGCACGAATATAAAGTGAGCCGGCCAATTCCGAGATGACAGGCATCTTCTCTAGAAACCGTCCGAACGCCTTCACACGGTTGATCAGAGCGACCGGCGTTTTTGGATGGAGAAAATCGAACGGATCGATT
>Ga0134126_10003297_pt1 | contig 20261 bp, 18 predicted proteins | sample KB31752_FD_96881 | JGI IMG/M metagenome (GOLD analysis project Ga0134126, IMG submission 96881) | Terrestrial soil microbial communities with excess Nitrogen fertilizer from Kellogg Biological Station, Michigan, USA - KB3-175-2 | ecosystem: Environmental > Terrestrial > Soil > Unclassified ... | reverse complement strand
TAAGGCAGAGTCCTCCGCCCTCCAGCGGCGTATGCCTGAATCCACCCCGACGCGTCGGCGGGACGAAGGTCCCATAAATTGCCGACTACCGGCTTGGACCCAAGTCCCGCCGAGGCCGCTGCTAACGAACGCGGCCGCGCCTTCCCCTCACCCTTCCGGGCGACCGGAGGCACTCGCCTGTCCAAAGTCCTGTGGAACTCGCCCTTGCATCGGCTATCGCACTTGCCCAAGATCACGCCGGCGCGTCCCCCGCGGCCACAAGTCGCCCGGACCGTGGTTTACTTCCGCGCCGCGGGCCGCCATTTAGAGATGAAGACGGCTGACCGGCTCCCCGCCAGGTCCGCTACGGCCGAGGGAGACCGCATGTGGGCCTGCTGAACTGGATCACCGACTACCTCCATCAGATCCTCGACGCCGTTTCCGGCAATCTCTGGCTTTCGGTGGTCTTCATCTTCCTCGTCTGCATCGGCGAGGCCGTGTTCATCATTGGACTTGCGGTGCCCTCCCTGCCGATCCTCGTGTTGACCGGCGGCCTCATCGCCCAGGGCAAGCTGCCGTTCTGGCCGATCTACCTCGCCGCCGTGGCTGGTGCCGTAGTGGGCGATGCCGTCTCCTACTGGATCGGCCATCTGTTCAAGGATTCGATCAAGTCCGTCTGGCCGTTCAGGAACTACCTGCCGCTGATCGCCCGGGGCGAGGAATACTTCCACAAGCACGGCGCGCTCGCGATCTTCATCGGCCGCTTCATTACCGGCGTGAAGGCGGTGATCCCCGGCGTCGCCGGCATGCTCGGCATGCCCTGGATACGCTTTTCGATCATCAACATCATCTCGTCCTTCATCTGGGCCGCCGCGCATATCCTGCCTGGCATGCTGCTCATCGGCTGGCTGGAGTCGATGGGACTGAGCCTCGAAATGGTGCTGATCGTCGGCGCGCTGGTCCTCCTCGTCGCCGTCATCGTGCTCCACTACTGGAAGCGCATCGTCCTGTTGTTCACGCCGTTCCTCGGCGAGTTCGGCCGGTCGCTCGAAGCGCGCTGGCGGAAGCCCAAGGTAGACGAAACCCCGACCACCGGCGGTTGATCTTGCCTGCGGCGCGCACCGCGCCTATGTCTGAGGCAAAGTTGCTGAAGGTACGGCTATGTCCGATCTGGTTGTCGAGCGCGAAGATTCTCCCGGCCACGGCCGCTACGTGATTCACCTGCCGGGCGGCCTCGAGGCTGAAATGACGTTTCGTAAGCTCGGAACCTCGGCGATCGCCATCGATCACACCTACACGCCGCCCGAATTTCGCGGCCAGAATATCGCCGCGCTGCTGATCGACCGTGGCATCGCCGATGCCCGCCGCGACGGGATCAAGATCAAGCCCGAATGTTCCTACGCCGTGGTGCAGTTCAAGCGTCACCCCGACTGGGCCGATCTCCTCGCCTGAGCGCGTTTCCAGCAAAAGTGGCTGCCGGTTTTGCGGTTCGGAAAACGCGCCAACCAAGGCTCAATAGCCGACCTCCGTCTGTCCATCGTCGGCGAGGATATCGCTGAGATCGCTCCAGAGGATCGTCACCGTCACCGCACCGGCGGCATAGGGCGCGATCTCGTAGGGCTCGAACTGCACGACGAGGCCATCGTCCGAAAAATCCCAGCGGCTCGGATCGGTCGCATTGTCGGCGACCGTCTTGTCGTCGTCGCCGCCCTGGTAGTCGTCACCGAGGAGCGCCTTGGCCTTGGCGACGATCATCTTGCCCAGGCTCGCCTTCCAGTCACCCTTGAACAGGTCGCTCGCCTGCAGCATCCGCTTCTTGTCGACGAGGAAGTGGTCGTAGCTAATATCGTAATTGCCGTGCGCCGCGCCGTGCCCATACCAATAGATGTTGGTCTCGAGCGTAATGCGGTTGCCGGCCACCGCCTTGACGGTGGTGGTGTAGTCGACGTCGGTCGACGGATTGCCCGGCGCCAGGTCCGTCGTGCCCTTGGTGAACAGCGGCGTCTCGCCGTCCGGCGAAAACTGCGAGTCTTTCCACATCTTGTCGATGGCCGCGTTGAAGGCCTTTGCGACATCGTCGTCGCGGTCGATCTTGACCGTCTCGAAGTGCTTGTCGCCGAGCTTGCTCGCCGCATCGGCCTCGGCATCCGGGTCGGGCTCCAGGAGGAACCGCTCGATCGGATAGAAGCGGTAACCGCCCTGCATCTTGCTCGCTTCGAGGCCGGTGATGCGCGTCTGGAACGTGCTCACGAGGCACTGCGTCTGGTCGGCCGTGTAGGTGCCGGTGATCGGCTTGGCGTCGTCGCTGCAGGCCTTGCCGGCATAATCGAGCCAGGCCTTCTGCCCGGCCTTGATCGCGTTGGCCGCGTCGGTCGAGAGCCCGCCCAGCGCGGTCGCGTAGGCCTGCGCCAGGATCTCGTCATCGTTGGACAGCTCGTCGCTGGCGCAGATCGCCTTCTCGAACGAGGTCATGGCCTTGCTGCAATCGAAGCTCGCCGCCTGCGCCGCGGTGGTCAGCGGCAGGGCGGGCGCGAACAGCATCGTCAGCGCCAGTGGCGCAAGGATCAACCGGGGCATCGGGACTCTCCTGTTTGCCGCATGCTACCGGGCCGCCGTGGGAGTACAAGCCTCTACCCGGCGCCGACCCCGGCCCGGCTGCGGTCGCGCGTCGGGTCGTAGACGACGACCCGGTCACGCCCGTCTTCCTTGGCGTGGTAAAGCGCGGCGTCGGCCATGTCGGCCACCTGCTCGAGGGTTTCGCCTGGCTCTGCCAGGCAGGCGCCGATGCTGACGGTGACCGGCACGCTGCGCCCGTCCTTCAGCGCCACCGGCTGCGACAGCCCGCGCTTGACCGCGTCGGCGATAAGCTTGAGCGGCCGGCTGCCGAGATCGGAAAACACCACGATGAACTCGTCACCGCCCCACCGTCCGCAGACATCGGCCGGCCTCAGCACCGTGCTGATGCGGCGTGCCATCTCGGCGGCCACCTCGTCGCCCGCCTGGTGCCCGAAACGGTCATTGATGTCCTTGAAGCGGTCGATGTCGATGAGCAGCATGGCGAGCCGCGCCGACGATTTCGCCTCTTGCCTGAGGCGGGCGAAGCCGTCGCCGAAGCCGCGGCGGTTGGCGATCCCGGTGAGCTGGTCGCGATAGGCGAGCGACTGCAGCTCCGCCGTCCGCTCCTCGACCATGTGTTCGAGAACGCTCATGTTCGCCTGCACGGAGGTCGCCATGGCCGCAAAGGTGCGCGACAGCCGGCCGATCTCGTCGTCGCCCTTGTCCGGTCTGACCGGCGCCCGATCCCCCTCCTTGATGGCGACCACGCCGCGCTCGACCTTGGCGAGGCGGTCGACGACCGTGAGCTTGAAGATGAACGCGATGACCAGCGCCACCACGATCATCATGCCCGCGAGCAACAGCCCGATCGGCAGGAACAGGCTGCGGTCGATGATCTTGTCGACGTCCATGATCGTGACGTTGTACCAACCGAGCTTGTCGAGATAGCCGATCCCGACAAGCATCTGCCGGCCATCGATCTGCATGAACTGCGACCGGACCTCCACGTCGGGCGTAGTGACCTCGGTCAGCATCTGCTTGAGCGCGGTGCGGTCGGCCTCGCTGTCGAGCAGGGAATAGATCGTCTTCTTGTTCTCGATGGCGTTGGTCAGCGAGTGAAAGTCGATGTAGCGCGGATCGCGATGCGCCTGGATCGCGCCCGACTGGTCGACGAACATCGACTGCACGCCGGTCTGCGGGAAATCGACGACCTGCTTGATGAACTCGGTCAGGTCGATGCCGGTCCCGAGCACGCCCAGCACCCGGTCGCCCTCGCGCACCACGCAGTTGATCCAGACCTTGGTGACGTCGAGCTCGTCGTCGTGATCGACATTGAGGTGACAGCCGGCACCCAGCGCTGCCGTCGCGTAGTACCAGGCGTCGCTGGGATTATCGCGGCGCACGGTGAAGCTGTACTGCTGCCCCGCGTGCGAATTCTGCGCGTCGTTGTAGTAGTAGTTGCCCGACCCATTGACGACGAAGAAGTAGCTGTGGTCCGCGAACGACTGCCGGTACTGCTCGAGCTCCGCGATGGCCCGGGCCTTCTTGTCTGGATCGGCCTCGTCCTTGGCCCAATCGGAGATCACCGGCGAGCGCGTGAGAGTCTCCGCCAGCGCCACCTCGCGCATCAGCGGGCTAAGGCCGCGATAGCGGTCGAACAGGATCTGCTTTTCCGCAAACAGGCGCCCGAGTTGCACCACTGTCGAGTTCACGAGTGTGGTGAAGCCCCAGTAGGTGGGGACGGCCAGGATCGCGAAGCCCGCCAGGATCAGGACAAGGATAGTCGTCCGAAGGCTGGGGCTGCGGCGGGTCTTCTCTGCTGCCATTCCCACAGCCCGGCTCCCAAGCCGGGGTCTCTCCGTCCATGCGCCAGCACTCTGATCGCTATCGAGTGAAGAAACCGCTAATCTTGACCCGACGATCAAGAACTAGGCCATCAAGAAGGCCTTCGCCGCGGCAACCTCGCTTGGCCGGAGTTCATGACCGCCATCGTGCCAGACCAACTCGGTCACGGCACCCTGGTCCATGAAATAGTCCGCCAGTCCCTGCGTCGCCGAGCTCGGCGAGATTGCATCGCGCCGGCCCGCAGTGATCAGCACATGGCGGCCACTCAGTTCCGGCTGCTGCGGTGGCTCGAACGGTATCAATGGATGCATGAGCACGGCGCGATCAACGAGATCGGGCGACGTGAACAGCACCGATGCGAGGATATTCGCGCCGTTTGAATAGCCCAGCGCCGTCACCGTCTTCGGCCGGACCCGCGCTGCGGTCTCGCGGATGAAGCCGGCCATCTTCCGTGTTGCCCGCTCGAGGTCGTCCATGTCGTAGACGCCCATGGCGAGCCGCCGGAAGAATCGTGGCGCCCCACCCTCGAGCACGTCACCGCGCGGCGACACCAGATGCGCCTCGGGCATCAACTGCCGGCCGAGCCCGATGAGGTCGCGCTCGTCGCCGCCCGTGCCGTGGAGCAGCAGCAGGAGGGGTGCCCCTTTCGGTGCCGTCACCTCTGCGAACTGATAGGTCACCGTCCCGGCTCCTGGCTGAGCGGCTCAAGCGTCTTCTCGAGCTCAGCCCTCAGATGCTCGTGCTGCCGGGGCAGCTTCAGCGCTTCGCCCAGATGCGCCGTGTCCTCGTCGCGTGCGAAACCCGGCTCATTGGTTGCGATCTCGAACAGCACCCCACCCCGCGTGCGGAAATAGACCGAGAAGAAGTAGTCGCGGTCGATCACCGGCGTGAGCTGGTAACCCGTATCCATCAGCGCCTTGCGCACCGCCAACTGGTCCGCCTTGGTCGGAACCGCGAAGGCGATATGGTGCACCGATCCGGCGCCGAGGCCGGCGAACGGAGTACCCGGCAGTGTCTCGAGATCGATGAAGTCGGCACCGTTCCCGCCACGCCGCACCAGCCGCTTGATGCCGCCATGCGTCTCGGCGACCTCGTAGCTCATGAATTTGAGGAGCTCTTCCGTTGCCCCTTCGTCGCGCAGCCGCAGGGAGGCCGAATGGAAGCCACGGATCGCCTTGTCGGCCGGAACGCCGCCATGTGTCCATGGCAGGCGAGCATCGTTCTGGTCTTCGATTAGCGCCAGCCCATCGCCGTCCGGTCCGGTGAAGCGCAGCCGCTTCTGTCCGAAGCTCTCATCGCGTGAGAGACCCGTGACACCCTGGGCGCTGAGCCGCTCTTCCCACCAGCCGAGGGAGTCTTCGGGGACGCTGAACACGGTCGTGCCCACCTCGCCCGTTCCGGGTCGGCCGCGCGCGATGTGCGGGAACGGAAAGTACGTCATCACCGAGCCCGGCGTGCCGGCTTCATCGCCGTAATAGAGGTGATAGACGCTTGGTTCGTCGAAATTGACGGTCTGCTTCACCCGCCGCAGGCCGAGCGTGCCGGTCCAGAAGGCGTTGTTCTGGGCTGCGTCCTTCGCCATCGCCGTGACGTGGTGCAGCCCCTTGATCTGATTGAGCATGGTGCAATCTCCGTAACGACCGCCTCGCGGCGCCGCTTTCACGACGAGATATGGCGCCCTGGAGATTGATCGGAAATATCGAAGAAAGGCACCAGACCGTTGCGCTTCAGCGAACGTCAGGTTCGATCGCGAAAGCGCAGGCTGTTCAACGTGCCGTTGCTCGGCCGGTACTCGAGCCCGACGAAGCCGTCATAGCCTTGGCCGGCCAGCCAATCGAGCCGCGCCGCCCAGTCCAGTGTGCCGCTCCCTGGCTCACCACGGCCCTGGGTGTCGGCGAGATGCACATGCGCGATCCGGTCCACCCGCCCGTCGAGTACGTCCTCGGTGTGCTCGCCCATCATCGCCGAGTGGTAAATGTCGTAGAGCAGCCTGATTTCCGGCCGGTCGACCTCATCGACGATATCGAGCCCTTCAACCGTCGACGTGAGATAGTAGCCCGGATGATCCACGCGATCATTGAGTGGCTCGATGGCGACGATGACGCCCGAACCTTTGAGCAACGCCGCGGCCTCGCGGAAGACTTTGACCAACGCCGCATGCTGCGCCCCGCGCGGAATGCCCGGCCGGTCGTCGCCTGCCTGCGCGATCATCACCGGGGCACCAAGCCTCTGCGCAGCAGCCAGCGACGCCCGCACGCCCTCAAGAAACACCGGATGCTGCGCCGGATCGGTGATGCGGCTGATCGGCTCACACAATATCCCCGCGAGCGGCAGGCCGGTCTCATCGAGCGCGGCCTTCACCGCATCGAGGTCCTTGTTGGACCAGTGCCAGAATTCGACCGCCCCCATCCCCGCGGCCCTTGCCGCGCGGATGCGATCGGGAAAGCTCACCGCACTTTGGCCCAGCAGCGCCGCCTCCGGCGTTCCCGGCAGCGGCGGCAGCCAATCCGCATCGGCGAACAGCCACTCGATGCACGCCGAATAGCGCGTCAAACGACGACCTCGTGCGCGACGCGTCCTTTGTCGCCGAAGATGCGGATATACCGCGCGATCTCCTTGGGATCGCCGGTGGCCTTCTCGGGATTGTCGGAAAGCTTCACCGCCGGCCGGCCATTGGCAGAGCTGACCTTGCAGACGAGCGAGATGGGATCGAGCCGATGATTGACGAACGGCGAGCAGCCGACAAAATCGTTGGTGAGGTTGGTGCCCCAGCCGAAGGTCATGCGGACCCGGCCCTGAAAATGGTAGTAGGCTTCCTCGATCATATCGATGTCGAGCCCGTCCGAGAAAATCAGCAGCTTTTCGCGCGGGTCGCGGCCCCTGCTCTTCCACCACGAGATGATCTTCTCCCCACCCTCGATGGCCGGCGCGCTGTCCGGCCGGAAGCCGGTCCAGTCGGCAACCCAGTCGGGCGCATCGCGGAGAAACGCGTCGGTGCCGAAGGCGTCGGGCAATACGATCAGCAGATTGCCGCCATAGTAGCTCTTCCAGTCCTGCAGCACCTGGTACTGCGCATACCGCAGCACCGCCTCGTTCGGGGCGATCGCGGCGAGCACCATCGGCAGCTCATGCGCATTGGTGCCGAGCGCCTCGAGGTCGTTGTCCATGGCCAGCAGCACGTTGGACGTGCCCGTGAAATTGCCGCCCAGCCCTTCCTTCAGCGCCTCGACGCACCAGCGCTGCCAGAGGAACGAGTGGCGCCGCCGGGTGCCGAAATCGGAGATGCGCAGATTGGGCAGTTTCTTCAGCCGCTCGACCTTCTCCCACATCTTGGCTTTGGCACGGGCGTAGGTGACATCCAGCGTAAAAGGCCCGTAATTCCGCAGCGCTGCGCGTGAACGGAGCTCGTTGATAATGGCAAGCGCCGGAATTTCCCACATTGTCGTCTCGACCCAACGACCGGGAAAGTTGAGCTCGTACTGGCCGTTCTTTTTGGTCAGCTCGTAGTCGGGCAGCCGGAAGTCGGCGAGCCAGCGCAGGAACTCGGGCGAGAAGATCTGCCGGCTTTCATAGAAGCTGTTACCGGCGAGCCAGATCATCTCCTTCTTGCTGAACCGGAGCGTACGCGCGTGATCGAGGTGTGCCCTCAGCTCGGTCTCGTCGATCTCTTCGCTCAGATGCACGCTGGTCTTTCGGTTGATCAGCGAGAAGGTCGCGTCGACCTTGGGGTACAGCCCCCAGATCATCTGCAGCATCAGCAGTTTGTAGAAATCCGTATCGAGCAGCGAGCGCACGATCGGATCGAGCTTCCAGGTGTGGTTATAGACGCGACGCGCGATGTCGGTCTTAGGCATCGGACAACACTCCACTCGGCCTGCCTCAATAGAGCATCGGCAGCCAATGTGGGAACCCGTTTTTCGTTCGGCAAATGCCGGGTAAAGATATGTCCCAGTTCAGGAGGAATCACGATGGCTGACCGCAGGATCCGCTGGGGGATCGTTTCAACCGCCGATATCGGCATGAAGAAGGTGACGCCGGGGATCATGAAGTCTCCGCATTCCGAAGTTGTCGCCCTTGCCTCGCGCGACCTCGGCAGGGCCAAGGCCGGACTTGCCGAGCTCGGGCTCACCAACGCCCGCGCTTACGGCACGTATGAGGAGCTGTTTTCGGACCCTGAAATCGATGCCATTTACAATCCACTGCCCAATCACCTGCACGTGCCGGTGACGCTGGCGGCGGCGCACGCCGGCAAGCACGTACTTTGCGAAAAGCCGATCTCGATGACGGCGAAGGAGGCCGAAGAGCTGCGCGCGGCGCCCGGAAACGTGCTGGTCACCGAGGCCTTCATGGTGCGGCACCATCCGCAATGGCATCGCGCCCGTGAAATCATCCGTTCGGGCGAACTGGGCGACGTCCATCTCGTCCGTGCGGCGTTCCTCTACTACCTCGACGACCCCAATAACGTGCGCAATCTCGCCGATATCGGTGGCGGTGGCCTGCTCGACATCGGCTGCTATTGCGTGATCTCCGGCCGCTATCTGTTCGAGGCCGAGCCAAAGCGCGTCGTCGCGCTGGTCGACCGCGATCCATCGTTCCGCACAGATCGGCTGGCGAGCGTCATCGCCGATTTCGGCGGCGGCCGGCAGCTGAGCTTCGTCTGCGGTACGCAGACCGCCGGCCGGCAGACCGTGGAAGTGTTCGGTACGCTAAGGAGCCTTGAGATCGTCATTCCATTTAACGCCCCGCCGGACGAGCAAACCGCCATCCTCGTCGGCGCCGGCCCACAACGCGACCTCTATCGCCGCGAAATCATCCGCGCCGTCGACCAGTACACCGAGCAGGCCGAGAATTTCGCCCTCGCCATCCTCGGGCAACAAAAGATGCCGTACGGCATCGAAGACGCGATCAGTCAGATGCGCGTGCTCGACGCGATCTTCCGCTCCGAGAAGTCGGGCAACTGGGAAGACGTGAAGTGACCGCAAGCTTCGATCTCACCGGCCGCACAGCGCTCGTCACCGGCGCAGCCCGCGGCCTCGGCCGCGCTATTGCCCTGGCGCTTGCCGAGGCCGGCGCCGATGTGGCCTTGGGCCTGCGCGACGCGTCCGCCGATGCCGGATTGGCCGCCGAGATCGAAGCCAAGGGCCGCCGCGCCCTGCCGCTGCAGCTCAACGTGCTCGACCTCGAGCAAGGCCGCGCCGCCATAGATGCCGCCATCGCCACGTTTGGCAATCTCGACATCCTCGTCAACAATGCCGGTGGCGGGGTCGAGGAGCGGCCGGTCGAGGACTATAGCGAAGAGGTCTTCGCGCATGTGCTAGATCTCAACGTCCGCTCGACCTTCTTCCTCACGCAGTATGCCGGCAAGCACATGCTGGCACGCGGTCAGGGCGCCATCGTCAATATGGGCTCACAGGCCGGCGCCGTGGCACTGCCCGGAGAGGCGGTCTATTGCCTCAGCAAGGCGGCGGTTTCGCATATGACCAAGTGCTTTGCGGTCGAGTGGGGCAAGAACAACGTTCGGGTGAACTGCGTGGCACCCACCTTCATCGAGACCGATGGGACCGAGGCGATGCTGTCACGGCCCGCGTTCCGCGCAGAAGTCATCGACCGCATCGCGGCGCTACACCGTGTTGGCCAGCCGCGTGAAGTGGCCGATGCTGTGGTGTTCCTCGCCTCGGACGCTGCGTCGCTGATCACCGGCCAGACGCTGCTGATCGATGGCGGCTGGACAGCCCGCTGAGCGCTCCTCTCTTGCGCTCCCGGCCGTCAGTAGGTCTTGGCGCCGCTGACCATCAGGTGCACCGCATAGAGCGAAGTGGTGCCGCAGATGAACAGCCGGTTACGCTTGAGGCCGCCGAAGCAGACATTGGCCACCACCTCCGGCACGCGAATCTTGCCGATCAGCGTGCCATCCGGCAGGTAGCAGTGCACGCCGTCGCCGGCGCTGGTCCAGATGCGGCCTTCGACATCGAGCCGGAAGCCGTCGAACAGCCCGGATGTGCACTCCGCGAACTCGCGCCCGCCGCGCAGCGTCGCGCCGTTCACGTCGAACACCCGGATGTGCTTGGGATGCTGCGCACCGTGCGTGCGTCCGGTGTCGACGACATAGAGCTGGCTCTCGTCCAGCGAGAAGGCAAGACCGTTCGGCTTGATCATGTCGGAAACGACCACAGTCACTGCGCCGCTTTTGGGATCGACCCGATAGACATTCGAGCGGCCGATCTCGCTCTCGGCCCGGTCGCCCTCGTAGTCGGTGTCGATGCCGTAGGTCGGATCGGTGAACCAGATCGAATCGTCGGACTTCACCACCACGTCGTTCGGCGAATTGAACCGCTTGCCCTCGAAGCGGTCGGCGATGACGGTGATGCGGCCGTCATGCTCGGTGCGGATCACCCGGCGCGCACCATGTTCGCAGGTGACGAGCCGGCCCTGCCGGTCGACGGTATTGCCGTTGGAATTGTTCGACGGCGCCCGGAAAACGCTGACGTGACCGTCGGCTTCGTCGAACCGCAGCATGCGATTGTTCGGAATATCCGACCAGATCAGCGATCGGGCGCCGCCCAGCCAGGCCGGCCCCTCGGCCCAGCGGCAGCCGGTGTAAAGCTGATCGAGACGCGCATTGCCGTTGAACAGAGCCGCAAATCGCGGATCAAGGACTTCGTAGATGGATTCGACGCTCACCATTCCCCTCCCCTTTTGGTGCATATTGCTACCACAGGAGCGGGCGCAGACAACTCACTCCACGTCGAGGTCGGCGAGTTCCCGCGAAAAGTACCGGCGATAGATTTGCAGCATCGCTGCCCCCTGCGCCGCTCCGGCGCGACCGAGATTGCCCAGACTGATCTGTGGCGGGGCAAATCGATGGGCGCCGATTCGGGCGACACGGTCCGCCGTTGCCGTCACCAGCCGTTCGAGCACGTGATGCGGCAGCGCACCATCGAGCACCACGAGCTCGAATTCCGCCAGCGTCGCCGCATTGAGCACGGTCTGCGCCAGAGCGAACGCGGTCACCTCGATCCAGTCGTCCAGCGCGCGGCTCGCAATCTCCGTCGGTTCGTCGGCCAGGGCCTCGGCAAGCGTCGTTCCGGCGGCGCGCAGCCGGGCCTTCAGGGCCTGCAGCGAAGCGATCTCCTCCACCAAATCGGGGACGCCGTGCTCGTTGGTCACCAGCATCGCACCCAGATCGGCGGAACTTGCGCCGGCACCGTCCCAGAGCCGCCCGCCCGCGACCAGGCCCGCACTCAAGAAGGTATCGATGCGAAGGAACGCAAAGTTCGACGGCAAAGGTGACGGCCGGGACAGGAACTCGGCCCAGCAGGCGGCATTGCCATCGTTGAGTAACTGCACCGGCAGGCCCGTCGCCCGTGCCGCCTCGGCGCCGACATCGAGGTTGGCCCAGCCTTCCACCTGGCCTTCAGCCGCAGGCAAGAGCGCTTTCGGCTGTCCCAGCCCGCTCGGCAGGGCCACGCCCAGACCAATCACCCGGCCCCGCCCGGACGCAGCCAGGGAGCTTAGGGCGACCGGCGCGAGGTTGCCGAGATCGGAGAACACCCGGCTGGCATCCGGATAGTCGTAGCTACGAATCAACCGCTCGACCACCCGGCCTGCCATGTCGACCAAGACCACCTCGAGCCGTTCCCAGCCAATCTCGGCTCCGAGTGCAAAGGCGCCCTCGGCGTTGAGATAGATCGGCGTGGCCGGTTGGCCCCGGCCACCACGCCGACGCGCGACGCCACGGGTCAGCAGCCCCCCTTCGTCGAGGGCGGCAAGAACGGCCGAAACCGTCTGCGGCGCAAGCCCGGTCAGCCGCGCGATATCGGCGTTCGACACACCCGGTGCGCGCGCAACCACCCGCGAGACCGCCCGCATGTTGCTTTGCCTGACACCCGCCGGCTGCATACCACGGGCCGCGACCGCGAAATATCCGCGGGCGCGCTCAATGTTCTCATCCACGATCGCCCCCGAGCGATCAACGGTCAAAAAAAGCGCCTGGAACGCGGCGCCTGCACCCAAACTATGCGTCATAGCTAGCCGAATTCAGCTATCGCTGCAAGGCTTTATGGCCCGCCTGCTTGCAGCATCAACCAGAGGTGAAGCTGGATCGATATTCCAGTCTCACCAGTTGGTTACCGATCCGTCGCGACGCTTCAGATGCGGTGCTTCCCAGAACTTGAAGCTCTCTTTGGCCACCAGGTCTTCGTTGATCTCGACGCCCAGCCCCGGGGCGTCCGTCACGGGGTATGTCGCACCCTCGAGCCGTGGCTGAACCGGAAAGAACACGGAATTGTCGAAGCCCAGCTTCTCGTACTGCGTCGTGCGCGTCTCGAGCCACGCCATGTTGGCGATCGCCGCGCAAAAATGCACCGTCGCGGCGGTGCACACGGGCCCGAGAGGGTTGTGCGGCATCATGTCAACATAGTGTGCCTCGCTCCAGCCGGCGACCTTCATCGCTTCGGTGAGGCCGCCGACGTTGCACACGTCGATACGGTTGAACTGGTGGATGCCCCGCTCGATGTAGGGCAGGAATTGCCACTTGCTGGCAAATTCCTCGCCGATCGCAAACGGCATGTCGGTCATGGTCCGCAGCGATTCATAGGCCTCGGGGGTTTCGTCGCGAATCGGCTCCTCGAGAAAATCGAGCGTCCCCGATGGCATCTTCTGGCAGAAGCTCGCGGCCTCCGCGACATTCAGGCGATGGTGGTAGTCGATTCCGAGCACGACGCTGTCACCCAGCGCCTCGCGTGCCGCCACAACGCCCCTCGCCGTCGGACCGATCGATTCACGCGGCTCGTAGATGTTGTCGTGGCCGCTGTGCCCGGAGGGAAAGAAGCGGAGCACGCTCCAGCCCTGCGCCATCAGCTCCCTGGCCTGCTCGATCATCGCCGGCCCGAGCTCGGCAGAAGTCGAAGCGAAGGTCGGAATCCGGTCGCGCTGCTTGCCGCCGAGGAGTTCGTAGACCGGCACACCCAGCGCCTTGCCCTTGATGTCGTGGAAGGCGATGTCGAGCGCCGAAATGGCTGCCTGCAAGACCCGCCCGCCTTCGAAATACTGACTGCGGTACATCTCCTGCCATAGCGCGCCGGTCCGCATCGGGTCGCGACCGATAAGGAATTCGCGATAGTGCTCCAGCGCGCCCGCCACCGCCTGCTCGCGGCCGCTAAGGCCGCTCTCGCCCCAGCCGAAGACCCCTTCGTCGGTCTCGACCTTGACCAGCATCTGGTTCCGTGTGCCCACCCAGACCGGATAGGGCTTGATCGCGGTAATTCTCATGAAGGTCTCGTCTAGCCGAGAGTGAGCGCTTGCTGCGTTTCGCCGTCGAACAGATGCAGCCTCGCCTGATCGAATTCGATCCATACCGGCTCATCGGCCCGCACTGCAACATTTGGCTCGAGGCTGACGATGACGATGTGGTCGCCCAGATAAACCTGGACGAAGGTGACGTCGCCTGTGGGCTCGACGGTATAGACTTTGCCCGGGACCGCGCCGGGTGCCGCGCTTTTGTGAAGCGTCAGCGTCGAGTGGCGGGCACCGAGGATCACCTTCGGCGTGGACGACCGTTGCGCCTTGCGCGCATTCTCAGGGTCTAGCCGAAGCGTCCAGCCCTGCGGGCCGCGCAGCACGGCCGCTCCGTTTTCGGTTGTGACGTCCAGCGGAATGAGGCTCATGGCCGGCGAGCCGACAAACCCTGCCACGAACGTATTGCGCGGATGCCCGAAGACCTCGGCCGGCGAATCGTATTGCTGCAGCACGCCGCCGCTCATCACCGCCATCTTGTCCGCCATGGTGACAGCCTCGAGCTGATCGTGCGTGACGTAGATCACCGTGGCCGACAGGTCTTGGTGGAACCGCTTGATTTCGCTGCGCATCTGCACACGCAGCTTGGCGTCGAGGTTGCTCAGCGGCTCGTCCATCAGGAACGCACGCGGATCGCGCACCAGCGCGCGGCCGAGCGCGACGCGCTGCTGCTGGCCACCCGAAAGCTCGCGCGGCCGCCGCTCGAGCAGATGCGTGATGTCCAGCACCTTGGCGGCTGCCAGCACCTTGCGTTCGGTCTCCTCGCGGTTGAGCTTCCGCATCTGCAGCGGGAAGGCGAGGTTCTTGAACACGGTCTTGTTTGGATAGAGGGCGTAGTTCTGGAACACCATCGCGATGTCGCGATCCTTCGGATCGAGATCGTTGACCAACTTGTCGCCGATGAAGATGTCGCCGCCCGACATTGGAATCAGCCCGGCCACGAGGTTGAGTGTCGTCGTCTTCCCGCAGCCCGATGGCCCGACCAGCGCGACGAATTCTCCGTCCTTGATGTCGATCGACACATGATTCACCGCATAGAGCGGCCCATAGGTCTTGACGACGTCTCTGAGAATAACTCCGGCCATGAGCGCCCTAGTGTTTGACCGCGCCCTCGGTGAGCGCACGCACGAAATACTTCTGCAGGATAAGGAACATCACCACCACCGGCACGCTCATGATGAACGATGCGGCCATCAGGCCCGGCCAGTCGGTGGCATACTCGGTGAAGAAATGCTGGAGCCCAATGGGCAGCGTCAGCTTTTCCTTGGAATTGAGCAGCGTCAGCGCGAACACATATTCGTTCCAGGCGAGGATGAAGGAGTAGATCGCCGTCGCGATGATACCGGGCGAGCTGAGCGGCATCACGATCAGCAGGAACGCCTTGAAGCGCGTCGCGCCATCGATCCGCGCCGCCTGTTCGAGCTGGATCGGGATGTTGTCGTAGAACCCCTTGAGCAGCCAGATCGAAAGGGGCAGCCCGAAGGTGAGATAGGTCAGGATCAGCGAAGCGAGATTGTTGACCAGCCCGAGCCAGCGCATCAGGAGGAACAGCGGCATCAGGAAGATCACCGCCGGGAACATGTTGCGGAGGAGTACCGCAAAGAACAGGAACTGCCGCCCGGGAAAGCGGAAGCGCGAAAAGGCATAGGCCGCAGGCACCGCGACGACCACGCCGAGGATTGTGGAACAGCTCGAGACAAAAATGCTGTTCCACATATACTGCAGGAATTCCTGCCCGGTCGGACTCGTCGGCAACAGCAACCGGACATAGTTATCGAGCGTCGGGGCGGCCGGCCACCATTGCGGTGGATACTGGAACGCCGCGAACTGCGTCTTGAGTGACGTGATTACCATCCACAGCATGGGCAGCACGGTGAATAGCAGCATCAGCAACAGGAACAACCGGCCGGCCCACCGCCACCAGTCGACAGGCTTGCGTGTAACCGGGCGTTCGACCGGGATGCTCGTCATTCGACGACGCCTCCCTCGTCCTTGCCCGCCAGCGCCCGGACGTAGAAATAGCCGAGCAGCATCATGACGATGAACAGAATCACCGAATACGCGGCGGCGATACCGAAGCGCACGCGCCCGAAGGCGATGTTGTAGATCGACGTGATCCAGATGTCCGAGGCGCCCGCGGGTCCGCCCCCTGTCATCACCCAGGGGATGATGAAGGAGTTGAGGTTGCCGACGAGCAGCAGCAACACCGTCACCATGGTGACTCCGCGCAAATGCGGGAAGGTGACGTGCCAGAAGCGGTCCCAGGTGTTGGCGCCGTCGACCTGTGCCGCCCGCAGCAATTGATCCGGCACCGTCTGCAGACCCGCCAGCAGCATGATCATGGCGAAGGAGAACTCCTTCCACACATTCACCAGGATCAGGGAGGGCAAGACGGTCGTCGTGTTGTCGAGAAAGTTGATCGGTCCCTTGGTCCAGCCCATCTGGGTGGTGAAGGCGCCGATGACACCGAAATCCGAATGATAGAGCCAGCGCCAGACATAGGACGCGGCGACCGCGCTGATCACATAGGGGACCAGCAGGATCGCCCGCAGCACGCCCCGTCCGAGGAAGGCGCGGTTGAGCGAGAGCGCACAACCGAGCCCGATGAGGAACGAGAAGAGCGTTGAAAAGACCGTCCAGATGATCGTGTTGACAGTGACGTCGCGGAAGCTCTGCGACCTCAAAATGGTGAGGTAGTTGTCGAATCCCGTGAACGTCTGCTCGGCCATCGACAGGCTGGGCGACGTCTTTTCGAATGAGAGCTGGATGGTGAACCAGACCGGATAGGCGATGACCAGCAGCATCACCAGCAACGCCGGCGCGATGTAGAGGTAGTCGGCCCAATGCTGTCCGATCCGCACGAAGACATTGGCACGGCGTGGTACCGGCGCCACTGCTGCCCCTGCCGGCTGATCCGTCGCTACAGTCACCCTCGGTCCCTTAAGCTTGGAGAAAAGGCCGGCAGCCAAAGCCGCCGGCCATCTGGTCCAGGGAGGGACTACATGCCCGACATCACGTCCTGCACTTTTTTGGCGGCGTCATCGGCGGCCTGATCGACCGTCATCTTGCCGGTGAGTGCATTCTGCATCATGTCGGGAACGATGTTGTTCATGATTTCGGTGGCCTGCGGTACCACCGGGAACGGAATTCCACTCGGCAACATCGAGGTCGTCACGTCGAGGAACTTGATGGTATCGAGCCGCTCCTTCATCCACTTCGTCTTGAAGCCGCGCAGGTTACCCGGATTGGAGCCAGTCCAGGCGAGCTTGGTCGACCACTCCGGGCTGTTCCAGAAGCAGGCAAAGGCCTTTGCCGCCTGGGCGTCGAAGCCGCCATCGACGTTCTCGGGCTTGACGAAGTGCATGTTCGAGCCGCCGAACACGATGGCGCGCTTGCCGTCCGGGCCGGCCGGAACGAGGCCGTAACGCATGTTGGCCACCACGTTGTCGGCAACCTTCTTGTCGTCGCCCGTCGCCTTGCCCGCAAGATCGAGCATCTTGGCATATTCGGCGGGATGCGAGATCTCCATGGCCAACTGGCCGGCGATAAACGGCTGCTGGTTCTCGTTCTGCGTGTTGGTCAGGGCCGAGGTCGGCACGGACTTGTCGCGGACATACATGTCATAGACGGTCTGCAGCGCAGCTTTCGAGCCGGCATTGTTGAGCCAGACCGACTGATAGGTCGGATTGTCCGCAGCCTCATCCAGCGCACCGCCGCCATAGGCCCAGAGCTCGGGCATGAAGCGGAACGGCGTGTTGCCGGCATTCTGCCGCGCAACGAGGCCGTAGCCGGGGATGCCCAGCTTGTCGTGGATGATCTTGCTGTCCTTGACGACATCGTCCCAGGTCGCCGGCGCGTGGTCCGGATCGAGCCCGGCGCGCTTGAAGATATCGGCGTTCCAGATGAAAGCCATCGTCTCGTTGTTGGTCGGAATGCCGTATTCCTTGCCATCCCACATGTCGGACTTGATGGCGCCGGGCCAGAAATCCTTGCTCGAATAGCCGATGTCTTCCGGCTTCAGTTCCTGGAAGTAGCCCTTGCTCGCGAATTCGACGCTGCCCACGATCTGCAGGCGCACCACCATCGGCCCGGCATTGCCGAGCAGCGAGGTGCGAAGCTTGTCGAGCAATACGTTGTAGTCGATGTTCTGGTAGTCGGTCTGGATATTGGGATAGGTCGCCTTCCAGGCCGCCCAGAAGTCGGCGTCGATCTTCTTGTCGATATCCGGCGATGCGTCGTTGGGACCGGTGTACCAGTAGGTCAGCCGGCCCTTGTAATCGAGCGGCACGACCTTGGCGCATTCGGCGGCAGTGTCGACTTCCTCGGTGCCGGCGATGCTGCGCACATAATCCGGCGACCATTTGCTGAGGTCGACGCTCTGCGCGTAGCTGGCGCTCGTGGTCGCTACCAGCATCGTCGTTCCCATCAGCGCGCCCAGCGAAAGCGCGATCAGCTTGCGCGGCTGCAGCCGAACGGCTGCATCGCCACGACCATTCACGTCGGTCATAGAACCTCCTCCTCGATCGAAACCGATGCACCGGCCAAGCCCGGCAACACCGCCTGCCGCAGCCTCTGCTGCTTCCTCGAGACGGGCCGGCATTTCGCCCCGGCTCGCCGTCGCAACGTCGGTGGTTTCACCCACTCTTTGTCCCCAATGACCGTTGCAGACTCCAAAATCCGTGTCAACTCTTGTCGATATTGTACACAGAACTGGACAGAGCGAGTGTAATTTGAGTTAGATCGGGAATTGGAATCGCGGAGGAAACTGCCTAGAAGCAGCGCGAGATGACCACCACAATCAGCATCGACGAGCCTACCGAGGACGGCGTTGAGGCCTCCGGATCCGTCTATGAACTGATCCGCGACGACATTATTTCCGGCCGTCTCGTCGCCAATCAGCGGCTGAAGGTCGCTGACCTCGCCGAGCGCCACGGCACCTCTACCAATCCGGTGCGCGAGGCGTTGCAGCAGCTGCGCGGCGAAGGCTTCGTGGTGATGACGCCCAATCGCGGCGCGCGCGTCCGGCCGATGGATGAGGAATTCATCCGCGACATCTACGAGATCGAAATGCTGATCGAGCCCGCCCTGACGAAATGGTTCGTCGGCATGGCAACCGACCACGACCTCGCCGAGCTCGAGCGCATCCAGGCCGAGATCGAGGCCAACAATTTCGTCGACCCGGTCAAACACGGCAGGCTCGATACGCAACTGCACATGGTCATGTATGGCCGGCACTACAACCGGCACGCCGCCGACCTGTGGTGGAAGCACCGCGAGATCCTGCGGGCCATTTCGCGCCAGTATCCGACCACGCTCGCCCGCCGCGCCGCTGTGCTGCGCGAGCACCGCGACCTCATCGCCGCGGTCAAGGCCGGCGATGCCGACGGGGCCGCTGCGATCGTCGAGACGCATGTCGAAGGCTCGGGCCGGCATATTCTCGAACAGATGCGCGCGGCGCGCCGCAACGGCGAACGGCCCCGGGGCGGCAAGACTGCCTGAGACGAAGGAGCGCGCGTGATGAATGCCTCCACGGAGTCACTGCCGCGAAAGCGGGAACCTCTGTTTGGTCGCCGCGAACTGTTGAAACGGAGGTCCCCGCTTTCGCGCGGATGACCAGTGAAATTTGGGTGGATGTAAAGTCCAGCCGGTGACAAGGAGCAAGTTGCAATGCCGAAGACGGCTGGTCCCGAGGAGGCCCTCAACCGGGTCAACACCAACAGCAAGCCGTCCGAGCTGCGCATCACCGATATGCGCGTCGCCGAGATCGTCGGCGCACCGTTCACCTCGGCCCTGCTCAAGATCTACACCAACCAGGGCATCGTCGGACTTGGCGAAGTGCGCGACGGCGCCAGTGCCACCTTCGCGCTGATGCTGAAGAGCCGCCTGCTTGGCGAAAACCCGTGCGACATCGACCGGCTGTTCCGCCGCATCAAGCAGTTTGGCGGCCACGGCCGGCAAGGCGGCGGTGTCTCCGCGGTGGAAGTCGCCCTCTGGGATCTCGCCGGAAAAGCCTATGGCGTTCCGGTGTACCAGATGCTCGGCGGCCGCTTCCGCGAGAAGGTGCGCATCTATTGCGATACCGACGCCGAAAAGCCGAGCGGCACCGAAACGGGCAAGCGCCTGAAGGAGCGTATGAACCGCGGCTTCACCTTCCTCAAGATGGACCTGGGGTTGATGCAGATCGCCGACGTCCCCGGCGCGGTGGTCGCCCCGACGGGCTCGCTCGAGGGCTATCGGGTCCATCCCGGCCGCGGCCCGGTGAAGACGCTCGAGGATCGCCGCCGGCGCAACGCCGTCTATGACATCCACAATGTCCGCCACCCGTTCAGCGGCCTGCACTTCACCGACAAGGGCATCGACCTGCTCGAGCAGTACATCCACGAAGTCCGCGAGGTGATCGGCTACGAGATTCCGCTCGCCATCGATCATGTCGGTCACATCTCGCTGCAGAACGGTATTCGCCTCGCGCGACGGATCGAGAAATACGTGCCCGCCTGGCTCGAGGACGTGATCCCCTGGCAATACACCGAGCAGTACCGGCAGCTCCAGGACGCCACCACGGTGCCGATCTGCACCGGCGAGGACAT
>Ga0134126_10003296_pt1 | contig 20262 bp, 18 predicted proteins | sample KB31752_FD_96881 | JGI IMG/M metagenome (GOLD analysis project Ga0134126, IMG submission 96881) | Terrestrial soil microbial communities with excess Nitrogen fertilizer from Kellogg Biological Station, Michigan, USA - KB3-175-2 | ecosystem: Environmental > Terrestrial > Soil > Unclassified ... | reverse complement strand
TCAGGACTGCGATGATCTGTTCCTCCGTGTGCCGTTTCCGTGTCATGGCTCCCTCCTGTGGAGCCCATCACAGCACAGGGGAACTTCCCAGCCAATGGTCTAGTTTTCAGGGGGAAGATCAGTGACACCTGCATTCATGAGTTTGGGCGAGTTCGCGACGTACCACATCCAGAACATCCTGAGAATGCAAAATTCGTATCTCCATCGGCGGTCTGCGAAGTCTGGGATGCTGGGTCCCGAGACACCAGCGAGAGCATCTCTCATCTTGACGCTCAGTTCATCCGACGTTGAGACGAGCCTTCTCCCGTCTTCGGTGCCTACTTCGTTCCACGGAATCCGACCAGGTTCGTTGTCCATAAGCGTTCCGCCTTCACCTCCGCTGAACTATTGAGTATACTGACCGGCGTAGTACGCAGATACCTTGTGTCAACTCTCGCGTGATTCTTGTGTTGGTTCATGGACTTGTCACCTCTATCCACAACGCAACGTTGGCCTGCAGACCGACATAACGCCCGCGTTCAGCGGCGGGCCGAGCGAAGCGAGGGCCGTCGGCTGGAACGCATTGTCAGCTTCCGTTCCGCGAACTTGTGAAGAACGCTTGAGATGAGTGTTTGATATGGCAATCCTTCGCTCAGAGCCAGCTTCTGAAGTTCCTTCAGATCTCTTGAAGAGATGGGAATATTGATTCGTGCGTCCTTCTTAAATGTGGCTGCCGCATAGCGCTTGTGACGCGCAATCTCTTTCTTGACCTCAGGAATGCGCCTCAGCTTCCCGGACTCATATGCGTCAAGAATCTCTTTCTCTTCTTGATCAAGTGTTTTCATCTGATTCATCTACGTACTCCTTCGTGGCTTTGCGGCTGGGGATGACTGTTTTTAGGAAAATCTCTTCTTCCGACTCCACGAACGGCACCACGGTCCAGTGCTTTTTTTGCTGATGCCAGCGCCGACTGCCTCCGAGGATCATGCTCAGCCGCGCGTAATCCTTGCTCGGCGGCTGGGACGTTTTGATTGCCGCGACACCTTCGAGAGGAGCGGGAATTTCTCAGGGTTTCGAATGGATTCGACAGCGAGGTCGATGTCAAGCTCAGGCCAATACAGATGATGAGGATGTGGCCATTCGACAGTCACAATCTCTTCCACGGAGGCATCCTTAAACCATGGAAACTCTCTGAATGCAACAAAGAGTTCCTGGTCAGCGAGCAGCAGCCAAAATCCGTGCTTTGAGATGTTGGTGACCTCAGCTCCCGAAATGCGTTTCCCAAGCGTTGTAGATTTCATTCCTATGCTCCTCGATGAGAGCTTTGACTGCTCGGATCTGTCGGGTGGACAGTCCGAAGTTCCGAGCCAGCTCAATCTTCGGTCTCAGCCAGAACTTCGCTTCCCCACGATCGCAATAGACGTGGACGTGCATCCGGCTTTCCTCACGAGAGAAGAAGTAAAAACGAAATCCTCCTGCCCTAAAGATGGTCGGACTCAGACACCCACCTCTGACATTCTGGCTAGACGATCATGAATACAGCCTGCTTCTACACACGTGACTGTACCGTTAATGGCTTCCAACTCCCAGCGGGGCAGTCTACGTGGACACTCCGTCTTACTGCAAGGATTACTCCGCACAGAACACCGCCCAGCATTCACTGCTCACGCTCCTCTGCATCGAGCCGCTTCTCGTAGCAGCTAAACAGCCCTTTCCGGAACCGCACATGGCAGCCAAGCCCACCATACAATGCACAGGCCCGAGGATTCGCAGCGAGGCCATCGAGCCGCATCCGCGCCTGGTTGGAACGAGCACGCTCAGTGGCGTGAAGCGACCTTTCCCCCGTACCCGTACTCGTCACAACATTCTCCCCTAGCAAAACCTCATTCGTCGACTCCACAGCGTGACGATCTGGAGCGTCCGCGCCGAGCGCAGTTAATAGCGAGAACACCTCATTGTGTCAATGCGCTCATGGCAGCCGTTTGACTTCCCCTCCCCATCTCCATAGAATCCTCCGCCATGGCTTCGTCCTTCGTGCACCTTCATCTCCACACCCAATTCAGTCTCCTCGACGGTGCGAATCAGATCGAACCGCTGGTCCGGCAGATCAAGTCGTTCGATCAGCCGGCTGTGGCGATGACGGACCATGGCAACATGTTCGGCGCGGTCGAGTTTTATCGCAAAGCCAAAGAGGCGGGCGTCAAGCCGATCATCGGCTGTGAAGCCTACATGGCACTTGGTAGTCGACATGCCAAGAAAGACAGCGGCCTTGCGCACAATGATTACTATCATCTGATTCTCCTGGCGAGAAATCTTACCGGCTATCAGAACCTTATCAAACTCGTCAGTAAAGGATATCTTGAAGGTTTCTACTACAAGCCTCGAATTGATAAGGAGCTGTTGAAGTTACACCACGATGGAATTATCGCCCTTTCCGGCTGCCTGAGCGGCGAGATTCCCTATCTCATCGGTCAGCAAGACATGCAGGGTGCCATGGCGGTGGCCGGCGAATTTCAGGAGATCTTTGGGAAGGATCATTTCTACCTCGAAGTGCAGGCGAACGGACTTGATCATCAGCGGGTAGCCAATTCCGGCTTGATGGAAATTCACGAGAAGCTCGGGATTCCGCTGGCGGGTACGAATGATTGTCATTACTTAAAAAAGGAAGATGCGCGGCCTCATGAGCTGATGCTGTGCCTGCAGACGGGAAAGACGGTCAGCGATCCCAACCGGATGAAGTTCGACACGGATCAACTGTACGTCAAATCAACGGAGGAAATCGCTCCGGCATTCGCAGAATTTTCCGGCGCCATGACGAACACCTGCCGCATCGCCGACGATTGCGAGCTCGATCTTCCGCTGAACAAAACCTATCTTCCACAATATCGCGTCCCCGATGGGTTCAACGATCGTGAGTCTTATCTGGAACATCTCGCCCTCACCGGACTGAAGGAACGACTAAAAGAAAGGCCCAGCCGGATTGTGTCCGCTGTCTACGATCAGCGCCTTCGGGAAGAACTGATGGTCATCTGCTCGATGGGATTTGCGGGTTACTTTCTCATCGTCTGGGACATCATCCGCTTCGCTCGATTAAAAGGGATCCCAGTCGGGCCTGGTCGAGGTTCTGCCGCCGGCAGTCTTGTCGCCTATGCCCTGCGCATTACCGACCTCGATCCGCTCGTCTACACCCTCTTGTTCGAGCGTTTCTTGAATCCTGAGCGCGTCTCTCTTCCCGATATCGATATGGATTTCTGTATGGATCGCCGTGGCGAAGTAATCAACTACGTAGTAGACAAGTATGGCACCGACCATGTCGCTCAGATCATTACCTTCGGGACTCTCGGGGCCAAGGCCGCGATCCGCGATGTGGGGCGCGTGTTGGAAATGTCCTATGCCGACGCGGATAAAGTCGCGAAGTTAGTCCCCACTCAATTGAACATCACGTTGCAGCAGGCTTTGGAGACAGAGCCGCGCTTGCGCGAGCTGGTGGAGACGGACCCCAAAGTCAAAGAGCTGATGACCAATGCGCAATCCCTCGAAGGCCTGGCCCGACATGCTTCGACCCATGCGGCGGGCGTCGTGATATCCGAAGGACCGCTCACCGACCACGTGCCGCTTTACAAGGGCGCTAACGACGAAATTGTGACTCAGTACTCGATGGGAGACGTCGAGAAAATCGGGTTGGTGAAATTCGACTTTCTCGGCCTCAAGACCCTTACGATGATTCGGCGCGCCGAGACCCTCATCAACGAAATGCATCCTGAGGCGCCGCCACTTGCGATCGATCAGGTGCCGTTCAATGACCCAGCCACCTTTACCTTGTTGAGCTCCGGAAAAACAACCGGGCTATTCCAGCTGGAAAGCTCCGGTATGCGCGATCTGCTGACCGGATTGAAACCCGACCGGTTCGAAGACATCATCGCCATTATCGCGCTCTATCGCCCCGGACCGATGGATCTCATTCCTGATTTCATCAAGCGAAAGCAGGGAAAGGTGCCGATTACCTATGAGCTTCCGGAATTGGAGCCGCTCCTCCAGGATACCTATGGTGTGATCGTTTACCAGGAACAGGTGATGGCGATCGCCAACAAGATGGCCGGGTTCTCGTTGGGCCAAGCCGATATTCTTCGTCGTGCGATGGGCAAAAAGAAGCCGGAAGAGATGGAAAAGTTGCGCGCCAAGTTCATCGAGGGCGCGAAGCAGAAGAAGATTTCTGAGAAGAAAGCCGAGAAGCTCTACGAGTTGATCCAGAAATTCGCCGGATACGGTTTTAATAAATCGCATGCTGCCGCCTATGCCGTCGTCTGTTACCAGACCGCCTATCTCAAAGCGCATTACCCGACCGAGTTTATGGCGGCTCTCATGACGACCGACATGGGTAACCAAGACAAGCTGGTCGGCTATTTCACGGAATGTCGGGATCTGGGCATCAAGGTCCTGGGGCCTGATGTGAACGCCAGCCAAAAGCAATTCGCAGTGGCCGGCGGAGCAATCAGGTTCGGTTTGGCCGCCATTAAGAACGTGGGCGAGGGCGCCGTGGAGTCGGTTCTGGAAGTGCGGACTCAGGACGGTCCCTTCGGATCGTTCTTTGACTTCTGTCGGCGGGTCGATCTTCACAAGGTGAATAAACGCATGTTGGAAGGCCTCATCAAGGCCGGTGCCTTCGATACGACCGGCGCCAAGCGAGCACAACTGATGGCGGTGCTCGATCAAGCCGTGGAAGAGGGCGCGGCTGCTCAGCGGGAGCGTGAGCTGGGGCAAATCAGCATCTTCGGAGAGGAGCTGAATGGGCACAGCACCTCGACGGCCTTGCCCACTCCCCCGCTGCCTTCGCTTGCGGAATGGGATCAAGCGCAACGATTGAAGTATGAACGGGAACTGACCGGGTTCTATATTTCCGCCCATCCCCTCGCTCGCTATGAAGCGACGCTGAGTGCCTTGTCGACCGCCACGACAGTGGGATTGAAGGAATGCTCCGACGGCGGCGAGGTGAAGATCTGCGGCATCATCGCCACGGTCAAATCGATGCTGACGAAGAAGGGCGATCGAATGGCCTATCTCACGGTGGAAGATCTACAAGGGACCACGGAAGTGATCGTGTTTCCCGATTTGTTCAGGACTGCCGGTGAGCTGATCGTTCCGGAGCGGATCGTCCGCATCACCGGCACCATTGATCGGGGAGATAAGGGCACCAAAATTCGGGGGAGTAAGATCGAACCATTGGCTGAAGTTCAGGCGCAGTCCGTCAAACGTATCCGTATCCGCCTCAGTGATCGCCCGGAGGTCCGTGAGCAGTTGCCTCGATTGCTGGACATCTTTCGACGGCATCCCGGCAGTACCTCGATCTCGATGTCGTTTCGAACCGATGACACCTTGGAAGCCGAGACGGCTCCCCTCCCTCATCTCACTGTCTGCGCCAGCGACCATTTTGTGTCGGATGTTGAGGAAGTGCTAGGCAAAGGGGTCCTTTCTTTGCTATCTTAGGGGCCTTAGGTTGTGCCTTGGCCGATCGTTGTATGGGGTTGAACAGGGCTATGCGCGATTATCTCGAATTTGAAAAGCCGATCCGAGAGATCGAAGAGAAGATCGAGAAACTCTCTGCGACGGCCACCAATGGGAAATCGTCCGCCCAACATGACATTCGCAAGCTTCGTACGAAGCTTGCTCAAACCGAGCACGAACTCTACAAAAACCTGACCCCCTGGCAACGAACGCAGCTGGCGCGCCATCCGCAACGTCCGAGCACACTGGACTATATCACTGAGCTCACGCGAGACTTTCTTGAGCTGCATGGCGACCGTGTGTTTGGAGATGATCGGGCCATCGTGGGAGGGTTTGCCCGATTCAACGACCGCCCCGTGATGATTATCGGTCATCAAAAAGGCAAAACTCTCAAAGAGCGCATGCTACGGAACTTCGGCATGCCCAACCCGGAAGGGTATCGCAAGGCGCTCCGCCTCATGAAGACGGCGGAAAAATTCAACCGTCCGATCATCACCTTTATTGATACGCCTGGTGCCTATCCCGGCATCGGTGCCGAGGAGCGAGGCCAAGCGGAGGCCATCGCCCGCAATCTGTGTGTCATGTCTCGATTGACCGTGCCGATTATTTCCGTGGTCATCGGTGAAGGAGGGAGCGGAGGCGCCTTAGCTCTCGGTGTCGCCGATCGCGTCCTGATGCTCGAACATTCGGTCTATTCGGTCATTTCTCCTGAAGGTTGTGCCGCCATTCTTTGGGACAGCCCGGAAAAAGTTCCCGATGCCGCCGCTGCATTGAAAATGACCGCAAACGATCTTCTTGATCTCGGTGTGATCGACACGATTGTTTCCGAACCGCTGGGGGGCGCTCATCGAGAGCCGCGAGCCGTCTGCGCCCTGGTCGGAAAGGCATTGGCCAACCAACTGTTCGATTTGCTTGATTTGTCCGTCGAGCAACTCGTTGCTCTGCGGGATCAGAAATACCGAAAGATGGGGGCCGTCACAGGCATTCTCCCCGCCCAAGCCTGATTGATTTCATTGGTCCTTCAACAGTCCCGCTGTAGTGAATCGCCGTCCGATCGCAGAAAGAATCCTGCTTGCCAGCACAGGGTGGAACGGATCGAGCACCGCCGCTTCGAGATAGCGATCGACCGTTCGCGGTAATTTCCGCCACCACGCAAGCGCGGAGACCCGGGCTTGTTCGGCAGCCGCAGCCTCGCTTCTGAGGATACGGTGAATCTCTTGCTCGAAGAATGTTACATGGACAAGTTCGTCCTCGTGGATCGAGACCAAGTCCGGTCGTAATGTGACGAGTAACGTCGCGAACTCAAGTCCCAGTGACTCATACCCATAGAGCTGAACAGCCAACGCGGGCCATTGCCTTGGCACGGAGGGAAGTCGTTCCCGTTCGCGAGGCTGACGGCCGATCATGGTTTCAAATTGTGCCAGATGCTGCTCTTCATCTTCCTCGTGTTTTCGAAGAAAGGCATAGACATTCGGAGGAACGTCTTGTAAACGCGCCGACCGTACTGTCCACAGCGCCATGGCCTCGGCTTTGAGAAACCGTTCCAATAGAGCGGGCTCGCATTCTGGTGGGAGCCGAGTGGACGTAGTCGCATCAGATGGCATGATGGACTCATAGTACGCACACTCCGCCGGTTATCCAAGCTCTCTCGAAAGGGAAGGGTGAGAAGGGTTGACTGACAGGCATCATCTGTGTACATCTTACGCCTAGCTACTCACCGGACCGACTGCTAACCCGGGCCCAAGGGTTTCGGTTTGGTTAACCCATGAGGCAATACCTATGACACGTCCTGCCGGCACAATGTCTCCGGTCGTTCAACGGGTTGTTCTCTGTGTGCTCGCCGCGGTCTTGCTCTTAGAGATCGGCTGTGTCAGTCGGCGTACGTACGATAGAGTCAAGGCGGAGACGTTGGAACAGACTCAAGCCTTGGAAGCGATACGAGAGGACGTCAGAGAGCTGGACCGGGAGATCGCGGGATTGCAGGCCTCGAACCGACGTGAAGATGCTGCTGTGTCCGGATTGCGCGTAGATATTCAGCGGAAAGAAGAACAGTTGCCGATCCTGAAACAGCGAGCGCAGGATACCCTCGCGTCGCTCAAAACACAGGTGGCAACCTTGATGAATCAAAGTTGGCATCTGGCGCGCAAGATAGTGGATATTCGTCAGGAGAGCGCCTCCTTGCAGACCAAGGTGGCTCAGTACAAGGAGAAAATGGAACAGGCCCGAGCGTCTGTGATGGTGGCTTCGGAGAGGGACAAGCCTGCCACAACCCAGACTGTCGCTTCTGAAGCGCCTGCATCTTCAGTCGTGCCCACTCAGGATGCCGAACTGACGCAGGTTGCACAAGCTGCCCCCCTTCCTCCCAGCCTCGCGCCTGTCAAACCATCAGTGTCGGCGCCCTCCGTGAATGTCGATCCGCCTCAGGCAAACGACTCGTGGATCGGAATAATCACCAGCTGGTTCGCCAAAATCTGGAATTGGTTATTCGGGTAGTGCGGGGCCTTCGCGCCTGATCGAACAAGAGCGACACTGCTCATACGAGGTGTGAGCAATGTTCGTCAGCCCACTCGGCAGCTGCACGTCCTGCGAGCCGTCCCGTCGCCAAACAACCCGTGAGCAGATATCCTCCGGTCGGTGCCTCCCAGTCCAACATTTCTCCAGCGCAAAATACCCCCGGAAATGAACGAAGCATCAGTCCCCTGCCCAACGCCTCGAAAGAGACGCCACCGGCTGTGCTGATGGCTTCTTCTAATGGGCGAGGTGCCACGAGTGTGAGCGGTAGGGATTTGATGGCAGCAGCTAGATGAACAGGATCTGCCAGCACGTCTTTCGACACAACTTCGCGCAGGAGGCCCGCTTTGACTCCAGCGATACCGGCATAGCGTTTGAGATGTGTGGCGATCGTTCGTTTACCGCGTGGTTGCGAAAGATCTTGCACGAGTCGCTTCAGTGGTCGATCGGGAACGAGATCTAACCATAGCGTTGCCGTTCCCTCCGCTGCGATTACATCACGTGCATCGGCAGCGACCATATAGACGGTGCCACCCTCCACTCCTTTTACCGTAATCACGAACTCCCCCATGCGACCAATCACGGTACCGTCGACGGCCTTCACCATGACGTGAACAGTCTTCACTGGATGTCCGGCGAACTTTGTCCGAAAGTGCTCGCTCCACCGTACGTCAAAACCACAATTGGCCGGCTTCAGCGGAGCGATCAATATATTTTGTTCAGCGAGAATCTGAGTCCACGCGGCATCAGACCCTAGGCGCGGCCAACTTCCCCCGCCCAAGGCCAATACCACCGCATCAGCTTGTACGCTGGGCGCGCCATCTGACGTGATGAACCGGAGCCTGCCATGCTCATCCCATCCGCACCACCGATGTCGAACACAAAACCGAACGCCGGCCTGCCTCAACCGACGCAACCATGCACGCAAGAGCGGCGCGGCTTTCAAGCCAATTGGAAAGATTCGTCCGGACGTACCGACGAACGTTTCCACACCAAGCTCACGAGCCCAAGCCCGCAGAGCCGCAGGGGGGAATGATCTGATCGCTGGTTCGATAAACGCCCGGCCAGAGCCATAACGCGAAAGGAAGGACTCCATCGGTTCCGAATGAGAGAGATTCAAGCCGCCTTTCCCTGCCAGCAAAAACTTTCGGCCCACCGACGGCATGGCATCATACAGCTCGACGGTGGCGCCGGCAGCCACTGCCGCTTCCGCTGCCATGAGTCCAGCTGGGCCACCGCCGATTACCACAACCGCTCCCATCAACATCCTGACAATTCGTTACGAGATGTATCCTCTTGGGCCCACATATTTTGTGACCGGAAACATATCGATGCCGTCCATATTTGTATGAGCCACACTCCATTTGTACAGACTGCTCTGAAGATTGATTCTTCGATTTGTCACTATTTCACGTAATTTACATACTTTTGTTTAGGCCCGTTTCTTGCCAGTACGCGACACTCGAAAAAGCGATGGCCATCGCAGTGAGGAAAGTTTGCTGCGCGATCGTCATATGGATGTTTTTGTGTTCACAACCAAACAAACCGAGGAGGAGTCCGAATGCGCGTTCGAGCGACATGTGTTGTGGCGCTTGGTCTAGCTGGACTGTTATCCGGGGCGACTGAACCGGCAGGGGCCGCCGAAGACCTGTCGGAAAAAAAAACAACCTGCATGCGACCAAACCGACCCGTCCTCGCTTTCCCGACGCTGTGTTCAGCCGCATGTTTCCTGGCCTTCCACCCTATGCCCCACCGACCGATGAAGCCCGGGAGCAGGCGAAAAAGCTCGGCGTCAAAGGGGGAGTCAATGACGCGTTGGATCTCCTCACTGATCCGGTCCAGTCAATTACGAATCCCACTGTCTTCAGCCCGAACAATCCCGACAATCCGAGCCTGACGGCAGGCGTCACGTTCTTCGGGCAGTTCCTGGATCATGACCTTACGCTGGCTTTGAAAGCGCCGCTGCTCGAGCAAACTCATCCCCGGCGGACGACGAACGTTCGCACCGCCGAATTTGATCTGGATAGTGTCTATGGTGACGGCTCCGAGAAGTCGCCTGAACTATATGATACGAGTTCCGGCGATATCAAATTCCGCGTCGAAGCCATTCCTGGTTCTGAACAAGTGTCTCGAAAAGGCGCAGTGCGATACGATCTCCCGCGCGATCACAACAATAACGCGATCATCGCAGACGACCGGAACGATGAAAACCTCGTCATCAGCCAGTTTCACCTGGCGATGCTGAAGTTTCACAATGCCGTCGTCGATCGGTTGCGCGCTGATCCGGCTCAGGCGCATCGTTCGGCCAAAGAAATTTTTAGAGAGGCGCGCCGTCAGGTCGCTGGCCTCGCGTAATCTCATGAGACATGTCAATTACGGTGTTCCGTCCGGGCAAGCGATCGCCCGGGTGATGGGGGCTCAGGTGCTGACACCCGAACAACTGACCGAACTGGCTCCTTTCGGCATGGATCGAAGCACCCCGCTCTGGTACTACCTTCTGAAGGAGGCGGCGATGATCGAGAAGGGTCTGCGCTTGGGGCCGGTCGGAGGCCATATCGTCGGGGAAGTCTTCATCGGCTTACTCAAAGCCGACAAGGACTCGTACCTTGTCGCAGATAAGAACTGGAAACCGACTTTGCCGTCCGCAAAATCAGGCGATTTCGAGCTTACGGATCTCTTGCGGTTTGCCGGCGTCGTCCATCCGCTCAACTAGATCCTGCCTTATTCCGATGGGTACCCTCTCAGCAGAGGGTACCCAACCCATATGCGTTCATGGATCCATTTCCGGTGTTTTCTTCTCGGATACACAGGGATCACACTCGGCTCTGCGCGAGCGATACTCGACGACGCCTTTCCGGCGATCCAACTCAATCACACAGCAGTCATCGAGCATCTGCTTGAGCTGCTTGCGTCCTCGCTGGACGCGGGATTTCATACCGGACAGTGAAACCGCCCAGGTGTTTAGCCGCGGCCTGCTGCGTCAGCCCCTCGATCTCCACGAGGGTGATCGCGTTTCGATAGTCCTGCGACAACCGCTCAATCATCGGACGAAGACAACCAGCGAGTTCCACACGAAGCTCCGCAGCATCGCCTTGACGAGACCTTTCCGAGATCGTATAAACTTCGTTCAATACTTCAAGTTTAAAACTCAATCCGGCTGGAATTTCTCGATGTTTTCCTGGATTCCGATAATGATCGATGATCACATTTCGCGTGACTTGATAGATCCATGAAACCAACCGGCGCGGATCATTCACAGAGTCTATCTGCTGATGGACCCGCACAAACACGTCTTGCAAAATGTCATCGACATGCCCCTGGTCGTTCACACACTTGGCGATAAAGGCACGAAGGCCATCATGAACAAGTTGCCAGAGCTCTTCCGTGGTCTTCGTCATGTGGCCGCTCCATCGTCGACATCCATACGGTACCGTTCCGGCTCAGGCGCCGCACGTGGTCGGCTCATAAACAGCTGCGCTCTTCGGCACGCAGCAGCCTGGTTGACTCAGTCGTCCTGTGACCTTCAATTGCTCATGGATCGTAAAAATTTCCCAGGCATTGCCATCCGGGTCGGTAAACCAGAGTTTATCCTGTCGGGCAAAGCAACAGGCGATGTTCTCCACCACCTTTTCGAGTATTCCTTCATGTTGCAAACGAGCCTTCCACTCGGCAATTTCCTCGATCGTCTCAACCTCGATTCCCAAGTGATCCACGGCACTCACCTCTCCGGTGGATGAAACCAGTGAGAAGTTCAGTGCTGGAGACTTCAAGTCAAACTTGGCATAATCGGCCACCTGCTTCTGAGGCTTCACACTAAATACCTTTTCATAGAACGCCACCGATTTTGATACATCACGGACATCAAGAGAAATATGGGGACGCATGGGAAACCTCATTGTTATCGAGTAGCGGGTGATTCCGCACTCATCTCTATAGACGGAGGAACCCTGGAAAGGACGCAGCGATGAAAAGGAAGGAGGACTAGAGGATGTATCTTCGTCGATCAGTTCGGCACGGGACGCGGTGCGCCGCTCGAATCCAAGACTTCGCGGAGCTTTTTCGTCAGCATGTCCGGCGTATAGGGCTTCTGCAAGAACGCGGCTTGTGATCCCAATGACTGGATGAATTCCTGTCCGCGCCCGGCATAGCCCGAGGTCACAATCACACGCAGCCCCGGCCTCAACTGCAGCAACCGCTCGGCCAGAGCCGGTCCTCCCATCCCCGGCATGACCGTATCGGTCAGGACCACGTCGATCTCCTGGGCATGATGCCGGACAAGTTCGATGGCTTGCTCGGCATTGCGCGCGGGCAGTACCTTATAGTGCTGAGCCTCCAATACTACCTGTGCGAGGACGAGGACCATCTCGTCGTCTTCTACAAGCAGCACAGTCTCCGAGCCCCGCAAGAGTGGGGCAACAACGGGTTCGGGACGTGGGTCCGGCGGTCTGGCGACGAGCTGTGGAAGATAGATGGTGGATCTGGTGCCGCTGTTCGGCTCGCTCTCGACCGTAATATACCCGCCGCTTTGCTTAATGATGCCGTACACTGTCGACAATCCCAACCCGGTTCCTTTGCCTTGCTCTTTGGTTGTGAAGAACGGCTCAAAAATACGAGCCAGCGTTTCCGCATCCATCCCGCAGCCGTTATCCCGCACCGTCAGAACGGCATAGGAGCCTGGGTGCAGTTCCTCCTGCCTGGCGGAGTCCGTCTCTTCAATGCGTACATTTCTGGTCGTCAACTCCAATCGGCCGCCTTGCGGCATGGCATCGCGGGCATTGACCACAAGGTTCATGATGACCTGTTCGATCTGGCCAGCATCGGCCTTGACCTGCCAGAGATGTGGCTCCAGGTTCACGGCGAGATGGATATCCTCGCCGATCACCCGCTGCATCAATTCGACAATACTCATGACCCGCTCATTCAGGCTGATGACCTGCTGTTCCACGACCTGCTGGCGTGTGAACGCCAAGAGTTGTCTCGTCAAGCTGGCCGCCTTGTCTCCCGCCTCTTTGATGTGCGTCAGTCCGCGCTTCCACTTCTCATCCACGGAAGCATGTTCGAGCAGAAGCGCGCTCCAGCTATTAATGACCGTCAACAGATTATTGAAGTCGTGTGCGATCCCACCGGCCATCCGTCCCAAGGCCTCCATTTTTTGAGATTGGCGAAGCTGACGCTCGAGATCTTTGCGATGGAGAAGCTGGCTGATCTTCGCCCCCAGGTCGGCCAGCATTTGGCGCTGCTCGTCGTCAGCCCGCAGAACCTCTTGGGTGTGGAACTCCAGCACGCCCATGATGTCTTGTCCCCGGTGAATCGGAAAGGCGCAAGCCCCGCGCAACCCGGCTTGTTGCGCCATAGAGGCGGTGGGAAAAGTCGTATCCTCCGAAATGGCCGCCAGAATCAGCGGGCTAGCCGCCTTCCACGCCTGTCCCGCAAGCCCGATGCCGGGACGTAGACAGGTCGTGCGGTAGACGTCCGTCAATTCATCTGCATTGATCGCCGGACTGTACCAGGTCGCATCGACGCGCAGGACCTTCTTATGGGTGTCAACCAGCCAGAGCGATCCGAACACCCAATCTTTCAGTTCGCCGATGACGCGCAGAAGAGCCGGCATCGCCTCGCCGAGTGAAACCGACTCGTCGAGCGCAATCGTCACGGCAAGCTGGGCGGCGCGTTGCCGATCCAATTGCCGGCGCTCGCTCATGTCGATCATCGCTCCAATCATGCGCCGGGGAACACCGTCCTCATTCCGCACGATGTATCCGCGGTCGAGTGCGTGCGCATAGGTCCCGTCCGTCCGCAAAAAGCGGAATTCGGCGGTCCAGATGGTGTCCGACGATTGAATGGCTGCATGGAGACCGGCGAGAACGCCGGCTCGTTCCTCCGGATGGATACGTTCCGGCCAGGTCGCCATCCGATTGTCCTTTTCGGGGAGACTATGTCCGAAGACCGACCGGTACGTCTCGTTCCAGATCAATGTGTCCACGTCGATCTCCCAATCCCAGATGGCATCCCTGGTGGCGCGACAGGCCAAGTGGAAGCGTTCTTCGCTCTTGCGGAGGGCCAGCTCGGCCTGATGCCGCTCGATGGCATACCGGATGGCGCGCGTGAGGCCGTCGGGACTCAATCGCGACTTGACCCAATAATCCTGGGCTCCATGCCGGAGCGCCTGCTCGGCGACGGCTTCGTCGTCCAGTCCCGTCAGGACGATCACAGGAGCGTCGCGCCTGTGCCGGCGCAGCGTACTCACGATGTCCAGGCCGTGATTGTCGGGAAGGGACAGATCGGCCAGAACGGCGTCGAAGGGGCCGCTGGTCAGTTGCGCCAATCCCGTATCGAGTCGGTCCGCCCACTCCACGGTGACCGGCTCGCTGCTCTGCCGTGACAGGGCATCCCGGATCAAGATCGCATCGTCTTCATTGTCTTCGATCAACAGTACACGCATCGATCACCTGTTGAGGTTGGGGACTTTCGAGACGAGACTCCAATACAGTTCGAACTGCTTCACGACAGCGATGAATCGCGTCAAACTGACGGGTTTTCGAATGTACGAACAGGCGCCTTGCTCGAACGATCGGACGATGTCTTCCTCTCGATCGCTGACGGTCAACATGACGACCGGGAGGGCACGTAATCGCGAATCTGCTTTGATGTCGGCCAACACCTCAAAGCCGTTTTTCTTCGGCATGTTGATATCCAACAGAACCATGCCGGGCGTGCGGGCGGTGACATAGGCACCCTGCTTGCGCAGGTAGTCCATGGCCTCCTCCCCATCACGCACAAAGGCAAGTCGGTTGATCACCTTGCCTTTGCCATTGTGCGTCGAATGAGCGAAAGTCATCACGAATTCCGATCCGCCGCCGGTGCGTGGCTGGACCCACGCTTGACCGCCGTGGCGTTCGGTCACCTGGCGCACGATGGTGAGGCCGGCGCCGGTTCCTTCCACATCTCGTCCCACCGCCCGTTGAAACAGCATGAAAATCCGTTCGGCATGCCGAGTCGGGACCCCGGGACCTCGGTCCTTCACCACGACTCCGGCGAAGGAAGTTGCGGAAGCGGGGACCTCGTACGAAGCGATCTCAATATCCGGCGTGTAGCCGTCGCGGGTGAACTTCATCGCGTTCTCGAGCAGGTTGTACAGGCCTTGCGTGACCCACATCCGATTCACGCGCAATCGCGGTAGAGGGGAAATAATTTGGACCGTCGCGCCGGTCTCTTTGATGCGGTTGTCCAGTCGGGTCAATGCCTCTATCACCAGCGCTTCGGCCTCCACTTCTTCCATCAGCGGAAGCATCCGTTGGGCCCGCGAGAGCTCCAGAATATCGTTTAAGAGGCGGTCCAGCCGCTGTGTCGCCCGCACGATGCGCCGGAGGTAATCACTGCCGCTCGCGTCGATCCGATCCGCATAGCGTTCCAACACGAGTTGAGAGAAACTCTCGATGGCCCTGAGAGGTTCTTTCAAGTCGTGGGACGTCACGTACAAGAGCGTTTCGAGATCCTTATTCTTGTTGATGAGGACCGTCTCGACCTTCTTGCGCTCGGTGATATCCCGGTTGGTTTCGAGCACGATGCGACGGCCGTCCTGGTCGAGGCAGCTCCATTGGCTTTCGACGATCACCTCCCGGTGATCCTTCGTTCGCTGGAGCAACTCTCCAGTCCACTCGCCCGAAAGCCTCACTTTCCTCATGATGTCGTCGAGCGACTCCGGAAACACCGTACTCAGCAACTCATGGGATTGCCGGTTCACGGCTTCGGCCTTTGTAAAACCGTAGAGCTGCTCGCAGCCTCGGTTCCATTCCATAATGCCGTCGTCGACGTCCCACGAAAAAATCGGTTCATGGGAAAGTTCGATCAACTGACTTTTCTGACTCAGAGCGGCTTCAGTTCGTTTCCGAGCGGTGATATCGCGCACGATCTTGGCGATGCCGATCACGTTTCCCTTCATGTCGCGGATCGCTAAGGCGCTGAGGGAGACGTGGAGCGCCGTCCGGTCTTTTGTGATGCGAATGGTTTCGTAATGCTCGATGCGTTCGCCTCTTGCCACTCGTTCGAACAGATCAGTTTTCTCCGCATGGCGGTCGGCTGGAATGATGGTGCGAATGGATCGGTCCACCATTTCGTCTGCGCCGTAGCCGAACATTCGTTGCGCGCCCTCATTCCAGGTGCGGACGGTTCCATCCAGGGAGGCGCTGACAATGGCGTCGCTCGAAGACTCCACAATCGCCGCCAGGTGGCTCTGCAGCTCCTCGGCGCGCTTGCGGTCATGAATATCGATGCAGGAGCCCATATAGCCGGCGAAGGAGCCGTCTCCCTCGTAGCGGGGGATGCCGTGGTCGAGGATCCAGCGCCAGGTTCCGTCGTGGCGCCGAAGGCGATATTCCAGCGTGAATCTGCGTCGCGCGTCGAAGTAGTCGGTATAGACGCTAAGGCATCGAGCCACGTCCTCCGGATGGAGGTTGTCGACCCACCCGTTTCCGACTTCCTGTTCCATGCGCCGGCCGACGAATTCGAGCCACCGCTTGTTGACCCAGGTGCAGGCTTTGGTGCGGTCGCTGGTCCAAATCAGGGAGGGCGCTTGATCAGCCATGAGGCGGAAGTGGCTCTCACTCACCCGCAATGCCTGTTCCGTCCGTCGGCTTTCTTCGAGTTGTTCTTCCAAGCAGCGGTTGGCGCCGGCCAGCTCGACCGTCCGATCCAGGACCTGGGTCTCCAGCGCCTCGTGAGCCTGGCGCAACACCTCTTCCGTGCGGCGGCGCTCGGTGATATCGACAATCGTGGATCGGCTGGCGATGTAATGGCCCTCCGAATCTCGGATCGCCGTCGCGCTCAACGAGACGGGCAAGAGTGAGCCGTCTTTTCGCACGAGGTCCAGTTCCAGGTCATGGATGGATCCCTGAGCCACGAAGCGTGAGAATACTTCATCGAACCGGCGGGCGCTCTGAAGAGACAAAAGATCGCGGAAGCGGTTTTGTCCGACAATATCCTCACGCCGGTATCCAAGCCATTGCAGTTCTGTATCGTTGACTTCGACGTACCGACCCGTGGCATCCAAAGAGTGGTATCCGCAAGGTGCCTGGTTGTACAGATCTTGAATCTCGTCCGCTTGTCTCTGGAGGACCTGCTGCTTCGCGAGATGGGCGAGGTTCTCCGCCTCGAGGGCTGCCACATGGATCAGATGGTCGACCTGGTCCTGCTGTCGTCTAATAACCGCCGCCGCGACCCAGAACAGGGCCAGGCACATCACACGATTACTGAGCGGTAGCCAGCTTGGGACGCCGGTGAGCGAAGGGTCGAGGAGGTAGTCGACTAACGTCGCGGTGGAAGATGCCCCGGCGAGCCAGTATGGAGCCTCGCGGCGCCGCAACAAGGACGTCAGCGCCAGGGGTACGATATAGAGGACAGGGACAGGCAGCCCCAACGGCGTAAAGACATCCAACAAAAAGACGGCGGTGAAGAGGGCGGCGATCACAGCGCTCATCACCGTCGAGCTGTGGATGGAGATGCGCCTGTTGTCACTCCTATTGATCACATGTGGGGGGATGATCGCATTGGACGGAAGCCCAGGAAAGTGCTCCGGCATCTTCATGCATACCTTTGCGATAGCGTTACGCGCAGTTCCAGCGGGCGGAGGACTTCTCGTCGGCCCCGCTGCAAACCGAAAGCACCTCGGACGAAGGTAGATTATGCTCAAAAAACAAGAGAAAACAAAGAGGAGTTCGGCCCTGATTGTTGCCTAGGCGCTTTCGGTCCTAGTAAGAGTACCTGGCGGTTCCGAGGGTGATCCGACTCCATGCCAAGGCGTCGGGTCTCTCTATAGTGCGGGGAGAATGGGGGTGCCTTGTCTACGACGCAACCCCAGATGTTGATGGATGGCTTTAGATGATTGGTCGAGATGAGTCAGGGTTGCTCAAGATCTGTAACCTTTGCTTCCACGTTGTGCTTCCAACTTCCCACTGTTTGATGAGGACCTTACCGATAGTCGCTACAGGCCGATGGTTTCGATCTGACGAACTTCCTCCGAGAGTAAGGTAAATTGATCCGATTGCAGGTCTTCTTTCATATGCTGAGGATTCGTCGTGCCGGTCAAAGGCAGCATGTCGACTTGCATCGCAAAGCGGAAAATGAGTTGGGCCAGAGTAATCTCATATCGCGCCGCTATGGCTCGGATTTCAGGATTGATGAACACGTCGCGATTTGCCGTCAGGAGCGAGAAGCCTTGATAAATGATGTGCTGCGTCCGGCAAATCTCCCTCACCTCTTTGTCCCAACCGAAGGCCGCATAGCAGCGGTTCTGCACCACCATCGGCTTGTGCGTGGCTTTCATGCAGAGCAAGGTCAGTTGATCGGCCGTGACGTTGCTGATTCCGATCATCCTTGTCTTGCCGGCATCATAGAGGGACTCAATCGCAGTCCAAACTTCCCAGTCCTCAGTTCCTAAACCGCGCCGCGAATAGGGGCCGTGCAGCACGTACGAATCGAGATAATCCGTATGGAGGTGCTCCAATGAACTGGCGAAAGATTGCTGCACCTGTGTGGTGATAGCCGCGCTCGCATCGTAGGGGAGACGATGGTCTTGGCCATTGATGGGGGTGAACTTCGTTTGTAGAAAAAGTTCCTCGCGGGCGATGCCCTGCTTCGCTAATTGTAGGAGCGCCTCCCCTACCCTCGCTTCATCGTAATGGACCAATTGATTGGCCGTATCGATCGCGGTGAATCCGGCCTCCACCGCTTGCAGCACCAGCTTTGTTGTCGCTTCCTTCTTCCACGCCGTGCCGTACATAAAAGAGGGAATGGAAACGTGATTGTATGTGGTCAGTGGCATCAGAGTAGCTCTCATGAATTTATGTACCATACACAGTTCATGTTGGTGGTCTCAATGTGAGAATAGCTGACGCCACATGCATTCCCAAGCCCCTACCTCTTTACCTACATGTCCCAAGTGAACCTACCGGATAAGGCCATCTTCGGGGCTTGCGCAACTTCAAAAATAGCGAGGAGGATACGCCAAGCCTGCTCGCGTTGTTCTTGATGGAGAGGATCGGAGGTTCAGCAAACCTGGCAGGATCGTGAGTACGAGGGGTGTTGAGACGTGCGGACTAATAATGGGTGAGGAACCGCTCGGCGGCTGTAGACTTCCGATGCTCTTGATCGGCTAAACGCTTCGTCGTCTTGATGTCTTCATGCCGCATCATCTCCTGCACTGCCGCAAGGGGCGCCTGTTTGGTCAGTGCCTGCTTGCCGGCAGTTAAGCGCAGCGAGAGCGGGGTAATGCCGGGACGCCGCACCCCGACGCGCTGAAGGGCGGTCGTGATCCGTCGCCGCATTTCGCGCGTCGGAATCGGTCGCTCTTCCTCATCATAGACCGTGGTGAAGAGCGGCGCGTCGGGTGGAAACTGCCCATTCGGGAATCGCCGCAGGAGGTAGGTCTCCAACTCCTGCTTCACATTGGTCACGAGGAGGACCGGTTCGTCCTTCCGCTTGCCTTTACTGTGTAAGAATAACCAGGCCTCCGTGCCGGCGGGATGGAGATCCTGGATCTTGGCCTGCGCGAGTTCGGCTTCTCGCGCCCCGGTCTTCAGCATGATGCGCACAATCACGGCATCGCGCAGCTGGCTCAGGCGTGTGCGGTCGAAACTGCGCAGCAGCAGCTTTACTTCGTGGAGCTGGAGCCATCCCGTCGACAACCAGACGGGAAGGCGCGGCCCCACAATCCGATCCCACGGACTGCCGCTCACACGACCACGCTCTCGCAGATAGCGCCCCCAGCGGCGCAACACCGAGAGATGCAGGCTGCGCGTCCGACTCGACCCCAAGGTGGTCTCCAGGGATTGGGCATACTGCTGGGCTAGCTTGAAACCCCACGGAAGGTCCGGCTGGGTCGTCGTCCACCACGCGAGAAAATGGTCGAGCTTGCGTCGGTACGTCGCCACAGTCTCGGCCGCCAGCGTCTGTGCACACTCCTCCAGAAACGGCGCGACCCAATCCGTCGCGTCGGCATGCCCCAATGCCGCTGGCGAGCCTGCTGTCATGGCCATACCATCCATCTGCTTTCAACAATCATAGGAGACCTCAGCCCTGGTAAACCTTTCTTCTACCCTACCGAAACTTCTTTGTTAACTTGTGATTCCCCGTAGCTTGCTACGGGGACAAGCTGACCTTCCCCTGATTTCACAGACACCTCCAGAAGGAGGAGAATGATGAAAGCGGAGGACAGAATGATCACCAAGACACGACGGCGGTCCACGGAGGAATTTAAAGACGAAGCAGTCCGGT
>Ga0134126_10003295_pt1 | contig 20266 bp, 12 predicted proteins | sample KB31752_FD_96881 | JGI IMG/M metagenome (GOLD analysis project Ga0134126, IMG submission 96881) | Terrestrial soil microbial communities with excess Nitrogen fertilizer from Kellogg Biological Station, Michigan, USA - KB3-175-2 | ecosystem: Environmental > Terrestrial > Soil > Unclassified ... | reverse complement strand
CTGCGAAAGCAGATCGGAGCACGTTCCTTATCCAACTCCGGTGATCTCGGGCCCCAGGAGTTGCCCTATCAACGCCGGCCCTGGTGGTTTGGGGGCGCGCGCGACGAGGAACAGGCGCCAAAGCCAACGGCCGAAGAGCAACGCCTTGCCCGCGAAAAAATACAGATGGCTCAACAGCTGAAGGACCTGGAGAAACAGATGCAGTCGAGCGCACAGGCGCTCAATGATTCGAAGCCAGGCGCCGCGAACCAGCTTCGCCAGGCTCTTTCCGATGCGCAGGGCGATGAACTCGAGATGAGAATGCGCAAGCACGCGGAGTGGATCGAAAAGGGCCGCGCCGCATCGGTATGGATGAGCGAAAACGTAGTGACAAACGGCCTTGATCGTCTTCATGAGCAATTGCAATCGGCACAACAGGCGATGGGCAGCCCCAGCCAGCAAGCGAAGCAAGGCAGTCAACAAGGGGGCGAGCAAGGCGCCGATCAACTCCGCCGTGAATTAGGTCAACTCCAGCGGTTGCGCGCGGCTCTACAAGCGCAAACCGGCGGTGGCGCGGCCGGAGGCAGACGCGCCGACCCATGGACGGAAGGCGGAAATACGGCCATGACCGCGCAAGAACTGGCGCGGCTAGGGCAGACGCTTGGGCGCAATGGCGACTTCCGGCAGTCGGCGGACGATCTGCTGCAAAGTATCGCTCCACTGAACCTGCGCCAGGATCCGGCCGAGTTGAGCGGCCGAATCGACCGCGAAATATTGCCGAATATCGCGCGCCTCGAAGTGCAAATGAAACAAAAGCTGGGCATCAGCGATGCGGCTCACGGCAGCGAGTCGCAAACCGTGCCGGAGGCGTATCGCGATTCCGTTGCGGAATACTTCCGTCGCTTGAGCAAGGCAAAGTAGACGGCATTCCATTCCCGCGCGAATTCCGTAGTCACTGCAGCGGGCGAGGCGTGGCGCAGGGCTTTCCAAATTAGCCGGACAGAGGAAGTAAGGAAATAAGCATATTGGGCCGGTCTCAGGCGTTTTGAAGAACCAGGTTGGGGGCGCGCCGATTACGGCGGCCGATGAACTGCTGTCAATTGCGGGGCAGCCCAAATCAAGGTTCAATTGCGCGTCGTGCACGCCGGTCAGAACGTGCGGGGCGTGGAACGGAACAGCATCGCCACATACTGCCCGACACGTGAAGCCACGGGCATGCCGCTCGGCTTTCGTCTCATGTACCGCGAAAACATCTGCAAAACCTGAGCGAAAATGCTGCACACTCGATTCAAAGGCGGTTCTCGACCCGTTGTTTTGGTTCTTTTCAGGGAACCCAACTCAACCTATCAGAGATCCACCTTTTCCCAAAAGCTAATTGGGACAAGCCTGGGGCGTGGCGCGCCCCTACAGACGCAAACGCAGCTACCGTACGCCGCTGGGAGGAGTCGCCATGGCCGATCCGCCTGGCTTGGGAGCCGTAGTTCCCGGGGCGCCTGGAGCATGCGGCGTCGCTGCCGGACCGCCGTTCGCGCTCGTCTTGTCGTATAGCGAGATGATGTCCTGCGTGATATCGATTGCGCTCGAAGCGTACATCACTGGAGTATTCGGACTACTGACGTCCAGCACCATTGTGTAGCTGTTGTCCTTGGCATACTTCGTGACCACCGCCATCAACCGCTGGCCCAGGCCTTGCAGAAGACGCTGCTGCTCACTATTGAGTTCATCCTGCGCATCCTGCTCGTCGCGGTTCAGGCGCTTGGTTTGCTCATCGATCTGGCGCTCCAACTCGGCCCGCTTATCCTGGCTCATGGTGTTGCTGCCCTTGCGGAGCTGATCCTGGAGCGAACCAATCTCAGCCTTGCGTTGATCGAAATCCTTACGCTTCGGAGTGAACTTGGCTTCGAGTTCCTGCGCGGCCTTCTGCCCGTCCTTGGTTCCCACCAGGGCGCCCTGGAGGCTGATAACCGCTACTTTCATATTCGGCGTCTGCGCGTAGAGACCGCCGGCCAAACAGACGGTGGCAAGCACCGCCAATAAACTGCTTCTGATTCCCATGTACTTCTGAATCCTTCCCTCTATATTACAGTTCCCATGTAACAATTGCTTCCCCAAAATGCCCAGAAAACCCGGACGTCGCTTCCTGGCGGTCGCAGCCCCGTCAAGACCTCACGGCAACCCCTAGAACGTGCGGCCGATCGTGAACCGGAACGTCGACCGGCGGTCCTGCAGCGGGTACGCCTGCCCGAACACGCTGACGGCTTGATTGTACGTGGTCGCATTCGGGAAATAGGAGCGATCCGCGACGATAGGCGGCTGCAGTATCGTGTCCACCCGATTCGGGTTGTAGGCCCAGTAAACCCGGAACGGAGCATTCACGACCGGCATGATCACATCGAGCTCGAGTCCTACCGAACTACGGATGGCCTGCGTGGCCCCCGCGATAATTGCCCGCGCTTTGAAGTCCGATTGCGGGAATACCGCGTTCAAGGTGTTCACACGGTCCTGGCTTAACCCAAGCTGGCTAGCTTGTACGATCCGGTTAATGCCGGCATCGAAGAACGGCGTGAGTGTCACCGGTCCGAAAATCGGAATCCGGTATTCGAGGTTCAAAACACCCGAGGTATCGCCGCCGGGAAAAATCGTCTGATAAGCCGGAATTTGCATCTGGACCGGCACTGTGGTGGTCACGCCGCTTTGGATAACCTGCTGTACACGCGCTGTTCCGTCATTGTTGTAGACAGGTACGGTTTGCGTGGTCGGGATGTAAGCCGCGGGGCTGATGGACCAGATATCAAAGCCGCGCACATCGTTCTCACCACCCATGTAATACCGGCTATACGGAGGCGGCACGTGGTTGTTATACCCGCCAATATAGCGCCCGAACAAGTGCATGGCGATTACGTTATTGCGCCAGTAGCCATTGTGAAAGTAGGCGAGATCGAAGTTTGGCTCTAAAGTTTGGACGTTTCCGCCTAAGCCGGCGACGCCAAGAGAAGAGCTGAAGCGCACGCCGCGCGTCGGCGCCATCGCGCTGTTGGTGGAGTTGTAGGAGAACGTGGGCGTAATCTTGCTGGTCTTGATGCCATCCAGAGAATTTGGTCCGCTGACGCCTTCAAAATTCAGATATTGGAAATAGGTTTCCGCCGCCGAACTGATCGGCTTTACATTCTGGATATCGTAGCCGTATGTCAGGCCCACGCGGGCAAAGCTGCGGCGCAATTGATAGGACAGGAATGTCGTGAAACCGCGGCCGTTTGAGATGTAATTCAGCAGGTTGTTAGTCCCCAGCGATTGGTAATACGGAATCAGGTCCTGCCCGCTGAAAATGGACGCCTCGCGAGCCTGATCGTAGCTGAACCGCTGCAGGTACACGGTGAACCCGGCCTGAATCGGTTTGTCGAACAGATAAGGCTGCGTGAAACCAAAGGTGACCGAATCCAGGCGGTCGCCGATCTGGCTATCGAGACTAAGCGTTTCGCCGAGGCCGAGGAAATTGTTGGTCGAGTACGAAAAGCCAATGAAGCTGCCGGCGATGCCTGAAACGCCGCCGTTCAACTGGATCGAGTTCTTGCCGCGTTCTTTCACCTTCAGCAACAGATCGACCGTGTCGGTCTTCGTATCGCGCTTGATGTCGGTGGCGTCGTCCGGTTTCAACTGATCGAAATATCCGAGCTGATTCAAACGCAAAACGCTGGCGTCCCAAAGACGTTTGCTAAAGAGGTCGCCCTCGTCGATCAGCAACTCACGGCGAATCACCTTATCGCGTGTGGTCGTGTTGCCCTGGAAATCGATACGGCGGACGAAAAACTGGTGGCCCTCGTCGATATTGATGGTCAAATCGATTTTGTTGCTTCCGGGCACCGGTTCCGGATCCGGCTCAGGCACGAAGTCGATGTAGCCGAAATCGCCATAGAGCTTGCGAAGGTTTTCGATGCCTTTCTGTAATTTCTCGGTAGAGAACACGTCGCCCGATTGCATGCCGAAGATCTGTTTGGCGATCAGATCGGGAGTGCGGAACAGCTTCATGCCGGCAAAGTTAAAATTCCGCAGATAATACTTCTGCCCTTCGTCGACCGTGACCATGACATCGGCGCGCTTGCCGGGCTTGTTCGGATACAGAAGAGGAATTTTGAACCCGTGACCGCCCACATCGTGAATATTGACGCTATGGTCGACAACGTGAGCCGTGTAGTATCCCTTGGATTGATAGGCCATCCGGATGCGCTCGAAATCTTCGTCGAGCTTGGTGGAGTCGTACGTGCGCGAGAAGATATCTTCAAAAAAGATCGACTGGGGGATGCCGATCGGCTTCGTGTTCTTCATCGCGCGAATGACAGTCCGGTCGTTGAACGCTTTGTTGCCTTCGATATCGATTTTGCCGACCTTTACCTTGGGGCCTTCATCGATTTTGAAGTTGATCTCGACCGAGGCAGGCGGCACCTGACGGATTTCCGGCGTCACCGTGGCGTACTGGCGTCCACGCTCCGCTTCATATTCCAGCAACACGTTCTTGGCGCGCTGCACTTTGCCAGGATCGAACTGCGATTCGGGCGAGAGGCCGACCTTACGGTCCTTGAAACGGTCCAAAATTTCAGATTTGGTGATGGACTTGTTGCCGGTATAGTCGATGCTGCGAACCAGGCGGCGCTCAGTCACCACGAATCGCACAATGACGCCGCCGTCGGGAGCCGTTTCTTTTTCGACGGTCAGATCGTCGAACCGGCTGGTGTTCCACAACGCCATGAAGTCGCGGTGAATCGCCTCTTCACTAAACACATCGCCCTTGCGGCTGAAGATCAGCGCCCGAAGCGTATCTTGCGGAATCCGGCGCTGACCTCGAAATTCGATGGAATCGATGATGCCGGCGTTGTTCTTCGCCCCCGGCGGTTGCGCCTGCTGCTGTTCCGGAGCCTGCGGCACATTTTCAAACGGATTTTGCGATTTGGGAGCCGGAGCGGGCTGTTGCTGACGCGGAGGCGGCGATTGCTGTTGCTGAGCCGGCGGGTTCTGAGAAGACTGCTGAAAGGCGGAAGCGCCCAGCGCGGCACTGAGGCAACAGCCGCATGCGGTGAGAACGGGCAATATTCGCACACACAGGCCATGAAGCCTGGGACCAATCATCTACTGGCGATTCCTTTCCATGTTGCGCGAAACACCCCTGACGTTCCGGGACCACAATGGGTTTCAAAACACCAGATGCGGGGGTGGTTCAGAAGCGCAATGCTCAAACACCATAGTGTAGCGGATGCCCTTTGCGCACACAATGGCAAGTCGTTGTTCCGATGCGCGCCCCGCCCCACCAAGCAAGCTTGCGAAAAAAGAACGACGCTTTGAACCGGAAAGCGGCGTCACTCAGGTAGTGCGCGGCGAGCCCGCACGGGAGTGGACGGCGCGACGTTTTCCGGGATCTGAAATCGGAATGTCTATACTAGCGGGTTGCTCCGAAGACATGAGGCGTAAAGCACCGCCACACTCCGCTCTGTTGAAGACGTCCGCTCCCTCACGGTCGCGGTTCGGTGCAGATACTGGGCGTCTCCGCAAAACACGGGTACTCCATGGCGGTCGGGGTTCCGTGCAGACCAATTGACCGTTTCATTAATTATGGGGGTGAGCGCAAGCGCTCATGATCAGCTCGGTAAACGACGTGCATGTTAACGATCGGGTGGTTGTCACGGGCATCGGTGCCGTCAGTCCCAACGGAGTTGGCCGGGAGGCGTTCTGGGAAGCAACGAGGGCGGGCCGCAGCGGCGTGCGCCGCATAACGCGCTTCGATCCAACCGGCTATGCCGCGCAGGTTGCCGGCGAGGTGGACGGTCTCGACGAGTCGTCTTATGTAAAGCTGAAGGACCGCCCTCACGTATCGCGGGCAGTGCCGCTTGCCGCCGCCGCCGTCGATGAAGCGGTCCGGGACGCCGCGCTCGATGCGAAGCACATGAGCCGGGAGGAACTGCGGGAAATTTCCGTGCTGGTGGGTTCCGGCGGCGCGAGTCAGGAATTCACGGAGCAGCAGTATCGCTTCTACTATGAGGGCAAGCAGAAGCAGTGCAGCGTCTATGTCATTCCAACGTCCACCCCAGGCACTCTCGCGAGCGAGGTTTCGATGAGGTTCGGGTTCCGGGGCTTCAGCCACCTGATCTCAACCGGCTGCACGTCCTCCACGGACGCCTTGGGATACGCGCTGCGGATGATCCGCTACGGCCATGCGACCCGGGTTATTGCGGGCGGCGTGGATGCGCCGATTGCGCCGCTCATCGTGCGCGGCTTTCAACTCATGCGCATCATGTCGACGCGCTGGAATCACGAGCCGGAGCGCGCCTCGCGGCCGTTCTCACGCGACCGCGACGGTTTCGTCATTGCGGAGGGCGCCTGGTTTTTTGTGTTGGAGACGGCCCGGAGCGCCATGGAACGCGGCGCGAGAATCTACGGCGAGATCTGCGGCTTCGGTTCCACATGCGATGCCTATCATCGCGTGCGGCTGGAAGAGTGCGGCGAGGAACCCGCTCGCGCGATTCAACTGGCGATGAAAGAGGCAGGCGTCGCGGCGGAGCAGATCGATTATGTGAATTATCACGGCACTTCAACGGAATTGAACGACCGTATTGAGACGAGGGCCGTCAAACTCGCCTTGGGCAAGCACGCGGCCAAACTTCCAGGCTCGTCCTTAAAAAGCTTAATCGGCCATCCGCAAGGCGCTTGCGGGGCCGCGGGTGTGGCCGCAACGCTCCTGGCGATGCGAGATGGCGTAGCGCCTCCCACCATTAATGTCGAGTATCCCGATCCCGAGTGCGATCTGGACTATATCGCCGAAGGAGCCCGTCCGCTCGCGGTGGATTACGCCGTGGCAAACTGCATTGCGTTCGGCAGCAAGAACAGCGCGCTGGTGCTGCGGCGCTGGCATGGGTGAAGACTGCTGCCGTTGGCACCCGGACACTCGTGTCTGTGCCATTTACTTAGGATCACTGGGGGCTTGCACGTGGCGCGCGCTTCAGCGTGCCGCCGTGGGCTTCAGCCCACGGTTCAACGGGCCGTGAACTGCCTGCCAGCACGATAAATCGTGCACCACCAAAGCAGACGCGGTTCTATTGCGGCAACTGGATCAGATTGACAGTTGCGGTCGCAATCGTGTTGGCTGCCGACGCCGGCTGGCCGTTGCTGACATCCTGCAAGTAGAATTTACCTCCATCAGTGACCCATTGACCGGTCGTCGCGGAACCGGTGGAAGTTCCGAAGGCAAACAGCGGTCCGGTGGGCGATCCCACGTGGATTTCGACAAGCATTGAATTCGGAGCATTCCACGAAAGTGTTGTGGCCCCAAAAAGATCGCCGGCCGGGACGACGATCGGCCCCGGACTTGCCGTGAGAGACGGCGTATTCATCGAATTGGCCAAGTGTACGGTGATGGTCGAAAGCGTGCTGCGGAGTGTCAGAGGCTGGTTATAACTGACGTCCTGCAGATAGAAGATCATGCCGTCGGTGACCCATTTGTCCGTTGTCGCCGATCCCACGGAAGGCCCCTCGGCAAATAGTGGCCCGCTGGGCGAACCCAGATGGACCTGCACAACAGTTGAGTTCGGAGCGCTCCATGTCAGAGTAGTAGCGCCCAGCAATCCGCCGGAAGGGATCGGGTTAGGCGTGGCGGTGAAGACATTCACGGTTTCCGAGACTTGCAAATGCAAGGTGGCGGTCGCCAGCATCTGCCCGTTGCTCGCATCGACAAGATAGAAGCTCATGCCGTCGGTGACCCAGGGTCCAGTGGTGGCGCTGCCCGAAGGCCGTCCCATGGCAAACAGCGGCCCGGTCGGCGACCCAAGATGCACTTCCACCACCGATACGAACGGCGACGCCACGTTCCACTTCAATGTGGTGATGCCGAAGCTCGAGCCTGGAGAAACGAGAATCGGATCGGGAGATGCGCTCAGAGTCGCTAGCTGCGCCGGCGTCCCGAGATGCACAACAACCTTCCCAAGTGTGCTGCTGGGGGACGTGGGACTGCCATTGCTCGCATCCTGCAAATAAAAGACAGACCCATCGACGACCCACGGCCCGGTGGCGGCGCTGCCTTGCGAGGGACCCGCCGCAAATAAAGCGCCATCAGGGGAGCCGAGACGCACTTGCACCATCTTCGCTGTCGGCGCATCCCAATGAAGCGTGGTCGCCCCAACGCTCTGGCCAAACTGAACGGGAATCGGATTGGGATCGGCCGTGAAGGTCGTAACCTGTTGCGCAGTGCCGACACGAACTGTGACTGTCGAAATTGTGTTTTGGGTCGTCAGCGCCTTGCCGTTGCTGACGTCCTGCAGGAAGAACTGGCTTCCATCGGTGACCCAGGCGCCGGTCGTCGCGGAGCCGGTCGGCCCTCCCGCCGCAAATATCGGACCAGCCGGCGAACCGAGATGAATCTCGACAGTCGAAGCCGCGGGTACATCCCAACTCAGCGTGGTCTGGCCGGTGGTGGTTCCCGCAGACACCAGGATCGGATTCGGACTAGCCGCGAATGTAGCGCCGGACTGCGTTCCGAGCACGGGAAACGTGACGATGTTACTGACGAAAGCGTCTTGCGCAATATATAGCTGAGTGGCATCGTTGGCGGGCAGATTTGAAGGCAGTAGAATAGTGACCGCATACACGCCGGTAGCCCCGGTCGGAAGCCCGGCGCTAATCACCTGGCCGGTGATTCCATTTACGGTTGAGCTAACCGTCTCTGTCGGAGAGTTCGGTTGCCCGCCGTTGTAAGGCTGGCCGGCTACGGCAGTCTGGCCGTTGAGCAGGCCCAGACCGGTTGCGTATGCAATGATCGTCTCGCCCGGCACAGCGGGATTACCCGCGGTCACAGGGGCCCCGGCCGTATTCGCGCAGCATGTCGCGCTGTTATACGCCGTCAAAATGACTTGAGCGCCTGAACTCACGGTTGCGGATACCTGAATGCCGTTCCCGGCGGGGCCCGACACTTTCGCCGTGAGCACGACTCTCGCAAACTGGCCTCCAGCACTTGCAATCACATTCGGATCGCCACCATTGGCGTTGATCAGGTTGATCAATCCGTCACGAATTTGCGCCAACGTCGTGTCGGTGCTTTGGACGGTGTAGGTGTATGCTTTACCGGCGATCGTGATGGTGGCAGTGTCTGCCGCTTTCACCGTTCCGTCAACCGAAACGACCGTGCTGGCGGTGCTGCCGCCATGGAAGACAAGGCCCGGACGCGGTTCCGTTCCCGCTCCGCCGAATAACCCAGGGTTCGCGGCGGCAATGATGATGCTAGTGGCATTTGTGATGGTGACGCTGCCGTCCTTGTGCACGGTTCGAACGTAAATGCTGGCGCTGGTGGAATCGCTGAAGGCATATGAGACCTGGGCTCGGATCTCAGTCGGCGATGCATAAATCAATGGCGCGGGATTGCCGTCCATGAAAACCTGAGCGCCGGCCAGCGAAGTCGGCAATGCGGCGCCGCTGGTCGGTTCACCTGTATCGCCGGCGCTATCGCCGTTGGTCAAGTTCTTGCCGGTGATGGAGACGATGGTTCCGGGCGCGATTACCGCCGCGTTCCCGCCTGTCAGATAACTTCCGGATGCCGTCGCGCTGATCTGCGCGCCGGCGCTTGTGCTTGCGGAGAGCGAGATCGCGTCGTTCGGAAGCTGCGACTGGCGCGAGTTCAACAATACAGTGCCATTCCCGACGTTAACGGCGACCACGTTCGGATCTCCGCCATTCGCGTTGATTAGCGCGACCAGGCCGCCGGCCACCGAATTAAGAGTGTCGCTCTTTTGCACGGTGTAGGTGTACGCCGGGTTTGAGGCGCCCCCGTTCGCATTACTGATGGTGATGGATACCGTGTCGTTTGCGTTGATGCTGCCGCCGAGGCCGACAACGCCCTCCTGGTAGATCGCGAGACTCGCGTCGTTCAGAACCGAATTGGAGGCCAGAACGTTCTCGCCGGGCGTGAAAAGCAACACACGCTGATCGTACGGATCGGCTACATATAGGTTTGTGCCATCCCAGGCAAGTGAAGTAGGCGTTCGGATGGTGTTGGTGCTGGCGCGATTCGGAATCACGGTCGAAGCAAAGCTTATGCTCGGATCGCTAGCGGTATCGCTAAAGAAATCCGTCTGTCCTAGAACGCTGTCGGCGGAAGCGCCATTCGTCATCGGAATGCTGTTGAAGATCAGGACACGGTCGTTTCCACTGTCGGCAACGAACAGGCGGCCCTGACCATCGGGCAGTACAAAACGGGGGAAGTTGAGGCTTGCGGCGCACATCGCCGGATAAATGGGATTGCCACTACTATCCGTGCCCGCCTGCGCGCAAACCTTGGGGGTGTTATTCGGTAGGGCGCCCGTCATATCGGGCTGTCCGATCACCACGTTGGCGGGCGGATCGTTGCTCGTTGGAATGCCGTTCCAGATGAGTACCCGGTTGTAGCCAAGATCGGCGACAAAGAGATGTGTGCCATCCGTTGTCACGGACGTGGGGCTTAGCAATAAATTGGCAGCGGCGTTAACAAAAACGCCCGCGGGCGGCGCATAGGCGGTATTAAAATCCTTTTGCCCGACGACGACGTCAGCCGCCTGATTATTCTGAGTCGGAATACTATTCCAGATAAGAACACGATGATTCTGCGTATCCGCGACAAACAGTTTGCCGTTCTGTATCCACACGCCCTGGGGCCCGCGGAGCGTTTTGTTCGTGACGCCGGCGAATGTCTGAACCGTATTAAAGTCGGGCTGGCCGAGAACGATATTTGCCGGCTGGTTGTTGCTTGTCGGAAAGCTAGTCCAGATGAGAACGCGGTTATTGTCGGTGTCCGCAACGGCGACAACCGTGCCGTCGGTGGCGACAGCCGTCGGATTGCGCATGCCGTTGGCTCCGAGGTTGACGTTGGTCGTCGTGAAATCGGGCTGCCCCAGCACCTGACTTGCCAGAACTCCGCAGACCGGGCAGCGCGTGTTCAGGTAATTTCCCGTTTTCGAAACGTCCGTGTGAGGGTCTGGAATTCTCGCGGGCGTGTCGAAGATCAGAACCCGGTTATTCAGCGGCGCCGACGAAACACGGTTCGAATCCGCAACCAGCAGTTTCCCGTTCGCCCACGCAACTCCGCCGGCGCCGCCCAGCACTGCCTGGGTGGCGGGGGAGTTCTGTGAGCCATTAGAAAAGGGCGACTGGCCGATGACGAACCAGGCAGCCTGGCCGTCCTGAAAAGGAAGATCCCCTGCGTGGAGCAGGGCGGCAGACAGAAGAAGAGCGGCGAAATACCTCATAGATAAGGGGGTGTAGGGGTTAATAAGAAAGAGACCAGTATAGCAACGCCTTCAGACGCGCCAGCCCTCTTTCGGGTTCCGATGAATTGTCCGGTAACAATGGACCGCGGAAGGCCCTCTCAAAATGGCGGTGAGCGCAGCAACGAGCCTTGGGCGGCTACGGGCGGCGGCGATAGGAGGCCGTGATCTTGGTGGAAATGCCGCCCCTGGGCGTAAAATCCCCCACCACCGTCGCGGACGCCGGGTTGCACGCCTTCACCACATCCTGTAAAAACCGGTTCACGATATTTTCCTGGAAGATACCAAGGTTCCGGTACGCCAGCGTATACATCTTCAGGCTTTTCAGTTCCAAGCAGGTTTTGTCCGGCGTGTAGATCAGCCGGACGATGCCATGATCCGGCAAGCCAGTCTTGGGGCAGACCGATGTAAACTCCGGCATGACAATTTCGATTTCGTAATGAGGGCCGTATTGGTTCGGCCAGGTCTCAATTCCGGGAAGCACGGCGTCCACGCCCGAATGAGCATGTTCATCCGTGTACGGCTTCTGCTTCTCGCGTTTTTTTGCGTGCTTCATTAGAGGTCCAAATCCCGAGTAATCAGGTTTAGAAAAAGTCCCACATCGGTCACGACTCCGACGGCATGTCCGGTGCCGCGGTCGCTCACTTTCGTCGGCACGGCGGGGTTGATATCGACGCAGACAATTTTCACCCAGGCGGGAAGCATGTTGCCCGTGGCGATGGAGTGGAGCATCGAACTGAGGCACAGAACGAGACCGGCGCCCTCGAGTTGCCGGGCATAGGCGTCCTGGGCTTCGTTCATGTCCGTGATGCAGTCGGGTAGAGGGCCGTCGTCGCGGAGACTGCCCGCGAGCACGAACGGCACATTCGCCTTCACACATTCATACATAACGCCTCGCGTCAGCCGACCGGATTCAACCGCCCCAGCGATGCTGCCGGCGCGAAACACGGCGTTGATCGCCCGCATGTGGTTGCGATGGCCATGTTCTTCCTGACGGCCATCCGCCACCCGCACGCCGAGCGATGTGCCGAACAGTGCCGATTCGATGTCGTGGACGGCAAGGGCATTTCCGGCAAGCAAGGCATTCACCCATCCGCCACGAATCAATTTCGAGAGAGCCTCAACTCCGCCGGTGTGCACGACAACAGGCCCGGCGACCGCTACGATCTTCTTACCTTCGGCGCGCGCCTGCCGCATCATGGCAACCGTCTGCGCGACCGCCGTCTCCACTTTACGTTCGGAAGAAATTTCGTTGCTCATGAACGCGAAGGACTGCCGGTCGCGTTCCTTGGCTTCCGGGACGACGCGGATGCCCTTCATCCCAACCACAACGTCATCCCCTGCTTTGATATCCCGCAAGCGGCGGCAATACGCCGCACCGCCGGAAACCACAATCATCGCGTCCATCCGCTGGTTCTGCACTTCCAGCCACTGGCCTCCGCGCCGCACAAGCGTGCGCTGGTTGGTGGTGGAATAGAAATCCTCGGGCGCGCAGCGGTCGCACTCGGCGCGCCTGGTGTCCGCGTCGCCCGCGTCAACGGGCGAACAGCCTAGTCCGAGCAGTTGCGAGAGCATCTTTTCCATCTGCTCACCGGAAGGCGCTTCGACGCGCAGACGTAGCTTCGACGGTTCGCCGTTCGTACGGCCGATGGAGAAATCCTCCACTTCGAAACGGCCGCCGAACTCGACAACCGCATCGAAAATCCGCTCCATGATATGCGAATCGATTAAATGGCCCTGTGCTTCAACTAACTCCGAGATAGGTAATTTCGACATGCTTGCATTGTGGAGAGAGCGAGGCTTCCCCGCCCTTTTTTCAACGGACACTGCGAACGACAGATGTGTCCTTGGTCATTCCTAAACCGGGCCGGGAATGCCCTGTCCGGCAAACTACGGGCGCGTGAGAAACAGCGGCATGCCTTCTTTGTGTGAATAACTCGGCCGGTAACGGTCTACGTTGAACATGCTCGCGACGTCCACATGGCGCGGGCCCAGCTTAGGATCCGGAATCTGCACCATCGCGTATTTCCCCTCGACGATGGCGGTCATCAGCCCTTTCTTATGAAGTTGAATAGCATCGTAAGCCATCGTTCCGAACGTGGTGGCGATCAACTTGTCGGCAAAGTCGGGGGCGCCGCTGCGGAGATCGTAAGTCAAATCGCTGACGACCGTCTCGTCCCCGCTACGTTTCTTAATTTCATCGCTGAAATCCTCGGCGACATTGCTCTTCTTGCGATGCCCAAAAGCGTCGGCCTCACCGTATTCGCGAATCGTGTAACCTTCCCACTCGGCCCCCTCCGACAACACAACCAAAGCATAGTTGCTTGGGTTGTTTCGCTTATCGGTCAGAAGCAGGTCGATCATCTTATCGAGATTGAATTTATACTCGGGGATTGCGCAGCGGAGCGAGGTAACGTAAGCGGTGTAGAGCGCGGTGTAGCCGGCATCGCGCCCGAATACGCGAAAGACACCGATCCGCTCGTGCGATCCGACAGTTGTGCGCTGCCGCTGAATTGCGTCGTTGGCGCGGGAAATCGCGGTGGAGAAGCCGATGCAGTACTCGGTGTTCCGGACGTCGTTGTCCATCGTTTTGGGAATGCCAATCACGTTGAACCCGAGCTGATCCAGGCGCGCGGCGTAACTCAACGTGTCGTCGCCACCGATGGCAACCAGGTAATCGATCCCCAACCGGCCGAGATTATCGAGCACCTGCGAACTCAGATCGAATGTCGTGGATGTTTCACCCTTCTTTGTCGTCTGCGCCGAGGGAAAATCCCGTCCCTTCAAAAATTCGGGGATTTGCTTCATCTTCGAGGGATTTGTCCGCGAAGTATGCAAGAAAGTTCCACCGGTCCGGTCGATGGTTCTCGTGTTCTCTTTATTTAACGGAAGGACATACTTGCTCCGGCTGGCAACATCATCAAAGTTTAGATGAGTTAGTCCCTCCCAGCCGCGCCGAATACCGATAACCTCATGGCCATCGGTTGCGCCGCGATACACCACGTTCTTGATGACAGAGTTGAGACCGGGCACATCGCCGCCGCCGGTCAGGATTCCAATTCGTTTTCCTGGCATTTTTCCTCAGTCGCCGATACAGCACTCGAGCTTGTTGAGTTCAATTAATTGTAACTGCTGGCTCGCTGAACACTGCCGCAACCGCGCGAAAAGCCCGTTTGCTGACGCAAATGCGGCTCCGTGTCAAGGCAAACTTCAAACGGAGCCGCCGCACAAGTGCGCGGGTTGTACGAATATCCGAACCCGTTTGCTTACGCAAGGCGGTTCCGTGCCAAAGCAATCTCGAAACGGCGCCGCCCCCTACACCCACCAAGCTGCTTCGGCCGGTTGGCGAATCACGATCTGATTCAAGAATGCGGACGCTTTCGTCAATCCCTCGTCAGGCGACATCAGCGAATCTTCATGTTCAATCGAGAGGACGTAATCGTAGCCGAACATGCGCAGCGTGGAAATAAACTCGGTCCACCACTGGTAGGCGTGTCCGTAGCCGACAGTGCGGAAAATCCATCCGCGGTTGCGTTCGTCAGTGTACTTCTTAGTGTCGAGCACGCCGGTTTTAGGCAGGTTGAAATCGTAAATTTGCGTATCTTTGGCGTGAACGTGGAAGATGGAGTCTCCCAGAATGCGGATGGCTTTTATCGGATCGATGCTCTGCCAGAACATATGGCTTGGATCGTAGTTGCAGCCGACAGCGTCGCCGGCGATCGATCGCAGTTTCAGCATTGTCTCCGGGCTGTAAACGACGAACCCGGGATGCATCTCGATCGCGATCTTTACGCCATGGTCTTTCGCCCACTTACCGTGTTCGGTCCAGTAAGGCGTAACCTTTTTCTCCCATTGCCAGTCGAGCAAATCCAGGTAATCCGGCGGCCACGGACACGTCACCCAGTTCGGGTATTTCGCGTTATCGCTGTCGCCGGGGCAACCCGAAAAATCGATCACGACGGGCACGCTCAATTTTGCGGCGAGCTCCACTGTCCGCCGGCTGATGTCTCGAGACTTCTTGGCAATGGCAGCGTCGGGATGCAACGCGTTTCCATGGCAGCTCAAAGCGCTGATGCTGAAGCCCTGGTCGTCCAGCTTCTTTTTGAATTCCTTCAATTCCTTTTCGTTATCGAGCATCGACAATTTACAATGCGGATCACCGGGATAATTCCCGGTGCCTAATTCGACCGTATTGATGCCGAGGCCCTTCAGCTTTTCGAGCACTTTGTCGAGCGGAAATTGCGACAGTAACGGTGTAAAACATCCAACTCTCATGATTGCGGGGGATCTCCTTTGCCTTTGTTCGTAGGTTTCGCTTCCGGCAGAATATCACGCCAAACCCATCCGGCAGCGCAATCCGGTTCGCCGCTGCAACGGGCCGCGGCGGCAACATGCGTTCTGCTAGTCTCGGAATGGATGTTCTACGAGATTGAACCCGATCCCGGCCCTGAGATCCCGCAAATCGTCAGAATGGTGGTCGAAATCCCGAGGGATTCGAGCAACAAATACGAATACGACCATTCCTTGAAACTCTTCAAGCTGAGCCGTACCTTATATTCGCCGCTGCACTACCCCGGCGATTACGGGTTCATTCCGGGCACTATCGCCGAGGACCAGGAGCCGCTCGACATTCTCTGTCTAGTTACTTCGCCCAGCTTCACTGGATGCCTCACGTATGTGCGGCCAGTCGCTGTGCTGGACATGCTGGATGGCGGTGAACTCGACAATAAGGTTCTGGCGGTGCCCAACCGCGATCCGCGCCACGACGAAATCCGCGATCTCAACAATGTTTCCGAACATGTACAGCGTGAAATCGAATATTTCTTCAGCATGTACAAAGAGCTCGAAGGCAAAACAATGAAGATGCGCGGTTGGCGAGGTATTGACGAAGCATACAATGTGATCAACGCAAGCCGCGAACGCTATTTAGAGAGAAACGCCGTCAAGGCGTAGCTAGCCGGCATCCCTGCTCCGCTGTGCCGGCGGTTCTCAAAAGATCAGGGCAGAATTATAATCAGTTCCAATTGCGGATTGTGAAATTCCGCGGGAACGTAGGCGGCAAAATTCCGCGCGCGCAGCACCGCTTCCCATGCCGGTCCGGTCTGGTTGATCGAAAAATACTGATAGTTCAGCTTGATCGGGATAGAGCTCGGGGGAATGGGCACGTGACGCAGCGGCAATCCGGGCAGAGCCTGCCGGACGAGATGCTCCAGATGATTCGCGGAGCAGGCCTTAATTAGCTGCGGCGCTTTCAGAATCAGCTCGCCTTCCGGCATTTCCGCATTTACCGCAAGATACAACTTGGTGTTGAGCAGATACTTATCGTCCTCGATAGCGGCCGCGTGAATCGACGCCTGCGTCAGCTTCAACGGGAGCGAAACGAAATTACTCGGGATAACGGTCTCCAGCAGGAAACGGAGCTTCTCATCAAGATCCCGAAAGCAGGCCCCGAGGTCGCGATGGTTATACAAAGGGATGTCGCGCGGGAAAGTCTTGGTCGAAAAGGTAGTGAGGGAACCGGCGAGGGACGACAGCGACGCATATAGCAGTTCCGGGTGCCCCCGGCGCGTTTCGAAGATATGCCGCAGCGGCGGCAGAAACGTATTCACCGTATACAGAAGCCAAAAATTCGCGATATCGGAGGCGGTAAAGTCCGCGAGCCCTTGATTCCTTTGGCGCCTCATGCCGGCAAGCGCCGTGCTTTTCGCCGTCAGGATCTCAAGCAGCCGCCGCAAAATGGACATCAGATATTCGCTTGCCGCGATGTCCAGCAGCGGCGCCACAAAATCAGTGACCAGTTTCAGCAAACCGCTGTCGGTGCGCTCCACACGGGCGATTTTGATTGCAGGCGTGCCTTCCCTGGCTTCGGCATCGACGAGCAAACGGAAATTCTTGCGCGCAAGCTGCACCGGACGTTCAATTTGCGCGGCGTTCTCGTCGTGCAACATGTGCACTTCGGCCGAGTAGCGCGTGTCGGCATCCCGGCCATCCGTCGCCACGTTCACATAGCCATATCGCCAGGCCGGCACCGCCAGAAAAACCTCGATCGTATTCTTTCCCTGCTCGAAATAGGAAGCAAGCGGCTTAGAAGCCGGGGCCGGATCGGCGCGGGGAATATCGAAGACCAAGCCGTCGGGAAAAATGCCGGAAGCGGCATCGATCGCGAGATCACCGCCGGCCAGAGCTTCCCGATTGATCTCTAGCGCCTTGAATCCCCACGGATGGAAATTAAGAGAATCGACTCGAAACTGGAGCAGATCCTCGTGAAAAATGTCCTGGGACTGGAGATATTGCGGAGAAAGGAACGTCCCTTTTGCCCAGATTACCGGCTGGAGTCGTCGCATACGAACTGGTAGAGAACTCTCCTGTGATCCGGCGGCGGATCAAAGAACAGCATACAGTGTTCGCATAACCAAGAAACAGCAGGCCAATTCGGAGGCGGCGGGAATCTTGCCGTTTTACGGATGGCGAACTCGTCACTTTGAGTTAAGCAAAACAGTGGGCACCACCGACATGCCCGGACGGAGAATGTGGTCCTGGTTTTGTCCCGGATCGAGCACAATCTTTACGGGTACGCGCTGGACTACTTTGACATAATTCCCGGTCGCGTTTTCCGGAGGCAGCAAACTGAACTTGGCGCCCGAAGCGGCGGCGATGCTATCCACATGGCCACGATAACTGCGGCCTCCGTAGGCATCCACATCGATTTCAACCTGCTGGCCCACGCGCATCCGGTTCAGTTGCGTCTCTTTGAAATTGGCCGTCACCCAGATGTCGTCGAGCGGCACGATTGCCATCAATTGCTGGCCGGGCGCTATAATCATGCCCGGTTCCGCGTTCTTCTTACTCACCAGCCCGCTGACGGGCGCTCGCAAAACCGTGTAGCCCAGATTCAGCTTGGCCTGCTCAATGGCGGTTTGCTTCTGCTGAACGGCGGCCTGAGCTGCTTTATAACGGGCTTCAATGGCGGCTTGTTGTTTCGGAGCGCTCTGCTGACTTTGCCGCTGGTCCACCTGCGCCGAGTTCAAACGGGCCCGGGCCTGACCGAGCATCGCTTGCGCCACATCCACATTGTGCTGAGCTTCCGTTACGCCAGCCTGCGCGGTATCGACCTGGGCCGCCATGGATTGCGACGCAGCCACCGCCGAATCGTACTGCTGTTTGGAAATCTCATCTTTATCGACCAGACTCTTGTACCGGACCAGGTCCTTCTGAGCTTTCTCGCTGTTGGCCTGCGCTTCCGCTACTTTCGCTTTGGCCGACGCCAGACGCGCATTCGCCGCATTCACTTGCTGCTGCGCGGATGTGACTCCAGCGCGCGCCTCGATTACCGCCGCGCTGCTGGTTTTGATCTGGCTCAATGTGTTGATACTGGTGATTGGAACATTGCTTTCAGCCGCGATCGTCTGTGCCTCCGCGTCCGCAAGATCGGCCTGCGCCTTGTCGAGGGCCACTTTGTAATCGGCCGGATCTAGCCTCACCAACTCCGTACCCGCCGTTACATACTGGTTGTCGTTCACCAGGACGGCGATCACGGTGCCGCTGATACGGGGACTGATAGGAACGATGTGCCCGTTTATTTGTGCGTCGTCGGTCGACTCACGCGACGTGTAGTAGTTGTAAATCGGAATGGCCGCAATCGCAGCAAGAATCAGCACGGCGAAAACGATGAGGCGAACCCGTTTCTTCTTCTGCGGTTGACCGCTCTGATCTTCGTCGTCCCGTTCCGCCTTCCGATCCTCTCTGGTATCGTCCGGCACCGGGGTTTTATCGTCCTCTCGCTCTAAAGTCGCCATATCCTTTATTCAGTCCTCGTTAACGCCCACGGGAGCCAATTCCGGATCTTCGGCTTCCATCAGCGCGGGACTCCGCCGAACCTTTTTCAGAAGCCCCAGCAACGTCTGCCTCTCGGCCGGAGTTAAGTGCCCCATCAGAAGCGAGCACTGCTTGCTGTGAAGGGGAATAGCTTTCTCGATCAACGCCTCACCGCTTTTCGTAAGACGAGCAAGGCGGGCCCGGCGGTCGCGGCTGTCCACCACACGCTTCACGTGGCCCTTCTCCTCCAGGTGATCGATAATCCCGGTAACATTCGCTCTGCTGGTGATCAGCAATTCCCCAATTTCGCTGAGTTGCATCCCCTCTTCCGGACCGTGGCGCAGCAGCATCAGCACATTGAAGCTCGACTTTGCCAACCCCAAGCGGCACATGCTCTTCCATAAAAATGAATGTTGCACGTCATAGGTGAGCGCCAGGTTCAAAGAGAGATCGGCGAATTCGGCCTCGAACCGCGGCATGGTCCGGGCAAGCTCTCGGACGCTCTCCTCATAGAAGCCTTCGCGCCGGTCCATTCGCACATCCGTTTCGATTCAGAACCAGATAGTAAAGTTCCTAATTATTTGCCTGGGGACGCAAAGCGGAGCTTAAGCGCCTGGATGGATTGCACTTATGCCATTATCGCAGAGAACCCGGGCTCTACGATGCTAACGCCCGCGTCGATGAGGTTATAGCAGGCGCCTCGATTTCGACTTGCTTAACTTCGCTTGCAGGCGGCTCGCTCGCCGCCGCAAATCGTCTGAAGGCTTGCAGGCCAGCGCCTGTTCCGTAAACTCCAGCGCAATCCCGAAATTCCGCTCCTGGTGTTCGAAATGCTTCGCAAGCGCCGAAAGCGCATCCACACGATGTGGATTGGGGCAGCCGGCAAGTTCGGTAAAAATTTGCAGCGCGGGTTCCGGCCGGTCGAGCTTTTTCTCTATCCGGCCAATATCCCATAACGTGCGGAACAAAAGCGAGTCCGGCAATCCGGCATCGACGGCGCGTTTTAATAAATCGAGACCTCGTTCGGTCTGTTCCGCAGCCAGCAACCAGCGGGCAACGCCCAGATATTCCTCTCCTCGCCGCAGCCCGATCGCCGCCAACGACTCTGCATCGGTCGCTCGAAAGGCGGCCGGCACTAGCGCGGTCAGACAACCCAGCGTTAATATATCGATCGCGTTGTGATGGAAGATCGGAACCAGCCG
>Ga0134126_10003294_pt1 | contig 20269 bp, 19 predicted proteins | sample KB31752_FD_96881 | JGI IMG/M metagenome (GOLD analysis project Ga0134126, IMG submission 96881) | Terrestrial soil microbial communities with excess Nitrogen fertilizer from Kellogg Biological Station, Michigan, USA - KB3-175-2 | ecosystem: Environmental > Terrestrial > Soil > Unclassified ... | reverse complement strand
GCGAAGCGATCGCCGCCGGCAACGCCGCCGGCCGTGTTGACAAATACTGCTGAAAGACCGTCGTCCTCGGGCGAGGGAAAGCGCACGCGGAGCGAGCCGGATTCATGGAGGTCACCGCGACGGGTGACACCATCCTGCAGATGGACAGCAAATCTCACCGCGCCGCGGGCACGGTTGGTGGCAAAGGCAGCTGACGCCGCAGGCGCGCTCTTTGTCGGCATTCGTTGCAACGCTCCCCGACGCGCGACCACGAACGGTTATAGTGCCATCTGGCGGCTGATCTCGCCGGGATCGAGGCCCGCGCGGTCGCAGGAATATTTGATCGCGCCCCGGTCCATGACCGCAAAAGTGTCGCCGAGCTCGCAGGCGAAGTCGAGATACTGCTCGACCAGCACGATCGCGATGTTGCCGAGGTTGCGCAGGTAGGAGATGGCGCGGGCGATGTCCTTGATGATCGAGGGCTGGATACCCTCGGTCGGCTCGTCGAGCAGGAGCAGTTTGGGCCGCATCACCAGCGCGCGGCCGATCGCGAGCTGCTGCTGCTGGCCGCCGGAAAGGTCTCCACCGCGGCGGCCGAGCATGGATTGCAGCACCGGAAACAGCGAGAATACGTCGTCGGGAATGTGGCGGTCCTCGCGCCTCAGGGGACCAAAGCCGGTCCTCAGGTTTTCCTCCACCGTGAGCAGCGGGAAGATCTCGCGGCCTTGGGGCACGAAGCCGATGCCGCGCCGGGCGCGCTCATACGGCCTGAGGCCGGTCATATCGGCCCCGTCAAACCGGATCGAACCGGAGGCGATCGGATATTGGCCGACGAGGGAGCGCAGCAGCGAGGTCTTGCCGACGCCGTTGCGCCCCAACACGCAGGTGACCTTGCCGGGCTCGGCGGAAATCGAAACACCACGCAGCGCCTGGGCGGCACCGTAATAAAGGTTGATGTCTTTCACCTCAAGCATCATGTCCACCTTCAAGGGTCGAGTTGGGAATAGCGAATAGCGAATGGTCGAGAACAAGCTTCCGTTCGCTATTCGCTACTCCCCATTCGCTACCTTCCCAGATACACTTCGATCACGCGTTCGTTCGACGACACCTGATCGATCGAGCCTTCCGCAAGCACCGACCCTTCATGCAGGCAGGTGACCTTGACACCGAGCTCGCGCACGAAAGTCATGTCGTGCTCGACCACCATCACGGTGTGGTTCCTGTTGATCTCTTTCAGAAGCTCTACGGTCAGATGCGTCTCGACGTCGGTCATTCCCGCGACCGGCTCGTCGACCAGGAGCAGCTTTGGATCCTGCGCCAGCAGCATGCCGATTTCGAGCCATTGCTTCTGGCCGTGCGACAGGCTTCCGGCCAGCCGATTGCGCGCATCGGTGAGACGGATGGTCTCCAGCACCTTCTCGATGCGCCCGGTCTCGCTCCTGCTCTCGCGCCAGAACAGCGTGCTGCGGACGCTGTGATCGACGTTGAGCGCAAGCAGGAGATTATCCTCGACCGTGTGGCTTTCGAATACGGTCGGCTTCTGGAACTTGCGGCCGATGCCGAGCTCGGCGATGCGGGTCTCGTCGAGCCTTGTGAGATCGGTGACGCCATCGAACAGCACCGTGCCTTCGTCCGGCCTGGTCTTGCCGGTGATGATATCCATCATCGTGGTCTTGCCGGCGCCGTTGGGGCCGATGATGGCGCGCATCTCGCCGGGCTCGAGCGCGAGCGAAAGATTGTTGATGGCATGGAAGCCGTCGAAGGAGACGTGCACGCCGTCGAGATAGAGCAGAGCCGAGGTCGCGCGGGTGTCCATCACGTTCATGCGCCTACTCCGCCATGTCAGGTTCGCTGAGGCCGTCTTCGCGCGCCGCACTCGCCGCGTTCGGGGCCACCTCCCGCGCCTTGAACGGCTGCCACCAGCTATTGAAGCTGCCGACGATGCCCTTCGGCAGCAGGAGCGTCACCAGGATGAACAGCGCGCCCAGCATGAACAGCCAATAGGGCGCCAGCGGCCCGGAAGTGAAATAGGTCTTGGCGTAGTTCACCACGATCGCGCCGAGCGCGGCGCCGGCAAGCGTGCCACGGCCGCCGACCGCCACCCAGATCACGGCTTCGATCGAATTGCCCGGCGCGAATTCGCTCGGGTTGATGATGCCGACCTGCGGCACGTAGAGCGCGCCGGCGACGCCGGCCATGCAGGCCGACAGCGTGAACACGAACAGCTTGTAGGATTCGACGCGATATCCGATGAAGCGCGTGCGCGACTCGGCGTCGCGGATGGCGATCAGGACCTTGCCGAGCTTTGAAGCCACCACCGCGCGGCAAATGACAAAGGCTATGATCAGCGCAAGGCAACTCAGCGCGAACAGCGCTGCGCGCGTTCCCTCCGCCTGCACGTTGAAGCCGAGAATGTCCTTGAAATCGGTGAGGCCGTTGTTGCCGCCGAAGCCGAAATCGTTGCGGAAGAAGCCGAGCAGGAGCGCGTAGGTCATCGCCTGAGTGATGATCGACAGATAGACGCCGGTGACGCGCGAGCGAAAGGCGAACCAGCCGAAGCAGAAGGCGAGCAGACCGGGGACCAGCACCACCATGATCGCCGCAAAGGGGAACATGTCGAAGCCGTTCCAGTACCAGGGCAGCTTCTGCCAGTTCAGGAACACCATGAAGTCCGGCAGGATAGGATTGCCGTAGACGCCCCGGCTGCCGATCTGGCGCATCAGGTACATGCCCATGGCGTAGCCGCCGAGCGCAAAGAAGGCGCCATGGCCGAGCGAGAGGATGCCGCAATAGCCCCAGATCAGGTCGATCGAAAGCGCCAGCACCGCATAGCAGACATATTTGCCCCAGAGCGCCACCAGATAGGTCGGCACGTGAAGCGTCGAAGCCGACGGCAGCACCAGGTTCGAAAGCGGGATCAGGATGCCGCAGGCGGCGACCACGAGGATGAAGAGGGTCGCGGCGCGATCGAGCGAGCGGGTGAGCATGTGCGAGGTCATGCTTCGACCGCCCGCCCCTTGAGCGCGAACAGCCCGCGCGGACGCTTCTGAATGAACAGGATGATCAGGACCAGGATCGCGATCTTGGCGAGCACGGCACCTGCGACAGGCTCCAGAAACTTGTTGGCGATGCCGAGCGAGAAAGCGCCGACCAGCGTGCCCCACAGATTGCCCACGCCACCGAACACCACGACCATGAAGCTGTCGATGATGTAGCTCTGGCCGAGATTGGGGCTGACGTTGTCGATCTGCGACAGCGCGACACCGGCAATGCCGGCGATGCCGGAGCCAAGGCCGAAGGTCAGCGCGTCGACGCGGGAGGTCGCAATGCCCATCGACGCCGCCATGCGCCGGTTCTGCGTGACCGCGCGCATCTGCAAGCCCAGCGAGGTATAGCGCAGCATGGCAAGCAGGACCGCAAAGACGCCCAGCGTGAAGCAGAGGATCCAGAGCCGATTAAAGGTGACCGTGATCTGGCCAAGCTCGAAGGCGCCGCTCATCCAGGAGGGGTTGCCGACCTGGCGGTTGCTCGGGCCGAAGACGGTGCGCACCGCCTGCTGCAGCACGAGCGAGAGGCCCCAGGTGGCAAGCAGCGTTTCGAGCGGCCGGCCGTAAAGGAAGCGGATGATCGAGCGCTCGATCAGGACGCCCACGGCACCCGCGACGAGGAAGGCGAGCGGCACCGCGATCAGGAGCGAATAATCGAACAGACCGGGATATTGGGTTCGAATCACCTCCTGCACCACGAAGGTCGTGTAGGCCCCCAGCATCACCATCTCACCATGGGCCATGTTGATGACGCCCATCACGCCGAAGGTGATGGCAAGCCCGATCGCGGCGAGCAGCAGCACAGAGCCGAGCGACAGCCCGTACCAGGCGTTCTGTACCGCAGACCACATCGCAAGCCGGCTCTGGATCGAGGAGATGGCGGCGGATGCGGCCTTGGTAACCGACGGCGGCTGGCCGCTGCCGATGTCGCTCAGCATTGCCAGGGCTTCCTCATCGCCGCGCGAGCCGATCGTCGCGACCGCGTCGAGCTTCTGCTTTTCCGAGGCGTCATCCTTGAACAGCAGAATGGCCGCGCGTGCCTGTTGCAGCGCTGCCTTGGCCGTGCCGTCGCTCTCCTTGGCCAAGGCGCTTTCGACCGCCGGCAGGGCCGATTCCTCGTGCGACTTGAAGACCGATCTCGCCGCCGAAATCCGGGTTTCGAGGTCCGGCGACAGCAGGGTGAGGCCGCCCAGCGCGGCCTGAACGTGACGTCGCAGCTTGTTGTTGAGACGCACTTCGGAGGCATTGTCCGGCAGGCTGTCGACAGGCGCCCCCGTCGCGGCATCGATGACCTTGCCGTCGGGCTGCTTGACGTAGACTTTCTTGGTATCGGAATCGGCCAGCAGCCGCTCGTCCTGCAGCGCGCTGATGATGGAGTAGGCGCGCGGATTGCCGGACGCCGCGATCTCCGCAACCGCATCCGCGGTATCGGAGAAGTCGTCATTGGCGAACTTGGCGAGGGAGTCCTCGAACGGACCCGCAAAGGCCGGCGAGGCGAAAGCGAGCAGCAGAATCGACAGCGCAAGCGTGCGCAAGCAGGCTAGGACGTTGGCAGACACTGGACGACCCCGGCAGGAGGTGAAGGAAGGCGGCGACACCGCCGCCTTCCTCGCTTTCTTGAGCTAGGCGCCGATCAGGCGCCGGAACCCAGGCACTTCTTGGTGACCTTGTTGTAGTTGCCGCACTTCAGCGTCACCCAATCGGCCTCGAGATCCTTGGAACCCGGCAGGTAGTCGGACCACGCATCGCCCGGGACCAGCGTCGCCTTCTTCGGATTGTCCGGCGAGACGATATTGAACTGACCGTCGGCGCGGATTTCGCCGATGAAGACCGGCTTGGTGATGTGGTGGTTCGGCAGGATCTTGGCCATGCCGCCGGTGAGGTTCGGAACCTCGATGCCTGGCAGCGCAGCGATTACCTTGTCGGGATCGGTCGACTTTACCTTCTCGACCGCCTTCACCCACAAGTTGAAGCCGATGTAGTGCGCCTCCATCGGATCGTTGGTGGTGCGCTTCGGGTTCTTGGTGAAGTCGTGCCATTCCTTGATGAACTTCTCGTTCGCAGGCGTCTTGATCGACTCGAAGTAGTTCCAGGCGGCGAGGTGACCGACCAGCGGCTTGCTGTCGAGGCCAGCGAGCTCTTCCTCGCCCACCGAGAACGCGACCACCGGAATATCGGTCGCCTTGATGCCCTGATTGCCCAATTCCTTGTAGAAAGGAACGTTGGCGTCGCCGTTGATGGTCGAGACCACCGCGGTCTTCTTGCCGGCTGAGCCGAACGTCTTGATCTTCGAGACTTCGGTCTGCCAGTCGGAGAAGCCGAACGGCGTGTAGTTGATCATGATGTCGTCGGCGGCAACGCCCTTCGACTTCAGATAAGCTTCCAGAATTTTGTTGGTGGTACGCGGATAGACGTAGTCGGTGCCTTCCAGCACCCAGCGCTTCACCTTCTCTTCCTTCATCAAATAGTCGACGGCCGGGATCGCCTGCTGGTTCGGCGCAGCGCCGGTATAGAACACGTTGCGCTCGCTCTCCTCGCCCTCATACTGGACGGGATAGAACAGGATGTTGTTCAGCTCCTTGAACACCGGCAGCACGGATTTGCGCGACACTGACGTCCAGCAGCCGAACACGACCGCGACCTTGTCCTTGGTGATGAGCTCGCGTGCCTTTTCGGCGAACAGCGGCCAGTTCGAAGCCGGGTCGACCACGACAGGCTCGAGCTTCTTGCCGAGCAGGCCGCCCTTCTTGTTCTGCTCGTCGATCAGCATCAGCATGACGTCCTTCAGCGTGGTTTCGCTGATCGCCATGGTGCCGGAAAGCGAGTGAAGAATGCCGATCTTGATGGTGTCGTCGGCCTTGGCCGAGCCGAAGCCGGCCAAACCGAAAGCGACGCAGGCCGCGGCCGCCAGCCAGCGGCGGCGGGTGAGGGGCCTCGCGAGTTGAGTGGTGCGATTGAGCATGAAGTGTCATCTCCCTGACGCAGGCGTGAAAAAAACGCTGCGAAACGGCCCTATGGCCGCCTGCGTTAAGGGAATCGCAAGAACCATGCCATCGGCCGAAATCACGGTAAGATGATGGAATAATTGAAGGATTTTCTGCAAACCGCCGTCAAGGGCGCCCATTATTTAACCGGAGACAATGTATGCTTAAGCGGCAAACCGTCTATTTTGTGTGCAAACACGACGTATTGGCTAAATTTCCGGCATAAGCTGTTTGGCAGCGCAACCCGCGATTGGAGACCGATATAAGTTCTGCTCACCATGTCAGGCCGATAAATCTTGAAAGCGCCGTGTTCGTAGTCCATATGCTGTGCCAAGACCCAAGCGAATCGCGTGAAGCGAAGCTGCGGGGTCACCGCGAGCCGCGTGTTCTTAAGCCGCACCTTGGTGGCTTCTGGCTTGCCCTTTCAGCCCACAACATCGACGCCCCCGGCACGCGGGTGTTTTAGCGCGACGAGCACGCCCGGCCGCAGAGGCCGGAGCGTTACCCGTTCATATGGAAAGAACCAGCTTTTGACTTCCTTTCAGGATTTTGGCCTCGCCGACCCGATCGCGCGAGCGCTTCGAGAAGAGAACTACATCACTCCGACCCCGATTCAGGCCCAGACCATCCCACTCGCCCTCGCCGGCCGCGACGTTGTCGGCATCGCCCAGACCGGCACCGGCAAGACCGCAGCGTTTGCGCTTCCGATCCTCCATCGCCTGCTGCAAAACCGCATCAAGCCGCAGGCCAAGACGGCCCGCGTGCTGGTGCTGAGCCCGACGCGCGAGCTGTCCGGACAGATCCTCGACAGCTTCAACGCCTATGGGCGCCACATCCGCCTCTCCTCGGCGCTTGCGATCGGCGGCGTGCCGATGGGCCGCCAGGTCCGAGCGATCATGCCCGGCATTGAGGTGCTGGTAGCCACACCCGGCCGCCTGCTCGACCTCGTGCAGGGAAACGCGCTGAAGCTCGGCCAGGTCGAGTACCTGGTGCTGGACGAGGCCGACCGCATGCTCGACATGGGCTTCATCAACGACATCCGCAAAATCGTCGCCAAGCTGCCGACCGCGCGGCAGACGCTGTTCTTCTCGGCGACCATGCCGAAGGACATCGCCGAGCTGGCGCAAGCCATGCTGCGCGAGCCCGCCCGCGTGGCGGTGACGCCGGTGTCCTCCACGGCAGAGCGCATCACCCAGCGGATCATCCAGGTCGATCATGCGGCCAAAGCCGCCTTCCTCGCCGAGCTCCTGCGCGGTGAGCCGATCGGCCGTGCGCTGGTGTTCACCCGCACCAAGCACGGCGCCGACAAGGTGGTGAAGCAGCTTGCAAAAGCCGGCATCGCCGCCAACGCCATTCACGGCAACAAGTCGCAGAATCATCGCGAGCGGGTGCTGGCGGCCTTCCGCTCCGGCGCGGTCCGCACGTTGGTCGCGACCGATATCGCCGCTCGCGGGATCGACGTCGACGGCATCAGCCATGTCGTCAATTTCGACCTGCCCAACGTGCCCGAAACCTACGTTCACCGCATCGGCCGCACCGCGCGCGCCGGCGCCGACGGCATCGCGATCTCGCTGGTGGCGGGCGCGGAGGAACTCTCCTGGCTGCGCGACATTGAACGACTGATTCGACTGTCGTTGCCTCGCGAGGACCGCCGCACGGCGGGCCGGCACGAGGCAGCTCCCGCCCCTGCCCAGCAGCACCACCGGGGCGGCCGGCCGGCGCCGCGGCCGCATGCGGGCCGTGTCCAAGGCCACGCCCAAGGCCACGTGCAAGGCCGCGCCCAAGACCGCTCCCGTGACGGTGCGCCGGCGTCGAAAGGCCCTCGCCGTCACGGCCGTGGTGGTGGTAATAAGGGCGCTCCGCAAATCAATCGTCAGGAGCCGAACCGTTCGCCAGCGAGCGGCAAGGCTGAGGGACTACAAGGCGTGGCATTTTTGCACCGCGAAAGCCGACCGAACCACCGACCCAACCGTAACCAGCGACCCAACTAGCCGTCCCACCGATCTGGAGAGAACCATGGCTAAAGAAGAGCTGATCCAGTTCGAAGGACTGGTCACCGAAATCCTCCCCGACGCGCGCTACCGTGTACAACTCGATGCAGGCCACGAGATCGTCGCCTATACCGCCGGCAAGATGAAGAAGAACCGCATCAAAACGCTGGCCGGCGACCGCGTGACGATCGAGATGTCGCCCTACGACCTCGAAAAGGGCCGCCTGATATTCCGCCACAAGGACGAACGTCCGAGCGCGGCGCCGGGCGGAGCGCCGCGCGGCGCCCAGCGCGGCGGCCAGTTCCGTCGCAGATAAGCTGACGTTTTCGCGTTCGTTTTAAGGCCGTGCATGACAACATCATGTCATGCACGGCCGGACGGCGCCGTGCGCGAAAAATTCGCGCACCTCAGGATTGTTTTGAAGGCCTGCTTCCCATAATATGGGCGGTAATCGATTTTCGGCCGGACGACATTAGCTATCCACCGGTACAGCCGGTTTAGACGCTGACGACCCTTCCAAAAATTCGATCTCGCCAGCCCGCGATAAGTGGGTTTTCGACAGTTTATACCTGAGAAGGGACTATCCCGTGAGCATGGGAACCGTGAAATGGTTTAACGCAACCAAGGGCTACGGCTTCATCCAGCCGGATGACGGCGGCAACGATGTGTTCGTGCACATCTCGGCCGTTGAGCGCGCCGGGCTCGGCACGCTGCGTGAAGGCCAGAAGATCTCCTACGAGATCGTGGCGGATCGCCGCTCTGGCAAGTCGTCGGCCGACAATCTGCGCGCCGCCAACTAGGCGATCGGGCAAGGCCTCGAGCCTTGCAAGGATCGCGCCCGAGAACGTTCGAGAATGCCAAAAGGCCGCGCTTCAAGCGCGGCCTTTTGTTGTGCTTGCGGGAGATCACCCCTGCGAGCAGGCGTTGTTCACGAGCGCCGGGTTACCGTTGTAGGTGATGCACAAGGCCTGGCGTGGCCTCGTATAGGAGACGTCGTTCAGATTGACGCTGCTCTTCATCACGTAGCCGATGGTGGGCACGTATCGGTAGGTCACCTCGCTGAAGATCAGATAGGTCTTGTTGACCAGGAGCTGTGCCGGGACGACGCTCGTCACATCGTCGCCGATATTGCGCGTGGATGCGACCAGCGTCGCCTGCGAAGCACCGCTTGCGATGATCGCGGCCTGGCTCCACTGAATTTTGGCGACGCCGGTCGAGTCGACGTAGATTTCCGACAGCGTCGATTTTGTCGGCGACGGATCATAGCCCGCCATGATTCCGATGCTGGCGGTGAAATTGTTCTGCAGATCACTTTGCGAGATCACCGCAACGTTGTTATCGGTATTGCCATTGGCCGACGATGATTGCTGCGAGGTCAGGTCAGTCAGGGTGCGCGCCGTCAGCGTCACCTTGCGGTCGATGGCCACGGCCGAGCAGAACTCGACGGTGCCGAAGAACACCAGTAGCATGATCGGCGCGATGATCGCAAATTCGGTCGCCGCAAGGCCGCGGCAATCGCGCCAGAGCCCGGCGAGGCGCGGACTGGACCGCATGGCATTTGAAATCATCGCTCTCATCGTGCCGCCTATGTGCAGGGGGTGCCGGCCATGAACGGCTCGTTCTTGAAGGCGGCTGACGCGATCAAGAGGCGCTGACTGTTCGACATGTTCGCAATGTTGTAGCCGAGCCCGGTGACGAACAGTTGCCACGGATAGAACACCCGCACAACGACGGTGCAGCCCGCGCCGCCGGGATTATAGCCGAGGTTGTTGCTGATGAAATTGCCGTTGCCGTCGATCTGGTCGGGGAAGGTGATTTGCGAGAAGGAATTGTAGCTCTCCACGTCGACCGCGAGATTGTTGCAACTGAACAGCGCAGGGATCTGGCTGCAGACGTAGGTCTTGAAATTCTGCTGGGTGTAGTTTGCGTTCTGCGCCTGTCCGGTCAGGATCAACCGCGCGGAGTCCTGCGTGATGGTCTCGAGCACCTGGCTCGCGAAGAACATCAGCGCGGTCTCGAGGATCGCAAACAGCAGCACGAGGAAAATCGGCGCGACAATCGCAAACTCGAGCGCCGTCGCGCCGCTGCGGTTGCGCCGGAAGCGACGCAGGAGTCTCCCGAAGGACACGAGCAACGACATCAAACAATCCCCTGATCGATCCTGGACGAGGACAGCGATCACTCAGGGGCCAGAATTAGCCGAAACTGATTGTGGAAGTGTTTCGCGTAATCGTCGCAAAGCCGCCCACGCGGTTAGGAGGTCGTTAACCAGCCACGTGGCGCGCGGACGCGGCAGACGGAGCTACTTGTTGGCGGAGGCCGAGCCGCTCGCCTGCGAGTTCAGCGCGTTCGCCTGGTCGCTCACCGATTTGAAATATTTGTCGCCGTCGCCGAGCGTCATGCGGCGCTGGCACACGGGCGTGCAGCTATAGGTTTCGCGATCGAGGCCGCGATACACCGTAACCAGCTCCTCGGTCGGTCCCTCGACCTGGATCTCACGATCCACCAGCACCTCGCCGCTGCGGTCCATGGCAATGAAGTTGGTCGCGCCATAGCCCTTGCCCGTCACCACGACGACACCGCCGTTCTGCAAGGTGACGTCGGCGATCAGCGGGTTGCCAACCACGATGGTGGCGACCTTGGCAGGCAGCTTCACGAGCTTGGCCTGATCGACATTGACGGCGATGGCGTCCGGGGCAACCTCGGCGAATGACGAGCATGGCCAGAGCAGTGCTCCGATCGCCAGCGCGAACAGGGGACGTGCAGGATTACGCAGGAAACTCAACAACATACTAGACCCCGGGACGTTGACGAGCCGGCAAAAGCGATACGCAGCGGAGCCGGCGCCCGACGTGGCGAGTGTGGCTTCAATTCATGAAGGAAGGGCAAAGATGGTCGTTGCAGGTTGATGCATCCGTGCAGTTTCTCATTTGGCGGCGCGGATATGCACGACGGCGTTATCATCGGCATAGATCCGCTGCCAGCCGGGCGCATGATCCATGAAGCTGACCGCCGGTGTTGCGGGCGTCAGCACCACCGCATCGATGTCATAGGTCTTGAGCAGGCCGAGCAGCACGTTGACGTCCTTGAGCTGCATCGCGCGGTAATAGGCCATGACGAAAGGTTCGCCATAAAGCTCGGCACGGCCGTCGATGAAGACCGGAATCCCCTGCGCGATGAAATAGCCAGCGAAGGGTAGATCGTTGAGGATGCGTTTGGCGTGATGGGCCTTCAGCACGTCGAGGGCCGCGGCCGGTGCCTGACTGGCCGGCGGCACGAACGGATGGGTGGCCGCAAACGCAAAGCTCGCGGCACCGACGATCATCGCGAGCACGACGCTTGACGCAATCGGGAAGGCGATTCTGGCGAATCGTGCCGGCGCCAGCGCGAGTTGCGAGGCCAGCGGCGTGACGACGACCAGCGGCGCCAGCATGGCAAAAATCTCGACGTTGCGGACGTGGGAAAGCGCCATGTGCAACAGACCCACGAGCAGGACGATCCGCGGCGGCGGCAGCCTCACGCCATAGGAAAGCCCGAGCGCAAGCGCGCCGAGGATGCACGCTTCGAGCGGGCCGAAATGGCTGAAATCCGCCGGCATCCATTCGTAGATGAGATGCAGCAGTTCGCCCAGGTCGAGGATCTTCCGCGACGCCAGGATCGAACCCCAGCCATACGGCGTCACGCAGCACGCCGCCAGCGCCGCCAGCGCAAAAACGCCCCAGCGCAGCGCCAATGACGGCCGCCGCAACTTCTCCGCATTCCACAACGCGTCCAGCGCGAAAGGCACGACCAATGCGAGCCCGAACACGAAGCTGCCGTGCAGATTCGCCCACAGCGCCAGCAACGGCAGGAGCCAAAATGATGGCGCCTCGGCGCGCTCGCTCGCGCGCAACAGCCCGCTCACCCACACGACCATAACCGGCATGACCAGCACATGCGGACGCGCGAACAGGTGTGACACCGAAAGCAGCAGCGCCACGCAGGCGATAGTGACGGCAGCCTTGGCCGGAATGCGCGCGCCGAGGTTCAGCGCAAGCAACGCGAAAGCCGTCGCGATCGACGCGGAGGCGAGAATGACCGGTCCGGCCCAGCCGGCGGCGCGATAGCTCGCCGCGTACAGGATTTGGGCCAGCCAGGACGACGAGACCCAGGGCTCGCCGGCCTTTGTGAACGAGTAGATATCGGTGTGCGGGAAGGCGCCGTGCGCGAGGATCCATTTCCCTACGGCGATATGCCAATAGGTATCGGAATCGCCGAGCAGCAGGCTGCCATTGATCAGGACCAGCGCGTAGACGACGAGCCCAAGCGACAGCCAGGCCGGCAGCGCGCCGATGCGGATCGCCCGCTGCTCACCGATCGTGCCGATATCCGCGCTGGTCAACCGAGCCTCCGAAGGCGACTGCGTGGCCGGCTATTGGCGGCGGAAGGGATAGGCGAGTTGCCCGACGATCTCGGAAGGCATGGCCGCTTCGTCCTTTCCGTACTGATGGGGAAGCTCATCTGCCGGCATCCGGAAGGTGCCGAACAGGATATCCCAGAGCGGAAACGTCCCGGCAAAATTGGTATTGCCGCCCGTTTCGAGCTGCGTGTGATGCCAGCGATGGAACACCGGCGTCGCCAGCACATATTTGAACGGCCCGAGCGTCCAGTTCAGGTTGGCGTGCACGAACGCCGAGTGGAAGGTGTTGAAGGGGCCGACCCAGAGCATGATGTTGGGCGAGATGCCGGCCATCAGGAGGATCACGTCGACGCCGATGGTGCCGAGGATCAGGTTCACCGGGTGGAAGCGCGCGGCCGAGATCCAGTCGAGCTCCTCGGAGGAATGGTGGATGGCGTGATACTTCCAGAACTCTCCGCCATGAAACATGCGGTGCAGCCAGTACAGCATGAAGTCGGACGCCACCAGGAAGAGAATCGCCTGCGCCCACAGCGGCATTTGCGCCAGCGGTCCGTGGCCGTTGTCGTAGAAGGCGATCAGCTGATCGGCGTCATGAATGTTGAAGACGAATCCGGCGCCGACCACGAGAAGCCCGATCCGGATCACCCGCGCGAACACGGGCACGAAGAACCAGTAGACGACGTCGGTGAGAAGCTCGCGCTTGCGCCACCAGGGCGCGGCGTCGTTGCACGCCCAGAAATGCGTGAGCACCGAGAACACCACTGCCAGCGCGATCGTAATCGGAATCACCTTCTCGACCGTCTGGCCGAGCATGACGACGACTTCCATCGTAAGACCGGGCATGTGCGCCTCATCAAGAGAGATGATCAGGCGTACTCCCGCGGACTTAAGGAGGTGTGAAGCGGGTCATCGCGCACGCTCCATGATGATACGCGATCGAAACCACGCTCGAATTATAACCAACCCTTTAATGGGAAATTTACTCTGCGGAAGAACAGCGAATTGCAGCGTAGTTTCCGCAATCGAATTAACTGCGCCGCAATGCTCCGACCTTAGGGTTGCACCATGGTCACGGTGCTGAGAACGCCGGAGAGACCTACCCTAGTTCGACCAGCCACGTGTACACGGAGTTTATCTGATGAAGAATCTGATTGCGCGTTTCGTGAAGGACGAGTCCGGCGCCACCGCCATCGAATACGGCCTGATCGCCGCCGGCATTTCGCTCGCGATCATCGCCGTGGTGAACGGCCTCGGCACCAGCCTGAACACGAAGTTCACCTCGATCAGCAGCTCGCTCAAGTAAGCGATCGCTTCCCGAGCAGCGAAGGCCCCGGTCATCCGGGGCCTTTGTTGTTTCGAGGCTCGTGTCTGTGGTGCTTGCGTATGCGTAGGGTCGATGCCGCGGCGCTCGCCGCGAAGAAGCAGTCAACTACTGCAGGCCGGGATCACGCCTGCCTGCAGCTCGTGTGCCTTGGGCTGGCATTGGCGCTGGTCACCCTGGCCTGCCGGATCTACAGCGTCTGGTGAGCGCCGCCTTCGTTACCCGATTATTTATCTCTCGCCGCTAGATTTCGGCGAGTTTTTGCGCGAGCCAAAGCCCGTTGTCATGATCCTCGATCTCGTACGCCTGCTCCTGTTCCCCGCCCTGATGGCGTTTGCGGCGGCCAGTGACCTCCTCACCATGACGATCTCGAACCGGGTCTCGCTGGCGATCGTCGCCGGCTTCCTGATTCTCGCTGCCTTGAGTGGGATTTCGCCGACCGATATCCTCTTCCATGTCGGCGCCGGCGCAGTGGTGCTGGTGGCCGCCTTCCTTTGTTTCGCGATGGGATGGGTCGGCGGCGGCGACGCCAAGCTGGCGGCCGCCGCGGCGCTCTGGTTCGGCTTTGCCCATTTGATGGACTATCTGCTCCATGCCGCGCTGTTCGGCGGCGTGTTGACGGTGCTGTTGATGCAGTTCCGGCAATGGCCCCTGCCGTATTCCCTGGCTGGCCAGCCTTGGCTCTTGCGCCTGCATGCCAAGGAGAGCGGCATCCCTTACGGCATCGCGCTCGCGATCGGCGCCCTGATGATCTATCCCGAAACGGACTGGGTGAAGGCGGTCGACCTGACGCACTTCATGGTGCGCTAAACAAGACGTTAACCCGCTCAAGTAACTTGCGATTAACGCAATTTACTCACGCCTCATTAACCATGCTTTGACGAATAGCTGGTCAACTCCACTGCACGGCGGCGCACGCGTCGCGGCGTAATGTGGAAAGTGAAGCGTATGAATAGGGCACGCATCGTGGTCCTGGCTATCGCCATCGGCGCTGGCGGCGTCGCCGCATACCTTGCGAGCAACTCCACTAACAAGCCTGCTCCCGCCCAGGCGCTGCCGCAATTGCCGACGGTCGACGTGCTCGTGGCGAAATCCGAGATCTCGCTCGGCCAGACCGTCAAGCCGGAGGATCTGCAATGGCAGACCTGGCCGACGGCGAGCGCCAGTGCCGCTTTCATCAAGCGCAGCGAGCGTCCGAACGCCACTACCGAGATCACCGGCTCGATTGCGCGATCACCGTTCATCGCGGGCGAGCCGATCCGCGACCAGAAGCTCGTCAAGGCCGACGGCTCGGGCTTCATGGCGGCAATCCTGCCGAGCGGCATGCGTGCGGTTTCGACCGAAATCTCCCCGGAAACCGGTGCCGGTGGCTTCATCCTGCCGAACGACCACGTCGACGTGATCCTTACGCGCCATGAGAAGAATCCCGATCACGCGGCAATGCCCGACACGGTCGTCTCCGAGATCATCCTGTCGAACATCCGCGTGCTCGCCATCGACCAGGCTCCGAAGGAGAAGGACGGTCAGACCACCGTCGTCGGCAAGACGGTGACACTGGAGCTGAAGCCCGAGCAGACCGAAACACTGGCCCGCGCGCGCCAGCTCGGCACCTTGTCGCTCGCGCTGCGCAGCATCGCCGACCTCAAACAGGTCGCGCAGACAGAGGACAAGCCAACCCGTCGCGGCGAGAGCGTCAATATCATTCGTTTCGGTATTCCAAGCTCGGTAACGACGCAGAAGTGACGATGAGGACTTGAGAGATGAAGTACGGGGTCAACAAGCGGATGCTGCGGCCATTTGTGGTCCGCGCCCTGTCGTTTTCGGGCGTCGCCGCGCTGACACTGAGCCCTGCGCTCACGCCGGTGATTGCCAGCGACTATCGGCTGCCCGTGCCTGTTGTCAGCGACGGCCAGAGCAACGCGCGCCCGATTTCGCTCGGCGTCGGCAAATCGATCGTCATCGACCTGCCGCGTGAGATCAAGGACGTGCTGGTCGCCGACCCCAAGATCGCCAACGCCGTGGTCCGTTCCTCGCAGCGGGCCTATATCATCGGCGCCGCCGTCGGCCAGACCAACATCGTGTTCTTCGACAGCTCGGGGGCGCAGATCGCCGCCTACGACATCGCGGTGACGCGCGATCTCAACGGCGTTCGCGCCGCGCTGAAGCAGATGTTTCCGAACTCGGACATTCACATCGAAGGCGTCGGCGACGGTGTCGTGCTGTCGGGCGTTGCGGCGACGCCGATCGAGGCGCAGCAGGCCAACGATCTGGCGGCGCGCCTTGCGGGCGGCGCCGACAAGGTCGTCAACTCGATCGTCGTGCGCGGCCGCGACCAGGTGATGCTGAAGGTGACGGTGGCCGAAATGGCGCGCTCGATCATCAAGCAGATGGGCATCGACCTTTCCGCGAACCTCAATTACGGCACCGCGGTCGTGAACTTCAACAACACCAACCCGTTCACGGCGTATGGCCGTCCGCTGGTGGCCACCAACGCCATGACCACCTCGTTCGGCGCCACCCCTTCGGTGTCGGCGACGCTGCGCGCGATGGAAAGCGCCGGCGTGGCGCGCACGCTGGCGGAGCCGAATCTGACGGCGATCTCCGGCGAATCCGCCACCTTCATCGCAGGCGGCGAGTTTCCGATACCCGCCGGTTATTCCTGCGACCCGACGACCCACGTCTGTACGACCCAGATCAGCTTCAAGAAGTTCGGCATCTCGCTGAACTTCACGCCCGTGGTGCTGACCGAAGGCCGGATCAGCCTGCGGGTGATGACCGAAGTCTCGGAGCTTTCCAACGACAACTCGCTCACGATCTCGCAATCGGTGACTGCGGGCACCGTGAACTCCGTGACCATCCCCTCGATCAAGACCCGCCGCGCGGAAACCACGCTGGAAATTCCCTCCGGCGGTTCGATGGCGATGGCCGGCCTGATCCAGGAGCAGACCAAGCAGGCAGTCAACGGCCTGCCCGGCCTGACGCAGCTGCCGATCCTCGGATCGCTGTTCCGCAGCCGCGACTTCCTTCACAACCAGACCGAACTGGTGGTGCTAGTGACGCCCTATATCGTTCGCGCCGTGGCGCAGAAGGATCTGTCGCGTCCGGACGACGGCTTCGCCTCGGCGTCCGATCCGCAGTCCGACCTGCTCGGCAGCATCAATCGCATCTATGGCGTGCCCGGCCGCACCGGGCCGGCGCGGGCTTATCGCGGCTCGTACGGCTTTATCACCGACTGAGGCGGGATGGGGATTTGACAACGATGAAAGCCACTACCTCCCACAGGCGCCTGCGCGCCGGCCGCATGGCGATAGCCCTGCTCGGCCTCGGCCTATCGCTCGGCGGCTGCATGCATGATGATCCGGTCGCGACCACCGCGAGCGTTCCCGACGATTACCGGCTGCGTCACCCGATCGCGATCGAGGAGGCCGACCATTCGATCGTCGTGTTCGTTGGCCGGGGCCGCGGCGGCCTTTCGGCCGAGCAGCGCGCCGACGTCATGAGGCTCGCCGGAACCTGGGTCCATGACGGCACCGGCGCGATCTATGCCGACGTGCCGGTCGATACGCCCAATGCACGCGCGGCCGCCGACGCTTTTCACGAGATCCAGGCGATGCTTTCGGCCGCCGGCGTTCCGCCGCGCGCCCTCGTGGTGCGCCGCTATCATCCTGACGATCCGCGCCATTTCGCCGCGATCCGCCTGAGCTACCCGAAGCTGAAGGCGACCGTAGGCCCCTGCGGATTGTGGCCGGAGGATCTCGGTCCTTCGATCAAGAACCCGAGCTACTACGAGAACAAGGACTACTACAATTTCGGCTGCGCCTATCAGCGCAACATGGCCGCGATGGTCGACAATCCTTCCGATCTCGTGCAACCGCGCCCGGAAACGCCGGCCTACACGATGCGACGCAACGCGGCCTTCGAGAAGTATCGCAAGGGCAACACCACCACCACGCAATATCCTGAAGCCGAAAAAGCCAAACTCAGCGACACAGGCAAATGATCAGCTACGCCCGCCAGAACACAGAGCAAACGCCGGAGGTCGCGCCGCCGCCTGCGGAGGATCACATCGCGCCCGCGCCGCGGGTGTCGGTGCAGGCCTTCTGCGAGACGGTGGAAACCGCTGCCGCCGTACAGGCGGCCGGCGAGGACCGCCGGCTCGGCAAGGCGCATCTGAAGATCCAGATGGGCGGCATGGCCGCCGCTATCGAGGCCTACCGCTCCGCCCCGACGCCGAACGTGATCGTCCTGGAGGCCGACGCCCGCAACGACATCCTTGCCGGCCTCGACCACCTTGCGAGCGTCTGCGATCCGGGCACCCGCGTCGTCGTGATCGGCCGCATCAACGACGTCGGGCTGTACCGTGAGCTGGTGCGCCGCGGCGTCAGTGACTACGTCATCGCGCCGATCAACGCGCTCGACGTCGTCCGCTCGATCTGCAGCCTGTTTTCGGCGCCCGAGGCGAAATCGGTCGGCCGTATCATCGCCGTGGCCGGGGCCAAAGGCGGCGTCGGCGCCTCCACCGTCGCCCACAACGTTGCCTGGGCGATCGCCCGCGATCTTGCGATGGATTCGGTCGTCGCCGACCTCGACCTTGCCTTCGGCACCGCAGGCCTCGACTACAACCAGGATCCGCCGCAGGGCATTGCGGATGCGGTGTTCTCGCCCGACCGCATCGACACCGCCTTCATCGACCGCCTGCTGTCGAAGTGCACCGACCATCTGAGCCTGCTCGCCGCGCCGGCAACGCTGGACAAGGTGTATGATTTCGGCGCCGACGCGTTCGACGCGATCTTCGACACGCTGCGCACCACGATGCCGTGCATCATTCTCGACGTCCCGCATCAGTGGTCGGGCTGGAGCAAGCAGGCGCTGGTGGCCGCCGACGACATCCTCGTCGTCGCGGCGCCCGACCTCGCCAATCTGCGCAACACCAAGAACCTGATCGACCTGCTCAAGGCATCGCGGCCCAATGACCGCCCGCCGCTGTACTGCCTCAACCAGGTCGGCATCCCGAAGCGGCCCGAAATCAACGCGAGCGAGTTTGCCAAGGCGATCGAAAGCGAGCCGATCGTGTCCATTCCCTTCGATCCGCAGATGTTCGGCTCGGCCGCCAACAACGGACAGATGATCGCGGAGATCTCCGCGACCCATCGCACCACAGAGATGTTCTTGCAGATCGCCCAGCGGCTGACGGGCCGCAGCGAGACCAAGAAGCCACGAGGCTCCTTGCTGGCACCCCTGATCGAGAAGCTGCGAGGCAAGTAAAGCCTCGCCTGGAGTATTGTCGTGTTTGGTAAGCGTAGCGGAACAGAGAGCGATTCTCGGGTGATGAAGCCCGCGGCAAGCGTGCCGGAGCCTCAGCGGCCCGCGCCTCAGCCTGCCGTTGCCTCGCCGCCGATCGCCCCGGTGAAGCCGCCGCCTCCGCCGCCGCCGGTCGCCGAAACCCGCCGCTCCGACAATTATTACCAGGTCAAGGCCACGATCTTCGGAGCGCTGATCGAGGCGATCGACCTTGCCCAGCTTGCCAAGCTCGACGGCGAGTCCGCCCGCGAGGAAATCCGCGACATCGTCAACGAGATCATCGCGATCAAGAACATCGTGATGTCGATCGCCGAGCAGGAAGAGCTGCTCGACGATATCTGCAACGACGTGCTGGGCTACGGTCCGCTGGAGCCGCTGTTGTCGCGCGACGACATCGCCGACATCATGGTGAACGGCGCAGGCACGGTCTATATCGAAGTCGCCGGCAAGATCCAGCGCACCGGCATCCGCTTCCGCGACAATCAGCAGCTCCTCAACATCTGCCAGCGCATCGTCAGCCAGGTCGGCCGGCGCGTCGACGAATCCTCGCCGATCTGCGACGCGCGTCTCGCCGACGGCTCCCGCGTCAACGCCATCGTGCCGCCGCTCGCGATCGACGGTCCCGCGCTCACCATCCGCAAATTCAAGAAGGACAAGCTGACGCTCGAGCAGCTCGTCAAGTTCGGCGCGATCACGCCGGAAGGCGCGGAGATCCTGCAAATCATCGGCCGCTGCCGCTGCAACGTGCTGATCTCCGGCGGTACCGGCTCCGGCAAGACCACACTGCTCAACTGCCTCACCAACTATATCGAGCATGACGAGCGCGTCATCACCTGCGAGGACGCGGCCGAACTGCAGCTCCAGCAACCGCATGTGGTGCGGCTTGAGACCCGTCCGCCCAACATCGAGGGCGAGGGCCAGGTCACCATGCGCGAACTGGTCCGCAACTGCCTGCGTATGCGTCCCGAACGCATCATCGTCGGCGAGGTCCGCGGACCCGAGGCGTTCGACCTGCTGCAGGCCATGAACACCGGCCACGACGGCTCGATGGGAACGCTGCACGCCAACAACCCGCGCGAGGCGCTGTCGCGCTGCGAATCCATGATCACCATGGGCGGCTTTGCGCTGCCCTCGCGCACCATCCGCGAGATGATCTGCGCCTCCATCGACGTCATCATCCAGGCCGCGCGCCTGCGCGACGGCTCGCGCCGCATCACCCACGTCACCGAGGTGATGGGCATGGAAGG
>Ga0134126_10003292_pt1 | contig 20270 bp, 20 predicted proteins | sample KB31752_FD_96881 | JGI IMG/M metagenome (GOLD analysis project Ga0134126, IMG submission 96881) | Terrestrial soil microbial communities with excess Nitrogen fertilizer from Kellogg Biological Station, Michigan, USA - KB3-175-2 | ecosystem: Environmental > Terrestrial > Soil > Unclassified ... | reverse complement strand
GTGATGATCGCACGACGGTGCGGGCTTGGCTCGGTGACCACGACGGTTCTCGCACCGAGTCGTTGCGCCGCAACGACGCAGGCCTGACCGATCGGTCCGCCTCCTATGACAAGCACGGCGTGGCCGCTTGCGACCCTACCCCGCCGAATAGCGTGATAGCCGACGGCCAGTGGCTCGACGAGCGCGCCGTATCCGACCGGCATCGTCGAAGGCAAGGCCACCACATTCGAGACTGGTGCCGACATGAATTCCGCGAACGCGCCCAGCGACGTCGACGTGACCCCGACGATGACTTTCGTCGCACATGCCTGTTCATCTCCGGAAAGGCATTGGGCGCAACGCTTACAACCGATGACAGGGTTGACGGTTGCAATGTCGCCGACTGAGATCCCGTCGTCTGGCCGCACAGCGGCGCCTGCGGCTACGACGCGCCCGACGGTCTCGTGACCCATAACCTGACCTGGCTGACGCCTGCCGTTCTCACCTGTGAAGCCGTGGATGTCCGAACCGCAAATGCCGGTCGCGAGCACCTGCAGCAGCACCTCACGGTCGCCGAGCGTCGGACTGTGGCGGTCCGAAACGACAAGTTTCGACCAGTCCACGAGGGTGAGCACCCGCATGAGGAGAACTCTCCGTTGATTGAGTGGTAGTGAGCGGCGCAGAACGCCCACCGTGTTCGGATCGGTCCGTCCATCCGCGTTCATGCTGGTGAAGTCATCGCCGGGTATGTGAAAGCATGAAGCAGGTAATCCGATCCGTCAAGCAAGCTGAGCTGCTCGAGCCGCCCCGCGTAACGTTGTTATCTGTTCGTAAGCATGAAAGCCGCGTCGCCTACTTGAAGTCGGACGCCGACCATGGCTACCTTGACGGCACTCAATACGACGGCATCCCGGTCTGGTCGCCGCGAGGTAGAGAGCTTGGGTGTCGTCGCCTGATTGTTCCTCGTCCCGGTCACGTACCTGGGACCGGGACGCCGTGCGCCACCGATTCTGGTGTCGGTTAGTGAAACCCCGTACGCGTTCAGCTCGGCTTCTTCGTCATAGCTTCGGAGGATCAATGGGAAACGTACGTGTCACCACCCACCGCTTCGCTCGGCTGGGGCCGCTCGCGGTCGGTGCGATTACGGTTGCACTCGCTATCTCGAGTTGTTCGAGCAGCAAGCCCGCGACGCCCAGCGCCGGGTCAGCATCGAGCCAGGCCGCTGCCAGCACCGCTAACTCGAAGATTTATGACAACGTCATGAAAACCAAGACGCTTCGCGTCGGTACGATCACCGGCAACGCGCCGTTCGAATCGCTAGACAAGAGCGGCAAACTTGAGGGCTTCGACATCGACATGATCAACGCCGTCGCGGCGAAGATGGGCGTCAAAGTGGACTTGGTGACAACCGACGTCGCGGGCCGCGTGACCGTGCTACAGACGGGTAAGGCCGACGTCGTCGTAGGCTCGTTCACTGACACCCCTGAGAGGGAGAAGGTCATCAGTTTCAGTCACCCGATAAACTACGAGTACGTCGCACTGATCGCGAAGGCCGACAGCAGTCTCACGTCGCTGGCTGACGTGAACGTTGCTGGCAAGACGATCGCCGGAGCATCGGGCGGGACACAGGCAGACACCGTGCCGAAGGCGGCGCCGAATGCCAAGCTCACACTTCTGCCGGGGATCGCCGACGACGTGCAGGCGGTTCTGTCCGGACAGGCTGACGCAGCCGCCGTCGCGAACACGCAGATCGCGACAATGATCGCGCAGAGCAACGGCAAGTTGAAGGCCCTGACTGGGGCAGTGAGTCCGAACCAAAGTGACTGCATCGGCGTGCCGATTGGCGACCCGACCTGGCTCGCGTATGTCAACGGTGTCGTCGACGCACTCAACGCCGATGGCACGACTTACACGCTGACGAAGAAGTGGTTTGGTAGCGAGCCGCCCGCGTTCGCGTTGCCGCCGAAGAGTTAGTTTGACGGCGAGCGCAGGGTGCCCTGTCTCCACCGATTGGGGAATGTCATTGGTACACCCTGCGCTCGCCGATTTGACTGAGAAGCTCGCCCGAGGCTCCCGTTCGGAGGGTGAATGTCAAAACTGGACTTCGGGGCTCTTTCCCCGTACATCGGCTCGATGCTGAACGCGCTGAAAATCACCTTGTTTATCAGTGTTCTTGCGGTTCTTCTCAGCCTCCCGATCGGGCTTACCCTCGCCTTCTTCCGCACCAGTCGATACGCGGTGCTGCGGATCCCAGCTGCCATCTACGTCGAGGTACTTCGCAATGTGCCTCTCCTCGTGATTATCTACATCCTGTACTACGGGCTGCCCAGCTATGGCGTGGTATTAGGGGCACTGACGAGCGGGGTGGCCGCGTTGACGCTGAACGGAAGTGCGTACTTGACAGAGGTGTTTAGGGGCGGACTCACCGCGATCCCGAAAGGTCAGTACGAAGCGGCACGATCGCTCGGCCTACCGCATCGGCACGTTCTCGGGTCGGTGGTGATACCGCAGCTTTTCAGGATCACGTTCCCCGCGCTCGGAAACCAGGTCGTTGGCCTGATTCTCGGCTCGGCTTTAGTTTCGGTCATCGGGATCAACGAACTCACGCATGTGAGCTACGTCATCGGCTCGAAGACCTTCAGATACTTCGAAGTGTTCGTCGTCGCCGGGGTGATGTACCTGATCGCGGTGCAGCTGGTTAACCGAATATGGGGAATCGTCGGACGGCGCGTGCGCAAGGGGATGGTTGGCGCATGAGCTGGCACGACTCACAACTCACCGACTATGCGCCGCTGCTGTACCAGGGCGCGAAAACTACTTTACGGTTGACCGGATTGGCTCTGCTCTTCGGCTCTGCGCTCGGTATCGTCGCCGGCTTGGCGAGAAGCTCCAGAGTCTGGTGGCTGCGCCTCCCCGCCATGATGTTCATCGGTACGTTCCGCTCCATTCCGATCCTGCTTCAGTTGTTCTTCGCGTATTACGGCCTCCCGTTGCTGTTCAACATCAACGTCCCGCAATATGCTGCCGCGACCCTGGCGCTCAGCGTATATTGCGGCGCCTACATGGCTGAAGTAGTGCGGTCGGCCGTCCAGTCGGTCGACTCCGGACAACTAGCCGCAGCAGCCGCACTAGGCCTAGGCCGGGTGCGAACATTCATTTACGTGATCTCGCCGCAGGCGCTTCGCGTCGGCGTTCCAGCCGCCGTCGGCGTATTTGTGATGACACTGAAAGACTCTTCGCTAGCATCAGTGATCGGTTACCTCGAACTCACCGGAACAGGACTTGCCGTCCGCGAGATTGATCCCGCTTCGGGCTCGTTCACAGTGCTTATCGCGGTTGGGGCGATCTACTTCGTGTGCGCGTGGCTCATTTCGCTGTGCGGTCAGTATGTCGAACGAAGACTTCGAATCCCCGGGATGGCCGGCGCGAAAGCTCAGCCCACGATGACCGCTGCTTGAGGATGTACAAGACAGGGATGAATCCGATGACCGTAGAGTGCGCAATCTCGATCAAGGACGTCGAGAAGTCGTACGGCCCGACCCCCGTGCTCCGTGGAGTATCCCTCGATCTCGCGGTCGGCGAAGTGCTGGTCATCATCGGCCGCAGTGGATCGGGAAAGAGCACCCTGCTGCGTTGCATCAACGGACTTGAAGAATTCCAAGGCGGTTCGATTCGGGTAGGCGACATCGAGGTCTCACCAAAGACGGCGAAGGGCGGATCGCTCCGGAAGACCGTAGGGATGATATTCCAGAGCTTCAACCTCTTCCCGCATCTCACAGCAACCGAGAACGTCACCCTTGCGCCACGCAAGTTGAACAAGGTTTCGCGCGACAAAGCCAACGTAGAAGCAGCCGCGTTGCTAGCCAAAGTCGGCCTGAGTCACCGCGCCCACGCGTATCCGAGCCAACTGTCCGGCGGCGAGCAGCAGCGGGTAGCTATCGCGCGTGCGCTCGCGATGCATCCCCGGGTGATGCTGTTCGACGAGCCCACCTCGTCGCTTGATCCCGAAACTGTGGGCAGCGTTCTCATAGTGATGCGGCGATTAGCGCAAGAGGGAATGTCGATGATCGTCGTCACTCACGAAATGGGCTTCGCTCGCGACGTGGCTGACCGCGTCATCTTCGTTGACGAAGGCCTCATCGTGGAGGAAGGCCCGCCGCTGCAAGTACTCCGCTCCCCAACGCACCAGCGGACGAGGCTCTTCCTGCATTCGATCCTTCAAGAACACAACCGCGACGAGCCACCGTTGCCAGACCCGCTGGAAACGGGAATCCATGACAGCTGACGCGAACACTCGGACATCAGCTAAACCGGTGCTTGCCAAAGAGGCGTTCATTGGCCTCGACGGGGGCGTGACGCACCTCGCCGCCGGTGGTGAGACGCCTCCGCTCAAGGCAGCTACACAAGCAATCGCATCGTTTCTGGAGCAGAAGTCCCGTGGTATGGCTGGCCGGGACGAGTTCGTCGAGCACTACGGAGCCGTCAAACTACGGCTCGCCCGACACCTGGAACTGCCTCCCTCAGCCGCAGCTCGGATCGCCTTCCTCGGCAGTGCGGCCGAGGGCATCAACCGCTTTGCCGAAGGACTGGATTGGCGGCCGGATGATGAAATTATCTCGCTCACTGACGAATACCCCAACGCGCTAGTGCCCTGGCTCGCTCGCTCGCGCCACGGCGTCAAGCTCGTCGCTGTCGATCCCCTCGATGGGGCTGAGACGGCGATCGCCGCCGCGGTGACCCCCCGCACCAAAGCAATCTGCGTTAGCCATGTGAACTACCTCAACGGGCGGCGGCTACGGCTCGACAGACTTCGCCACATCGCCGACAGCTGCGGCGCGCTCCTGGTGGTCGACGCGTCGCAGTCGCTCGGCGTGCTCCCTGTCGAGGCGGACATGTGCGACGTCATGGTCTCCTGCTGCTACAAGTTCATTCTCGGCATCCACGGCGTCGGCATCTTCTATTGCAGTGAGGCGGTTCTGGAAAGGCTGTCCCCCACAATGGTGGGCTGGCACTCCATCGACTGGCCGTCGCTGCCCGCAAGGTCACGGACTTATCAACTGAAGAACGACGCCGCGCGTCTCGAACTCGGCAACCCGCCGTTCATGGGTATCGTCGCACTGGACGAAGGACTCAAACTGCTGGAGTCGGTACCAGCGGCACGACTTGAGGCCCACGTCATGAACCTCGGTCGTGATTTGCGAGCTGGACTCGACCTCCTCGGGGCGCCGGTGTGGGCCAGGAGCGACGAAGACCGCATGAGTGCGAACGTTGTGTTCGGTTCGACGGACGCCGACTCGGTGGTGCGCGCATTAGCCGCAGAGGGTGTACTTGCGTGGAGCGGCGACGACCGCGTCCGGCTATCGCTGCACGGATACAACGATGACTCCGACGTCACCACGGCCCTCGATGCCCTCGCGAAACTCGACGTCGCGGGCAACCAGGCAGGTGGTTGAACTGCATGGGCACGAATCTGCCGCACACTCCCCTGCACCGGAGGGCGAGAAATATGCGAACGTGCAGGACGTTCGTCGCGAGCCTCCTACGGGTCCGACGCGCGCATCGAGCAGGCGCGAAAGTGGCCCTAAGAACAGCCTCCGATCATGCGAAGCTGGCTATCCTACGGGCACGCCACTGCGCCACTTAGGGCGTGACGCATGCAGAAATCCGGCTGGGAGGGCCCTATGAAAAGCCGTGCAACTCCGCCCACTGACCTGAGTCTGGGTGCCGTCAAATCGGCAGATCGCTCATTTTCCATTCTTGAGTACCTCGCGACGGCCAAGGAAGCAACGTTCGTCTCGATCGTGCGCGAGCTCGGCTTGCCGAATTCCTCGGGCCATCAACTTCTGCAGACCGCACTGAACCGCGGCTACATCGAATTCGATGAGAAGAGGCGGATGTTCCGGCTCGGGTTTCGGCTGTGGGAGCTCGCCCAATCCTATGTGCCAGCGGACGACATGGTGCTGCTCGCCCAGCCGTTCATGGACGATCTGCGGGACATCACGAAAGAGACCGTGCAGCTCGCCCAGCTCGACGGGCTGCAAACGTTGTACCTCGCCCTGTCCGAATCGCCACACCCGATGAAACTTGTCTCAGCTGTCGGAGCACGCTTGGCCGCGCACGCGACCGGACTCGGCAAAGTGTTACTCGCGGCATTGCCCGATGACGAGCTTCAACGCCGCCTTCGCGGGGTGAAGCTGGCCCGCCTCACTGACCACACGATCACCGACCACACACAACTCAAAGCTGAGCTTCACCGGATCCGTAAACGCGGCTATAGCGAAGACAACGAGGAGTACGTCATCGGCTGCCGATGCACAGCGGTACTGATTCAAACGCGTGGCGGAACCGGCATGGCCTTGTCGGTTACCGTACCCACTGCGCGGTACGATCGCGCGTTTGCTCGACGTATTCGGCAGGCGCTCCTAGATTGTGCCGCTGCCATCGAGCATCGGGTCCACACGCCGCAGGGACTCAGTAACAGTCGCGAATGACCAGACAGCGATATCGGCGACCGTAGCCGCTTCCTGTCGCGGGAAAGCACGCACCCAGGGCTTCGATCTGCCGTCAATCAGGGTGGCCCATTCTCGCTCTCGTTGTGGACGAGGACGCTGCGCATCGTCAACACTTCTTGAAGAACACCTCGGGAGGCGCGGTCGCGGTTCCGACGAAGCACATGGCCTCTGACCTCGTGCTTTTAGTTGTAGCCCCGACGGGATTCCAACCGCGCTACCGCCTTGCTGTCCCACAGTGATCGAACATAGTTGGAAATCGTTGAAAAACCTTAGTGTACAGGGATTCGATCGCGTATCGTCGTTGACTGACGTTGGCTGGTTTTGACTGTGGTGTTGCCAATCTGTTGCCCGACCCTGATCCACTTCTCCACTCGAAGCCCACGCCACCGCGTTCCAAGGCGGCCTAGCCCATGTCGCTCGAGTCAGGCGGTGGGCAGACTCAATCTGGTGGCGATATCAGTCGGTGTTTGCGCCAAGCCCGCCGCCAGCAATTTGCGGTCTGCGCTGACCAGCGGGACCGCGAGTTCGTGCGCCGCCGCGGCCCACGCCGCGTCGTAAAACGACAGCGCATGGGCCTGGGCCAGCTCGGCCGCTCGGCGAAACCATGGAGCGGTGATCACCAGCGGCGGCCCGAGGATGGTGGTCAAGGTCGTCAAGCTGATCGGCCACGTCGTCCGGCGTCCAGCCCAACGCGCGCATCAACACGTTGCCTAACTCGTAGTAAGCCAAGTCCAGCACATGAGCATCAAGGTCGCCGTTTAGATGAGCGGTGCGCAATGCGCGCGCTTGCGGCACACCGTGCTCGCCCTCACTGTGGAACCACTTGATCAGCACCGACGTATCGACAAGCAGCCGTGTCACCGACGAGCGTCGCGATCCCGGCGAACAAGCTGAGCCGCCTCGAACTTGCCGGCCTCTCGGAAACGTTGCTCAGAACGCGCGATCGCCTCCGCGACCTGCACCGGATCACGGCGATCGAGTTCACGGCGGGCCGCCACCGCCAACAACGCGCTGCGGGTGGTCGCCCGCCGTCTGGCCTCCGCATCGATCTCGGCCAACAACTCATCCGCCATCGACACCATAACCTTGGACATACCAAAATTGTAGCCAACCGTATTGCCCCGAGCTAGGCGACTGCCGAGCCGCGCTCCCCCAGCTGTGACTGTCTGGTCTGGCCTCCAACCGCTCGGTCCCTCGTTGGCGTCTTAGGGAGTAGAACCGGCAGCAGACGATCGAATGGATCCGGCGTGGAGGATAGTTTCGCGCAGTTCGTGCGGGCCCGGACGCCGCAGCTGCTCCGCGCTGCCTACCTGCTGACCGGCGATCAGCACAGTGCCGAAGACCTCGTGCAGGCAGCGCTGGAACGCGCCGCTGCGGCCTGGTGGCGGGTGCGACGGCAAGCCAGCGCGGAGGCCTACGTCCGTCAAGTCATGTACCGGCTTGCTGTGAGCCGCTGGAGAAGCCGACGCCTTCGTGAACGGCTCGACTCCGACCCACCCGAACGGGCCGGGCAGGAACCGTACTCGGCGGTGGACCTGCGCGTGAGCCTGCAACAGGCGCTGTCTCGGCTGACCCCTCACCAACGTGCAGTGCTGGTGCTGCGCTTCTACGACGACATGAGCGTCGCGCAGACCGCGCAGGTGCTGCACTGCGGAGCGGGCACAGTCAAGAGCCAAACCCATCTCGCGTTGCGCCGGCTGCGCGAAACCGCGCCGGAACTCGCGGCACTCGTGCAAGAGGAGGCACCCGACTATGGCCACAACCCCCCTCGGTGACGCCCTGCGCCAAGTGGCAGAACAAGCTACGCCGGTCGACTTGGTGGAGCAGGTCCGACGCGGCGCCCGTCGGCGCCGCAATCGCCGCGCAGCGATAGCTGGCTCGATGCTTGCAGTAGTCGCCGCGGCTGCGATCCCTTGGGCGATCACCCGGTCCGGGCCGGTCGCGGCGAGCGGCCCCGCGACTTGTGGTGCGCCAGTGACTGCACCGCTGCCGAGCTGGGCAAGGGCCGGCTTCCACCCGCCGGATACCCCGGTCCTGCACGAGGTCAGCACCGACGGGCTGATGGTGGCCGTGCTGTTCGGCAACCCACTGACCGCACCACCGTCGTCCGACCACCGCAACAAGGTCTTGTGGGTCTCACAGCCGACAGCCGCCGAAGGCAACCCGAGCGCGCCCCACTTCAACGACCTGCTAATCGACGCTCACCTGGCCGGGAGCAAACTCACCGTGCAACAGCAGGTCACTGGCGGCCCCGGCCCTTCATACGTCGACCTGCCGAAGCCAGGATGTTGGCAGTTGACCCTGCACTGGTTCGGCCACCAAGACACGATGGACCTGTACTACGCGCGGCAACCCTCTACCGAACCAGCGCCCTAGCAGGCGTTCGCCGTTGAAGGCCCTACGTGGCACGGCAATCGCGCGCCCACGTACCGGGTTCTCTATGCGGACGTAGAACTCCCACAGATCCATTCAGCCAGCATGGCTGACCGACCTTTGGCGAATGGGATCGTGCGACGCTAAGGTCCTCCGCCCGGCCTAGAGACGAATTGTCTGAGGCGCTAGCCCCACCCGACCGATCCCACCCAGGCGACCAGCAATGCAGCCAGTACCGCCTCCTCGTGCACAGGACGGCACTGTGCCCGCATCGCCGCGGCGAGTTCGGAGTCCCACGACGCTTCGACCCGCCGGTCATCGCAACCGCGTCGCGAGCATGTCGCCACGTCCAGCGTGCCACGGGTAATCCCGCGGCGGCGGTGTGCGTGTTGCCGTCGGGGCAGCGACAACGTGAGCGCCGACACCTCCGGATCCGCTGGCCTGAGCTCATGGTGCGTGCACCACGCGACCCATTGAAGAAGCGGCTAGCTTAGATCGGTCAGGCGATGATCTGAGCGGGTGCCTCGACCATCGCGAGGAATGCCGCCATCCATCGTGCAGCGATCGCACCATCGATCGGTCGGTGGTCGACAGTTAGCGTCACGTTCATCACGGTCCGAACCTCGACCCGGCCTTCGATCGCCACGGCGGCCTCCGCCGCCGCGCCGACAGCCAGGATCGCCGACTGCGGCGGGTTAATGATCGCCGTGAAGTCCTCGGTACCGAAGGGACCAAGGTTGGTCACGGTAATGCTTCCGCCCTCGAGCTCCTCCTGGCGGATCCGCCCTGCCCGAGCCCGCTCGACGAGGTCCGCGTTCGCTGCCGCCAGTGCGCTGATTGTCATCGACTCGACACCGCGGAGCACCGGCGTCAGGAGGCCATGCTCCGTGGCCACCGCGACTGACACATCAACGCGCTCGAAGCAGCGAACCGCGTCAGGCATCCAGATCACGTTCATCTCGGGAACGACGCGATGTGTACGGCCCACAGCCGCCACGACGAGATCGTTCAATGACACCTTGATTCGGCCGGCCGCGTTAAGTTCGGTCCGTAGCCGAATAAGCGCATCGACGCGGACGCCGCTTCGGATCGAGAAGGCCGGCGCCTCCTGAACACTTTGGGTCAACCGCCGGGCAATCGCGCGGCGTATCCGAGTGTGCGGGACATCGTCGTACTCGGCCGCAATCACGGGTCCAGAACTCGAAAGTGCTGCAACCCTCGTCATCGAGACCGCATTCGGCAATTGCGGGCTTGCGACTGGTCCTGAAGCTATCGCGCCCAGAACGTCGCGGCGGACTACCCTGCCGCCCGGACCAGTCGCTGCGATCTCGGCGAGGTCAAGGTCGGCTTCTTTCGCCATCCGCCGAGCGAGCGGACTGCTAAAGATGCGTCGTGGCGATTCAGCTGCCGACACTCCACCGGCCGACGTCGGTGACGATGCCGCGACGACTGGTACATCCGGAGTCGAAGTATCAAGAAGCTGCGTCGCAGGCCGCAATCCGGTCAGCAACTCTGCGATATCCGCGTCGGACTCCCCTGGTTGCCCGAGAACGGCGATCGGGTCACCAACAGCCACCGTGGCTCCAGCCGAGACCAAGGTCTTGAGAAGAATGCCGGCAGAGTCCGCAGGTAGGTCGACGATCGCTTTGTCGGTCTCGATCGTGGCAATTGCATCCAACGCAGCGAATGGAACCGACGGCTCGACCAGCCAGCCGACGAGCACTGCTCCTTCCCCGCCAGCGGAAACCTCGGGCATCCGCAGCAGCCACGCCACGTCAGTTGCCCATGATCTCGACGAGACGGCTGGCGACCTCGGCGGCCTGCGCTATGGCCGCTCGCTCGAGCACCTTGCTGATGCTCGGCGAGGCCTCCGCGCCGGTGATGCGTTGTACGGGCTGATCGAGCCAGTCGAAGAGACGGCGCTGGATCTCGTCGGCGAGCCACCCGCCGTACGACGTCCCGACAGGGCCTTGTTCGGCAATAACAACGACTCCGGTCTTCTGCACACTCGCTTGGATCGTGTCCCAGTCGATGCTCGCCCGGTCGAGCCAGCGGAGGTCGATGACTTCCGCGTCGATGGTTCCGACCTCCGCAACGCCGTCCAGCACGTACTGCACCATCGCGAGGTAGCAGAGCACAGTGACGTCATTACCCTCGCGCCGAACCGCAGCCTTGCCGACCGGCAATACGTAGTCAAAGTCGTCGACGGGTCCCTCACCGACCGAGGCATATAGATCGACATGTTCCAGGACTACCACTGGGTCCTCACATCGCAATGCCGCGTTCATCAGCCCGATGTAGTCGAACGGAGTTGTCGGGGCGACGATCCGCCAGCCCGGCGCCGTCGCAAAGATCCCCGCCGGGTCCATTGAATGCTGCGACCCGTAACCCGTACCCATCGCGACCTTGCTCCGCAGCACGAAAGGCACCGAGCCCCCACCGCCGAACATGTGCCGGGCCTTGCCGATCTGGTTGAACAGCTGATCCGCCGCGACCCACATAAAATCTGCGTACATGAATTCCACAATGGGTCGGTAACGGCCGTCGATCGCAACGCCCCCACCGAGGCCGGCGAAGGCGTTCTCGCTGATTGGCGTCCCGAGCACTCGGTCGGGATAAGCCTCTTTGAGACCGCGGGTAGCGCCATTGGTCCCGCCGTTGAGGCGGTGGACATCCTCTCCCATGATGACGACGCGTGGGTCGGTCGCCAGCTGGCGGCGCATGACGCCTGACACGGCATCGATGAACTTGATCTCCGTAAGCGCACCTGCATAACAATCGCGGTCGACGGTCTCGATGCCCGCGAACTCCGACAGATCGCCCCGTACGCCGACGTCGACGAAAGCCGGGTCGGGCCACTCGGCGGGACGGATACGTTTGCTCCCTGGCTTGCCTCCCGGCATCGGCTCGAGCAACTGGTCCCCGGTCACCGCCATGGCCTGCTTGGCCCGGAGCAACGACTCCTCGATCGCGGTCTGCGACAGGATTCCGCGCCGGACGAGGTGAGCAGCGGTCTGGTCGAGCGGGTCGCGGTCGCGCCAGTGTTGCTCTTCCTCCTTCGTGCGATAGCCGAACGCGCTGCCGGGAAACCCCCCGTTTTGATGGAAGAACCGATAAGTATCGGCCTCGATCATGGTCGGCCCGCCGCCGGAGCGCATGACGCTCAGCGCTTCACGGGTCGCAAGGTAAACGGCAAGGGGGTCCATGCCGTCGACCTTCCAGCTGGGAATGTTGAACCCGAGCCCGCGGGCCGAGAGCCGAGGCTCACCGGTCGCCTCGTCGACGTTGGTCGACACCGCGTACCTGTTGTTCTCGATGAAGAAGAGGATCGGCAGGTGCCAGGCCGACGCTAGATTGAATGTCTCCAGAGTTGAGCCGATGTTGACCGCACCGTCGCCGAAGTACGTGATCGAGACGGCATCGGTGCCCGCTTGCCGATGCGCCCAGGCGTAGCCCGCTGCCTGCGGAACTCCCCCACCGACGATCGCGTTCGTCCCCATCGCGCCGGCCGCCTTCCACTGCAGGTGCATAGATCCGCCACGACCATGGCTGTAGCCCCGGTCGAGACCGCAGATCTCTGCGAGTGTTCGCAGCAGAACCTCCTGAACCTCGTCCTCAAGCGGCGCACTGAGATCGATGCCCTTCGATGCCACGTGCCCGAGCGCCTTTGCCAGAAACTGGTGGTGCCCGCGGTGTGAGCCGTTCACCGTGTCCTCGCTTGTCAAAGGCATGACCGAGCCGACTGCCCCCGCCTCCTGGCCGATGCTGGAGTGCGCCGGTCCGTGTACGAGGCCGGCGGCGGACAGTTCGAGCACGTACTCCTCGAAACTGCGGATCAGGACCAACTGAGACCACATCGCGGTCAGCAGCGCCGGCTCTGCGGCGTCCCAGTCCTCGCTTGTTGCCCGCAGCTCGACCCAGCTCGAGGCCGGCTCAAGAACACGATGCTCGCTCATGTGGTGCCCCAACGCGTGGTCATAACAATCGGTTGTCACCGGTACCGTACGCGATTGGGATCCCATCTGGCCAGATCCGTCACACACTCGCCCTCCGGTGCTACTTTTGGGATCCACTTCTGGCGCAGGAGGAGGCAACCTGTGGCGATCCCCGGTCTACAACGGCTCGATCACATCGGCTTCACTGTCCCTGATCTCGCGCAGGCGACGGCGTTCCTTGTCGACGTGCTCGGCTGCGAGCTGCTCTACTCCCTCGGCCCGTTCGAGGACAGCGGCGACTGGATGACCACCCACCTCGGCGTCCACCCCCGCGCGCGCGTCCCGGAGAACCGGTTCTTCCGCTTCAGCGGTCTCGCAATCTTCGAAGTCTTCTCCTACACCTCGCCCGACCAACGCCAGACGCCGCCACGAAACAGCGACATCGGGGGGCATCACATCGCGCTGTACGTGGCAGACCTCGACGCGGCCGTCGCATATTTGCTCGACCACAAAATCACCGTCTTCGGCGAGCCGACCGCAAGCCGCGGACCGCACCTGGGTCAGCGTTGGGTCTACTTCTTGTCGCCCTGGGGAATGCAATTCGAGTTGGTGTCCTATCCGAACGGCAAAGCGTTCGATCGCGGCGACTGGCCGGGCAGCGAATGAGCGCGATCCCGAGCGAGTCCGCTAGCGTCCGAATCGCCGACAGCCTCCGCACGTCGATCCTGCGCGGCGATATCGCTCCAGGCGAGCGAGTTCGCCAGCAAGAAGTCGGGCGCCGGCTGGGGGCGAGCCGACTACCGGTCCGCGAGGCGTTGCGCATACTGCAGGCCGAGGGTCTGGTCGAGCACCATCCGAACAAGAGCGCCCGGGTGCCGCGACTTGCCATGCACGAGGTCGACGTCATGTACCGGATGCGCGAGCGACTGGAACCGCTCGCTCTGCACGAGAGCCTGCCGCTGCTCTCGGAGCCCGACCTCGCCCGCTTGGCGCAGATCCAGGAGAAGATCGAGCAGGGGTTCGACCTCAGCCGATTCCTCGAGCTCGACCGCGAGTTCCACTTTCTCACCTACAGCGCCTGCCGTATCGACCAGATGAACTCGATGGTGACGAGCCTGTGGAACTCGACCCAGTTCTATCGGCGCGCATTCGTCATGATGAGCGGGCAAGAGCGGCTCTGGGTCATCAACGCCGAACATCGGCTGATCCTCGATGCTCTGGAGCGCCGCGACAGCACTGATGCAGGGCACTACCTTGCAGGACACATCCGCCGTACCAGGGTCGAGCTCGCAAGACACCCGGAAGTCTTTCAGGAGACAACGCCGCGCCAGGCGTGACTTCGGTCCGGACGGCGGTGGGCTACACCGCCAGGACGAGTTTGCCGATTGCCATCCGCTGCTCGAACACCCGATGAGCGGCGGCTGCATCAGCGAGCGGGATCACCGCCGACACATCAATCTTTACGGTGCCGTCGGCGACAAGGTCTACGGAGCGTTGTAACGCCTGCCGGTACAAGTCTGGGGCCCGACCGGACAGGTAGCCGTTCGACAGCCCCACATAGCCGATGCACCGCGAGCGCATCCACTCCGCATCCGGCAACTCCTGGCTCGCCCGAGAGATATTGCTGAACGACACCAGTCGCCCAAACGGCGGCAATACCGCAAGCGACCTCGCCTGTATGTCGCCACCGATCGGATCCAGGATCACGTCGGGGCCACGCCCCTGCGTGGCAGAGACGATCCGCTCGTCAAAGTCGTCGTATCCGAAAGCCTCCAGATACCCGAGTCCGTGCATGTACTCATGCTTACTCGCGCTGCTGGTGGTGCCGTACAAACGGACGCCGTCTATGCGCTTGAGAAGTTGCGCAACTACCGAACCGACCCCACCGGCGGCGGCATGCAACAACACGACCTCACCGGGGCGTACGACCGCCGATCGTTCGATGACGTTGAGCGCAAGTGGAACCGTCACAAGCATCCCCGCCGCTGCGGGCTGACCGCGCAAACCTTCCGGCACCGCGAAGGTGCCCGCGGCCGGCGCAGTGACAACCTCGGCGTATGCCTGACCGCGTGTCATGGCTGCGACTTCCTGACCATGCACGAAGCCCTCGACACCAGGCCCGCAAGACATGATCGTGCCGCTTACCTCGACGCCGGGCACGAACGGAAGCACCCCAAGGCCGTCGCCCCATCGATTTCGTATGTCGGTGAAGTTGACGCCCGCGTACTGCACCTTGATCTGCACTTCGCCAGCGCCAGGCTCGGGTATGTCGCGGTCTTCGAGTCGCAGCACGTCGGGACCACCGAACTCTCGGACCACGATGGCCTTCACGTTGAGCCTCCTCGACAACACGACATCCGACGTTCGGACAGTCTTGCCTGCAAACGATTGCCGTGCAAGAGTGTGGCGTTGCTTTCTGAATCGTGGCAAGGATTTCGGGCTGTCATGTAAAGAGGGAGAGAGCGTCATGGATGCTGACATCGTGGTCGCCGGTGCTGGCCACAACAGCCTCATCACCAGCTGTTACCTGGCGAAGGCCGGCTATCGCGTTCAGGTGCTCGACGCGAGGCATATCCCTGGTGGCGGTGCGGCAACCGAGGAGATCCTCGACCCGGGCTTCTTCATCGACAGCTGTTCCACCGGCCACACCCTGATCCGAGCCAACCCGCTCCTAGTCGACGACGAGCTTGGACTCGTCAAGGAATACGGGCTCTCCTACGTCGAGCCGGATCCGGTCGCTCACGTGGCTTTCCCCGATGGAGAGCAGATCACCATGTGGCTGGACTTCGAGCGAACGATCGAAGAGATCGCCCGGTTCAGCGCTGACGATGCCGCCGCCTACCGGCGGATGTCACACGAGTACGACAAAGTGAAGTCACTATTCACCGCAGCGCAGTTCACCCCTGTCGGCTTCGGGCCCTCGCTGGACCAGCGGCTGTCCGAGCATCCCGACGGCCAGATCTGGGCCAGGCGCCGTGCGTTGAGTGCGTGGGACATCATCCGCCACGAGTTCAAGGAACGGCACGTCCAGTCGTTCATGCTGTGGATGGCCTTCCAGACCTTCGTCCTCTACGACCAGCCAGGCACCGGCATGCTCGCGTACATGATCTTCGCTCGACAGGTGCGTAGTTGGTCCATCCCCGAGGGCGGCTCTGGTCAACTGACGCACGCACTCGTCAGCTACCTCGAGGCACACGGAGGGGCTGTCACCTGCGACAAGTTGGTGTCCCGTCTGATTGTCGAGGACGGTCGCTGCGTCGGCGTCGAGACAGCTGACGGTGACAGCTATCGCGCAACGACCGCCGTACTCTCCACGATCCACGTCAAGCACCTGATCGAGATGGCGCCGAAGGATGCGTGGCCGGAGGAGTTCCACTACGGCGTCGACACGTACAACGTCGGAATCCCAGGCTTCGCCGCCTACTTCGCGACGTCGCGACCTCCGATCTTTGAGACTCCGCGGGGCGGCATCAGTGCGGTCAGTGCCGGACTCGCGGGCTGGCCCGAGGACTTCATCAAGCTCAGTGCCGACATCAGACTCGAGCGTTTCATCGACGGCACACCGTGGGTGCTGGTGGCCACACCGAGCCTGGTCGATCCGCGGCGCGCGCCCGACGGCATGCACACCGTGAAGTTCTTGAGCCCCCAGGCCTACCGGCTGCCGGCCGACCAGAAGGACGATTGGGACATCGTCAAAGAGCAGGTGGCGCAGCGCCAGCTTGCTGCTCTTCAGCGGGTTGCGCCGAGCTTCAGTTCCGACGTCATCTTGTCGCATCTGGTGAAGGCACCAGTCGACATCGAGCGCTCCAACATCCACATGGTCAATGGTGCGTTCCACGGCGGCGATCGAGGCTCCGCTTTCAGCGGTCCACTGCGGCCAGCCCCGGGCTGGGCCTCCCATCGGATGCCGATCCCCGGGCTCTATCAGACCGGCGGAACCACTCACCCGGGCGGCTCCATCACGGGTGCGCCCGGCCGCAATGCGGCGATCGTCATGCTGAAGGATCTAGGCCACGATCTTGGTGAAGTTGTCTCCGCTGCCGAAGTGCCCGTCACGGCCACCGGCGGTTAGCGCCGGCGCTGCACGCTAAATCAGGCCTACCGCCTCGAGGTCGTTGCGGATTTCGTCGCGCTGCTGCTGCGTGACCTGGCTCAGTGGAGGGCGGACGAGCCCGCCGGACATGCCGAGCAGCTCGCCCCACGCTTTCATAAAAGGGACTGGGTTAATCCGGTTCGCGACCCACTGGCCATGCAGCCACTTGGTCGACAAGGCACGAACGGGATCCAGTTGTGCGGACGCCTTCGCCGCGGCGTCGAAGTCGCCGCTTAACGCGAGTTCGGTGTACTCACGCATCGGCTGCCAGGAGGGGGTCTGGATCAGATACGGCGACGCAGAAGACATGTAGACCCGCTGTCCGTGATCACGAATGTTCTCCAGCCAGTGCGCCTCGCTTGGCTCGCAGACCAAAATCCGATCGCCCACGGCCGCGAGAATTTCCAGGTACCGGGCGTGATCGTGGCCAACCTTGATTCCGCAGACGTTCTCGATGTCCGCCAGCGCCTTGATCAGGTCGAGCGAGAGCGACACCCCGGAGTAGCTGGTGTCAAAGAGCCACACTCCGATGTCGACGTTGTCGAGTACCTCTGTGAACCAGGCGCACAGTCCATCGTCCGAGCCCGCGGGGTAGTAGGGGTTGATCACGACGGCGAAGTCAGCGCCGGCGTCCGCCGCCTGCCGCGTCAACGCAATCGTGTCGCCGGCGCTGTGGTGACCGGTGTGGGCGAGGACGGGCACCCGACCGGCACTCGCCTCGACAACAAGACGCACAGAGCGCTGCCGCTCGAGCATGGTCAGCGACCAAAACTCGGCCATCACGCCAGTGCAAAAAAGGCCATCCATGCGAAGCGGCCCTGTTAACCGCTCGACGTCCCTGACGAGTGCGTCCTCGTCGACACCACCACCTGCGGCGAATGGTGTGGTCAGCGCCGCCCAGATTCCATGGAAGGAGTCGCGGGCCGCCTGCTTGGCGTCGGCCCGTGCGTAATCGATCATGCCGTCTCCGTACGTTGGGCCCAGGCTCGCGCCTGGGAGCTGCCCAGCCGCATCGTCATGAGGGGGTTGGTTCCGTTCCCGTGGGTGAGGGTGAGCGCGTCGCGAACCAGTCGCTCGACAGTGAAGGGCGTCATCATGCCGCGACCGCCGAACAGGAGCATGGCCTTCTGGGTCACCTCGATAGCCACATCCGAGGAGAAGACGCGTACCTCCCAGCATCGCTCGGGCGAGAAGGACGACGTATGCGAATACTCGTAGGCCACTGCGTGCAGGTGGTCGCGCGCTGCCTGAACGAGCATCCGCATCCGGCCCAGGTCGTGGGCCACCAACTGGTGCTCGCAGATCGGCTTGCCGCCTTGGACGCGCTTGGTCGACCAGTCCAGTGCCAGGTCGTAGGCCTCACGAGCGACGCCGACACACATGGCGGCATTGGTGATGTTCGCCGCAACGAGCCCGCGCTCGCTCACCTCATAACCCGCGCCAGGAGCCGTGATCGCGTAGTCCAACGGCACGCGACAGTCATCGAGGATCACGTCAGCCTGCGGCGAACCGCGCTGGCCCATCTTGGAATACAGCGGACCAACACTGAGGCCGGGCGTCGTTGCAGGGACGGCGATCATGGTCGCGCCCGAGCGGATGCCCACCGTCGGGTCGGTTCGGGCCAGAACAAAATAGAGGGACGCGATGCCGGCGTTGGTGATCATCGTCTTCGTACCGTTCAAGCGCCAGACGTCACCCTCCTGCCGGGCACTGAGCATCGCCGCGTGCCCGGGAGCGTCGTATGGGAACGCGTTATCGCTGCCGGCATCAGCCTCCGTGCTGGCGCTAGCCGGAACGAAACGCTCGTCATTCGCGATTCCGTCCACCACGAGGTCACGGATGGACGTGGGCAACCTCGGAATGAGCCGCGCGAACCGCCAATAGTGGCGAAAGAAATAGGCCACTGACAGGTCTCCCGCTGCCAGTTCCTCGGCAACAAGACACTGCGTGAGCATGTCGGCACCTCTGCCGCCGAGCTCGACCGGGAGCGGCAATGACTTCAGGCCGAGATCCATCCCCTCGCGCATGAGGTCGAACGGAAAATCCTCCGCGACGCGCAAGGATTCGAGCCTGCCTGCCGCCGGCCGTACAACACGCGTCGCATAATCGCGGGTGCGCAGCACCAATTCCTGCTGCCACCCAGTCAGCTCATACGCCATCTGATGATCGTTCGATAGCGGACGTCAGTTCAGCATCCGGCGCCTCCGCCTCTGGCACGCTTCCCCCGAGGTACAACACGCGCATTTGGGGGTTCGCCAGAATCTCCGATCCGGTGCCCTCAAGGCGCACGCGGCCGCCCTCGAGCACCACACCGTGGTTGGCCAACTTCAGGCCAGCGCGAACGTTTTGCTCAACGAGCAGAACCGTGCGACCGTCTGCTGCCATCTGGCGCACGTGCCCATACATCATGGCTGCAGCCTTGGGCTCGAGCCCCATCGAAGGTTCGTCAAGGACGACAAGTGAGGGGTCGAGCATGAGCGCCCGAGCGAATTCGACCATCCGCTGCTGGCCGCCGGACAACGCTCCAGCCTTGTCATGGAACCGTTCTTTGACGATCGGGAATTGCTCGATGACCTGAGCCATCCGCTTGCGTATTACTGCCCTGTCGCGCTCAAGGAACGCTCCGAGCTCGACGTTCTCCTCGACAGTGAGGTCAGGAAAGACGCTGCGGGCTTGCATGACTTGCACGATGCCCGCACGCAGGATCTGTTGCGGTGACCGGCCAGCGATCGGCTTGTCGAGGAAGGTGATAGTCCCGAGGCGTGGCTTGAGGAGCCCGCTGATCACCTTGAGCAGCGTCGACTTTCCCGCACCGTTGGGGCCGACCACGCAGGTGATTGAGCCCTTCGGGATAGTGAGGTCGATACCGCGCAGGATGTCGCCGCCGCCGTAACCAGCGAATACACCGTCGAGAGTCAGCACTAGTCCTCCTGATCAAGGTCGCTACCGAGGTACGCCTCGAGGACTGCAGGGTTAGCTCGGACGTCGTCCGGAGCCCCTGCGGTGAGCGCGCTGCCGTTGTGCATGACAGCCACCTGGTCGCACAGACCCATGACGAACTCCATGTCGTGCTCGACGATGATGAAAGTGACACCCTCGGCGTTAAGCTCACGGATGCGCCCCGCCAAGTGCTTGAGCAGGGTGGGGTTCACCCCGCCGGCCGGCTCGTCAAGCAGCATCATCTTCGGCTGGGCCACGATGATGGAGGCGAACTCCAGCAACTTCTGCTGACCGTACGACAAGTTCCCGGCCGGCTCATACGAAAGCCGAGTCAGGCCGACGAAGTCGAGCGCCTCGGTTGCCTGACGGTGCTCGCTGCCCGTGGTCCAGCTGCGCAGTTGGCTTAGCAGGCCACGGCGCTGCGCCGCCACGTGCACG
>Ga0134126_10003291_pt1 | contig 20271 bp, 14 predicted proteins | sample KB31752_FD_96881 | JGI IMG/M metagenome (GOLD analysis project Ga0134126, IMG submission 96881) | Terrestrial soil microbial communities with excess Nitrogen fertilizer from Kellogg Biological Station, Michigan, USA - KB3-175-2 | ecosystem: Environmental > Terrestrial > Soil > Unclassified ... | reverse complement strand
GGCGACGGCGATGCCGATCGGCCCCGGCGCGAGCGGCCTGCCCGTCGGCGTGCAGATCATCGGCCCGTATCTCGAGGACCGCACCCCCCTCGCCTTCGCGCAGCTCGCCGAGCAGGCGTTCGGTGGCTTCCGCGCTCCGCCCGGATTCCCCTGAGAATGGCGGCGAAATCGGTACAATATTGCGCGTTGGGCCTGTAGCACAGCGGTTAGTGCAGGGGACTCATAATCCCTTGGTCGTAGGTTCGAATCCTACCGGGCCCAAACTGCAAAGAAAAATGGATGGGGAGACTTGATGAGCAAGATGAGAGCGGTATCTTCCCAAGCCCCGAAAGCAGTGCACACGTCGCACGAGAAAGTGGCGATGTCGCTGAGTATGTCTGTGTCGGTCTGCCCTTCCCGATTGATGGGTAGCACTTTATTCCGGTCCCCTGTGTCAGGGTAGTTGTCGCCTCTGACTCTTCCTTGATCTGCTGGGCCTCTTAGCCCGCAATGCAGTCTGACGCCCGAAGGGCGGCAGAAGCTCTGAAGAGCCAGATACCCTGTTCATCACGAGGGGTCAGCCGGCATGACCAAGCCATATTCTCTCGCCCTCAAGCAAAAGATGCTGGAGCGACTGACTGGCAGGCCGTGAGCCGGCGTATCCGCCAGCTCGAGTGCGAGCTCGCTCGCAAGGAGAAACCCCTGGCGGAGGCCGCCGCACTGCTCGTGCTAAAAAACAACTATCGCGCAATCACCCGCAGCGCATCGAAGAACACGATAGCGTAGCTCGCCGCGAGCGGGCGTGCTTGCCAAGCGGTGACCTCATCGATCACCCGGTCGGTGACGGGGATACCAGATCGGGGGAAAACCTCGATGCCGTAGTGCTCGCGCACGTGCCCTTGGATATCCCGAGTGCTCATGCCGCGGGCGTTTAGAGCAATGATTTTGTCGTCGAAACCTGGAAATCGTCGGCGGTATTTGGCGATCAAAGCCGGGGCGAACCGCCCATGCCGATCACGCGGGATCGACAGCGTCAGCTCCCCATCGGGAGTCAGGACGGTCTTGGGGCGTCTATACGTCTTACGGTTACCGCTTACGTTTATCTCACCTACCGAGCTGCTCCAGGCGCTTACCAATTCGGGTAATTTCCATACCCCGCACGGCCAACTCCTTGCCGCACCTGTTCGCCGTGACGCCGAACTTGGAAGTGGTCATATCCTTTGATTCCTTCTTAAGAAGCCCCTCGAGGTTCACCGATGGGGATCGGTCGTCGATCCGGCCGAGAAAATAGATCGCCAGCATGTCACCTAACAGCTCTTGACGCTGATCGGTTGACGCCACAAGCCGCTCTCCGACTAGCAGACACTGAACATCTGCCATCGTCTGTAGATTTGCGGGGTCTGCTTTAGCTGTGGGCACAAACATGCAGGCCACGAACATCATCGCCAACGCACAAGAACAACGCGCGGCCACCCCGACGCGCCGAATCAAATTGTGACATGTCATTTTCGGATACTAACATTTAACACAAAGATGACGCGTTATATAACTAGAGTCAAAATCCCGCCCAAACCCAAGACGACAGATAAGACCACTGCAAACCAGTATAGCCCGGGGTCTTCAGACCGTCTCACGGTTCGGTAGAACATTATTGCGGACCCCGTTGCGACCCCATTTGCCGCATTGAATAGCAGCGCACCAGCAGCAAAGAGCACGATCCAGTTGCGGGGCGCACCGTTAATTACCACCACACGCTTCCTTCTCTTTCCGGAGCGCGTCCGGGATCTCTCCTAGGAGCGCGGCAGCGGCAGATCTGGTGGATTCAGTTGCACCCGGAAATAAGCCACTCGTCAAACGAGAACTGGCCTGATCGATTGCTACGCTGATCAGCCCTGATTGAACGCCGCCGGCAACGCCATTCTGTGCAAAGCCTTGCAGGACGTCCCCCAGGGTTGAGATGGCCCCACCCACCTCGATCGTCGCGGCGCCCTCCACAGCGCCTGCGATTTCCACCGGCGCTCCCTCTGGAGCGAATAGGGCGGCAACACCAGATGCCGTGACTAATCCTATGCCCGTCCAAGTAAGGAAGTTACCTGTCGATGAAAGCTGCTGGCCGAGCGACGCGATGAAGGCGCGAGCCGAGCTGCACTGCTGGCGCTGCTGTTCTGTCTGCTATCCGTCCCTTCCGTCCCTTCTACGAGCGGTCCGCCCTCGGATTGGCGCGAGAATCACATACCATCCAATCAAGGCTCCAATGACCCCCGCGCCCGTCCACGCGGCAAGGATCCGAACCACATGAGCCGTGGTAAGATCATTATCCTGATATGCCCACGCTATAAACAGCATAGAAGTAGGCAGCGATGCGAATACGAGTACGAAAAGAACGTGATGCCACAGCGACTTTGTTGCACTACGTATGCTTGGAAATGACATAAACACTACTTTTCTTCGGGACACTTGGCGGTTGTGGCGATCGCGCCAGCTGCAGCGCCAAGGGGGCTCAACAGAGCACCGCCAGAAAGGGCTGCGAGGCCCGCATCAGACATTCCTCCCATCCGAGCAGCGCCCTGCGCGAAATCTGCCGCATTCATCATTGCTTCACCATTACGCGCAAGCTGAGCAGCGCGCAGCGCAAGCATGACTTCTCCTCCTCCGTCTTCCAAGTTCGCCAACGCTACCACCGTGTAGATCGTCGCACCAATACTGCCGAACGCTAACATACCCCCTGCGATGTTTCTGCCTACGTGCGGGTTATTCTGTATCGAGGGCTCCGCGCCGTTAGGGCATTGGGTGGGGTTTTGCGGCTGATTCGGTTTCGTTTGCTGCGTTGGAAAGGCGGACGACGGAATCATCGGCATGCCGAAGCTCGGCCCGAAATCCGGCGTGAACTGCACAAACTGCACATCGGGCTGAAGAGTGATGGGCTTGGGCCGATGGCCAGTCACGACGACTGTCTGCAACGTCGGTGCCGTTCCGGGCGTGAACGGGGGAGTGGGGCCGCCTGGCCCGGGGGGAGGAGGTGGAGGTGCGTATGGCGTGCCCGGTTCATCCGGGGGATAGGGCGTCCCGGGAACGGTAACGGTGTCCAAAGTACACATGTGCCCTATATGATCAAAACAGACATCATCGAATCCGCTTGGATCGATGAGTGTAAGAGGGTTGTGATCTACATACGCGTAGCGATCGTAGTCCCGGGTATCCGTGGGATCGGGGATGTTCGGGTCTGGCGAGAGAAACATGCTGCCGCTCGAATTGTAGACTCTCCCGTCCATGTTCACGAGCCCGAGCCCATTGTTGTCGAGCCCTTCGTGGCCGGTGAACTCGTGCCGAGTGATGGTGGCCATCTTCGCTTCCTGCGTGCTCGTGTTCTCGTTCCAGCCGAGAGCTGAGAATTTCTCATCGACGACGAGGGCGCCGGCCTGATCGGTGATGACGGCGGTGCTGCCCAAGTGATCCTCGGTCACGTAGTCGAGCGCGTTCGTACCGCTCGTCCAGCGATTGTAGACGATGAAGTTGTTGCCAGCCGGCACATAATAGCGGTAGGCCGTGCCGCTCGAGTTCGTCATCTTCTCCAGGAGCCCGCCGATGTACTCGGTGTTCTCGGGCGAGCCGGAGTAGCTGGCGATCTGCTCGTAGCGCTCGTGGTTTTGATCGTAGAGGAACTGGCTCGAGCTGTTGAGCGCAGGAGCCGTGATCTTGTTCGGTTGGTTGAAGCTCATCCAGGTAGTGGAGCGATCGACCGTCCCGCTCGCGCTCTCTGTCAACAGATTGCCGTTGGCATCGTAGCAAAACGAGGTGGGCGGCCAGCTGCCCTGGGTGTTCTTGCGTACAGCGTGAGGCTGGGCGTTGGCGTAGTAAGTGCAGCCGGCCTGCTGAGTCGTGTAGTCCTTGGTGTTGGTGGAATTTCCATACGCTTCCCAGGTGGCGAGCCGCCCCATATAATCGTACGAGAGCTGCGTACTGGTATCGCCCACCGTGTGGCTCAACCGGTTCAGGGCATCGTAGTAGACGTTTTCGGTCGTGCCGGCATTGTTGTCCTGGCGCTGGATGAGGTTGCCGACACTGTCGAAGAGGTAGGAGTTGTTCTGGAGTCCCGTCCCGCCGTTTAAGCCCGCAGTGATGCTGCTCGGCAAGCCCGTCACGAGGTCGATGGCGTGATTGACCGCTACCCCGTTGCCGAGGGTTTCCTGGATATAATTCCCGCGTCCATCGGTGGCATTGCCCGTCCAGAGAGTCACATTGTCTGGCTGGTCAGTGAGCGAGTGCAGGATGCCATTCTGATACCCATACTTCAGCACGAGCGCAAAGCCTGAGGTCGAGGTCGGGTAGGTGAGGGTGTCGAGGAGTCCCGTGGTGGCATTGTACTGCCAGGTATAGGTGTAAGAGGCATCGCCCGGGATCGTGATCGAGCGCTGGTAAGGCCTTCCGTGGGCGTCGTACGTCTCGCTCTCGGCATAGCCTGAGGAGGAGCACTGGGTAGGCTGGCTGCCGGTTCCGGTGCAAACGCTCGCAAGCTCACCCCAATTATGGCTCGACCCGCTCGACCCCCACGTCCAATGCGTGTAGAGGCCCGGCTCATACCGATCGGTCAATCGCGAAAGGGCGTCGTATAGGGCCGAGAAGGTTTGGCCTTTGGCGTCCTTCCAGCCCTTGAGCTCTCCGAGCGCATCGTAGGTGTAGCTCCAGGAGCCCAAGTCCGCATCGGTGGCCGCGGTGGTAAAGGGGGCGATGCCGTATTGGACGGTACCGCTCCAGAGGGAGTTTCCCAAGCTGTCGGTGGTCGCAGTGTGGCTGCCCGCCGCATCATAACCGAGCTTCACGGTATAGCCGGTGGCGTCCTTTGTCTCGCGCAGGAGTCCCCTGAGATCGCGTACCAGGGTGCGCGCATTGCCGTTCGCGTCGGTGATCGTGGTGCTGCGCCCGGCGTACGCGTAGCTCGTCGTCGCCGGGGAGCTATCGTTCGCGCTGATCGGGCGCTGCATTTGAGTGAGGCGATCGATGGCATCGTAAGAGTAAGTGGTGGCCTGCGCGGTGTTGCAGACCGCAGTGAGACAGGGCATGCCTTGGGCGGTAAGGCGCCCGAGCGCATCGTAGCTCCAGTACTCAAAGCTGTAGGTGCTGCCGGAATTGTTGAGCGTGCGCGTGAACTGCTGGATTGGGCGATCGAGGGCGTCGGGGTACATCTGGATATCGTTGATGTAGGCACCGTTCACATCCAGGTTCGTTTGGGTTATCTCCATTTTGCTCGATCCGGGGCAGTAATTGTTAGCGCTGCAAGCCGTGTAAGCCAAGGTGGTCGCGGTCCCATCCGGGTGCGTCTGCTGCGTCAGACGGCCAAAGCTATCGTACTGCCAGGACGTGTGCCGGCCATTCGCATCGGTGCGACTGCTCAGGAGCCCGTAGTCGTAGTTGTAGTTGAGCTGCGTCTGCGCTCCGGAGGCGTCCGTCACGCTCAACGGGAACTGTCCCGTCACCGTGCCCCAGTTGAGGGTCGTCTCCCGCGCCGGCATGTTGATCCCGGTGACGATATCGGTGGCGAGATTGCCGAAACTATCGAACGTGAACGCCTCGGTCGCCTGGTACTGGCTGCTCGAGGGCTCGGTGACCACCTGGGTGTAGCGGCACTTGTTCGTGTCGGGCGTGTAGTCCCTCGTGCGCGTCACGGAGGGACTATCGATGGAAGAGCTGTAGGTGACCTGGACTTCGGAAAGCAGCGGCAGGCACCAGCTCGAGGTATCCACCTGCGGGGTGCTCGTCGTCGTCGTGGTCCAGGTGTCTCCCACGTAGGGCGAGTTACTGTCGTTATCCGTCCGGGTGTCTGTTACATTCGTCGCATTCCCGTAGTTATCGTACTGATACGTCGTCGAGTCCGTCTCGATGAGGGGACCGGTGCTGCTCCCGGAGCTCGCGCTCCAGGAGACCTGGTACTTGAAGTCTTTCGACACGTTGAAATACGTGAAATAGCGCTCGTTGTCGGCGGTTCCATCGAGAGTGGTCAGGGCATGATTGCCGTAGCTCTCGCGGATGAGCTGATTGCCCGCCTGATCGAGCGAGAGCTGAGTACAGACGTGGGTGCCGGAGAACGGAAATTTGTTCTCGTAGCAATCGAGCCGCCATACCTTGTTTCTGGAATCGTACGTCTCAATATTCATGAAGTTGCTGAATCCCCGGCCTTGCATGTTCTTCCAGGAGCCGATGTATGAGTATGACTGGGAATAGGTACCGCTCGGCGGATTGCTCGGATCGCTGAAGGTGGCGCCGGAGACCACGTACAGCGGGGCGAGGTAGAGCTGGTATGGGTAACTCGGACTGCTAAACGAATAGTTTGAATACGCGCCCTGGACGATCGAGGTGTAGACCGGTTTCACGCTGTTGCCGTAGCCATCGGTGGCCGAGGAAAGCAAGTCTGGCGGTGTCCTCGCCCCGTTGTGTAGATAATAATTGATCGTATAGGGGCCACTGCGACTCTCAACGACCAAAGCATCGAGGCCATCGCCCGTGGCGTTGTGTGAGACCGTATAGCTGGTGCCTGTGGAATACGGGATCCCGGTCGATAGGAGCGTCGAGCTCAAGCCCGTGCCGATAGAGAGATATACCCCGAGCGTGCCATTGTTGTTGACGATCACATCGCGCCGGCCGTCCCCGTCCCAGTCAAGGCCCGCCACCGCTGGCTGGCTCAAGGAAATCGTCTGGGCGGGCGCCCCATTGCAGGCCGAGATCACGAGCTCACCCGAGAAGAGCATGTCCGAGCAACCATCGTCGTTGTAATCAGCGACATCGACTGGGGCCCCGAAAAAGGCTTGGCTCTCGAGAAAAGTGTTGTCAGTGAAATGGAGCACCACGGTCTCTTCAACCGAATTCGGTGGAGTAGTGAGAATTAGAGCGAATAGATCCTGCTGGCCAGTGCCTGAGAAGTCGGCTCGGCGTGTGCCGTAGGTCGAGCTGATGAGGAGCGGCGCAGGAACCGTGCGGATGACGCTCGAGGAGAAGCTCACGGCACCTGCGGTGCTGGTATTTAGGCGCACATAGAGGTATCCGTCCGCACGCGTGGTGATAAGGTCCGGGAGGCCATCGCCATTGACATCGGCGAGGGCAAAACTGCCGGCTGTCGTGGTGTCGAGGGCGATACCGGTGTTCGTGCCCGTGAAGCTCGAGCCGTTCCACGTGTACCACCACCAGGTCCCGCTCACCTGCGCGAGAAAGCCGTCCGTGCCGCTGCCATCCACGCTGTCCTTGAGCGCGTAGGGATCGATGATGCCGGTGTTGATGGGCGCCGAATAGCCGCTCGAAGTGGCAAAGGCAACCTGCCAGGCACCATTCTGATACCAGGCGAGGTCGTTCCTGCCATCGCCGTTGAAGTCGTAGGCGGCTGCCGGCGCACCGAGCGGTGCCGAGCTGCTCACGAGTGTCGTGGCGCCGCCAAGCCCTGCCTGGCCCGCTTGGTAGGTGAAGGTTGTGGGCTGAAGGCATTTCGTTTGCGCAGAATCAGCGCACTCCTCGAGCGACGTCAGGGTCTGGCGCCCGGTGGTGTTCGAGGCGCTGTACTTAAGGAAGTAATCCTTGACCGTCGATCCGGTGCTTTCGATCTGAATGCTGGTGAGGGCATAGAAATTCTCAACGGGTTCGCCTGCGAGATACCCCGCCTTGACGGCAAGGGGCAGCACCTGGTAGTTGAACTGCATCGTATAGTTGTACGTGCTCGAGCCGTACGAGCTCGGCGTCCACTCGATGCTCGCAGGCAAGGTGGTCCCGGTCAGGTTCTGATCGGCCGGCTTCCAGGCAATGACCATCGTGTTACCGGAGCGGTCCGTGACTTTGTCGAGCATCCAGTCGAAGGCGGTGCTGCCGTTGCCGAGCACCCTGGAATCGGAGGTGTTACCGTATTCGTACGTCCAGCCGTTCCTCGCCTGCACGGTAAAGTACGCAGGGCCGTTGCCCGCCGCCCCGTGCGCCGTGACGTTCGAGAAATCCGCCCGCTCGGTTTGATAAGTGGTGCCATCGTCCCCATAGGCGCTCAAGTTCTCGCTGCTCGTCAGGCGCAGGCGCTTGCCATCCAAGCAGAACCGGTCAGCATACGTGAGCGTAATGCCTGCCGGAGTGCCATCCTGCGCAACGGTCTGATTGCAGCGGTAGATCGCGCTCAACCCGGCAATCATCCAGCCGACTCCCTCCGGCCCATCACTCCCGTGGCTGTTGTAGACGAGGGACAGATGGGGTTGAACCCCCTGCGGCCCTGGGGGTGCCCAGATCGGAATGCTGTACGTTGCAGCCCCTGCAGGGGTTACCGCGAACGTCCCGGGGGTTCGGCCCGTGGCGGCAGTGGCGGCCGTACTCCATCCGGTGAGTGCGACGGCCGACAGTAAACACAGGAATGCCCACACCGCCTCGGAACGCGCGCGCGCAGCGCCACAGAACCCACTGGGCACGCCGATAGATCTCAAAGCTCTTCTCGAGCCCATGGCCCCTCCCCTTGGCCGAGCCTGCACCCTCGGCTCGGCTTTTGCTGTTTGTGCGAGGGAGCTGCCGTAGGGTTCAATGAGGCAACAAATAACGCGAGTCAGAACGTCGGACCCCGATGAGACACTCCGGGCGTATACTCCTTGCAACCCAACTGTCAGCGCGTCGTCGTGGCCAGGGGCTCTCTCCAGATCTCGAGGTTCGAGCCGCTCCGGCAGGCGCCGGAAGGGGGGGGCACCGGCTCCCAGCCAAAGGCGAGCAGCCGGGCTTGCCACAATCTGAGGCCCGCCCTCACACGCCTCGCGGCCGGCATGGCCTCGATAGCGCTGCATGCGCTGCTCTTGATGCCGGTGATCTTCGATGCGGTCTCATCCCGCGGCCGCCCGCCGGATCGCTCGCAGGGGAAGGAGACACAAGCACAGTGGCTCGTGCTCGAGGCACTGCCCGAGCGTTCCTCCGCGGCCGATCCGGATGCCGGGATGGCGACTCCCGAGCTTCTGCCCATTGGGTTGACCGCCGCCTCTTCCCCGCCCGTCCTTCCCGCCGATGCCGACGATGATGCGGGAGGACCGAGAACCTCGCCTCACTCACCGGCCGTGAGCGCCCTCTCCGGGCGATATGGCGGACAGATTCAAGCCCGGATCGAGCGCGCTTGGCAGCGCCCTCGGGATCCGATCGATGCGCCGTTCTTCCGGTGCCGCGTGGAAATCGATCAAGATCGAACCGGTCGCGTCACCGAGGTTGCCCTGATGGAGTGCAACGGCGATTCCCGCTGGCGACTCTCACTTGTGCAGGCGATCCAGGCGGCCTCGCCACTTCCGGCGCCGCCCATTGCTGCAATGCTCGCCCAGAAGGCGCTGCTCGAATTCCGCGCGGCCGCGTATGGGCCTGGGATGCCTGACGAGCTATACGAGCCGGCCCGGGCGCAGAGCTCGAATCAGCGAGAGAGCGCCGAGCTCCCAAAGGACGTGCTCAAAGCGCTGCGCGGCACGCCAGGAGCCGCGCGCGCAGGTAAGGTCGTCCAGCTTCGCATCGAGGGCTCGAAGGTTGAGGTCGGTTCTCAGCCCGGGCGCAACATACCGCTTGATCAAGACTCGAAGCCTATGGGGGTTCCACAGTTGTAGTTCTTCCTAGACCTACCGGCCGCGTCACCTGGAGGCACCGGGGGCGCCGAAGCACCGCCGACCGGCTGTCCGCGCCCGCGTCTACGCCTGGAACTTATGCATGGCGTCCATCACGGGCAGATGACGGCGCCGCCTCAGTCGTCGAGGCCCAGCCCTTGCAGGATGCGCGGCGCATGTTTCTCCACCCGCGCCGCGCGGGTCTGCGGCCGTTTCGCCGCGGCGAAATACAGCAGATACCCCTTTTGTCTTCCCGGGGTGAGCGCATGGAAAGCCTCATCGAGCGCCGGATCGGCCTCCAGACGCCGCAGAAACTCCTCCGGCACCGCGAATTCCGCCGCGGTCTTCATCGCCACCTTCGCGCCGGATTTCTCGACGGCAATGGCCTCCCTGATATAAGCCGCAACCGCTGCGCCCTGCCGCTTGATATCCGCGAGAGAGGAAAACCTCATCTGTCTGCCGGCCTGCACATTCCGGGTCTGCTGAACGAGAATGCCCTTCGGGTCCTTCAGCAGCGCGCCTTTCATGAAGAGCAACGCGCAGTAGTCCTTGAAGCCATGGATCAGGACGATGTTCCTGCCGTTCAGATCGTAGCAAGCCTGCCCCCATTTCAGCTCCTCATGGAGGCCCGACGCCAGGCAGAGCTGTCGCAGCGCCGCAAACTCGGCGCTCCAGCGCTTCTCCTTGCCATGAACCTTGCTCACGAGCGGATTCATCATGGCCGCACCCCATAGTGAGCGAACTCGTCCGCCACTGAGTATGAGATTGCCATCGCCGCCTTGATGTCGGCGCGCCCTCGGCTCCTCTTACCGGCGCGCAGCTCACAGATGCCTCGCCCGTAGAGGGAGTCCGCTTCCAACGGATCGAGCTTGAGCGCGGAGTCATACGAGGCGATCGCCTGATCGTACCGCCCGAGCCGCATCAGCACGAATCCCCGGCTGTCGAGCGCGGCGACCAGGGCCGGCTCCTTGGCGAGCGCGGCGTTGCAGTCATCCAGCGCGCTCGCAAGCGATACGTCGGCAGTCGCGAGATCCCAGCAGACGTTGTTGAGCGCGGCCGGTTCCTTCGCCTGCGCGAGGGCCTGGGTGAAGTCGGACTGCGCGAGCGCCGCCTGACCGGCCTTTTGATACGCGATGCCGCGCAATGTCAGCATGTCGGGGCCCCCCGGATTCTTGCCGATCACCTGTGTGAGAGACGCGGCGGCTTGCGCGTATTGACCCGCCGCCATCTGCACCTGTGCAAGCATCACCAGGGCCGACGCGGACTTCGAGTCCAGCTGCAACGCCTTCTCGATGTCCGCACGCCTGCCCGAAAGGTCCGTCCAGGGCCGATAGCCGGCCCGCATCAAATACGTCCGGGCGACGGGAGGCGCAACCGTCATGGCGTGATCGAACGCCGCGCCCGCTTCGCGGGACTCATCCAGGGAAGTATAGATCGCGCCCGCCATGAAGTAGGCGAGCGGCAATTTGGGATTCGCCGCGGTGACGAGCTGCGCCTGATGGAGCGCGTCGGCCTTCTTCCCTTCCTGCCGCAGGAGCACCGCCCGATACCAGTAGTAGCCGACCGCCGCGGGTTTGCGCCGGATCGCCTCGCCGTAATCGGCGAGAGCCTCGTTTACATTGCCGGCACGCCAGTATGCCTGGGCGCGCAACGGGAGCAGGAAATCGTCCTGCTTCGGATCGCTGCTGATGGCCGCGCTGAAGGCGGTGATCGCACTGGCGTCATCGCCCGCGCGCATCGCGAGCATACCCCGCCCATCGAGTGCCACCCACGCATGGGGGTCGATGGCGAGCGCGGCATCGAAGTCGGTCCGCGCGCGCTCCTCCTGACCCATCTGCAGGTAAGTGAGGCCGCGATATCCGAGTGCCGAGGTATCCCGCGAATCCAGCGCCAGCGCCGCATCGAAATCGGAGATCGCGGCGTCGAATTCCCGGTGCTGGGACAGCATATATCCCGAGCGCAGGTAATCGGCGGCCGTGCCGTTGTAGGACGGCAGACCCCAGGCGATCTCGGCGGCCGTCGGCACGTGACCTGCGGGGGCTTCGAGCTTGACTTGAGTGTCGGCGAGCTCGAGCAGAGAGGCCTGATCGGCCGTGGCCTCGCTCGCCGGGAATTGCGGCATGACGCTGCAGACACTCACGGTCGCCGTGACGACTCCCGCGGCAATATCGACGTGTCGCCGGAATTGCAGTCCGGCAACGACTTTGTCGACCTGCGCGCCGACGACACTGAACCCCGTGCTCCCAGCGGGCAGTTTGATCGTCTCGCGGGTACTGACGAAAGTCGGATAGGGCACGGCGTAGGGCGCGCCCTGATTGGGGCCGGGCTGCCGCTTCAAATCGGCCTTGTAGCCGATGCCGAGGTTGGCCATGGTGTGCGAGCCGCCCGCCCAGTCCATCGTCACGGTGCCGTCCATGGTCAGCCGCTCCGCGCCCGATTGCGTGTCGTAGCTCGCGGCGACCGACAGGACCTTGACGTTCAGGGTCCGGCTCCAGATCGTGCGCAGCGTGTTATCGAGCTGCGCCGGCGCCAGATTGTCGAATCGCGACCGCAAGATGACGCCTTCCGCACCGTCAATCTCGGTCTGCGCATGCACGGGCGCGGGCCGTGCGACCCCACCGCTCGCATCGATCGCGATCGACTGTTGGATCGTGGGCTGGGTGAGGGGCGGCGGCAGCATCTGCACCAGTTGGGCGCCGCTCGGGACGAGCGGCAGCCCCCAGTGATAGAACGGCTCGTGCAACCGATCGAGGCTGGTGTCGCCCATCCGCGTGCCGTCGAGCCAGTAAGTCTGGCCATCGATGATCGACCGGACCAGCACATGATCAAAGAGGTGAACCATGGGCAACCGCGCGTCGATCCCGTCCCCGCGGGAGATGTTCACTGCGACGGGTTGGGCATCGATGCCGAGCCCGCCGAGCAGCGCCATCAGCAGGACGGTCTTGGCCTTGCAGTCGCCGTACCGGCGCGACCACGTCTGGTCAGCGGCTGCCGGGACCAGGCCACCCTCGTTCATGCCCAGGAAAACGTACCGTACCTTGTCTTCCACCAGCGCGAGCGCCATCGCCGCCCGCACTTTCGGGTCGGGTGAGGCGGCGCGAATCCGCTCGATCTCCGCGCGCAGGGGCGAGCCCGCGGCAAGGCGCGCCGCGGCCGTGTAAAGCGGCGCGAGGCGCCGCGCCACCTCGGCCCAGGACCCAAAGCTGCTGAAATCCACGCGACGATCCACCAGGAAGCGCAACGGCGCTCCCTTCGGCTGCAGGATCGGCTGCAGATCCTTCATCGTGGCATCGATCCCTGACATGCGCCCGGAATGGATCGGATGAATTCCCGTGAGCCCTTGGGTCGCCTGCCATTTCACCGGCGCCGATGTCGGCCAGAGCGCCCGCACGTGCACCTCCACGATCGGCACCGCTGGCGAGATCTCGACCTCGTCCTCGCTCGTGCCCGCCAGGATGGGATCGGTGCGCTCGAGCGTGTAGGCGACGTCGAGGGTGTCGCCGACCTCGAGGTCCGTCGGCTCGAGAATGGCCGTCAGCGTGCCGTCGATGCTGGCGTAGTCGAGATTGACCTCACGCCGGGCGATGGTGAATGTCTGACCGGAGCCGAGGACATCGATCACCTTCTCGCCGCGCAGGATGTGGATCTTGTGGATCACCACCAGGTCGGTATCGGGGTTCCAGCTCACCTTCACCGTGCCCATCATCGACAGGCCCTGCGGTGTTTGGATGCGCACCGCGCTCTCGATGTAATGACTCACCGTCCCCGGGGAGAGCTCGACCTGATTATCGAGCAGGAGGATCTTGACGGCCGTCGAGGTGTCCGCGCCCGGCGCCGGGATGGCCGTCGGCCGAACCCAGCGGGGCGGAGGACCAAAGTGCAGGCTGGTGGCGGCCGATGCGGCGGCGGCCCATACCAGCATGAGAAGACCCGGAATCATGCGACGCATGCGGCGCCCGCCCCTTGAGATTCTTGTCCGTGCCGGATCATCTTACCACCCGGCCAGACTCGCAGCGCATCCCGCGCCGGCGGATGTGTCACAATCACGATCGTGGAAGGCCACGAGCGCGCCCGATGAGCCCCAGCAAACCCGTATCAACAGAGCCCGCCCCGCTCCTCGCCCGCATCAACGAGCTGGCGGCGCAGATGCGCGAGGTGCGCCGCGATCTGCACCGGCATCCTGAGCTCGCCTACGGCGAGCAGCGGACCGCCGGGGTGGTCGCGAAGCTGCTGCGGGAATGGGGCATAGAAGTGCACGAGGGCATCGGCAAGACCGGCGTGGTCGGTGTCATTGTCGCCGGCAGCGCGGACAAGGCGATCGGGTTGCGCGCCGACATGGACGCGCTGCCGATCCAGGAGACATCGGGCGTACCGCATGCCAGCGTCCATGCGGGCGTGGCCCATAGCTGCGGTCACGATGGACATATGGCGATGTTGCTTTGCGCGGCGCGCTACCTGTCGGAGACGCGACGCTTCGACGGCCGGGTGCACCTGCTCTTCCAACCGGCCGAGGAGGGACTCGCCGGAGCCAAGGCGATGATCGACGACGGGTTGTTCCAGCGGTTTCCGTGCGCGGAAGTCTATGCCCTGCACAACTGGCCGACACTGCCGGCGGGGACCATCGCCACCCGCGCGGGACCCATCATGGGGGCCTCCGATCGCTTCACGATCACGGTGCGAGGGGCGGGTGGCCATGCCGCGATGCCGCATCTCGCTTCCGACACCGTGCTCTGCGCTGCGCAGATCGTGACGGGTGCGCACACGCTCATCGCGCGTCGCATCGATCCAACCGCGACCGCCGTACTGTCGATCACCCGCATCCAGGGCGGCAGCTCGCACAACGCGTTACCGGCGGAAGTGCAGCTGGCGGGCAGCGTGCGCACGTTCGATACCGCGGTGCAGGACAAGCTCGAAGCGATACTCCACGAGTGGGTGGAACTGACCGCGAAAGCGGCCGGATGCACCGCGTCAGTCGAGTATCGACGCATCTATCCCGCGACCGTCAACGACCCTGCCTGCGCACAGCACGCCCTCGACACCGCGAGCACGCTCTTCGGACGGGCGTTGCGGCTGGACTCGCCGGCGGCAACGGCGGAGGACTTCGCCTTCATGCTGCAGCAGGTGCCGGGCGCTTACATCTGGGTGGGCAGCCGCAAGGGCGAGCGCAGCCCGTCCCTGCATCATCCCTCGTTCGATTTCAACGACGAGGCGCTGCCGGCGGGCGCCGCGCTGTTGGCGAGCCTGGCCGAGCGGCGGCTGGCGGCTAGTTGAGGCGCTGGATCCGGGCTCCTGCCCGGCCCAGCGCGGTCGCGAGCAAAAGCGCGGTTTTTGCTCGCGCCCTCCGCCACCTGCGGCGGCGGGGCACCTCCATGTGCCTTTGCGGAATGCTCAGTGGGCGTCGTGCGCGCTTCCGGGAAAGAGGCGGCAGTAGATACAGTGTGGCGCCTCGGGTGCCGACTCGACCCAGAGGGTGCGAACCCAGGGCAGGTTGTGCGGCGCAGCCGCAAACTCCCACGAGTGCTCCTGAAGGTCACGCTCCAGCACCTCGTCCGGGCCTGAATATCCCAGCAGCTCCGCCGCGCGCTTGACCTCGATCTGGCCGCGCGGCAACACGGTGATCGCGGCCGCGCCGCACTCGATTCTCTCGGCGAGGCGATGCGCATGCTGCGCCCCATCCGCGCTCCCGAAGAGCGCCCGGAAATATTGCGCAAACCGATCGTGGGAAGAGAGCGCAGGCTCGCCCGCGGCGCGTCCGGGCTCGCTGCGTGCGGTGAGCTCGATACGGTCCGTCGGGAAGCCGTCGCGGAAGAGCGCGAGGCGGGCACGCTCGGCGGCCTCGAAGTCGTTGAACACGGCCAGCAGGACTGAGCTCATGTTTCACCTCCTCGCGGACATTGTACGCCCGCCCTCCAGGACGGGGGTAATGGGGAGCCGGTGCAGGTAATATGTTCACGGAACCTCGGGCGCCGCCTTGTGGTCAACCCGGCTCGCTTCCCCAAATCAAAGTGAGGCCCCGATGAATGCTGGCTCGAGCTCGGTCGCGGCGAAAACAGCCCGGACGGGCAGCGCCGCCCATGCCTCCTTCCTCCTGCTGCGGGATTACCTGGGCAGCCAGATCCTCGGGCAGACGACCCTGGTGGAGCGGCTGCTCATCGCACTCCTCGCCGATGGCCACCTCCTCGTGGAGGGCCCTCCGGGCCTCGCCAAGACGCGCGCCGTTAAAGCGCTCGCGCAAGCGCTCGAAGCCGACTTCCAGCGCCTGCAGTTCACGCCCGACCTGCTGCCGGCCGACCTGACAGGCTCGGACATCTACCGGCCGGAGGAAGGCGTCTTCCGTTTCCAGCGCGGCCCCCTCTTTCACAACCTGATTCTCGCCGACGAGGTCAACCGCGCGCCGGCCAAGGTGCAATCCGCTCTGCTCGAGGCCATGGCCGAGGGGCAGATCAGCGTCGGGGCGGCAACCTATCCATTGCCGCAGCTCTTCCTGGTCATGGCGACGCAGAACCCGATCGAGCAGGAAGGCACCTATCCCTTGCCCGAGGCGCAGCTCGACCGTTTCATGCTGCACACCCGCGTCGACTACCCCAATCGCGCGACCACGCTCGAGATCATGTCGCTCGCCCGGCGCGAGGCGATCAGCCGGCGGGAGCTGCCGCCGCCGGAGCAGCGGGTGTCGCAGGAAGCCGTGTTCGCGGCGCGTCGGGAAGTGCTCGAGCTGACGCTCTCGGAGCCCGTGGCCGACTACATCGCGGCGCTCGTCGATGCGACGCGCCGGCCGGAGCCCTATAGCGCGCAACTGCGCGAATGGTTGCGCTGGGGCGCCAGCCCCCGCGCGGCGATCGCGATCGAGCGCGGCGCCCGGGCGCTCGCCTGGCTCGATGGCCGCCAGTTCGTGACACCCGAGGACGTGCAGGCGATCGCGCCCGACGCGTTGCGTCACCGCCTGCTGCTCGACTACGCCGCACAGGCTCGGGGCGTATCGGCGCAGGCCTGCACCGAGGAGCTGTTGAGTCGGGTCCCGGCGCCATGATCGTTCCCAACCTCGAGGAGCTGCTGGCGTTGCGCGGCGCCGCGCACGGACTGTCCCTGTACGGCCGCAAGAGCACGCGCGCGACCCTGCTCGGCGCGCAATCGAGCGCCCAGCGCGGGCGGGGATTGGAATTCCAGGAAGTGCGCACCTATGTTGCGGGCGACGATCCGCGCAACATCGATTGGCGGGTCACGGCCCGGCGCGGGCGCCCGCATACGAAGCTCTTTCGCGAGGAACGGGAGCGGCCGGTGTGGCTGCTCGTCGACCTGCAGCCCGGGCTCTTCTTCGGCACGCGCCGGCAACTGAAGTCAGCGCTCGTGGTCCGCGCGGCGGCGCTGCTCGCCTGGGTCACCTGCCTCGGCGGCGATCGCATCGGCGCGGTAATCGCCCGCGGCGCCGGAGAAACCCGGGTCCTGCCGGCTCGCGCCCGGCAGACGGGCGTGTTGCCATTGCTGGATGCGCTGCTGCAGTCCCAACCGACGGCGCCGGACCAGCCGGCGCCGCTCGCGCTGGAAGAAGGACTGCGCGCGCTCCTGCCGCTCGTGCGCCCGGCCAGCCAGATCCTCGCCATCAGCGATTTCGCCGGCCTACGGCCGCAGGCGGACAGTCTCTGGACGGCGCTCGCCGCGCACACCGACCTGCGCCTCTACTGGGTCACCGATCCGCTGGAGGAAGAGGGCCTGCCGAACGGCCGCTTTCGCGCCGGCCTGCCGGGCCGGCTGCGCATCCTCGAGGGCGCGCGCATCCGCGAGCGTTGGCAACAGGCATGGCGGGAGCGCGAGGCGCGGATCGGCGCCTTGTCGCAGCGCAACGCCGCCCCGGTCGTGAGACTCGACACCCGGGAGCCGGTCGAGACTGTCCTTCGGTCGCTGCTGCGGCCGCGGCGATCGGCGGCATGACCCCCAACTGGATCTCGCAGCTCGCGCCCGCCCATGAGCCGCCGCCCCCGGGCTGGTGGCCACCGGCACCGGGCTGGTGGTTATTGGCGGCGTTGCTGCTCGCCGTCGCGGCGGCGGGCGTATGGTGGTGGCGCGACCCGTACCGCAGGAGCCGGCGCGCGGCGTTGCGCGAGCTGCGCGCCATCCGCGCCGCCGAATCCGATCTCGTCGCGAGCGCGCGCGCCATCGAGAGCCTGTTGCGCCGCTTCGCCATCGCTGTGTTTGGCGGCTCACGCGTGGCACGCCTGACGGGCAGCGCGTGGCTCGCGTTCGTCGCCTCCCAAGGCGGCGCGCCGCTCGGAGGCGAAGTGGGACACTCGCTGCTCTCGACGGCATTCGGCGGCGAGGCGAGCGATGACCGCGCGAGTTGGATTGCGGCCGCCGACGCGTTCGTGCGCGGCGCGCGACCCAAAGCGGCCGCATCACGCCCGGAGAAGCGCTGATGTTTCACCTCGCATGGCCGTGGATGGCTCTGCTGCTGCCGCTGCCCTGGATCGTGCTGAGAGTGCGCCGGGCCGCCGAGCCGGGCGGCTCGGCCTTATACCTGCCGTTCGCCGATTCGATCCCCACCCCCGCCACCACCCCGACTCTGCCGCGGCTCGCGGTGGCGCTGTTGGCGGCGACCTGGGCGCTCCTCGTGCTGGCCGCCATGCGCCCGCAATGGCTGGGCCAGCCCCTACCCGTGCCGACGACGGGCCGCCAGATCCTGTTGGCCATCGACTGCTCGGGGTCCATGGCCACCCAGGACATGGGCGGCGCGAGCCGACTCGAAATCGTGCAGATCGTCGCGGGACACTTCATCGACCAGCGGCGCGGCGATCAGATCGGGCTGATTCTCTTCGGCACCCGCCCGTATCTGCAGGCGCCGCTCACGACCGACATCTCGTCCGTGCATCAGTTCCTGGATGAGGCCGTGGTCGGCATCGCCGGCCCGCAGACCGCGATCGGCGATGCGATCGGACTCGCGATCAAGCAGTTGCGCGACCGGGAGCGCACGGGCGGCGCCTCCATGCGCAAGTCCGTGCTGATTCTGCTCACCGACGGCGGCAATGATGCCGGGGTCATGCCGCCGCTCGAGGCCGCGCGGCTCGCAGCGCAGACGGGACTGCGCATTTTCACGATCGGTGTCGGCGCGGCCGAGGAGCAGTCTCTGTTCGGATTCACCTCCGGCAACACCGATCTCGATGCCGGCCTCCTGAAGAAGATCGCCCGCATCACCGGCGGAGAGTACTTCCGCGCCGCCAATCCGGAGGCATTGCAGGCGGTGTATCACCGGATCGACGAGCTCGAGCCGACCGCGGGACACAAGCAATGGCTGCGGCCCGCGGCCGAATGGTTCACCTGGCCGCTGGCGCTCGCGCTGCTCCTCAGCGTACCCGCCGCCTGGCTGATGGCGGAGCGATTCTGACCTCATGAGCCCTTTCCACTTCCTCCATCCTTACTGGCTCATCGCGCTTCCGCCGCTCCTCGCGCTCGCCGTCTGGCTGGCGCGCCGGCGTGGACGTGACGGCCCCTGGCCACGGCTCCTGGATGGCGAGCTGCTGTCGCGGTTGCGCCTCAGCGAAGGCGGCGGCGGACGTGCGCCCTGGCTCCTCTTCGGGCTCATCTGGACGCTGGCCGTGCTGGCGCTCGCCGGACCCACCTGGCAACGCCAGATCACGCCGGCCTATCGCTCGCCCGCCGCCTGGATAGTGGCGCTACAGCTCTCGCCCTCCATGGACGCCGCGGACGTGCCCCCGAGCCGGATCGCGCAGGCGCGCTTCGCGATCGACGATCTGCTGTCGGCGGCACAAGATGCCCGCGTCGGCCTCATCGCCTTCGCGGGGGATGCCTACACCGTCGCCCCGCTCACCAGTGACGTCGCCACGGTCCGCAATCTCGCCGAGCCGTTGGCTCCCAGCCTCATGCCCGAATCGGGCGACCGTCTCGCGCCCGCTTTGCAGACGGCAGCCCAGCTGCTGCAGCCGGTGCCGGGAGGAGATCGCCAGGTCATCGTCCTGACGGATGGGATGGCCGATCCGGCCAAGGCCCTGGCTGCGGCGCAACAGTTGCACCAACACGGAATCGCGGTGAGCATCGTCGGCGTGGGCACGAGCAGCGGCGCACCTGAGCCGGACGGCAATGGCGGCTTCGTCCGCACCGCGAGCGGCCAGGTTGTATTGTCACGTCTCGACAGCGGTCTCCTGCGGCAGATTGCGACCGCCGGCGGCGGCCGCTACGTGCCGCTCAGCGCTCTGCCGAAGCTGATCGCGGACCTGCAGCAGTCTGGCTCGCGTGAGATGAGCTCCGGTGTCGCCGCACAGCACGTGAAGCTCGCGAGCTGGCTCAACGATGGCGTCTGGCTCTTGCCTCCGCTGCTGCTCCTGGGCGCGCTCCTCGCCCGTCGAGGTTGGGTATGAAGGCCTCGCGGCTCGCGCTGCTCGCGGCGCAACTTTGCTGCGCGGCACTGATGAGCGAGAGCGCGCTCGCGGGCAGCGCCTCGAGCGTGTGGTCCGACCTCTGGCGCACGCCGGACCAACAGGGGCAGGCGCTGCTCGATGCCGGCGAGCCGGCGCAGGCCGCCGCACGTTTTCACGATCCTCGGCGGCGCGCCTACGCCGATCTCGGGGCAGGCCGTGACGCGGCGGCGGCGAAGCTGCTCGCGCCGTTCACGGATACCGAATCCGAATACAACCGTGGCAATGCGCTCGCCAAGTCGGGGCAGCTGCAGGAGGCCCTGGCGGCCTACGATGCCGCACTGAAACAG
>Ga0134126_10003289_pt1 | contig 20276 bp, 18 predicted proteins | sample KB31752_FD_96881 | JGI IMG/M metagenome (GOLD analysis project Ga0134126, IMG submission 96881) | Terrestrial soil microbial communities with excess Nitrogen fertilizer from Kellogg Biological Station, Michigan, USA - KB3-175-2 | ecosystem: Environmental > Terrestrial > Soil > Unclassified ... | reverse complement strand
GGGTTTTCGCCGTGTTCGCGTGCGGGACCGGGGTCTCCGTTGGGCCACCAGGCAACAGAGGTCGGATAGGCCGATACCAGGTCGTTAAAGATCGTACCCGCGGATTTTTGCGGGAAATGTTTGTCCTCCAACCGTCCGTCCAGATCGACGGCCAGGTGGATGTCTTTGGTTATTTTGCCGTCGACGTTGGAGGTGAAACCGTATTGGTTGTAGTAGGTGCCGCTGTTCTTGTATTGTCCGTCCTGGTGTTTCAGATCCAATGAAACAAAATACCGCATGGCGTCGGTACCGCCCGACATGGAAAGGTTTTGCTCCGTCTGGGCGGACATGGGTTTCAGGACCGTCTTGAACCAATCGGTATTAGGGTAGCGCAGGGGGTCGGAACCATCTTTGAATTTCTGGATCTCCGCGGCGGAATAGGTTTGATTGAATCCGCCGGAAGGGTTGTTGTAATAGGCGATCTCGTTGAGGGCGGTGGCATAGAGCGGGCCATTAGCCATTTTTGGGATCTTGGTGGGTTGGTTGTAGCCGTAATTGCCATTAAAGGACAATTCGGGTTTCCCTGACTTTCCGCGTTTGGTGGTCACTAAAATGACGCCATTGGCGGCTCTTGAACCATAGATCGCCGCGGAAGCGTCTTTGAGCACCGATATACTTTCGATGCTGTAAGGGTCGATCCTTTCCAGGCTCCTGTCCGGCACCCCGTCGATCACCACCAGGACGCTGTTATCGTTGAATGTGTTGCTGCCGCGGATCCGCAGGTTGGTGCCGTCATAGCCGGGTTCGCTGCTGCCGGTAACGGCAACCAGGCCGGGTAGTCTTCCCGACAGGCCGTTGGTCACGTTGGTCACCGGCGCCTCCGTTACTTCCTTTGACTTGATGGAGCTGACGGCGCCGGTCAGGGTCGCTTTTTTCGCGGTGCCATAGCCTACGACTACCACGTCGTTCAATGTCTTATTGCCTGAAGAAATAAGGCGGACTACGACATTATCCTCTTTTGGGGTAACTTCCTGCGGGCTGTAACCGACACTGGAGATGATCAAAACCACATGTGAAAGGGATGGAGGGATCTGAAGTTTGAAAACCCCCTTTTCGTCGGCCGAAGCGCCGATCTTCGAATTTCGAACGTTGACCGAGGCGCCGGAAATAGGGTCTCCGGTGTGTGAATCCGTCACCGTCCCGGTAATCGTCCTGGTCTGGGCTAATAGAGTGAAATGGAATAGCAGCAATGCTAGTCCTAAAAGCAGCAACTTGGGCTTTTTCATACAGCAGCGTTTATAAGATGTTAGTAAACAAACAGTTGAAAGCTTTCACCGGGGATGGAAGAAGATATACAAATATGGTGTTGAATAGGCCCTTACATAGGGGGACAAACTGATAAAATAGGGGGGTAAATTTAAAAAAGGGGAAGAAATTGATGGTGAGAGGCCGGGCCGGTGTTTGTCGCCGGCGGAGTAGGGGGAAATCAACATAACAAATTGGATGATCCCCGCAAATTGTTTATCGCGGATATGGACGGGCAGACCAAAAGAGTTGCTCCGGGACCAATTGAAAAAGGACCTGTTGGGGTGGGCCGTGGCCCACAATGACGATATTCAGAAACGTACTGTAAAATCGGCGATCCCTCCATCTTTACGGGCTGACCTGGCATCATTCGATGCCGACGCCGGCGCCGGAGCATTGTTGAAAAAAATCGTAGAAGCTTGTAGCCAGCTGCCGATGGATGAAGAAGCGATGGCGCTGGCATACGTTTATATGCAGTTAGCGCCGGTGGTGTATCTTATTCCAATAGCTGATCGTTAGGGCGTCACTTCACATTCCAGCCCGAGACCTGGAAGGACGGCTTCATCCCATCCGCGTCCCGGTTGGAATAGACGCACTTTATCGTCCGGGTTTCACCGGGTGCCAGTTCAATGTAATTATCGCTGAAGATCACCGGCAGGATGTCATCGCCGGAGCTGCCTTTCAGCGCCCGGAGATGCACCTGGAATGCTACGACCTTACCCGTATTGGTGATCGTGACTTCATGCGCAGTGCTATCTCCTTTGGGGGCCGCCGCTGAGACCGTGGACTTCAACGCCGTCCTGCCGAGAGTCTTCAGTGCAGAATAGTCGGCATATGCCTTTTCGGGAGTCACGAACCATTTGGATGTCTTCCAGTCGAGCTCATCGCCCCTGGCCGACAACCAATACCAGTTGATATCTTTCACCTTGCCTATCTCATCCTTTAATTCCAGGCGCAGAAAATATGTCGGGGACAGTCCTGCGATCGCCGGCACGTCGAGTCCAAGCCAGACGCTGTCAGGTTCGACGGAAAGCTGTAGCTCCTTCGACCATTTGACGCTGCCATCGAGGTCGTAGATCTTTGCGTCGGCCCGGAGGTTCGTGAAGCGGTGCAGCAATGAGTTCGTGACCGCTATGGCATTCCGGGCATAGGAATATTGGATGTGCAGTGGCTCGAGGGCCTTTTTCATACCGAAATAGGTGCCTGCCGGGTATAGATAGTAGTCATAGGTATGCCAGATCAGTCCCGGCCAGGGGTTGCTGCCCATCCATTGCACCACACCTGTCGCGTCGTGATATTTATCCAGCCCATATGCCTCCATCATCGCCCGGTGCGCCTCATAGTTCTGTGCCTGCGCTTTGTCGACATAGTCCCTGATGTCTTTTGCTTCCCCATAACGTGCCTGCAGGGCGGTATTGAAGACATCCGTCGTCCCGAAATTCATCGTGCCGCAATGGTATTTCCAAGTGGCCGTCGTAAACCAGAGCGAGTCTTTAGGAATGAATTTGATCAGGCTTTCATATGGCGGGATCGAGGGTCCCGGCGAGATCTCCGTGGCATAGCTCCAGGCGCCGCCATGCCGCCGCGTCGAATCGGTCTCCCAATAGATGGGAGGCACCCATTCATATGGCCCGTCCATTTTTACGCCGCTGTATCCCGAAACTTTGGATTTGCTGGCATCCGCCGTGGAGATCGTCGGATTGGGCCATTTCAACGCCGATTCGATGGCCAAATATTCCCGCTCCACGCTGGTGTCCCGCGGCGGCATATCGCTGCCATTCAGCCAAACCATCACGCTGGCTTTGTTGCGCAGCCAGAGCATCACGCTGCTGTCCGACGCCATGGCCGAAGCCCGTTTGGCCGCATCCCACAATTCCGGGTACTGCCAGGCGCCGCAGCACATCCAGCCGGTCATCACCAGCATTCCGTATTTATCACAGAGGGCGTAGAAATTGTCGTCTTCCAGTTTGCCCTCCGACCTTATAAGATTCATGTTCATATCCCTGTACAGCCGGATCTCCTGCTCCTGTCTGCGGGGGCTACGACGTTGAAAGATATCCGGCGACCAGGCCGCGCCGCGGATCAGGATGCGTTTGCCGTTGACGATAAAGACGCGGGCGGCGGTATCGAGGAACTGAGAAGTGATCTCGCGGATGCCAAAATCCTCCGAAAGGCTATTGCTGACGGTACCGCCGCGCATCACGGACAACTCTATCCGGTTGAGCTCGGCTTTGCCGTATTGCCATGGCCACCAGATACGCGGATGTTTGACGTTGAGTTGGGGGAAGTCCGCCGGCGTAAAAGTGACATCGGCGAATTCATTCGCTTCGAGGTGTACTTTCTTTTGAAAGGTGATGGATGAGTCGATCCTGCCTTTCACCACTACATCCTGCGGGCCGGAGGAATAATTGCCGACCATCGCATCCACCGTCAGGTGAGCGACATCCAGCGACGGCAGATCGAAATGCGTGGTCACCAGCGGATACTCTATCCCGACATGGTCGAATGTCTTTATCACGATATCGTTGACGATACCGCCATTATAGTCCGGAGGGTAGTGGATCCAGTCGGCATAGTCGATGGCCAGATCGCCACCACGCCGTTGCGGGTTGATGGGTCGCCGGATCTCCAGTGCAAGTACATTTGCGCCTCCTGCTTTTATATAAGGAGTGACATTCAGCGCGATGATCCGGTAAGGGTTCATGATCCGGCCGGAATCGGCGACGAGCACGCCGTTCAGCCACACATTTGCCTTATAGTTGATGCCATGGAGGGTGAGTATGACATCCTTACCTTTTTGTGTGGCCGGCAAGGTGAATTTCTTCCGGAACCACCAGGGCCTGTTAAGGCTCGAATCTTTCAGCTTTTCCAGATTCATACCGTAAAAGGGATCGAAATCATAGACTTTGTTGGCCAGCAGCCCCGCGATGATCGTCGTCGGCACCTCCACCTTGTACCAACCCTCAGGGGTATACTTTTTTTGGGAAATAGTGGCCCCGTCATCCGGCACTTTTGTGACGGACTGCATTTCCCAGCCTTCCTTCAGGACCATGCTGTAGTGTCCGGGAGATTGGGCAGAGACCTGCGTTATCGGCGTCATCGCGAACGAGAAGGCCAGGACGGCAATAATTTGAGTGTAGTGATTATGTAGCATCATAATATAGTGCGGCAGCCCCGAGGATACCGCTATTTTTCAGGTTAGAAACTTCAATCTTCAGCCGTGCAAGGGTTTTGGCATATGCCAGTGACCGGATCGTCTCCCACATCGTATGTTGGAACAGGTGATAGGCTGCGCTGACCGATCCGCCCAGGACGATCAGTTGCGGGTCATAGCTATACACGACTGCCTTGATACCCTGGCCGATATGTTCTCCCAGCTCCGCGTACAGCTCCAGCGCCCTGGCATCGCCCTCGCGCGCCGCCTCGTAGACCATTACGCCGTCCAGTCCGTGTAAATTTTTAAAAAAGGACCCGCTGCAATAATATTCGAGGATATTGTCCCTGTAGGGCAAGAGCCCGAGCTCGCCTGCCCCGCAGTTATATCCGGGATACAATTTGTCATGGATGACGACCCCGCCGCCGAGTCCTGTCCCGATGGTCAGTCCGACCAGCGAAGACATGCCCTTTCCTTTTCCGAAATAGTATTCACCCAGCGCGAAGCAGTTAGCGTCGTTATTGACGTATACGGGCAGCCGGTATCGCTCCCCGAGCAATTGCTTCAGGGGTACCTCCACCCAGGAAGGGATATACTGCACATCATAGACTATGCCCTCCTCCACGTCCACTACGCTGGGTACGCCAATGCCGATACCGGCGATATCGGGGCCGGTGAGGCGGTCGATCAGCTGGTAAATATCGTTCAGTACGTCTTCTACCGAGCCCTCGCTGTGGATACGCACGGAAATGATGTCGGAAAGCGAGTCTCCGCTGACTACTGCGCCCCGGATATTGGTCGCTCCGAGGTCAATGCCGATCACTTTGGGCTGTCTCATAGAAGTCGTTTTTATTGAAAACTGTACGGTTCGTGATCAGGGGTCTGGCCCAGAAGCCGATACTGAGGATATAGCCAAGCGTAAGATATAAAAAGAACATGCCCGTCCGGAGGCCGAGCGCGTCGCCAAGACCGCCGATGATCAGCGGCCCGATGGCACCGCCGATGATACCTGTTACCATTATACCCGCAAAGGACCCGTGATGTTCCGAGACCGAATTGAGTGCCAGCGAGAAGATGATGGGATACATCACTGAAGCGAAGAATCCCACTGCCGGAAAGGCGATCAGCGCCACCGGCCCGTTGCCGAATAAGGCGGCGCTCAGGCAGACCAGCGCCGCGATAGTAAAGGCGATCAATAGTTTCCGGCTGTCCATGATCTTGAGGAGGAACAATCCCAGGACGCCCCCGGCCGTCATCAATCCCCAGAAGTACGCTACGGTATCGGCTCCTTTTGTTTTCGGGTCATAATGGTGATAGGTTTCGAGGAATTTCGAGATCCAGTTCCCGATGCCCTGCTCGGTACCCACATAACAGATCATGGCAATGAAGTAGAGTATCACTACCTTTTTTTTGAAAAGCATGAGGTGGGTTTTCCAGGGCCCGGCGGTTTCGTCGGCCTTGAGCTCGACGACAGGGAAGCGGGAGGTTTTGATGACCACGATCATCGCCACTGAAATGACCGCGAATATCCAGTATAGCGAGATCCACGGCAGGTTGCCTGGAACGATGCTGCTGAACAGTCCCATCAAGCCGGAGGTCTGACCGTTCAGATGCTGTGCAAAATAAGAATAGACCAGCGGGCTGAGAAAGGACGCGGCCCCGAAGATCAGCTGCGCCAGAACCGAGTTGAACGCATAATGTTCTTCGCCGCCGGCGGTCCGCAGAAGGGGGTTGATCACCACCTGGAGCATGGCCATCCCGGCGCCGATGAGAAAAAGCGAGATGATCGCAGTCAAATAGTTGTGGATCACCGCCAGGAGCACGGAGCCTATAACGGCGACGACGAAGCCCGCGACCATGATCTTTTTTTCTTTATATTTTTCGAGGAGCATCCCGGTAGGGATCGAGACGAGGCCATAGGCGATAAAAAAAGCGAATGGCAGTACTGCCGCCAGGGTCAGGCTCAAATGAAACCCGGTGATAAAGTCCGGGTTCAATGCCTGGATCACGTTGGTCAGGAACGAGATCACGAAAAAGGTAAGCATGATCAATCCTACGATGTAGTAGTCGCGCTTCATGGATGGAGTGTTACGTTTACGGTATTGGGTTTTGCCTGGTAAAGGATGTATTTGCCTTTGTCATCTTTTTGGACGATGGCGTGTTGTCGGGTGGTGCCTTGGGTTATAATGATGGAAGGTTTTGTCCAGGTGTCGGGGAGGTAGGTTTTGAGGGTAAGGGGGAGGGTATAGGTTTTTGGGTCGAGGGAGTGGGTGAGGGTGATAATGATGATGCCGGTGTTCGCTGGGTTGCTGCTCGCCGGGTTGCTGCTTTTCGCTGGGGTTTCGGTTTTCGGCGCGGCGGCGGTTTCGCTAGTTCGGTTCGCGGTGACCTTTGCGGCCTCGCGTTCGCGCATATACTTTGTGACGTCGCCGAACGTCGCCACCCAGAGTTTGTCCTCGCGTGTCTTGATATAGTTGAAATATTCCTCCAGTTTGGGCATCGGCGTCCATTCCCATCCGAGACTGTCGATGCCATGAAAGACCAGCACCAGCCAGGTGTCGTGGGTGGCGGCGGCGGTGTCCACCCAGGATTCCATCAGGGTGAGGGGGGTTGCATGCAGCGGCCCGCGCTGCCATTGGACATAGTCTTTGTCATTGGGATGCGGAAAGGTCCGGTTGCCTCGGTCTATCTCCTTTAGGAATGGTTCCGGCATCCGGTTGCGTAACGCGGGATAGATCTTATAGGCGATCTGCATCACCCGGTCGTCCTCGTAGCCATACGGCACCTCCGTGGAAAAGGTATATTTTTCGCCGAGCTGGTCCCTGATCTCTTCCTTGCTCTTTTCCAGCTCATATTTGATATTAGCCTCGTCCATGCCGGGCATGGTCGCATGCGTGATGGAGTGACTTGCAATCTCATAGCCCTCCGCGACATCTTTCCGGAAATCATTCCAGCTGGAGCCTTCGGCCTCCTTGTATTCGGGGCAGGGTTCATAACCCCGCGGAAAATCCCCGTGTCGGACCTTTGTGTAGAGGCTGTCCATCAGGTGATAGGCCTGTTGTTTCCTGCCCGATGAATACATGCCGCCGGCGCGCGTATGGTAAGCGATGGTTCCCTGGTAGCCCAGGTATCCTGCCGCCGAGCAGCGTTCGAAGAAATTGTTGTCGTTTGTAGGGATCGTTGCGGATTCCCTGATGATCTCCTGCACGGGCCGGCCGATAAATCTGCCATGGTATTTCGATCCGGTGATCGGTCCGGTAATGACGAAAAAGGTTGCCGGTAATTTCAGCCGTTCCATCAATGGCAATGCTTTGGTGAACTGGTGGCGGGAGGCGTCATCGTAGGTGATGGAGAGCGCGCCGTTCCTGTCGTATTGCCATTCGGTGACCGTGGTGGTGCCGGGTTGCGCGGTCGCGATGGCGGGCGGTGCAGTGACCGTGGTAGTGCCGGGCTTCGCAGCGGGGGCGGGTTGCTGGGCGTTGCAGAGCCCGGTCGGGTATAACAATACGAGGAGGGCTGCCGTGATGTGGACGGGAGCGGCAAGCAATGGTTTCATAGTGACTAATTTAGGCTATTTTTCGGTTACACGGTAAGTCGTGCGATATTCGCAGGGCTTTTACAAAATTTCGGCTGCTTCCATTTTAGCGAGTTATTTTTGCGCCTATTAACCTTAATTCTATGGCGCTTACGGTCAATCTACAACCTGGCATTCGGCCCGCTGAATTCCAGGGGGCTCGTCGATGACAAGGCTGAAATTGAACATTCTGATTATTCTAAAACATTTTCCACCATTCTATTTACGGCGCTAACCTATCTAAGCAGTAATCCCTCCCACTTTCTTGGTATCGACGGCTCGAATAATGCCCGGGCCTATCTATATTACCGCTTCATTCAACGCAACTTCGGCTACCTGGCTCAATTCTTCATCATGCATGGCCTCAAATATTATGTCCGGATCAGCCGGTTCGGAAAAAACCAATTTGATAACCCGTTTGATTTTAAAGACATTTATACCTCCCTCGACCCCATTTCCAGAGGCAGGATCATCCGTTCGGATTGGATGTACAATTACTTCATTTTCAGACTGAACACCGCCAGGTAAGCCGGATAAAATTCACAAAAAATTATTATCTTTACAGTATGACCCGAAGTATAGCAGATAAGATAAGGTCACTTACTGAGAAAGCACGCAGTCTCGGCCCTCAAAAGGTCAAGCGTGGGACTGCTGTGCGCAACGGGTCCTCCCTTCATAAGATCATCCGCACAAAGGAGCAGGCCGACAAGCTGATGAAGCAGCTTCAGGGAAATTAGCCTTCATTATTTCATTCTCTTATTCCGAACGAATTGCAAGATAGTTGCAGGCTGGCATTGTGGTTCATTTGTCAGCGTGGCCTAAAATTTATTAGTCTACAAATTTGGTGGACTAATTGCGATCCTGTACATTTGCTGCGTTGATGGTCGTGTGGCCGAGAGGTCAGGCACGGGTCTGCAAAACCTTTCACGGCGGTTCGATTCCGCCCGCGACCTCGAAAACGGAGCCTGCGCCGGCGCAGGGTAACATTTTTCATATGGCAAGCAATCGTTAGACCGGAGCGTATTTCCATACGCTCCTTTTTCCTTTAAATACGCCCATGCCCTGAAAAGGGGATAGTGCCGCTATTTATCCGGCTTGAAATCCAATGAAATGGAATTCATGCAGTATCGCTTGTGGGTCGGCGGTGGACCATCGTCGAAAATATGGCCTAAATGTGACCCGCAGCGGGCGCAACGCACTTCTATACGATCCATGCCATAAGAGTGGTCTTGCAGGTAGGTCACGCTGTTCTTCCGGCTGGGTTCGAAAAAGCTCGGCCAGCCACAGGTGCTCGAAAATTTAGCATCGGACCGGAATAACTTATTCCCGCACACTGCGCAATAATAGGTCCCTTTGGCATTTTGGTCCCAATATCGTCCGGTAAACGGCTTTTCGGTGGCCTGTTCCCGGGCGGTAGCATACAGCGCCGGGGACAGGATCTTCTTCCATTCCGCATCCGATACATGGAGCTTGTTCGTATCCGTATTCGAATAATAAGGATTGTTCGGATGCCCCTCGGGGGATTTCAAATGCTGGGGAAAGGCCCGGGCGGCCACACCAAGTACCAGAACGGCGGCTATGATGAAGGTTCGCATGATCTTATTCATGGGTCGTTTTCAATTTATCGGCGAATATTTTTCTGAATTTTTCCACTTCTGGCTGAATGACATATTTACAATAGGGGACATTCCCGTTCCGGTTGTAATAATCCTGGTGATAGTCTTCGGCCTTATAGAACACGGTAAACGGGACTACCCGGGTCACGACGGGTCTGGGATAGGCCTTTGCCTCGTTGATCTTCCTGATGTAGTATTCCGCCTTTTGTTTTTGAACCACATTATGATAGAACACAGCCGAACGATACTGCGTACCGACATCGTTACCCTGCCGGTTCAGTTGGGTAGGGTCATGGACGGTAAAAAAGACTTCCAGCAAGGTGTCAAAGGAAATAACCCGGGGGTCGAAAACGATATTACAGGCTTCGGCATGGCCCGTAGTGCCCGTGCACACCTCTTCATAGCGGGGCTTAACGGTATGGCCGCCGGTGAAGCCGGCAGTGACCCTGGTTACCCCGCGCAATTGCTGGAATGTAGCCTGCGTACACCAGAAACAGCCCGTAGCGAAGGTTGCCGTATCGAGCTTCGGGGCGCCCGGGCCGTTGGGGAGATCCGGGCCACCCGGGCTGTTGGGAACATTCGGGCCATCCGGACTGTTGGGAAGATTCGGGCCGGCAGGGACGGCGAATGCGGGGCAGACAGCGATGATGGACAGGAGGATATAACAAAGGAGCTTTTTCATATGGGTCACAAAGTTAAGGAATCTCGCTTTGGCCTCTGGTTTGCGGCAGGATGCGCCGCCGGCAATTGCCTTCAAAAAAAGATTTGCGCAACCGAATAGTTGCACGTATATTTGCAACCGATCAGTTTCTCAATTCAAAAAGCCCCGCATGAGAAGAGATATATTCCAGGCCATCGCCGACCCGACCAGACGGGCGATCATCGCGCTGATCGCGTTGCAGGCGATGACGCCGAATGCGATCGCCGAAAACTTCAACACTACCAGGCAGGCTGTTTCCAAACACCTGCGCATCCTGACGGAATGCGATCTGGTAAAACAAGAATATCAGGGCAGAGAAATTTATTACTCACTCGAAATTGAAAAAATGAAAGAGATAGACAAATGGTTGAGCCAATTCAGAAAGATCTGGGAAACCCGGTTCGACCAGCTCGACAAAGTATTATCCACTATTAAAAAACAGAAAAAATGAACAGCACTTTGCAATTCGACTTTTCCGTCGACAGGACGACAAATTCGATATTTGTAAACAGGGACTTCGCGGCCGGTCTTTCGAAGGTGTGGGATGCGTTTACAAAACAGGAGATCCTCGATCAGTGGTGGGCGCCCAAACCCTGGATATCCCGCACAAAACATATGGACTTTACGGCAGGCGGACGGAGATTTTATGCCATGGTAAGCCCCGAAGGGCAAGAATTCTGGTCGCTGCAGAAGTATACCTCTGTCAGTCCGACCACCAATTTCAAATACCAGGATGCCTTTGCGGACAAGGATGAAAATATAAATGAGGCGATGCCACGCTCGGATTGGGATTTGAGTTTCAGCGAGCGGAATGGAACGACATCCGTATCCATCGTCATAAAACTGAAAACCCTCGCCGACCTGGAGCAACTCATCCAAATGGGCTTCAAAGAAGGCTTTACCATGACGTTGAACTACCTGGACCAACTTTTGAAACCCTGAAATAGAAAACCATGCGAAAAATTATCGTCACCGAATTCATCACACTCGACGGCGTCGTCGAGGCGCCCGGCGGCAATGAAACTCCTCATCCTCATGGCGGCTGGCAGACTAAATTCGGTCATCCGGAGGGCGGAAAGTATAAGATAGATGAGCTGGCAGCCGTCGATGCGTTGCTGTTGGGCAGAACAACGTACGAAGTGTTCGCCGGGTACTGGCCGGGTCAGGATGGAAACGGGTTCGGAGACCGCATGAATCAGCTGCCGAAGTATGTTGTGTCGCGAAGCCTGAAAAAGGCGGATTGGAATAACACGCGTATTTTGCGGGGGGTGAAAGGGGGGGATGTCGCGGCGCGCGGGGTGGCGGGAGGCGGGGTGGCGGGGGATGCGGACGCGGGGGATGTCGCCTCGCTTAAGAAGACGGATGGGGGCGATATCCTCGTCTATGGGAGTGCCACACTCGTCAAGGCCCTGCTTCATCACGATCTCATCGACGAGCTGCATCTTATGGTTTATCCCGTCTGTGTTGGCGGCGGGTTGCGGCTATTCGAGGACAACCGGGAACTAAAAAAATTCGGGCTCAGACAGTCACGCGCGCTCGACAACGGCGTTATTATCCTCGAGTATCAGCTGACCAGCTGATCCGGCCAGCGGGGCATGTCCGATTTCGATACAGCAGTGTCCGGTTTCGATACAGCTTGCGGCGCCGGGGACTTTTTGTCCTTCTTTGCTACAAGGATGTTCTCCAATTGGTACGGGCCTTGTTACGCCTAACTCATGATCAGGAACCATTTTATCACCGCCTGGAGAAATTTATGGAAGAACAGAATTTCTTCCTTCATCAATATCGTCGGATTGACCATCGGCTTAACGAGTTTCATACTTATCGCTTTGTATGTTTTCGATGAGTTTACTTTCGACCGGAGCCACGACGACGCCGCGAATATCTACCGGGTGGTCGAGAACAGAACGTCGCCGGATGGTAAAACCGCGAAAAGAGCCGGCACAGGCTCCCAGGTCTCTGCAAGGGCAACTACCAGTTTTCCCGAGATACAGGACGCCGCCCGTATCTCGATATATTGGCGTGCGAGTGTCGCATCGGGTGACAACAGGTCAAGAGTCTTCCAGGAAGATTTTATAGCCGGCAATCCCGGTTTTCTACATGTCTTCAGCTTCCCCCTGATCTATGGCGACCGGAGCAGCGCGTTGACGGACCCCAGATCGATCGTCCTGACCGAAACGACGGCCAAAAAGTTTTTTGGTAAGTCTGACGTTGTCGGAAGATCCTTATTTTTCGATAACGATTCCGTTCCTTACCGGGTAACGGGAGTTCTTAAAAACTTCCCCGCCAATTCCAGCATTTCATTCGATCTGCTGGTGTCGGAAGTGTCACTCCCGAAAGACTGGCTGGCCAATGACTGGACGTCCGGCGCTTTTGCGACGTATTTCCTATTGAAGCCCAATACCGATATCCCGGCTTTAAATAAGAAGCTCGACAATCTTATTGCAGCCAATCACAACGCCGAGTCAGGCGTTAAGAGCCTGGTTCAACTGCAGGCTTTGACGGACGTGCATTTTTATTCCAACGATATCGAAGGAAATTCCGGTAAAAGGGGCAATATTTATTATATCTACGTTTTTCTCATCGTCGCCTGCTTCATCATCTTTATTGCCTGTATCAATTACATGAACCTCGCGACCGCCCGATTTACAAACAGGGGAAAGGAGATCGCGATACGCAAAGTTTCGGGCGCGTCGAGAGCGACGCTCATAAAGCAATTCCTTGCGGAAGCATTGCTGGCAACCCTTTTTTCCGTCCTGCTGTCGCTCGTGCTGGTCAATCTGTTATTGCCTCTTTTCAATTCGTTTACGGAAAAACACCTGACCCTCAACGCGCACACCGATTACCGGATATGGACCGGTGTCTTATCGATCATTGCGATCGTTACTTTATTGTCGGGTCTATACCCCGCCCTATTTCAATCGGGTCTCAACCCCCTCGCGTTGCTGAAAAGCAAAATACAGATAGGGCGTGGTAATATTTCCCTGCGGCGCTCACTGGTGGTTTTCCAGTTCATGATCTCGATCGTCCTTATTGCAGCCACGATAATTATTTATCAGCAAATGCAATATGTAAATAAGAAGGACCTGGGTTTCGATAAGGATAAGCTTGTCGTGATCGATAACGACGGCGGCATATTTGGCCGTAGGGCAGGAACCATAAAAAATGAATTTTCAAAGCTTGCACAGGTCAGTTCCGTTACTGCAACGTCGATGGTTCCCGGTGAATCGAAGACGATCCCTTCCGTAAAAGTCAATATGAACGGGGATAACTCCGCAACCGGAAAGGATATGTATTTCTTCGGTGTGGATGGGCAATTCCTTTCAACCTATGATATACCATTAATAAAAGGCCGAAACTTTTTCCCGACAGGCAGTGGAGATTCTTCGTCCGTGCTTATAAATGAGACTGCCGCGAAGGAGCTTGGAATAACGGATGCCAGGAACCAGGTGATCACCATCTCATCCGCAAAGACCGGCGGCGACACTCGTTCAGCGATCGAAAAACCGCTTTTTCTGACGATTGCGGGGATCGTCAAAGATTTCAATTTTCAGTCATTGCACGAGCCGCTTGCTCCGATGATGCTTGGTTTTAAACGGGACGTTACTCAAAATTATGGCCATTTTACCGTAAGACTTGCGGGCGGCGATCCCAGCGGCACCCTAAAGAGTATGAAGGCGATCATGCAGCGGATGGATCAGGGCGGTCTTTTCCAATATCATTTCCTGGATAAACAGTGGGAGTCGCTGTATCGGGAAGACAGAACAAGACAGACCATTTTTATCATCGTCTCACTGCTCGCCATATTCATAGCGACGCTGGGTCTGCTGGGTCTTACCATCTACGCGGCGGAACAACGCGTAAAAGAGATCGGCATCCGAAAAGTACTGGGCGCGAATATCGGCGGTATCATCCTTATGCTTTCAAAAGAATTTTTGAAGCTGGTGCTCGTCGCCGCGCTGATCGCCATTCCTGTTGCCTGGTTCTTTATGAATAAGTGGCTGCAAGACTTCGCTTACAGGATCAATATCGATTGGTGGGTCTTTGTGCTGTCTGCGCTGGTGGCGGTGATGATCGCGATGGCGACGATCAGTTTGCAGGTCGTAAAAGCGGCCATGGCCAACCCGGTGAAGAGCCTTCGGGCGGAGTAGGTGCCTTTACTTATGCTGTCTGAACAACCACTCCATCATCAACGGATCGCTGTATGCGCCCAGCCATGAAAAATGCCCTACTTCGGGGTACTGGGTGAAACCCGGATGGGCGCCGGCGTTAGTCAACGCTTCGAACATAGCCAGCCCGTATAAAGGGTTGACTGCGGGGTCCTCCGCGCCAAGGTAGATCCACATCGGGATATGGGCGATGGACGCGGCGCGTGAAGTGTCGCCCGCCCCGCACACCGGCACCGCCGCGGCAAAAAGATGAGGATATCGTTCCAGCGCATCGAAGGTACCGTATCCTCCCATCGACAACCCGGTGATATATATCCGGTTCGTATCTACAGGCATCGTCTTCTCCAGTTGGCGGATGAGCCCGATGAGCAATTGCATCGGCTTGCCGGGCCCGGCATTCAGCGTCATCCCCATCTTGTTTTTATCGGGCGTAAAGCTGCTCCAGGTCTGGTGTTCGGGACATTGCGGCGCGATGACGAGCGCCGGATGCTCCATCATGTTCCGGTCGGTGGCAAAATTCATTACTCCCCACTTCAGTTGAGCGTCGTTGTCACTGCCCCGTTCGCCCGAGCCATGCAAAAAGATCACGAGGGGATATTTCCTCTGCCGATTGGCATCCGGGAACAACAGCCGGTAGGACAGTGTATCGCCATTTTCGATATACCTTTCACGGCTGAACCTAGAGGGCTGGGCTTGCGCCAGGCCTGCCGCCATGACGCACGCGAGAAGTGCAAGCAATTTTTTCATAATGCCTAAATTATAGGCTAAAAATATGGGAAAAACACCCATTTTTATACTTTGACGTTGCTTTAAATTGGCCCAAACCTAAACTCTTTGTATGCCCACACAAACTTTACCCGGCAGCGTCAAGCCTGCTCCGGCCGGAGCCATGGGATTCGATGTCAATCACGTTTTGACGGCGGATCAGGCCTTGGATTTTAAAAATGCCGGCTATAATTTCTGCATCCGGTATGTGCCAAGGACGGCCGCGCTCGCGCCGGGCAACCTCACCAATGCCGAGGCCCTGAGTATTCTCGCCGCCGGGCTCGCCCTGATGCCTGTCCAGCACGTCTCCCTGGCCGGCTGGAAACCGACCACCAATCTGGGGACGATGTATGGGAATTTCGCGGCCACCTGGTGCGCGCAGACCGTTAAGCTGCCAAAGGGTATGAATGTCTGGTGTGACCTCGAAGAAGTGGCTGACGGTTCTCCCGCGCAGGATGTCGTCTCCTACTGCCAGGCGTGGTATAACGCAGTGCATGCCGCGGGTTATGTGCCGGGCCTCTATGTCGGCTACGGTACGGGACTTACACCGGATCAACTATACAATGACACCTCCTTCCAGCACTATTGGCGCGCCTACAACGGCGGGCAGGTGACTACGCGGGGTTTTCAGCTGTTGCAGAAAACAGAGCTGACGCTTCATGGGATAACGTTCGATCCGGATGTCACCCAGCTGGATCATGAAGGCGATGCGGCGTTATGGCTGTCGGCATAGCGGGTCCGCACTGCAGGAGCGGCAAGGCGCCCCCCGGCACCGCTAGATTCAGTATCTTAGGATAAATCACAGCGCCAATGGAACATGAGCCCATCCTGGATAATATCGCCAAACACATTACCCTCGACCGGGGGGAAACGGAATATTTTTTGTCGCTGACGACATCCTCCGAATTACCCAAAAAAACACTCCTTCTGAAGGAAGGGCAGGTGTGCAACCAGCTCAGCTATGTTTCTTCGGGAGCGCTCAGAGCTTACTATGTCGACAAGACCGGAAAGGAATCTACGATCCTGTTTGCCGTGGCGGATTGGTGGATAACGGATATGTATTGTTATCTGAACCACCGGCCTGCGATGATGTATATAGAGACCATCGAAAAGAGCTGTATTGTCCAGATCAGCAAGACGAATCATGATGAGCTCTATAAGAAAGTTCCGAAGTTCGACCGATTCTTCCGGATATTGATGCAGAACGCCTATACGAGGGAACAATTAAGGGTTATAGAGAACCTGTCTTTATCGGCAAAGGAGAAGTACGACAGTTTCCTGAGAAAATATCCACAGGTGGCGAAAGTGGTAACATTAAAACAGATGGCCTCCTATCTGGGTATCACGCCCGAATTCCTGAGCACCGTAAGAGGGATGAAATCTTAAAGTACCTTAAGTCCTTTTATATAAATACTTCCGTCCTTTGGAAAAAACAACCGTATGTTGATATTGATTGCAGGGCCCTACAGGAGCGGCACCGGCGATGACCCCGGTCTGATGAGAAAGAATCTGGACTACCTGGAGTCCGTCGCTTTACCCCTCTTTAGAAAAGGGCATATGCCCATGATCGGCGAATGGGCCGCTTTACCATTGATAAAACTGGCAGGTTCCGTCAGACCGGGGGATGCCGCCTGGGACACGATCCAGTACCCCACGGCTCACCGGCTGTTGGAGAAGTGCGACGCCGTCTTCCGGCTCGAAGGCTCGTCGAAAGGCGCCGATAATGATGTTAAACTCGCGCGCGAACGCGGCTTGCCGGTCTATTACAGCCTGGAGGATGTCCCCGAGGCAAATATGCCCCCTTCAGGGAACATCTGACCCAGGTTCCTATCGTCTCCGATGAGCAAGGGCAAAACCCCGGGCCAGGGCTGGCATGAAATTTTCCGTCTGGTCATGAATCACATTGTTAACCTTAGAATGAACCATCATGAAAAATATCATATTGGTATTGGGGGCGCTGGCCATTGCCCAAATTTCGCCGGCGCAGGAACACCGGAACCAACAACAGGTTCCCAGTAACGTACGGAACTCATTTCAAAGAGATTATCCAAAGGCGGGCGATACCCGTTGGAGTGAGTCGGGAGGCCAGTGGCACGCCGACTTCACGGACCGTAGTCCCAAAGACCGTGGGGAAATGACGGCACATTATGATCGGCATGGCAGGCATATCGATTCTCACATTCCTTATGATGATCGGGATGTGCCGTCGGAAGTCAGGAGGAGGACGGAACACCGGTATCCCCATGGCAGAGACTATTCGTACACCCGGATCGAACACCCCGGCGGCCAACCGCTGTTCCAGGTGAGTCTCAACCTGGGTGGCGCGCACGCGCATAAGACCACTTATGTGGATGACCAGGGAAGGCCACGGACTTACCACGACGGTCACTGAGCGATCTGTTCAAACGCCGGGCGAGCGCCAGATCATTAACGTTCGCCCGGTGTTCATATCCGAACAGTCCGGTTGCCACCTAAAATACATATTGATTTGATTTTAAGATGATTGGACTTTTGGCATTTTCTTTACCCGGAAACAGGTAACATGAGTAAAACGATCTGCCAATATGTTCAAACATTATATGCTCCTTACCTGGCGCAACCTGACCAGGAATAAGTTGTATTCCGCGATCAATATCATCGGGCTGGGCACCGGCATGGCCGCGTGCGTCGTGATCCTGCTATTCGTATTCTACGAAAAGAGCTTCGATAGCATGCATCACAAAAATCTGTACCGGCTGAATGAAGTGCTGAATTTTACGGCTACGGGAAACTCTGAGAAGTCGGCGATCACGGGCATTTCGACGGGCCCCACGCTAAAAGACGAATTTCCCGAGATCCTGAACTACAGCCGTGTGGATCTGAATAGCCAATACGAGATGACGTATGGGGAGAAGAGGGTATTCTTCCCATATACCTACTTCGTGGATACCTCGTTTCTTCAGCTGTTGGACTTCCCGCTCGTTGAAGGAGACCGGCAGACTGCCCTGCAAAAGCCCAATAGCATCGTCCTGACACAAACGGCGGCCAGAACATTGTTCGGCACTGTGGATCCTATTGGTAAGACCGTTTCGCATTTCGATGCGGATACGGTTCTTTATACGGTGACGGGCATACTGAAAGACGTACCCGCGAATTCCCAATTTCAATTCGACGCGCTCCAGTCTTTTAACACCGTCCTGAGGACGCGGTCGCATGACGGGGTAAGCACCTACCTGGAGCTCGCGCCTCATACCGATATTGCTGCACTGGAAAAGAAATTCCCTACTTACCTGAAAAAATATAAGATCGGGGACCAGCACATCCGTCATGATCTCTTCCTCCTGCCATTGAGGGACGTTCATGCCAATGCCGTCGATATCGGTGACGACGATATCAATTTCCAGAAATTCGACCGACGCTATACCGATATTTTCATGGGGATCGGTCTGCTGGTGCTGCTCATCGCCTGCATCAATTTCATGAACCTGGCTACAGCCCAGTCGGCCGGACGGGCAAAAGAGGTGGGCATCCGCAAAACGATCGGCGCCAGGCGCCCGCAACTGGCCGTCCGGTTTCTCATCGACTCGGTGGTGTTATCCCTGATCTCGCTGGTACTCGCGCTGGCGATCGTAAGCCTGGTGTTGCCTTATATCGATGACCTGAGTGGCCGGCAGCTTAGCCCCCTTTTCTATCTGCATCCCGGGCTGCTGGCAGGAGTGTTCATCGGGACCATCCTGCTTGGTATCTTGTCGGGTTTGTACCCTGCAATATACCTGTCTTCCTTTTCCCCGGTGAAGGTGTTGAAAGGCGGCAGCGAGTCGGGCAGGAGCAAAGGCATTTTGCGGAATATACTTGTGGTAACGCAATTCGCCGGCGCTATCTTCCTGGTGATAGTTACCATTCTTATTTTCCGGCAGCTGATGTACATGGAGAAGCAAGACCCCGGGTTCGACCGCGACCAGGTAATTACCATGAGACTGCATGGAATTACGGACCGTAAATATGCTTTACTGAAAGAGGAGCTGTCAGTCAGTCCGTTGATAACGGGGGTCACAGGCGCGCAGGACCATTTGGGAGGTCCGTTGGCGACGTTGGGATTCGGGTTCTGGCCGGGCGACGCCCCGATGCGTGTGCTGTTCACCCCGGGGATCTTCGTGGATCCCGATTATCTCACCGTTTACAAGATATCTCTGGAGGCGGGTCGCAATTTCAGCGGGGATACTTCCGGATACGGGAAGGAATTCATCATCAACGAAACGATGGCCAGGGACCTGCTACATGACCGGCCCGGAACGCCGCTGTCGTGGCTGATCGGTAAACATTTCGGTGATACCCTGGGCCGGATCGTCGGTATTTCGAAAGACTTCAATTTTAATTCGCTGCACTATAAGATCGAACCGATGTTCCTGCTCGATCAGGGTGCAAGCTCCTTCAATACGGTGTCCGTGAGGATCAACGGCCGGAAGGCGGGACAGGCCATCGCGTTTATTGAGTCCACCTGGAAAAAGATCCTTCCGGAGTATCCGTTCAGCTACCAGTTCCTCGACGATCATTTCAAGCAGCTATACAGGACAGATACACAGATATCGCAAATGGTGGCGATCATGGCCGGTCTGGCGATCCTCATTTCGTGTATGGGACTGTTAGGTCTGGCGTCTTTTTCTACGGAGCGGCGGACCAAAGAGATCGGCATACGTAAGGTTCTCGGCGCCTCCGTAAAAGACGTCCTGGTCCTGCTAACGCGGCATTTTATCGGGTTGGTGCTGATCGCCAATCTGATCGCCTGGCCGCTGGCATGGTTCGCGCTCCATCGGTGGATACAGGATTATGCATACAGGGTGAGTATCAGCTGGTGGGTGTTCGTGGTGGCCGGCGTAGCTGCGCTCGTCATTGCGCTGGGGACGGTCAGCTTCCTCGCGTTAAGAGCGGCGAGGAATAATCCGGTAAAGAGTTTGCGAAGGGAGTAAAAAGGGAAATGGGCTGCAGGGTTTATCGGCGCGGGGGGTGCGGTGATGATGCGGGCCGGAGGGTGATG
>Ga0134126_10003288_pt1 | contig 20286 bp, 23 predicted proteins | sample KB31752_FD_96881 | JGI IMG/M metagenome (GOLD analysis project Ga0134126, IMG submission 96881) | Terrestrial soil microbial communities with excess Nitrogen fertilizer from Kellogg Biological Station, Michigan, USA - KB3-175-2 | ecosystem: Environmental > Terrestrial > Soil > Unclassified ... | reverse complement strand
TTTGACGAAGCGCCACAAAATATCGCATAGCCCAGCGGCCAGTTATCCTCCGTATGGTTGGCAGTCGTCCAAACAAGTCCCTCCCGGCAACAATAGTAATTGTGTTTTATGTATTTAAAGGAGTCTTTCTTAAAGACAATATTTAAGGTAAAGGCCGACACAGAGTTCTCCAGACCTTTTAACCTGTTACGGTAAGCATTTTTTATCAACGAGGTCTCGGTCATTTCCAGGGTTTTAACCGGATGTGCGTTGGAGATGAACGCTGCGGCATACACTTTAGCGCCATCCTTGCACTGGACATGGCTAATGCGCCCGTTTTCCTCGACAATCTTTATTACTTCGCAATTGCGAATGATCTCGCCACGGTTCTCCCTGATCTTTTTTTGCAGCAATTTCGCTATTTGTGATCCACCATCTATACATTTCCACGAGCTCTCGATGTAACTGTTAAGGATCAACGCATGAACATAGAACGGAGTTTTATCTCCTTGCCCGGCATAAAGCGAATTGTTGGCGCCCAGTACTGTCTGTAATTTGGTATTGCTGGTTATCGAGTTTATGTAGGCCTCCGCATCGATTCCAAGCACATCCACTTTTTCCTTGAAATCATTGGCCGCCCTTAGGTTATACAACGGGAATTTGCTGCATATTTCCTTTATCTTATTGCAATAAGTGACTAACGCATCCTCTTCGGCCGGAAAATGTTCCACCAGTTTGGCGATAAAGTTCTCATACCCTTGGGCAAAGTCATATTCTTTATCGTCGCCTTCCAAAAGTATCCGGTCAAAAACATCGACATCCTGCCGTTGTAGTTTAAGTTTGTCCATAATACCCAGGTATTGAAAGATCTGATAAAGGTTTTGACCCTTTGAAAGACCGCCGAGGTAATGAACGCCCGAATCAAAGATCACCTTATCGCGTACATAGGTTTGCAAGTTGCCGCCGATTTGTTTGTTTTTTTCAAGGATGCAAACTTTACGCCCCTCAAGGGCTAAAATTGCGGCACATACCAAACCACCCATCCCGCTTCCGATTATAAGGACATCAAAATTCTCCATTGTCAATTTAATTCGTTCTTATCCAAGATAATAATTTCTGCTCTGTTTCTTCCCTGTTCCATAATTGTCAATTTTAGCTGACCGGATGCCGTGAGATCCTTGCCTAGCCGGTCCGAAAGAGAATTATGGGCTCTTATGATAAGCCTTCCCCCCGGGTTCAGGCCGCTTAAACATTTTTCAATAAACGGGATCTGGGCCTCTTTTTGCAGTGTTTGCAAATAATCTACCATGACTATAGCATCATAGTTCTGAAATTCGAATTCCGCTATATCGGAAAAAATAAAGCTCATTTTTTCATCCTTGCTAAAGCAATTATTGGCTATTCCGATTTTATCCTCGTCATTGTCTATACCGGTAAATTCTCTCTGTTTCGATGCAAAGTGCAACAGGTAAGCCCTATCACCGTAGCCGCATCCGATATCGAGTATCCTCCCTTTCGGCGGCAGCAGCTCGTGAAAAAGCTCATAGTAGTTTTCACGCCACAGCTTTAATTTCAACCGCCACTCGAGGAAGGGGCCTTTATAAAGGTAATTGAAGATCAATTGCTGTTTAAAATAGACCGGCTGCTCGGTGGCTGTACTCAATTTTTTATATTCACCTTTGAAGTATCCACCGATCAACTTCGCTTTTTCCGAATAAGTGGTTCCAAAACTCCTGTCGTCCGGCATTATTCTCGGGAGGCATTTGACGGTTATCGTTCCGTCTTTGAGCAAAAAATCGTTCTTAGCCATGGTATATCCCGTGCCGTGTAGCAGTATGGGAGAAATGCCGATATTAAAATGCTCGGCCAGATAAAATGCCCCTTTATGGAATCTTTTGATCTCTCCATCCAGGGATCTGGTACCTTCCGGAAATACCACAATAGAGTAACCATGTCTCACTCTGTCGGCCAATAGATCCAGGCTGTTTTCGGCACCACCCGCCACGGGGTAAAAATCCGCCATCCTCGTCACCGCCCCAAATGCCGGGGAGTTCCATACCCAATCGTTGGTTAGAAAGATCAATTTGGGATGGAGCATCAGCAAAGCCAGGATATCGAGAAAAGATTGGTGGTTGCTTATGATTACCGCGGGTTCCGAAAAGTTTGCATTCTTGCGATCCGTGATCTTCTTTTTTACATTGATCATGATGTAAACCATCGACCAGGCGAAGGTACAGAGGATGTGATGATAAAAAAGTTTGCCCTTCTCTTTACTAAAGGGGATTAGCTTGATCAGAAAGCCGAGAAGGGTTAAGATAATACATCCGGCAAGAAAATAAGTGAACGCGAAGATACTTTTGAAAAGGCCGCTAAATGTCCATGGGAATTTTTTCTTTTCTACCCGAACCTTTATCAATATGGTGAATAGGAAGGGGATCAGGATCTGTGCCATGATAACCACACAGCAAATTCCTATTATCGAGATAGCCGCGATCGATTTTAATGCCGGATGCTTCGCGAAGATCAATACTCCCAGACCTGTGATCGTAGTGATCGCCGATAAAAAAATAGATGTCTTGTAGGATGACAATATTTTTTTCCCTGTCTTATACTCCTGCAGCAAACCATCCATGATATACAGGCTGTAATCATCGCCCAAACCAAAGATCAGCGCCGAGATGATAATGTTGATAATGTTGAACCCGATCCCGAATATTCCCATTACCCCGACCGTCCATATCATGGATATAACCATGGGAATAAAGGAAACCAGGGTAAGTTCTATTCGCCCATAAGTCAACCACAACACGAATAAGACCAGCAAAGAAGACATCAATGCAATTCTGGTAAAATCGGAATTGATAATTTCAACCAGCCGGGTGGTTATGTATTGTTTGTCAACAACGATTACACCGGTATTATCCTTAAAAGCGTCGTACACTGCCGCTTTATTTTCAGGGGTGGTTTGCACTAACGTAACCACGGTTGCACGGCCGGGCTTTTCATTGATAAAATCATCGAGAAAACTTTTTCTGAGCTCGCTGGTATTTTGCTTTTCCTGGGCAGAATAAGGCCTGGTCAGCATTGCCTTAAAGTTGTCAAAGGCAGCGGGTTTAAAACCCATGGCTTTTCCGGCTTGTTCCAGGGTTGCAAACAGCTGTAGCTTTTTTCCGGGAGTCCAGTAGTTATTCCAGCGCTCGATCCTTTCTTTTTGCAACGAGTCGGAAATGATCAGCGAAGAAACACCCGAATATTTTATAACTACTTTCTTTTCTCTAAGTGCTTCGATCCGGCTTGAAAGCTTTTCATTATTAACCAGCGCCTCGTCCAGCGTTTTGCCTTCAACGACCAGGTAAACAGACCGCAGCGAAAAATTATTGATCCTGTTCAGTTTGGCTTGGGCCTTTTGTAATTTAGGCGACATGTAGCTCATATCGTCCAAATTGAATTCAAAATTCACGAAGTTGGCAGTATAGCCAAAAACAACCGTGAGCAATACAATACCTATTACAATAAACTTATTGTACTCGGGGTTGTAGGAGGCCATCTTATCGATCCAGGTAAACTGAATTATTTTATGATGCCGTTGTTCTTCCCTGGTAGAAATAAACTGGGGTAAAAATACCAATGAACAAAACGATGCGCCGATCAAACTAAATCCGGCAAAAAGCCCCAGGTCCTTTAAGAGTTCCGACTGTACGAACTCCAGGCAAAAAAACCCGCCTATAGTGGTAAAACTACCTATGGTCAATGGCAAGGTCAGATCCTTGATTACCTGTTCGATATTTTTGGTATGCCGGTAGTGATTGAAAACATGTAGCGAATAATTGATGGCAATCCCCAAGATCACCGAACCCGTACCCAGGGCTATAACGGATAATTTTCCTTTGACAAAATAAATAATGGATAAAGAGAACAGGGCGCCGAATAACACAGGAATGAGAATGATAAACGGTGCGGCCTTTTTGCGAAAGTACAATCCCAGAAAAAAAACGAGCACGACTACTGCAATGGTAAGTGTAATATTGGTGTCTTGCCGGAGTTGTGAAGCATTGCCCGCATAACCTGCAATGGCGCCAAAATAGGAGGCATCTATGTTTTTAAAATCCCCGTTGTTCAAATTGCTGAAAATATCATCGATCCCCCTTAAAAAGGGCACGTTTTTGCCGGTATTGTTGGCCGGGTACGCAGGGGTTATAAAAAGCAAAATGGTTTTATGATCCCTGGTAATAACATAATCATCATACAGCTCGAAGTTTTCGTCGTATTGTAATTGCTGTAATTTTTTCAGCCCGATAAACGACAACCCCACAGGGTCATCCGTGATGAACTTTTTTAGCGCGATACCCGCCGGAGATGACAGCGTACGGATATCGGACCCGAGCGTCGATCGAATTTTTGCCGGTGTAATAAGCGTATCGATAGTCAGATAATCCTTATCGTTCAAATAAATAGGCAACTGCTGGGTGATGGTTCCAAACAGTTTAAGCGCTACCTCATCGTCAACTTTAAAATTTACTTTTTTGATATACGGGCCAAGCTTTTCCTGCAGGGCAGCGCCAAACGAATCGGCATAATTGACAAGCTTATCGGGGTCTTGTACCGATGTATCTTTTAGTGATACCATGATCACCAGCTTTTCTACAAACTTGGAATCCTGGAATATCTCGTTGAGCCGGGCGATCTTTTTGTCATTCGGTATTACCTTCGAAATGTCCTCTTCCAACTTTACCCGTGACGCAAACCAGGTGACGAAAACAACCGTAATGCCAAAGACGAGGAAGAATGCCTTTCGGTTTTTCTGAAAATAGCTATAAATGTTTAGCAGGACCTTTTCCATTTGCTTATGCCGGTTTAAAACACCGAAATCGTTTTTCTTTTAAACAGTTTTAGTAAGATGAACGTCAATAAAGCGGTCAGAAGACCTGCAATAACGGCAAAAACTATACTCCCGTAAATATATTGTTTAAAATGTGCGCCGCCGGTCAACAAACCGCCCGTCTTGTAGCTAAGAAAAATAATCAGCGGGATCATGGGTGGGATACTAATGTTCGAGGCAATGGCTACCAATGCTTTGTTTAGTTTGAAAATGACGGCCAGAAACAAACCTGCGACTAGCTGGAATCCCCAGATGGGCAGTATCCCCGAAAAAACGCCTACCCCTACAGATGCCGCTTTGATCCAGTCGGATTGATTAAGGCTTAATAACTGCTCAAAGAGTGCTCGTCTACTTTTTTTTTTCCGAAAAGTGCGCGCAAAAAATCCCGGGGTTTTATATAAGCAAAGGCTATAATCACCAAAAAAGTGTTTAGAACACTAACCCGCGAAAAATCCCGAAAGGGTCTGAAATGCGAGACCCTTGTCTCTTTGGGCTCGTAATGAACCGACACCGGTACAGTTTCGATGGGTATGCCCTTCCATGCCGCACGGACCAGTACCTCGATCTCGAACTCATATTTCCAGGTGAAAAATTTCAGATCTTTTAATAAGCGTAAAGGGTACAAGCGGAAGCCGCTCTGAGTATCGGGGCAATTAATTCCGGTTTCGACTTTAAACCAAAAATTAGAGAATTTATGTCCAAAACTGCTCTTTCCCGGTATATTTTCCTGATCCATATTGCGCGCACCTACGATAAGCGCATCGGGTATGCGCGCAGATTTTTCAATAAAGGCCGGCAGATCTTCCGCGAAATGCTGTCCGTCGGAGTCGATCGTTATTGCATAATCATAACCTTTTGATACTGCGTAGGTAAACGCCTTTCGTAGGGCCCAGCCTTTGCCGACATTTACCGGGTAACTGATCAATTGTGTCCAGGGAAACCGTTGTAGAATTTGGGCGGTATCATCGGTCGAACCATCGTTTACGACAATAACATGCTGAGTATAGTTAGCAACGTCGCTAATTATGCGCGCAAGTGTCCCCGCATTATTATAAGTCGGTATGACTACACATAATTTTAAAACGCCAGGATTCTCCGCATTTGTTACTAATTGATTCATAGTTTATTAGGAGTTCGGGTTTGGTCATCCGGCTTTGATTTCCAAGCGTCAAATTTAGAAGAATTTTAATAATCCGGGTTTGAATTTCATTATACGACTTTGCGCTCAAATAATGTTAAATATTCTTGCCGGTGAAGTAGCTCAAAATTTGAGATATTTGGCTTAATTTTAACGCAATTAACGACTTGTGGCAGAATAAGTTAAAAATCAAGCTAAAATCTTAAATTATCACACAATCTACAATATCCTTTTATAAAGTAAGAACACATGAAATGTGCATTAGTAACCGGGGGATCAAGAGGTATCGGTAGGGCTATATGTTATAAAATGGCCCAAATGGGGTATTACGTTTTGGTTAATTATAAATCCAGGGCCGATGAAGCTGAAAAAACCCTTAATCAAATAATAGAAAATGGCGGTAGCGGGGAATTATTACAATTTGATCTGGCGGATAAAACGGACATCAAGAAAATACTAGAGGCCTGGATCGAGGCAAATTCCGGAAAATATATTGAGGTATTGGTAAACAATGCAGGGATCAAAGATGACATGCTGATGATGTGGATGAAAGATGAACAGTGGGAAAATGTCATTAAAACAAGCCTGGATGGGTTTTTCCATGTTACCCGATTGGTTTTAAGCGATATGTTGGTCCGGAAATATGGACGTATCGTCAATGTCGTGTCCTTGTCAGGGTTAAAAGGTTTACCCGGGCAGGTCAATTATTCGGCCGCAAAAGCCGGGGTAATTGGCGGAACAAAAGCGTTGGCCCAGGAAGTTGGCCGCAGAGGAATAACGGTAAACGCGGTAGCGCCGGGATTTATCAAAACAGACATGACAGAAGGATTGGATGAAAAAGAGCTGGGGTCCATGATCCCGGTTAGAAGATTCGGAACCCCGGAAGAAGTAGCGTATGCCGTAGGATTTTTGGCATCATCGGAAGCTTCCTATATCACCGGCGAAGTATTATCGGTGAATGGCGGTCTGTATTCCTAAAAATTTAATGAGCTGCATAACATAATTAGTAGTGTTAAACCGTTATCAATAATCAGGTAACTGCATATGAATAGGGTTGTAATTACGGGCATAGGTATATATTCGTGTATAGGGAAAAATCTCGAAGAAGTAAGTAATTCTCTCTATCAAGGGCGGTCGGGTATTATCATGGATCAGGAGCGAAAAAAATTTGGCTATCGCTCGGGGCTCACCGGTTTTGTAGAGAGACCAAATTTAAAACAACTTCTGGACAGGCGGTCGCGCATTATGCTGCCCGAACAAGGCGAGTACGCCTATGTCTCCACACTCGAGGCTTTAACACAAGCCGGCATCGATCAGGATTATCTTGATAAAAATGAGGTCGGAATATTATATGGCAATGACAGCTCCGCAGAAGCCGTTATTGACGCTACGGATATTGTGCGTGAAAGAAAGAACACGATGATGATGGGTTCCGGCGCAGTATTTCAGACCATGAATTCAACGGTAACCATGAATCTGGCCACCATATTCAAGCTAAAAGGAATAAACTTCACCATTAGTGCGGCTTGCGCCAGCGGGTCACACTCCATCGGTGTGGCCTATCAATTTATAAAAACGGGTTTGCAGGATTGTATTATCTGCGGCGGCGCCCAGGAGATCAATGCATTTGCCATGGGTAGCTTCGATGCCTTGTCGGCATTTTCGGTGAGAGAGTCGGATCCGACTAAAGCGTCCCGTCCGTTCGATATAAACCGCGACGGGCTTGTGCCCAGCGGCGGCGCGGCAACCGTGATCCTGGAAAGCCTCGACTCGGCAACTAAAAGAGGCGCAACTATTTTAGGCGAGGTTATAGGCTATGGCTTTTCTTCAAACGGAGCCCATATATCCAACCCCACCGTAGAAGGGCCGGTACGCTCGCTTTCAATGGCCTTAAAAGATGCCGGTATAGGGGCCGGTGAAGTCGACTACATCAATGCACACGCAACGTCTACGGCCGCCGGCGATGCCAGCGAGGCAAAGGCTATTTACCAGGTTTTTGGGGATAGCAATCCCGTGGTTAGCTCAACCAAATCGATGACCGGGCACGAGTGCTGGATGGCGGGGGCAAGTGAAATCGTTTATTCGATGTTGATGATGGAAAAATCATTCGTCGCCCCTAATATCAATTTCGAGACTCCCGATGAAGATTCGGCCAGATTGAACATTGCCCAAAAAACTATTGAAAAAAAAATAAACCTATTTTTATCGAACTCCTTCGGCTTTGGAGGAACAAACTCATCCCTAATCGTTAAAAAACCAAGCTAAACCTACACCGTTATGCAACAAGAAGAAATCATTGAAAAAATAAACAGCTTTTTGGCTGAAGAATTCGAGATCGACCCGGATAAAATGCTTCCCCAAGCCAATTTGAGGGAAACCCTCGACCTCGATAGTCTGGATTACATCGATCTGGTTGTTGTGATAGAAAGCAATTTTCCAATCAAAGTAAAACCGGAAGATTTCGTAAACATCTTGACATTCCAGGATTTTTACGATTATGTGATCTACAACGGAAAAACCGAACCGGCGTAATGCCATCCTGGAAGGGCAAATCAAAAGGCAAAGCTTCCGGGTATGGAATTTTTGTTTTTATTTTAAAGAAGGGTGGAGTGCTGCCTGCGTACCTTCTCCTTCGTTTTGTCGCCTTATACTATTTACTATTTTCGTATAAGTCAACCAAAAGCACGTTCGATTTTTTTCGTAAAAAATTTAACTTTAATATATTAAAATCCATTTATAAAGTTTACATCAATTATAATCTGTTAGGGCAAAGCCTTATTGACAAGGTTGTGATCATGTCGGGTATCCCTAATAGATTGACCTTTGATCTCGATGGCATAAATAATTTACATCACATTGCATCGCTGAAAAAGGGGGGAATGTTACTTACCGCACATATCGGTAATTGGGAAGCGGCCCTGCATTTATTACATGAGATCGATGCCCGCGTCCATGTGGTGACTTTTGACGGCGAAGACCAGGGAATCAAGGAATACATGGAATCCGTAGTTGGCAAAAGCGTACTGAACCTGATAATTATCAAAGACGATATGTCGCATATCTTCGAAATAAGCAATGCCTTGTTAAATGACGATCTGGTATGTATGCCTGCCGACCGGTTTATAGACAACAATAAAACCGCTACAATGGAATTCTTAGGGGAAGACGCCCGATTTCCACTAGGACCATTTACGTTGGCGGCTAAATTTGGGGTGCCGGTTTCATTTGTGTATGGTATGAAGGAAACCACTTTCCATTATCATTTTTTTGCCAGTGAAGTGAAGGAATATCCCGATCTGGAGCAAAATGTGGTAGTACGGCAAATGATGGCGGATTTTGTTAAGGATATGGAAATTAAAGTCAGGGCATACCCCGAACAATGGTATAACTACTACAACTTTTGGCAATAGCTAAAATGATTATATTGCAGGACAATATTACCTCCGTCATACCACAAAGGCCGCCTTTTGTGATGATAGATGGATTGGTTAGCTGCAATGAAACCAGCTCCACTACAACATTCCAGGTTAAAGCAGAAAATTTACTTGTTCAAGATGGCAAATTAAGCGAGGCCGGTATTACGGAAAATATCGCGCAAACGGCAGCCGCAGGATTAGGATACGTGACCCTACAAAGCAATAGCCCGATTGAGATTGGCTATATAGCCGCCATTAAAAACCTGGAAATTTTTGCACAGCCTGAAGTTGGCGATGTCCTGGAAACGACTGTCACCATTACAAACCGGGTCTTTGACGTTACCATAGTATCGGGAAGCGTCGAGTGCGACGGCCTACTGCTGGCAAAATGTGAAATGAAAATATTTCTCAACAAATAAAATCACCTAAATCAATTTAATCATGAAACCTATCAAGCAAGTCAAATGGATTATTGCGTTGTTTTTTATCGCCATCAGCGCTCAACCCCTCCTGGCCCAATCAAAGGCCGATATCTTTGATAAAAATGTTCCGATTACCTGGCTTGGTGTGGATTATTCGCTCACGACGTTTATAGGCACACCCTCCTATTCCACCTATGGTTATAGCCCCTGGACGGCCGTTAAAAAAACGGGGGAAGGCGTTGTCACAAAAGATGAGTTTAGGGACTCGTATTTGCCTCAATGGAACCAAATATTTATCGATGAGGAGAAGAAATACAATATTGCCAAAGCGACAGATCGTTCGTCGGATGCGATAACTTATGCCATTACCGTATGCATTAATGCAAACAAGAAGCTTACAAAAAAAGAGTTCTTTTCCAATGATCCCAAGGATTTTCACACTAAAACGGAAGCAGATGTTAGCAATGCCGTTAAAAACTACGACTTCCAAAATACCAAGGGTCTCGGCATGATGTTCTTCGTCGAAGGCATGGATAGGGGAACAGCCGAGGAAGGCATCTGGGTAACTTTTGTCGATATAAAAACGAAAACCGTTTTGCTCACCAAATATGTGGAATCAAAAGGGCAGGGGTCGGGCTTTAGGAACTATTGGGCGAAACCAATGTATGTTGCGCTGAAGGAGATGAACTTGAAAAAATGGCAGTAGTTCTAACCGATACTATCGAGGTGCCCGTGAGGTTTAGTGAAGTGGACTCGTTAGGCATAGTCTGGCATGGGCATTACCTGCGATATTTTGAAGATGGCAGAGAAGCTTTTGGTAAAAAGTATGGCCTGAGCTATCTCGATTATTTTGCCGAAGGCTACGTTGTTCCAATTGTAAGTGTTCAATGCGATTATAAACAGATTGTACGCTATGGCGACAGGATACTTGTAGAAACGACCTATACGCCTTGCGAGTCTGCCAAGATCATTTTTACATACCGATTGGTAAATGCAGAAACACGCGAATTGCTGGTAACCGGTTCAACGACACAAGTGTTCTTAAGCAAACAAAAATTTGCCCTTCAGCTGACCAATCCTGATTTTTTTACGAACTGGAAAGCAGCACAGGGCCTGGTTCCATAAAAGCCACTAAATACACAAATGAGTATAGAGAAAGTAGACGTTTTGGTAATTGGCGCCGGACCCGCTGGCACCGTAGCCGCCTCGATAATTAATAAGGCCGGATATAAAGTCAAAATAGTTGAAAAACAAAAATTCCCAAGGTTTTCCATAGGCGAAAGCTTATTGCCACGCTGTATGGAAGCGCTTACAGAAGCCGGCTTTGTCGATGCGCTCAAGGAAAAGGGATTCCAGCAAAAGTCAGGCGCCAAGTTTGTAAAAAACGGCAGGATCTGTGATTACTCCTTTTCGGATCAGTTCACTGCCGGATGGAACTGGACCTGGCAGGTGCCGCGCGCTGATTTTGACAAAACCCTGGCCGATACAGTTGAAAAAATGGGCGTACCGGTTTCTTATGAAACTACCGTGACGGCTATCCAATTTAATGGCTCCCACTCCGTAACCACCGTTGAGGATCTGCAGGGCAATAAAACTGAAATTGAAGCACGGTTTATTGTTGATGGCAGCGGATATGGCCGGGTGATCCCACGTTTATTCAACCTCGATAAGCCTTCGAATTTACCGCCGCGAAAAGCATTGTTTACACATGTGGTCGATTTGAAACGCTCGATGGATGAAGAGCCTAACCGGATTACCATCATTGTACACAAACCCGGTGTTTGGGTTTGGGTAATTCCGTTTTCAACCGGGATTACTTCCATCGGTTTCGTAGGCAATCCGGAATTTTTTAATGATTATGAGGGCGATAACGACAAAGTCCTACGCCAATTGTTCGCTACACAACCCTATCTTGCCGAGCGTTTAAAGGATGTTGAGTTCGTGTTCGAACCCCGGATCCTGCAATCCTGGTCATCGACTACCAATCAATTTTACGGCGAAGGCTTTGTTTTAACCGGTAATGTCACCGAGTTTTTAGACCCCGTGTTTTCATCCGGGGTTACCTTAGCGACAGTATCGAGCCAAAAGGCAGCGGGTCTGGTTATCCGTAAACTCAAAGGAGAAGAGGTGAATTGGGAACAGGAATATACCCAATACCTCCTGCAAGGTGTAAATACTTTCCGTTCCTATGTCATGGCCTGGTATGAAGGCACGCTGGATACGATATTTTTTGCCGAACAGCAGAACTACGAAGTAAAGAAAATGATCTGCTCTGTTTTGGCGGGTTATGTGTGGGATACGTCGAATCCTTTTGTCAAAAACCATGATACGGCGCTTCACCTGTTAGCCCGTACTATTCAACTGGAAAACCTGGTGGATCAGGAATTATAGATTTAAATTGCTAACTATATGGATCAATTAATAGCCGATCTCAAAGGACAGATCGCAGTCCAATTAAAACTGAAAAATATCAAACGCGAAGACATTGGCGATGACCAGCCGCTGTTTGCAGGAGGTTTAGGCCTCGATTCTTTAGATGTGCTCGAGCTGATAGTACTAATGAAACAACAATATAAGCTCCGCATCTCCAATCCCGAAGATGGGTTAAAAGTCTTCCGGTCGGTAAGGACGATGGCTGAATTCATAACCGCGAGCAGGGGGCAAAACACGTAAAATGAATGACCCGGTTTTTGTAGTTGGGGTGGGAGTCATTTCCGGCATTGGCAATAATGTCGCCGAATGTCTGCATGCATTAGTAGAAGGGAAAACCGGGATCGATAAGATCAAGTATTTAAAGACTAATCACAGCGATCTATTACCCGCCGCCGAAGTCAAGTTAAGTAACGATGAATTATCGGCAATCTCGGGACTTGGCCCGGCTGTAAGCCGTACCGCCATGTTGAGTAGGATAGCGGCTCAGGAAGCATGGGATAATTCCGGTGTAGAAAATATTCCCTCCTTACGTACCGGTTTTGTTTCGGCATCGACCACCGGCGGAATAGATAAAACCGAGGAATTTCTCACTCACTTTTTGACAGATAATAGCAAGGGAAAGCTCAGGGATATAATCAACCACGAATGTAACAGCATTACGACAATGGTTGCCGAAAAGTTGGGTATCTGCCATCATATCAGTACCATAAGTACCGCGTGTTCATCCTCTGCCAATGCGATTATGTATGGCGCCCGATTGATCAGGCATAACATACTTGACGCGGTGGTTGCCGGCGGCACCGATGCGCTGACCCGGTTTACCCTAAATGGTTTTAACACCCTTCTGGTGCTTGACGGGGAATATTGCCGCCCGTTTGACGAAAACCGGAACGGTCTCAACCTGGGCGAAGGCGCAGGCTACCTAGTGCTGGTATCGGAACGCGTGGCGTCCTTGCTGGAACGGGACCCTTATTGCGCCCTCACCGGTTATTTTAATGCCAATGATGCTTATCATCAAACATCGACGTCGACAGATGGCGATGGCCCTTATTTAGCCATGTCCGGCGCGTTGGAAATGAGCGGCCTCCAGCCGCAGGAAATCGATTATATCAATCTCCATGGGACCGGTACCCAAAACAACGACAGTTCGGAAGGCGCCGCCATACAACGGCTATTTCATCCCCATTATCCTAAAATGAGCTCCACAAAATCGTTTACGGGTCATACCCTGGGGGCCAGTGCCGGGGTCGAGGCTGTATTTTCCGTATTGGCACTACACCACGGGATCATTTACCCTAATCTGCGTCTGCAAACGCCGATGTCGGCCTTTCCCTTTGTCCCGGAAACCGCATTTTCGCGGCAGCCGGGTCTAAAACATGTGTTATCTAATTCCGTGGGCTTTGGCGGCAACTGTTCCTCTCTTACATTTTCAAAGCTATAGAGAATGAAAGCGTATATCAGGTCCGCAATAGCTATATCACCGCAAAAAACATTCAATAACCCGGCGTTTTTAGATGATCCTGCAGCGTACAGGGATACTCGCCTAACCAGTATTGAACCGGATTATAGCGAGGCCATCGATCCGAAATCGATACGCAGGATGAGCCGCATCATAAAAATGAGTGTCGCAAGCGCACTGGCCTGCTTAAAAGACGCTGGCATAGCCAGTCCGGATGCAATAGTTACCGGTACAGCCTATGGCTGCCTTGAAGACACAGGCATTTTTCTATCTAACATAATACAAGAGAACGAAGAGCCCGTTACACCCGTAGCCTTTGTACAATCAACCCACAATACCATCGGCGCACAGCTGGCGCTGCTGATAAAATGCAGCCGTTATAACAATACATTTGTCTCCGGCGGCGCATCTTTTGAGAATGCATTGCTGGATGCCTTGCTATTGCTCGCTGAAAACAAAGCCGCCAACATCCTGGTAGGCGGCATGGATGAAATCACCGATATGAGCCATGCCGTTTTAAGCAGGCTCGGCTTGTATAAACGTCAACCGGTTTCAAACCTCGAATTGTTTAATGAAAATTCAAAAGGAACCATCAATGGCGAAGGGGCAGCCTTCTTCTTACTTACCAATACTTCTTCTCCAAATGACCTGGCTTGTATCGATGCGGTTGCTACCTTTTATAAACCCGATGCAGCAACGGAATTTATCAGCTCCTTTTTAGTGTCCACATCAATAAAGGATTCGGATATCGATCTGCTGATCCTTGGCAATAACGGAGATCCAAAAAACGATGCCATCTATTCACAAGTACAACAGTCGGTATTCAACGGAATACCTTCGATCAATTATAAACATCTCTGCGGGGAATATCCCACCTCTACAAGCTTTGCCGCTTGGCTGGCAGCAAACATCATCAGAAAAAATAGCATTCCTGCTATCTTGGCCCAAGGGAAGATCCCGAAAAAGAAAATAAATAAAATTCTGATCTATAATCATTATCAAAATATTTATCATTCCTTAATGCTGCTATCGTCATGCTGAAATTCAGGAATATAAATGTGCTGTTCACCATTTTGGCGCTTTTTTTACTATCACTGGGCGTGCCGTTCTATGCCTATATAATTTTGGCAGTTGTGTATTCCCTGGTGCTATTTTATGGCTGTTATTACGTCGGCTCCAACTTTTTTCTCCCGGTGATCTGCTCGGCAAAAACCGACAAAAAAGTAATTTCGCTGAGTTTTGATGACGGCCCGGCTGCCGGAAACACCCTTCGGATCTTGCAGATCTTAAAGGATAACAATGCCGAGGCTGCATTCTTCTGCATCGGCCGCCATATAACCAACAACCAGGCGATAGTTAAGCAGGTTTACGACGAAGGCCACCTGATCGGTAATCATACTTTTTCCCATCATTTCTGGTTCGACATGTTCTCAGCCGGGAAAATGCTGGCCGATATGCATAGGATGGATAAGGAAGTGAGCAATATTATCGGCAAAACGCCTAAGCTTTTCAGACCGCCGTATGGGGTTACTAATCCCAACCTCAGGAAAGCCATTCTAGGGGGGAATTATATCCCGGTTGGGTGGAGTATGCGTTCAATGGATACGGTAATAAAAGACGAAAAAAGGCTCTTAAATAAAGTTACCGGCAAAATAAAGCCGGGTGCGGTTTTTTTGTTTCACGACACGAGTGACGTAACCGTAGCGGTGCTCCCTGCTGTAATAAATCAAATCCGGGCAAAGGGGTATACGATAGTAAGGCTCGATAAAATGCTAAATTTGCAAGCATATGCATAGAATATTAGTAGTAATGTCCCTGGTGATATCGGGAATTACCGCCATAGCTCAGCCTGCGGGATACGCTCCCGTAGCCGATCTGCCCAAATTTAAAGCGCAATTTGCAGCAGTTGCCACAAAAACCGAGACCATTAAAAGCGATTTTGTGCAGGAAAAAAATCTAAGCATGTTATCGGAGAAGATCGTATCGAAAGGAAAATTTTGGTTCAAGAAAGAAAGCATGCTTCGGATGGAATATAACACGCCATTCCAGTATTTGATGATCCTGAATAAAGGCAATATGTATATCAAGGATGGTCAAAAAGAAAATAAGGTTTCAACTACATCCAGCAAGCTGTTTAACCAGATCAATAAAATAATCATTGATTGTGTTCAGGGATCGGTTTTTGACAGCCCAGATTTTATTACTAAAGCATACGAAAATAAAAATACCTATCTCATTGAACTGTCGCCGGCAAGCAAGGCGCTAAAGGAGTTTTTTAAGACGATCGATGTGATCATAGATAAAAGTAATTATGAGGCGTCTTCAATCGAAATGAACGAGAATTCGGGGGATAATACCATCATCCGGTTTACAAATAAAGAAATAAACGCCAATATCCCCGATGCGATATTTATTATTAAGTAGCTGCCTATTTTTATTGGCCGGGTGTTCGTCGGTTTATAAGAACCTGCAACCGGCTACGGGAGATATTAATGTCCTGCAAAAGTTCAAGCCGAATTTTAAAAGCGTACTTTATAAAGCGGAAATCGATGTGGTAGGGCATCACCTTAGCGGGTTACTGTTGATAAAAACCTTGCCCGATAGTACGATCAGGATGGTGTTTGCTACGGAGACGGGATTCAAATTCTTCGATTTTGCTTTTAGCCCGGATGGAGGCTTTAGGGTGTTGTATGTGGTCAGGCAGATGGATAAAAAGGCGGTGATAAAAACACTGGGAAAGGATTTCGAATTGATCCTTCTTCCACCTGCGGATTACAAATCGGCCTATTTACGCAAGGACGATTCCAGTCTGTATTACATTTTCCCCAGGCCGAAAGGAACGTTCTGCTACATTACCGATCTAAAGAGCACCGAAATGAAGCTCATGGAAATTTCGTCGCCTCATAAACCAATTGTCCGGGCTATAGCAAAGGACGATGGCAATGGTGTTCCCGATACGATCGGCATCTCGCACAAAAACTTTAATTTCACCATAGGGTTAAAAAAGATAGACAGATAATGTCACAAAACGACCTTTATTCCTTTACCTATCCATCAAATGAAGCGGATATTGTTAAAGTCGATATTAAACTCAATCCGTTGCATCCGATATTCGAGGCGCATTTCCCCGGACGCCCGGTCTTGCCGGGAGTTTACATGATGCAGATGGTAAAGGAGGTTGTGGAAACCTGGACTGAAAAGAAGATCAGGTTAGTATTGGGTCAGGATCTTAAATTTTTGTCCGTTGTCAACCCCGAAGAAAACACCAGGATGCAAATGGAACTAAAGATCGGTAGGGAGGGTGAAAAGATCAGGGTAGTCGCGCAGCTACTGAGCAATGCGGTCGTGTTCTTTAAATTTAAAGGGGTATTTGAGCTCGTCCCACCCGCCCCAACCAAAAATCCCCGGTAAGGCTGATCCCAATACGAATACATATATATATTCTGATTAATCTATTCTCGGGACGCCGGAGGGCGAACTTTTTTCCAAACAATTTGCGGAAATAAAGCGGGGTATATATATTTAGGGGCTAGAAAATAACCCCTTAACTCAATTTTATGAAAAAATGTATTCTTATCCTGTCCTTTTTGGTACCTGCAAGTATGGCGTTCTCCCAAACCTTTATGCATGGTGCCGGTTTGGATATTTTTGTTACCACGGCAAAAAATGGCAATGCGGCTGCTGCTGAAGGACTCACGTACAACCCGCGGTTTAATTTTATTGAAAACGAAGATTTTTCCGTGTCGGTGGGTGTCCCGCTGACAATTGGTTTTTCCGGCAGTTACAGCAGCAATTACAATTCGTACTATGGCAGTACAACGGATAATACACTTGCTTTTATGGCTCATATACCGGTGATCATCGATTTTAATTTTGGCGCAGGCTCGAGTAAAGACACTGAGCAGCGTTTTGGTTTTTTTATAGGCGGTGGTCTCGGATATCATTATGGTAAGTACAACCAGGATATTGTAGATTCCGTTGGAAATGCCTATACACAGCAGGCTACGATCAACGGTATAGGGCCGGCCGGCAATATCGGCATCCGTATTGCCGTAGGAAGGGGCACTCATAATATAGAAGCAAAGCTGTCATTCATGAAGGCGCTGGATAACAGTAAAGCGAATATCTATGGCGGCGGGGCCGCTTTTAATTTTTGATTTACGGTGTCGACAATCTTTTGTCTTGCCAATCAATAATCAGTTTTCTTTTTACAAATAGCCATTGATTATTTTGACGGGTATAAGTATCATAATAGCGGATAGCCTCGGTTAGCAATATTCTTTTCCCATCTTCAAAAAGGATATGATGGGCAAGACATTGGACGGTCCCGGTGGTATCATCCCCGAATTTGATCGAGTTCTGCCCGTTAAGGTGAAACGTCATATTGTATTTTTCCAGGCCCTTGAATGCTTCTTCTAATTCTTTGCGCCCTTTCAATATGGCAATAGGCTTACTTGTATCGGGCTCCGACCGATAAATTTCCAACGTACCATTTTCAACGAAAAGAGCCGCCTGCCGTTGAGCTTTAGTCCTATCCGCGTAATATGCAAAACTGTCAACTAACTCGCGTATAGCAATGTCATTTCTGAATTCATTTGAATTTAGTCGCCTTAAGGAATCCGGGACGGACTGCGATTTTACAGAAAAAATCTGTGTTATAAATAACAGCGTGATTGTTACATTTTTCATACTGGTTTGTTTCAATGACCGCTAATATCCTGTTAGCGGTTCGTTGTTATTGTCTGTCCACTGTGTAATTCAGTTCAGTTACGCCACAAGTAAATTGCCGGGTGGTCAATAGGTTTAGTTTTATTTTGTCTTTGATGTCTACAAACAATGGAATGCCTCTTCCAAGAATGATTGGATTGACAAATAGCCAGTAGCCGTCAATTAAGTTCTGTTGAATAAGTGAATGTGTGGCTGTCGGGCTACCAAAAAGCAAGACTTCTCCGTCTGCCTGTTGCTTTATTTCGTTTATTTTATCCGAAAGGTTGTCGCTAATAATTGTTGTATCGGTCAAACCCGCGTCTTTCAATGTTTTCGATAAAACAACTTTGTGAGCTTTGTTATACCACTTTGAATGATCGATGTCATGCTTGGTCGCATTCGGCTTGTCTCCTGCGGTAGGCCAGTAATTTTCCATCATCTGGTAAGTTACTCGTCCGTATAATGCCGTATCGGTTTCGCCGATCCGCTTACCGACATGATCAAAAATTTCTTCGCCAAGTTTGATCCAGTTCATCTCTCCGTTCGGTCCTGCTACAAAACCGTCAAGCGTTATGTGCATAAATGAAATTATTTTTCTCATAGTTTCTGTTTTTTTATTATTATTTATGATTTGTTACCTTCTACTATTTTAAGATAATTTTCCAGTCGGTTTAATGTTTGCTTACTGCCTTCAATGGCATTTACCTTTCTATTTAATTCTTCAATGATTGCTTTTGACTTAAAGGTTGACTTCATTGTCAGTAATGTTTTCCCTTCAACCTCCTCAAATGAAACGGAAACAAAAAAGTTATACTCTTCGCTTTCACCAAAATGCTTGTAGGATAAAAGGGAAGGCCTTTTTACCTCTACATATTCAACTTTGCTATCCCAATCCCGCCCCATACCATGCATAATAGAATCCCAAATTTTGCCTGGCTCTACTTTCATAGATTTTGTAGTAAGCGAAAATCCATTTGGCCCCCACCATTCTTTAATATGTTCAGGGGTGGTCCATACTTCCCAAACTAAATCCCTGGGCGCATCAAGAATCCTTGTATGTATAAGAACGTTCTCTTCCTGTATGAAAGAATTGTATTTGTTCATCTTTCTATTTTTTCCGTTTTTGAATCTTACCCAGATAATTTTCCAGGGAGTCAAACTTATTGTCCCAATATTTGCGGTATTGATCCACCCAGCTTGTCACTTCATTTAATCTTTCGAGTCTGGCCTCGCAATATCTTTCCCTGCCTTGTTGTTTGATAACAATAAGGCCGCAATCGTTAAGGAATTGAACATGCAATGAAACTGCTTGTCGGGTAATATCAAATTCCCTGGCAATAGAATTGACATTGAGTGATTTCTTAGCTAGCATACCTATAATTTGTCTCCGGGTTGGATCTGCTATTGCCTGGAAGATGTCTCTTGTTTGTGTCATAATGCGCAAGTCATTTCTTGCAAATATATGCGCAAGCTTTGACTTGCGCAAATTTACTTTACGCCATTATTTTATTTCCAGCCCCAGCCCCAGCTGGGTTTGATGTAGAAGTGCTGCATTTAGTTCGAACCAAAGTCAATCAAATCTTCGGAAGAATTTGGCATTATTTAGCAAAGAGGGGGGCTTAAACAAAATGTGAAGCGCCGGCACTATCGTGCCGTCATTTGTTATCCCCTCCTGTCCGCTGCGAGCAAGCTCAGAACTTCGTCGGGGCTGCTTCAACACGCCCTCCTCGTGTAAGCATTCCGTTTGTTACATCTTTTCAATGATGCTTAAGCCTCATAGATTTGCGGCATAACATAATCTATGACGCTAATGGAACAGGAAACGATTTCCAGTAAACCCAAGGTGGTAAGGC
>Ga0134126_10003287_pt1 | contig 20287 bp, 14 predicted proteins | sample KB31752_FD_96881 | JGI IMG/M metagenome (GOLD analysis project Ga0134126, IMG submission 96881) | Terrestrial soil microbial communities with excess Nitrogen fertilizer from Kellogg Biological Station, Michigan, USA - KB3-175-2 | ecosystem: Environmental > Terrestrial > Soil > Unclassified ... | reverse complement strand
GGACGGCGGCTTCCGCGGCTGGCGCGAAGCCGGTTTGCCGATCGAACCCGCTGAGTAGGACGGTCTTCCAGTCCGTCATCGGCCGAGACGGCCAATTGCGGGACACGGCCGATCGGAGGACGGACCAGAGGTCCATCCTACGGAGATGCGCCTCGGCCTGCGCCCCTTTGTTCCCTCACTCCCTCACTCCTTACTTCCCTAATGCGACACGCGCCAGCGCGTGTGGAACAGCCAGATCATGCCCAGCGCCAACGCAATATCCAGGCCCACATAGAAGCCGACGAACGAAAACCACAGCGGCCAATCGGCCGCGATCGGGTTGGATCCTTGCACCTGCAAGTCGAGCGGCAAAGCGAAGGCCGCTGAAAAGGGGCTGGTGAACGAGAGCTGCTTGATGAGCGCCGTGGCCGGTTGGTCGGCATAGAACAACTGGGCGAAAAGCGTGATCGCCACGGGCGCCGTGAACAGCACGACCACCAGGAGGTACGAGGTCATCATGCTGACCGACGTCTTGCGGAAGATCACCGAGCAGAACAGCGCCAACCCGGCCGTGGTCAGGCACGTCAGCAGAATGATCACCAGGTAGCCGCCGATCGTCAGCAGGTTCGTCCAGAAATACGAAACCATCACGCAGGCCAACAGCAGCGGCCAGAGCAGGAACGAAGTCAGCACGCTCGACACGCGCAGGCCCGAGACGAGCTTGCCCCAGAGTATCTGCCAGGGCGAGAGGATCGTGACCAGCAGCAAATCGAGTGTTTCGCGTTCGCGCTCGCTCGTGACGGCGCCGGCCGAGAACACCGGGCCGACCAGCATGTTGAACAGCACCACGTAGCTGATGTACCAAGGCGCGTTTTCGGGCCAAAGATAGAGGCAGGCGGCCATCAAAGGAATGGCCAGGAACATGCTCACCTGGATCACCACGCGCAGCATCAGCGTCCCCTGGCTGAACAACTCGCTGCGCATTTCCTTGTCGTAGATCGGGTTCGTCCCGTCTTCCAGCAGCCCGGTGCGCTTGGCCGGCGCGAAGAGGCGGTCGGGGAACTGGTCGCGATGGATCACAAGGCCGACGGCTTGCCGCAGTTCTTGAACTTCGTCCACCACCTCCTTGCCCTCGCTGCCGACGTCGGGCGGGTGCAGCAACCGCCGGCTGGTGGCGATGAACAGCACCGTGCAGATGGCGGCGCAGCCGAGCGGAAAGAACGTGACGGTGACGAACAAGCGGAACGTCGCCCCGGCGCCCTCGAACACCTGCCAGAACATCAAGGCGAACAGGGCCAGCGGCAAAATCGCCAGGTAGGAGACGACGAGCGACGCCGCCGTGCGCTGAAAGTAACTGCTGCACGCCAGGCTGACCATGCCGAACGTGACGACCGAAATAATTAGCGCCAAGTAGATCGCCACCACTTCATAAAACGAGACGCCCCCCAAGGGCAGGCAGAGCATCACGATCGGCAGCGAGGAGATGATCAGAATCGCCACGTGCGACAGCGAGGCGAATAATTTGCCCAGCACGATCGCGCCCGGCTTGAGCGGGCTGGCCAGCAGCATCTCGTAGCTCTTGCGTTCTTTCTCGCCCGTGATCGCCCCAGCGGCGAAGCTGGGCGCCATCAGCGAGGCGATCATGTATTGGCCGAGAAAGAACAAATTCACCAGCCGCTTGGCCGCCTCGGGATTGGTCATGTCGATCTTTTTGGCCTGCGGCCAGGCCATGTAGACCACCACGCCCAGCAGCGTCACATAGGCGAACAGCAGCACGAACGCCCGCCGCATTCGCAGGTTCACCAGCAGTTCGCGTTGCAATACGGGGTTTTCGACGAGATACATTTTAGTGTTCGGTTTTCAATTTTCAGTGTTCAGTGTTCCAATGGCGAGCGGGCGGTCCTGTTTTCCAATACTGAAAACTGAGCGCTCATATCACCAGCCCTTTCGTGACCAGCATGAACACATCTTCGAGCGACGGATCTTTTTCGGCAAACGAGTGCATGCGGACGCCGGAGGCGATCAGCCGCTCCAGCAGCGCGGCGATCTGCTGATCTCCGGCGGCCATTTCGGCGGTGACTTTGTGGTTTTCAATTTCAAGATCGAGGGTCTCCGGCATGCTGCGGATGATCGACAGCCCGGCCTCCATGTTTTCCAGAAAGCGGATCTCCAGAATGCGATTGCGCTTGATGCGTCGATAGACTTCCTCCATCGGCCCATGCATCAACAACTGGCCGCGCTCGATGATCCCGATCGACGTGCAACAATCGGCCAGCTCGGTCAGGATATGGCTGGAGATCAAGATCGTCTTGCCCATCCGCCGCAGTTCCTTGAGCAGCGCCTTGACCTCCAACCGCGCTCGCGGGTCGAGGCCGCTCGAGGGCTCGTCGAGGATCAACACCGGAGGATCGTGGACCAACGTTTTCGCCAGGCACAACCGCTGCTTCATGCCGCGCGACAACCCGTTGACGAAATCGTCGCGTTTGTGGGTCAGGTCGAGCAATTCCAGCACGTCGCCGATGACCTGCTTGCGCTTGCTGCGCGGAATCTGGTAGGCGACGGCGAAGAAATCCAAAAACTCCCAGACTTTCATGCCGTCGTAGACGCCGAAATTGTCGGGCATGTAGCCTACGCTGCGCCGCACGTCGAGCGGGCGGCGCGTGACACTGTGCCCGTTGACGATGCCTTCGCCGTGGCTGGCCTTGAGCAAGGTGGCCAGAAAGCGGATCGTGGTGCTCTTGCCGGCCCCATTCGGACCGATGAAGCCGAACATTTCGCCCGCTTCGATCTTCAGATTCAAACGCTCGACCGCCGTGAAGTCGCCGTATTTCTTGCCGAAGTCGATCAGTTCAATCATGGATTCCGCAAATCTACCGGCAGACGCCGGAGCGATGTGAGATGTGAAGGTGAGCTAGGAGGAAGCGTCCGCGGGGTCTTCGATCGGCATTGCGTCGTCGGCGGCGCCGTCCGACATTTCGTCGTCGCCATCTTTCTCCTCCCAGAGCGATTTGTTGTGGGCCTTGAGCGTCAATCGTCGCGAGCCGTCGTCGCGCTTCAAGGCTGGCTGGGGGCCAAAACTCAGGTGGGCCACGACCAACGCGAGCTGCCGCGATTGCGAGGCGGCCGGGAAGACCGTCAGCCCCGGCAGCTCTTCATCGGTCCAGGCCACCAGGCGGAATTCGTCGTCGGAAACTTCCTGCTGGGCCAGGACCATCAAGTTCCGCAGGTGCAAGCCGTCGACGGGGGGCCTGCGCGCCGTGATCGGCGATTCATCCAGTTCCTTGGACCAGAGCCGGCTCTCGTCCTTGGGCCAAGGCCCGAGTTCGACCGTCTTCGCCGCGCCCGGATCGAGCGCGCCGACCCAGGCCTGCTTGGCCCCGCTCATCACGCCGGCGCCGGAGAGCGCCAGCCGCGAATTGTTCGTGACCTTGTACCGCGCCCCTCCCAGACTTTCCCAGCGCAGCCCTCCGCCGAGGTCGACCATTTCTTCGCTATGCACCATGCCAGTGGTGTTGGATGAAATCTCCAGCCCCTCTAGGTTTACCATGCTGATTTCGGCGTCTTCTTCGTCGCCGGCGACTTTCCGTGCGCGGCGGAATTCGACCGTGGTTCGGCCCTGCCCCACTAGCATCTTCTGCCCGCTGGCAAAGGGCAGCGCCAGGGCCGTCGAGTCGTCGAAACGCAAATCGTAGCTCGTGCCGAGCGAACTGTAGAGCGCCAGATACCGCGTCAGGTGCGCGCGGGGGTAATCGCCTTGCACTTCCAACACAGCCAATTCCGTTTTCGAGCGTGCAAAACCGATATCCAATTGCGCCAAATAAACGACGGCGATGGCGCAGCCGATCGCAATGAACGGCGCCGCCGCCCAGGCCAATTCCACGCGGCCGACGAGCCGAAACGCCAGCCAATTCAGCGGCACGAGCACCAGCACGTAGATCGCCAGAACCTTGACCACGAAGGATGCATCGGGCACGACAATGCCGGCCGCTTCGCGCAGCGCGTTGAACGCCAGATTCGAGGCCGCGCTGAAATCGCTCCAACCCGCCACTCCGGGCGTTTCTCGCTGCTCCTCCGGCTCCGGGCCATAAGGCGCCATTCCGCCCATCGCGCCGGGCCCCGCCATGGGCATGCCCGGCATTTGGTTTATTGGCGGCTCGGGAACGGCCGCCGCGCGGGCCTCGCGACCTTGAAATTGCGCGTCGAACAGCCCCGGCGGCGCCGCGGCGTCGCGAGTGAAATAGCGGACCCGCGAAATCAATTGGGGATCGTGCGATTGCTTCCCTTCCGACCAGGCGACGACGACTTGCTCATTGACCAGGTCGAATTTCCGCGGTCCGCGCCGCAGCAGGCAGCCATTGAAAAACCCATCGAAGCTCGACCAATTGCGCAGCTCGCGCTGGCTCAAGCGAAAGGCCGTGGCGACCACGCGCCCGCGGCGGAGGCGCCGCTCGACGACCAGCGGATCGGTCCCCGAGGAGACCAGCGCGGTCGCCCCCTCTCTGATTTTGATTTTTTGCCCCGTCCACGATCGCGAGACTTTCAGGGGCAAATCACCTTGATCATAAAAGGCGTTCAATTCGCTCAGCGTCTCGGAGGTTAAATCCCAGGAGTCCCCCCCTTCGACCGGCAGATACGGATCGAGAAAACTTCCTTTGAGCGTGGCCAGGGTATCGGGGCCGCTCACGATCAGTTGGCCGCCCCAATGCAGCCAGTCGACGAGCGCTTGCTGCTGGTCGGGGGAAAGCTTCTGAGGATTCAAATCGTCCCACAGCACGTAGGCCACGCCCGTCCAACCCAACGCCCCCGAAGGCAGCGGAGCGACCGACTTGATGCGCGGGGCCACGATGCGATAGTGCCAGGCTTTCAATGGATCGTAAATCGCCGAGCTTGGCGCCGTCATCGAGTCGAGCCGCTGCAAGAAGCGGTAGGAATCGGGGTTCAGCGCCAGCACCACGAAATAGTACTGGTGGGCCGGCATGGGGACGAGCGCCTGGGATTCGCCGAAGATCATCCGGCCGCCGGGACCGCTGAGCAATCGCGTTTGCACCCAACGCGAATGAGCGTCGGCGGGGGCGAACAGCGAAAACTCCAAGAACCGCCTTTGTCCTTTCGGCATCACCGCGGGCCGCGTGGTCCGCAACCGAAACGGCATCTGGTCCAAGTCGACTGGCTGCTGTTGCTGATCGGTGACCTCGCAAGCCAACTCGCCGCTGAAGTCGAAGTTGTTGGCCCGCGTTTCCAACACGGCGCTGGTCCAGTGGCCAGGCTTCATGTGGACTTCGCGGCGGTCCGTCTTTTCCAGAGCGCCGGGTTGGGTCGTGAAGCCGAGATACTCGAAGTCCGGCTTGGGCTTTTCTTTTTTCCGCAGTTCTTCGCGCTTGGCCTCGCGCTCTTCCTCGCTGAGCGGGTCGTCCGAACGGCAGCCGCTGCATCCGGTAATCAACGGCGCCAGGCTCAACAGCAGCCACAGATAAATCAGGGCCTTCTGCCGCCGGGCCGGGCGCGCGACGAGATGGCCTTGCGGCCCAAAGAAGAAGCGGTGAGGAACAGCCATCCGATCAGCAGTCCTGGAGATTTGCGGCCGGCACGCGGTCGGTCAGGGAAGCCCCGGCGGCTCCGTCACGCTTGCAAGCCATGACCGTGAGTGTAAGCGGTCGCACGCCGTGAGGAAAGTATGCGGCATGGCCGCGAGTCGATCCGAAGCAGACCCGGCCGAGGGCGGCCCAGCTACATGGCGGGCGAATCGCGCCAGCGCTGATAGTCGGCGGGCGTGTCGAGATCGACAAACGCGGCGTCTTCGTCGACGGCCAACTCGCGGCAGCCGAAGTCGTCGAGCAGTTGATTCAGCCCCGCATCGGCCGGCAATCGCCGGGCCGCGGCGACGATCGCCCACGGAAACAACACCGGATGGCCGCGACGCCCGTCGCGCGAAAGCGCCAGGATTTCTTGTCGATTTCGAAATAGATTCTGCTGCCACGCCGCCAACAAGCGGTCGATGAGCTTCGCCGTCAGCAGCGGCATGTCGGCCGGCGCCAGCAGCCAGGCCGCGTTGGCGCCAGGGCGCTGCTTGGATTCCACGTAGTCGAGACCCGCCAAGACGGAAGCCTTCATGTCCGCCGGAGGAGGATCGACCTTCACGATTTCGGCGCCGGCCGAGGCGCCGAGCCGGGCCAAATCAACATCGTCGGGATGCACGGTCATGATGACCTGCGAGACCCGGCTTCCGCGCCACGCCGCCAGCAGCTCTTCGATTACCGTATGCTTTCCCCAAGGCAACAACAGTTTGGGCCGGCCCATGCGAACGCTGCGGCCCGCGGCTGGAATGATGGCGAAGCTTTGCGGGGGTGAGGAGTGCGGAGTGAGGAGTGAGGAGAAGGCAGCGGTCGTTGGAGATTGGGGGGTGGCGGTTGGGATTTGGGAGGTTGGCGTGGGCGCAGCTTTCGAGCCGCTGTCGCCCGTCGCGGGCCCTCGGTCGCCGATCTCCTCACTCCTCACTTTTCACTCCTAACTCCCAACTCCTCGCCCAGCCGCCGACCCGGCACTTGCCCGTTCAAATTCCGGTGCGAAATCAACTCGGCCAAAATGCTGACGGCGATCTCGGGCACCGTTTGCGAACCGATGTCGATCCCCAACGGGGCATAGACCTTGGCCAGCGCTTCCGTCGAAACGCCTTCGGCCTCCAGGTCGTCGAAGATCAGCTTGATCTTGCGGCGGCTGCCGATCAGGCCGACGTAGCGGGCCTGCCGATTGACCAGATGGAACAGGGCTTCCTCGTCGTGGTTGTGCCCGCGAGTGACGATGATGCAGTATGTGTCTGGCGAGATTTCCAAGTTCTTGAGCGTCGGCCCGATCTCGCCGCAAATCAGCCGCTCGGCCCGCGGAAAGCGGGCTGGGCTGACGTATTCCTCGCGATCGTCGACGACCCACACGTCGAACCCCAGATCGCAGGCCCAATTGCCGACGGCTTGCCCGATGTGGCCGCCGCCGACGATCAGCAACCGACAACGCGGCAGGACGGGCAAGTAGGCGATGCCGCGCTCGGCCCGCGGTCGGGGCCGCTCGGCGAGCGGCGGCAGACCCTCGACGACTTCCGGCGGGGCCGCTTGGCGATTCGCTTGCAAGTCGGCCGCGATGAGCCGTTCTTGGGCGTCGAACAAGTAGCACGCCGGCGAGGCCAGCTCGCTTTTGCCGGAATCGAAGACGACCGCTTCGCAGCAGCCCTCGCCGCGCTGGAGCAATTGCAAGTAGGCGCGGAAATAATCGCCTTGCTCGGCCTTGGTCAGCGGTTCGATGAGAATCTGCATTCGGCCGCCGCAGATCAGGCCGTCGTCCCACCCGTAGTCGTTGTCGAGTTGAAAACTGACCACTTCGGCGCGGCCGGCATCGAGGCCGGCCAGGGCCTGCCGCTTGACCTCGGCTTCGACGCAGCCGCCGCCGAGCGTACCGGCTTGCGAGCCGTCGGCGAAGACCAACATCGCGGCGCCGGCCTTTTGCGGCGTCGATCCGCGCGTTTCGACCAGGCGGCAATAGACGACCGGCCGGCCGGCCGAGAGGGCGTCGACTAAATCGGTGAGCAGCTTTTGCATGTCAGTGCGGAATCGGACCGGTTATAGGCTGGTGACAGCCCCTCAGCATAGCCGTTTTGAGTTGCGAATGTCATGCTAAAGCATGACCTACCGGCTGTTCGAAACCAGCTTGGCGCCTCGCGCAAACCACCTGCGGATACGCACGACGAAGACGACAAGCCAAACCGCCAGGCCGCACCCGGCGGGCCAAACATTCGGCGGCGTCTGCTCCCAGAGCCGCCGCCGGGGACGAAATGTCGCCACGTCGCAAAGATCGACGTGCGTATCCGCACCGGAAGGATGGGCGCCGTCTTCGCCGGCCGTCACGAAAGCATCGCCGCGCAAGCCGGCGGCAAGCTGAAAGACGCCGCTTGAACCGCTCGTGAAGGGCGACTTGAGGTTTGTTGCGTCCAGCAGCGTCATTCCCGTCGCGAAGCGCCCGGCCAGCGCCAGCCCCCGGCCGCTGGGCAGATATGCCACCATGTCGTAAAAGCCCGCTGTACTGTAATTGTCGTTCTTGTTTTCCAAATCCTTGGTTTGCAGGTCGCCTGAAACACGCTGAAAGTTTTCGACCGTCTGCCAGCACGTTTGTCCCTGTTCGTGGAACTTCAAGAAGGACAAACTCCGGCCATCGGGCGACCAGGCGAGATCGGTCCACGCCGCGCCTTCAGGGACGTCGAATTGCTGCAATACCGCGAGCGTCGCGGCCTCGTGAATCCGGACCTGGTTTTTGTTCGTCAACACGGCAAACATCGTTGCGTCAGGAGAGAACCCGACGCGCCCGGCAGAGGCGAACGTTCGCGTCGGGGCATCGTCAGTGAGCGAATGAATTCGCACCTCGACCGGCTGCCAATCCACGTTCGCGGCAGCCTCGTCGCCCACATCCGCATTTTCATCGGACTGATCGGCGGGGTAAGCAGGAATACCGACGTCGTCGAGAACCTCGCTTTGCACCGCCAGCAGGTGCTCGCTGGGCAAGAAAGCGAAATCGGCCAGCGGCGGCGCAGGTATGATCTTCAACCATTTTTCGGCGTCGATGTCCCAGATCTCGATTGCCGCGCGAGTTGCGCGCATCGAATGGTCTCCGCCCCAAAAGGCCGCAAGCTTGCCGTCGTGCGATAGCTCCAAACGTCCCAACTGGTGAGCGATTTCCGCTCGAATCGTACGCTTATGCCTGCCGGCGCTGTCCCAGACGAGTATCGTTCCGTCCCCCAGCAGAGCCGCAAATGTCGAACCGTCGGCCGAGGCCGCCAGAGAAACGACGAATCCGGAAAGCGGCGAGCGGGTCCGCCAACGATACAAGGGCGCCGCGATCGCCAGCGAGAGACCAACGAGCGTCACTGCCAACAACAGTCCGGCGAGGGTGAAACGGCGGGCCATCGGAAATCGCTGAAAGACAGAAGCTGCCTGTTGCCCCGCAACAGCCACCATGTTACCGACATTATTGTCGTCAGACCGGTTGCAGCACCAGCACCTGGGTCGACTTGACGAGGTCTTTCACCTTGACGCGATAGCCGAGCATGTGCGGCGCCACCAGATGCGCCTCCAAGGAGGGAATGTCTTCCCATTTTTCGACGACCGTGACGACATCCTCTCGGACGGGCGGCTGCACCGGAACATTCGTCTGCAGATCGACGGTCGGGCCGTATTCGACGCAGCCCTTCTCCGCCAACGCTGCAGGCACGAGCGCCTTGAATTCCTTGAGAAACGCCTCGCGCTTGCCGGCGACAAGCGTAATCGTGGCGACAACGTGGACCATGGCGGGGACTCCAGCTTGCAAGGTGGGATCTCGGGGGGCTTTAAGCCTAGCATGCCGCAATCGCGCCGGGAACAGCCGCCGCAGCGGGTTCCAAGTTCCAGGTTCAAGGTCTACGATGGCAAGATACGAGGGGCGAACGCCAAGTACCGACCGCCAATCCCAATTACTAACTACTAATCCCTGCCATGACCACCATCGAAACCTTCGTCAAAAGCTACGCCTTCTATCGCCAACGCACGCTGGGCCTGCTCGAGAAGATTGCCGAACAGCCCGATCCGCGGGCCGCTTTGGCTTGGCGTCCTGGGCCGGGACGGGCACATATCGGCTGGCAGTTGATGCACGTTGGCGTCACGGAAGAGATTTTCGCCACCGAACGGTTGATGCCCGAAAAGCCCCCAGCCTTCGCCGATTTGTGGCCCCGTTTCCGCGGCGGCAGCACGCCCGACGACAACGTGCCCGATGTAGCGACCATTCGCCAGATGCTATCCGAGTCGCGCGCCCATCTGCTCGACACGCTCTCGCACTACGGCGACGACCGGCTCGGGGAGATTCCGCCGGCCCTGGCGGCGCGCAAGCTGACGGTGCTCGACGTGCTGTACCTCATCGGCTGGCACGAAAGCCATCACCACGGCCAGGCCCATATCACGTTGAACTTGTTTTTGAATAGGAAGCCATGAAGGCGAACCGGCATAAAACATCACGACACTTGTTCGCCCCCTGAGTTGCGAAATGGCGCGAGACGAGTCGATCATCGGCCAGATTCTCTCGTCGGACGAGTTTGTCGCGAAGGCGACGGCAGGATAGCGCCGCCTCAACTCGCCAATTCCGGCCGATTGCGAAAACATTCGAGCGCCTCGGGGTTGTCGAGCGACTCGACGTTTTGCACCGGAAGGTGATGGATCACGTCGCGCACGGCCAGTTCCACCAGCTTGCCGCTGCGCGTGCGCGGAATGTCGGCCACTTGCAGAATCTTGGCCGGCACGTGCCGCGGCGTCGTGTTGCGGCGAATCTGCTCCTTGATCCGCGCGATCAATGACTCGTCGAGCGACAACCCCTCGCGCAGCTTGACGAACAGCACTACGCGCACGTCGCTGGCCCACTGCTGGGCCACGACGATGCTCTCCACCACCTCGGGCAACTGCTCGACCTGGCGGTAGATTTCGGCGGTGCCGATCCGCACCCCGCCGGGATTCAACACCGCATCGCTACGGCCGTAGATCTTCATCCCGCCGTGCTCGGTGATCTCGGCGTAGTCGCCGTGGCGCCACACGCCGGGGAACCGCTCGAAATACGCCTGCCGATACTTCGCGCCGTCAGGATCGTCCCAAAAACCCAGCGGCATCGAAGGGAACGGCGCCGCGCAGACCAACTCGCCTTTTTCGCCCACGACCGGCTGGCCCTCGTCGTCGTAGACCAGCACCTTCATGCCCAGCCCGCGGCATTGCAACTCGCCGCGATAGACCGGCAGCAGCGGATTGCCCAGCGCGAAGCAGGCGCACAGATCGGTCCCGCCCGAGATGCTCGACAGCCGCACGCCGGGCTTGATCTTGGCATCGACGAAGTCGAAGTTCTCGTCGTTCAGGGGCGAGCCGGTCGAAAGCATCGACCGCAGGCTGGACAAATCGTGCGTGCGGCGCGGCTCCAGGCCGGCCTTTTCGACGGCCGATAGAAACTTGGGGCTCGTGCCGAACACCGTCATCCGTTCGCGCTCGGCCAGGTCGAACAGGATGTGCGAGTTCGGGGCCAGCGGCGAGCCGTCGTACAGCAGCAGCGTGCCGCCGACGGCGAGCCCGCTCGCCAGCCAGTTCCACATCATCCAGCCGCAGGTAGTGAAAAAAAACAGCCGGTCGTCGCGCTTCAGGTCGCAGTGCAGCACGTGCTCCTTGAGATGCTGCAAAAGAATTCCGCCGGCCTGGTGGACGATGCACTTCGGCGGCCCCGTCGTGCCCGACGAGTAAAGAATATACAACGGATGATCGAACGGCAGTTGCTCGAACTCGGCGGGCCCCGCCGGCGCGCGGCGGATCAACTCGTCCCACAAGATTGCGTCCGGGAGTTGTTGTACGTTGATCTTCCGTTCGCCGCCGGGATAAGGAACCACGACGACGTGTTCGATCGAGTCGATCCGCCGGCAGACCTGCGCGACGCGCTCGAGCGAATCGAATCGGCGGCCGTTATACGAATAACCGTCGGTGGTGAACAGCAACTTGGGCGCGATCTGGCCAAAGCGGTCGAGCACGCCTTGCAATCCGAAATCAGGCGACGAAAGCGACCAGACGGCGCCGAGGCTGGCCGCGGCCAGCATGGCGACGATCACCTCGGGGAGATTAGGCAGATAACCCGCTACACGGTCGCCCGGGCCAATGCCGAGCTGCTTCAAACCCTTTGCCAGTCGCGAGACCTGGTCGTAAAGTTCGGCATAGGTCAGCGAGCGCTGAAAGCCGCCTTCATTCCAGGCGACCAGGGCCTGTCGATCGTCGCGATAGCGCAACAGGTTTTCGGCGAAATTCAATCTCGCTTCCGGAAACCAGCGGGCGCCCGGCATGCGGTCGAGATCGACCGCCACGCGGTCCCCCTTGCGACTCGCCCGGACTTCGCAAAAATCCCACACGGCGTCCCAAAACGCTTCGGGCCGGTCGATCGACCAGCGATAGAGCGCCGCGTAGTGGGTCACGCCGGCAGGCTGTCTCTCGTTTTCGAAGCGCTCGTTGACGAAGCGAATGAATGCGGTGAGGTTCGCGTCGGCGATCTGCTCGGTCGTTGGTTGCCAGAGAGGTGCGGGCATGGAAAAAGAATGCTTATGGAGTCCGGCAAGCTTATCAAAGCGCCGGCAAAAGCTTTCCCGTCACTTCGCCGAAGCCGACGCGATAACCTTCGCCCTCGCAGCAGGCCGTCATGGTAACGCGGTCGCCGTCGGCGAGAAAGCGGCGCTGTTCGCCGCCGGCCAATTCAAGCGGCTGGCGTCCGCCCCAGGTCAATTCCAATAAGCAGCCGCGCGACTCGGGCGTCGGGCCGCTGATCGTGCCCGAGGCCAGCAGATCGCCCGTCCGCAGGTTGCAGCCGTTCACCGTGTGGTGGGCGACTTGCTGGGCGATGCTCCAATACAAGTTGCGGAAGTTCGAATCGCAGAGGACTTGCGGGGCATCCATCGCGGCCGATTGCAATGCGACTTGCAGGCGGATGTCGTAGGCTTCGAGACCGCTCGTGCGCAGATAGTCAAGCGGCGCCGGGTCTTGGGTCGGGCCGGCTGCGCGGAATGGTTCGAGCGCTTCGAGCGGCACGACCCAGGGCGAAATCGAAGTGCCGAAGTTCTTGGCCAAAAACGGCCCCAGCGGCGCGTATTCCCAGCGTTGGATATCGCGGGCGCTCCAATCATTCACCAGTACCAGCCCGAAGACGTGTTCCATCGCCCGGCCGACGGGAATCGGCTCGCCCAGCCGATTGCCTTCGCCGATGAAGTAGCCCATCTCCAACTCGAAATCGACCGCTTGGCTGGGGCCGAACGCAGGCTCGCTCGCCGTTTCAGCCTTCGTCTGTCCGCGGGGCCGATGCAGATCGACGCCGCTGACGACGATCGAACTGGCCCGGCCGTGATAGGCGATCGGCAAGTGCAGCCAGTTGGGCGGCAAGGCGTGCTCCGGCCCGCGAAACATGGCGCCGACATTCGAGGCGTGGTCTTTCGACGAATAGAAATCGGTATAGTCGCCGATCTCAACCGGCAGCAGCAACTCGGCATCGGCCATCGGCACAAGCGCCGTTTCACGCAGCTCTGCGTCGTCTCTCAACATCGGCTCGTCGTCGCGCAGCAGCCGGCTGACGTGCTGGCGTACTTCGCGCCAGGCTTCGGGGCCTAGCGCCATGAAGGCGTTCAACGACGCTTGGGCGAAGATCGATTGCGCTCCTTGGCCTCGATTCTGAATCTTCAGCAGCGAGCGAGTTTCAACCGCCGCCAGATCGAGAATCAACTCGCCGACTGCCGCGCCGACGCGCGGCTCACCGCCGGCTTTCGGGCGAAACACGCCATAGGGGAGATTCTGAATCGGAAAGTGCGAGTCCGGCGGCACGGGCACGAAGCTTCGCAGGTCGGGCGAGGTGGTGGAAGGCATTGTTCAACTCATTTTTCGGGGTCAGCCTCTATAATATTCTACGCGGAGATGGGCCGCCGAACCGTAGGTCGCCTTGGTTCTATGGAACGGGTGCTTGATTCTATAGAATCATTCGTTACACTGAAAGCTGCCGCGTCTCGATCGGTTCCCGCCCCAATCCGCCGACTCTCGATGATCCAATCATCCGAAATTCCTCGTCTGGAATGCGATCACGGCCTGCGCCGGCAGGCGATCGTGGCGTCGCTGTTGCGCGAGGTGTTCCAGGGACGGTTGCGAGCCGGCCAACACCTGGGTACGCAAGCGCTGGCCGAACATTTCGGCGTCAGCCATACGCCGATCCGCGAGGCGCTCGTCTCGTTGGCCGCCACCGGCGTAATTGATCTGCTGCCGAACCGAGGGGCGATCGTGCGCCGCGTCAAACCGAAAGACGAGCAGGAGATCTGCCAGGTCCGCCGGGCCTTGGAGTGCGAGGCGGTGCGCCGCGCGTGCGGCCGTATTGAATCGGCCGAGTTGAAAGAGTTGGCGGCCGAGTTCAAACGCCTGAGGTCAATCAAGTCGCGTGATCGCTCCCGATACATCGAAGAAGCGCGCCGCCTCGACAGCCGCCTGCACGACCTGATTGCCGGCTCGTGCGGCAACGCTTTCTTGGCCAACGAAATCGGCCGGTTGAAGACGTTGTTCCGCGCCTTGCGCGACGTGTCGTGGGAGCACGATGAGGCCCACAACGACTTGCAGCGACTGGCCGAGGAATCGCACGAACACTTGGCGATCATTGGGGCGCTGCTGTCCGCCGACCGGCGGCAGGCCGCACGATTGATGTCGCAACATATCCGCTCTGGGGCCAAATACTGGGGTCGCGTGCTGGCAGAAAACGCGACCCGCCGTGCGCGAGAAACGCCGTGATAAGTAATAGTCTGGAGAAACCGCTCCGATGAAAGCTCCCTCCTCTGCGTTGCGCTGGATACGTCGTCTTTCGCTCCGTGAAAAAACGCCCTTTCGCGAAGCGAAAGGCGACAATCCGCGGCCTCGCGCCGCGGTTATCGCCTTGGCGGTCCTGGTGATCGCCGCCGGCTGGGCGTCGCCGACCTTCGCCGCCGAGCCAATCGAATACAACCGCGACATCCGGCCGATTCTGCTGGAAAACTGCTTCGCCTGCCACGGCGCCGACAGCGCCGCGCGCAAGGCCGACCTGCGGCTCGATCGGCGCGAGGCCGCGATCGAATCGGGCGCCGTCGCGCCCGGTAAACCGGACGATAGCGAATTGATGCGTCGGATTTTGTCGACCGATCCGGAAGAAATGATGCCGCCGCCCGCGACCAAAAAGCAATTGACGGCCGAGCAGAAAGAAACGCTCCGCCGCTGGCTGGCCGCCGGCGCCGAGTATCAACCGCACTGGTCGTTCATCGCGCCCGCGCGGCCGGCATTGCCGCAGGTGCAGAACCAGGCGTGGGTCCGCAACCCGATCGACGCCTTCATCTTGGCGAAGCTCGAAGCGCGCGGCCTGCAGCCGGCCCCCGAGGCCGATCGCCGCACGCTGGCCCGCCGGTTGAGTCTCGATCTGACCGGGCTGCCGCCGGACGCCAAAGACGTGGCGGCCTTCGTCGACGACGCTGCACCCGACGCCTACGAGAAATTCGTCGATCAAATGATGGGCTCCGCCCATTGGGGCGAGCACCGCGGCCGCTACTGGCTCGACGCCGCTCGCTACGCCGATACGCACGGCATCCACTTCGACAACTACCGCGAGATCTGGTCGTATCGCGATTGGGTGATCGGCGCCTTCAACCGCAATCTGCCCTTCGATCAATTCACGATCGAACAACTTGCCGGAGATCTGTTGCCCAACCGCACTCTGGAGCAGCAAATCGCCTCGGGCTTCAACCGCTGCAACATCACGACGAACGAAGGGGGCGCGATCTCCGAGGAATATCTCGTGCTGTATGCCCGCGACCGCACCGAGACGACGTCGCAAGTCTGGATGGGTTTGACGACCGGTTGCGCGGTCTGCCACGACCACAAATTCGATCCCATAAGCCAGCGCGACTTTTACGAACTGGCCGCGTTCTTCAACAACACTACGCAGAACGCGATGGACGGCAACATCAAGGACACGCCGCCGGCCGTGTTCGTGCCGAAACCGGCGGACAAAGAACGTTGGGAGGCCGCCGGAGTCGAACTGGCCGTGACGCGGCAGCAGGCCGACGAACGGCGCAAGGCCGCGCGCGGCGAATTCGATCAATGGCTCGCCGCCGCTTCGGCCGATTCCATCGCCGCCTTGGTTCCCTCGGAAGGGCTCAAGCTGCATGCCAAGCTGAGCGAGGGCGCCGGAAACACGGTCACGGTCGCCGTCGACGGCCAGCCGCGGCCGATCACCCTGGCCGACGGCATCGCCTGGAAGCCGGGCCACGTTGCCGCGCAGGCGTTTCAAAGCCAGCCCGGCGCGGCGATTGAGGTGGCCGATGCCGGCGACTTCGAGAAAGACCAGCCGTTCTCGTTCGGCGCGTGGGTTAACGTGCCGCGACTCGACCAGAACGGCTCGCTCTTCGCCCGCATGGACGACCAGCACGGCTATCCCGGCTGGGATCTCTGGCTGGAGAACGGCCGGCCCGCCACGCACGTCGTCCACCATTGGCCCGACGACGCGCTGAAGGTGGCCTCGAACAATGCCATCAAGGCGGGCGAATGGACGCATGTTTTCGTCAGCTACAATGGCTCAGCGAAAGCGAGCGGAGTGCAGATCTTCATCAATGGCGTGCCGCAGCCCGCCAGCCCGCAGGCCGACGTGCTGAAGGGTTCGGTCCGCACGGCCGTGCCGCTGAAGGTGGCCCAGCGCCATACCGGCTCGCGGCTGAACGACGTTTCGATGCAGGATCTGCGGATCTACGGCCGCGCGTTTTCCACGCTTGAGGTCCAAAAGCTGGCGCAAACGACGCGCGCCGTGTGGCTGGCCAGCAAGCCGGCCGATCAGCGGACAGACGCGGAGCAGACCGAGCTTTACACCTGGTGGCTGAACGAGCTCGACAAGCCCTCGCAGGAATTGACTGCCAAAGTCGCGGCCCTGGAGCAGGAGCAGGCCGCGATCAAGACTCGCGGGACGATCGCCCACGTGATGCAAGAGCGCGGCGAGCCGGCGATGGCTTACGTGCTGTTCCGCGGCGAGTACGACAAGCGCAAGGACGAAGTGCAGGCCGACACGCCGAACGCCCTGCCGCCGATGCCCTCCGAATTGCCCAAGAACCGCTTGGGGCTCGCCCAATGGATGCTGCGGCCCGAGCATCCGCTGACGGCGCGCGTCATGGTTAACCGCTTTTGGCAGGAAGTCTTCGGCGCCGGGCTGGTGCGCACGACGGGCGATTTCGGCGTGACGGGCGAATTGCCGTCGCACCCGGAACTGCTCGATTGGCTGGCCGTCGAATTCCGCGAGTCGGGCTGGGACGTGAAAAGCTTCTTCAAGCTGCTCGTCACATCGGCCGCCTATCGCCAGTCGGCCGCGATGACGGCGGAAAAGCTGGAACAGGATCCGTTCAACCGGCTGCTTTCGCGCGGGCCGCGCTTTCGCATGGACGCCGAAATGGTCCGCGACTACGCCTTGGCATCGAGCGGCCTGTTGGCGGAAAAGATCGGCGGTCCCAGCGTCCGCCCGTATCAGCCCGAAGGCGTGTGGGAAGCCGTGGCCATGATCGGCAGCAACACTCGCGATTATCGCGCCGATCAGGGCGAGAGCCTGTATCGCCGCAGCCTCTACACGTTCTGGAAGCGCGCCGCGCCTCCGGCGTCGATGGACATCTTCAACGCGCCCAGCCGCGAGGTCTGCACGGTCCGCCGCGAGCGGACCAACACGCCGCTGCAAGCCCTGGTGACGTTGAACGACCCGCAATTCGTCGAGGCGGCCAAGCACTTAGCGCAGTTGGCCCTCGAACAGGGGGGCGAAGCGCCGGCCGCGCGACTCGACTTTGTCGCCCAGCGATTGCTGGCCCGTTCATTGCGGGCCGAGGAAACGCAGGCGGTCGAAGCCACGCTGGCCGATTTGCTGGCCTTTTACCAGGCGCACGCCGAAGACGCCAAGCAATTGCTCTCCGTCGGCGAATCGCCCGTGGACGCGAAGCTCGACCCGGCGACGCTGGCCGCCTGGACGATGCTGACGAACGAATTGATGAACTTGGATGAGGTATTGAACAAATGACTCCCTTCGAAGAATACGTTCGCTACGAGACTCGCCGGCAATTCTTCAGCCGCGGGGCGAACGCCGTGGGCTTCGCGGCCCTGGCCTCGCTGTTGGGAACGGCCCGCGGCGGAAATGCGCAGGCCGCCGAAGTGACGCACGCGGCGCTCACGCATTTCGCGCCCAAGGCCAAGCAGGTGATCTATCTGCACATGGTCGGCGGCCCGCCGCAGATGGACATCTACGACTACAAGCCGCAGATGAACGAGTGGTACGACAAAGATCTGCCCGACTCGATCCGCCAAGGCCAGCGGCTGACGACCATGACCTCCGGACAGAAGCGGTTCCCGATCGCGCCCAGCAAGTTCAAGTTCGCCCAGCATGGCAAGTCGGGCATGTGGGTCACCGAGTTATTGCCCTACACGGCCAAAATGGTCGACGACATGTGCTTCATCCGCAGCATGCACACCGAGGCCATCAATCACGAGCCGGCGATCAGCTACATGCAGACGGGCAACCAGGTCACCGGCCGGCCGTGCCTCGGTTCGTGGGTTTCTTACGGACTCGGTTCGTTGAACGACAATCTGCCGACGTTCGTGGTGCTGGTGGCCAAGCCCACGAACACCGAGCAAGTGCAAGCCATCTCGGCCCGGCTCTGGTCGAGCGGCTACTTGTCGGGCGAGCACGCGGGCGTTTCGTTCCGCACCGGCGGCGATCCGATTTTGTACATCAACAACCCGCCGGGCGTGCCGTCGGAGATTCGCCGCCGCACGCTGGACGGCATTCGCGCCTTGAACGAGATGAACTACCGGACCGTGGGCGACCCCGAGACGCACACGCGAATTCAGCAATACGAGTTGGCTTTCCGCATGCAATCGAGCGTGCCCGATTTGACGAACCTCGCCGGCGAGCCGGAATCGACGCATGAGCTTTACGGCCCGGACGTGAAAAAGGCGGGCAGCTTCGCCCACACCGCGCTGTTGGCGCGGCGGATGATCGAGCGCGGCGTGCGATTCGTGCAGATTTACCACAACAACTGGGACACGCACGGCAACGTGGCGGGCCGCCTGCCCGACCAGTGCCGCGACGTCGATCAGCCTTGCTGGGGGTTGATTCAAGATCTCAAGCATCGCGGACTGTTCGACGAAACGCTGGTCATCTGGGGCGGCGAGTTCGGCCGCACGATCTACTCGCAAGGCGGCCTGTCGCACGAGAACTACGGCCGCGACCACCATCCGCGGTGCTACACGATGTGGATGGCCGGCGGTGGTTCGCGGCCCGGCACGATCTACGGCGAGACCGACGATTTTTCGTACAACATCGTCAAAGATCCCGTCCACATCCACGACTTCCACGCCACGGTGCTGAACCTGCTGGGCTTCGACCACGAGCGGTTCACGTTCCGCTATCAGGGGCTCGATCAAAAACTGACTGGCGTCGAGCCGGCCCGCGTGATCAAGGAACTGATCGCTTGAGCGGCAAAGTAGTAGGCACGCTCCGCGTGCCGTAACTGTAGGGCGCGATCCTCGCGAGTTCGTCGCGACGCGCTCGAATACATCAAGGGCCGAAGGCTACGGCACGCAGAGCGTGCCTGCTACTGTGGCCTCGCTCCAGCGCTGCTGCACGGCGACGCGATTGATGTTGAACGGCCGGTGTTCGGGGGCGATCCGCAGACCGTGTTCCAGCAATCGCACCGCGCCGACGAAGTCTCGCCGGTCGTTCCGATCGAGCGCCCAATTATTCAACCCGGCCAGCAGATTGCCGCGGGCGGCTGAATTCGCAGGGTCCAGCCGCAAGGCTTTGAGATTGGCGGCGGTCGCGGCGGCGAAGCGGTCTGCGGAAAGATGATCGACGCCCGCATTGTAGTAGATCAACGCCGCCAGCCCCGACGGTGTCAGTTCTCGGGCGGCCTTCGATCGCTGCGCATCTCCGGGCTTCATGGCGGGGCCAAACCAATCGCGGCAGGTGGTCTCCACGTCGAGGCCGCCGCTCGGCGAACGGACCACGCTGTAGACGTGGCCGGGCGACTCTGCCGCGAAAACTTGCAAGCCGCAGCGCTCGGCCAGGCAGTGAAACAGCACCGTCGCCCCAATGCAGTTATACGCGCCGCCCTCGATCGTGAGCGCCAAATCGTTGGCGTCGGTCCGATAGCCGCCCTGCAAGACGCGAGCGTGCAGGAAATCGAGCACGGCCGCCGCTCGACCCCGCAGATTGTCGTCGCCGGCGACGCGGCCGGCGAGTTCTTCGCCCCACGCTTCGACCTTTCGCACCGCGCGTTCGATGCGGGCTTCGTCGCGCTCGCCGCAGGCCGCCAACGCCGCCGGCAGCAGCCAATTGCGATCGATGTTTCCCGCGGCGGCCGCATCGAGCAAACGGGCCTCGATCGCCGAGTATTCGACCGACACGCCCGGCGGCGGTGCTGGAGCCGTTGCCCGAGCAAGCTCGGGGCCGCCGCCCAACAGCCAAATTGCGGTCAGCAAAATGACCGGAATTCGACCACGTTGCAGAAGCCGGCGAAACATCATAGAAATCCGCTTTGGACCAACGACCGCCCAGCGGCGCCTGGCGACCGCGACGCAACTCCGCAGAACTCTAGGTTGCAAAAAAGCCACAAGCTGCGGCGCTGCATCAGGTTCGAGTGGACCCATCGGCGTTGCGATCGCTACAGCCGGCCGATCAAGAACGACCCCTCGTTGCCGAATACTAGTTTAGCTGC
>Ga0134126_10003286_pt1 | contig 20287 bp, 20 predicted proteins | sample KB31752_FD_96881 | JGI IMG/M metagenome (GOLD analysis project Ga0134126, IMG submission 96881) | Terrestrial soil microbial communities with excess Nitrogen fertilizer from Kellogg Biological Station, Michigan, USA - KB3-175-2 | ecosystem: Environmental > Terrestrial > Soil > Unclassified ... | reverse complement strand
TGGCGGAGAGAGAGGGATTCGAACCCTCGATACGGGTTTAAGCCCATATAACGCCTTAGCAGGGCGCCCCCTTCGGCCTCTCGGGCATCTCTCCGGCGAAGGTCGAATTATAGCCGAGCCATCGGTACCATGATGGCGCCTCCCTACGACGAGCGCCCACGCCATGAAGTTCCGGATCGTTGCCGTCTTCCTTCTCGCATTCGCGGCCGGCTGCGCCGAGGCGCCTCGTGTCGTGCCCACGCACGCGGCCTCCGCCACATCGCCGGCGCCGGCAGCCGCCACCGCACGCATCGCGCAGACGGCGAACCCGCTCGCGACGCATGCGGCGATGGAGATGCTCGACCGCGGCGGCAACGCGATCGATGCGATCGTCGCCGCGCAGATGGTGCTGGGGCTCGTCGAGCCGCAGATGTCGGGGCCGGGCGGCGGGACGCTCCTCATCTACTGGGACGCGTCGCATCGCAAGCTCGTGTCCTTCGACGGCCTCGCCGCCGCGCCGGGACGCACCACGGCGAGCCTTCGCACCGCGCTCGACGGCCACCTGCTGCCGCGCGCCGCGGTCTACACCGGCGGCCGCTCCGTCGCCGTGCCGGGAACGCTGCCGATGCTCGCGGAAGTGCATCGGCGCTACGGAAAGCTTCCCTGGCCCGTGCTCTTCGAGCCCGCGATCGCGCTCGCCGGGCAGGGCTTCCCGCTCCCGGAATTCCTGCATCGCATCGTCGAGCTCGACCACGTCGATCCGCGCGCGACACCGGACCTCGCGATGTATTTCGACGCCGCGGGTCATCCGCTTCCCGTCGGCACGATCATCCGGAACCCGCAATATGCCGAGACGCTGCGTCGCATCGCCGCGCACGGCGTGGATGGACTGCTGGGCGACGGGGGCGCCGCGCGCATCGTCGCCTCGGCGCAGCGCGGGCCGCTTCCCTCGCTCATGACCGCGGAAGACCTGCGCGCCTATCGTCCGGTGGAGCGCGAGCCGATCTGCGCCCCGTTCCTCGACTATCGCGTGTGCACCGTGCCGCCGCCCTCCTACGGCGGCATCTATCTCCTGCAGGTGCTGCAGATGATGCAGTCGCGGTCGGCCGGGCGTTACGACTTCGACGATCCGCGCTTCGTGCATCTCTTCGTCGAGGCGGGAAGGCTCGCGCGCGCCGATCGGGCGAAGTACGTCGGCGATCCCGCGTTCACGCCGGTGCCGACCGAGGGGCTCATCGCGCGGGAATACGTGCACGAAAGGGCGGCGTCGATCGACGCGAGCGCCGCGAATGCGCATCCCCGGGCCGGCCTGCCTGCGGGCGCGAACGTCGCGCTCGCTTCCACGCAGCCCCTGATGATGGGCGGCACGAGCCAGCTCACGGCGGCCGATGCATCCGGCGATGTCGTCGCGATGACCACGACGAACAACCTCGGCTTCGGCTCGCGGCTGATGGTGGGCGGCTACGTGCTCAACGACGCGCTCACGAATTTCTCCGCCGCTCCGCATCCGGGCGAGCACGCGGCGAACGAAATGGCGCCGCACAAGCGGCCGTTCACCTCGATGGCGCCGGCGATCGTGTTCGACGCCTCCGGCAAGCCTTTCGCGGCGGGCGGATCCGCGGGCGGCGGCCCGATCCCGGACTACATCGGCCAGGGCTGGATCGAGATGCTCGCGAACCATGCGACGCCCGCGCAGGCGATCGTGATGGGACACGTCTCCACCGCGACGATCGGGAAGATCGTGGTCGAGCAGGGCACCGCCGCCGAGCGCCTCGCGGGACCGCTGCGCGCCCTCGGCCACGACGTCGTCGTCGCGCCGCTCCTCTCGGGCGCGGGCTACATCGAGCGTTCGAGCGGCGGCTGGATCGGCGCGGCCGACCCGCGCCGCGGCGGCGACGTCCAGGGCGACTGAACTTCCGTCATTCCCGCGCAGGCGGAATCATCAGGCGACCGCCATTCCCGCGTGGGTGGGAATCGCTGTGCGAATGGATTCCCGCCTGCGCGGGAATGACGGTCACTTCAACTCGTTCAGCAGGAAGGTGTACGTGATGGCCCACATGTAGGCCTGCTGCGCGGGCGTGGAGCCGGCGCCATGGCCGCCCTCGGTATTCTCGAAATAGAGGACGTCGTGGCCCTGCGCCTCCATCTTCGCGACCATCTTGCGCGCGTGGCCCGGATGCACGCGGTCGTCGCGCGTGGTGGTGGTGAAGAGCACGCGCGGATACTTCACTCCGGGCCGCACGTTCTGGTAGGGCGAATACTTCGAGATGAACGCCCAGTCCGCGGGGTTGTCGGGATCGCCGTACTCCGCCACCCAGGAGTCGCCCGCGAGGAGATGGCTGTAGCGCTTCATGTCGAGCAGCGGCACCTGGCAGACCACGGCCTTGAAGAGCTCCGGGCGCTGGATGAACGTGGCGCCCACCAGCAGCCCCCCGTTGCTTCCGCCCATGATCCCCAGGTGCGCGGGCGAGGTGATGCCGCGGCGGATGGCATCCTCGGCCACCGCGATGAAATCGTCGAACGAACGCTGGTGGTGCTCGCGCTGCGCGGCCGCGTGCCACGCCGGCCCGAACTCGCCGCCGCCGCGAATGTTCGCGAGGAGCCACGCGCCGCCACGCTCGAGCCAACCCGCGCCGATGGTCGCGCTGTACGAGGGCGTCATCGAGATCTCGAAGCCGCCGTAGCCATAGAGGATCGCGGGCGTGGTGCCGTCGCGCTTCGCGTCCGCGCGCATCACCGCGAAGTACGGCACCCTGGTGCCGTCCTTCGACGTCGCCTCGTACTGCGTGACGGTGAGGCCGTTCGCATCGAAGAACGCGGGCAACGCCTTCAGCTTCTCCCGTACGCCGCCGTTCGCATGGTCGAGATACAAAGTGGTCGGCTCGAGGAACCCGGTCACGGTGAGCCAGTAGTCGTCGCCGGTGTCGCGGTCGAAGGGCGCGGCGCCGACCGAGGAGTTGGGCGGGACGGGAATTTCGCGGGAGGTCCAGCGGCCGCCTTCGAACGCCGAGGGAGGGCTTAGCTCCACCACCCGTCCCGCCACGTTGTCGAGCAGGTCGAGCAGCAGCTTGTGCCGTGTGGCGGAGAACGCCTGCAGCGAGACGCGATCGCTCGGTTCGAAGATCGCCTGGAAATCGCGTGCGCCGGAGAGGAAGCGGTCGACGCCGATCGCGAGGAGCGAGCCCGCGCGAAAGTCGTGATCGGCCGGCTTCCAGTCGGAGCGCAGCCGCACGAAGAGCCAGCCCATCGCGACCGACACGTCCGCGTCGCGCGGCGTCTGGAGACGGATCCAGTGCTCGCCCTCGCGCAGGTAGTCCTCGCCCTCGAAGAACGTGATGCTGCGGTGGAGGCCCTCGTAGGTGCGGCCCGGCTCGTGGACCACCCAGGCGCTCGTCCCGACGTCGCTCGCCTCGCCCTCGTACATCGTCTTCGCCGCCGAGAGCGGCGTGCCGCGCTTCCATTCCTTGACGATGCGCGGGTAGCCCGAGCGCGTCATGGTGCCCGGCCCGTAGTCGCGCGAGATGTAGATCGTGTTCGCGTCGATCCACGCCACGTCCTGCTTCGATTCGGGCGAGAAGAATCCGTCCTTCACCCAGCGCTTGTCGACGGTGTCGTACTCGCGCACCTCGACCGCGTCGGCGCCGCCGCGCGAGAGCTGCACCAGGCAGCGGCGATATTCCGGATAGAGGCAGGCCGTGCCCTTCCACACCCACTTCACGCCTTCGTCGGCGGAGAGCTTGTCCAGGTCGAGCAGCACCTCCCACTTCGGGTGCGGCTTGCGGTATTCCTCGAGCGTGGTGCGGCGCCAGAGCCCGCGCGGCGCCGCCTCGTCCTGCCACAAGTTGTAGAGCCACGTCCCGCGCTTCGAGACGTAGGGAATGCGCTCGTGCGACTGGTAGATGCGCTCGAAGCGGTCGTGGATCTCGCGGTACTGCGGCCTCGACTCGAGCTCCTTCTCGCTCTCGGCGTCCTGGGCCTTCACCCACTCGAGCGCCTTCGCCCCCTCGACGTCCTCGAGCCAGAGGTACGGGTCGTCGCCCGGCTGCGCGGGGGGCGCCGCGGCGTGCGAGAGGTTCACCGACATCGCGGCGACCGTGAGCGCGAGCGCGAGGACGAGCCTCACGGGCGCATCTTCTCCTCGTCGGGCGCCTTGTCGAGCTCGAACTCCTTGTGCAGCACGCGCACCGCGAGCTCCATGTACTTCTCGTCCACCACGACCGAGGTCTTGATCTCGGAGGTGGAGATCATCTGGATGTTGATGCCTTCGCGCGCGAGGCAGCCGAACATGCGCGAGGCGATCCCCGCATGGGTACGCATGCCGATGCCCACCAGCGAGACCTTCGCGATGCGGTCGTCGCCCACCACGCCCTTCGCCTGGATCTGCGCCTTCACCTTGGCGAGGATCTGCATCGCGTTCTTGTACTCGTTGCGGTGCACCGTGAAGGAGAAGTCGGTCATCCCCTCGGTGGACGCGTTCTGGATGATCATGTCCACGTCGATGTTCGCGTGCGCGATGGGGCCCAGGATCGCGAAAGCGATGCCCGGACGGTCGGGCACGCCCAGCACCGTGATCTTGGCTTCGTCGCGGTTGAACGCGATGCCCGAAATGATGGCCTGTTCCATGTCTTCTTCCTCGAACGTGATGAGGGTGCCCATGTCGGTCGAGCTCACGTCCGTGAACGACGAGAGCACCCGCAGCTTCACCTTGTACTTGCCGGCGAACTCCACGGACCGGATCTGCAGCACCTTGGAGCCGAGCGAGGCGAGCTCGAGCATCTCCTCGAAGGTGATGGTGTCCAGCCGGCGCGCCTCGGGGACGATGCGCGGATCGGTCGTGTAGACGCCGTCCACGTCGGTGTAGATCTGGCACTCGTCGGCCTTGAGGGCGGCGGCGAGCGCGACGCCCGTGGTGTCGGAGCCGCCGCGGCCGAGCGTGGTGATGTTGTTGTCGTCGTCGATCCCCTGGAAGCCGGCGACGATCACGACGCGGTCCTCCGCGAGGTCCTCGCGGATGTTGCGGTCCTCGATCGCGAGGATGCGCGCCTTGTTGTACGCGGCGTCGGTGAGGATCGGCACCTGCCATCCGGTGTAGCTGCGCGCCTTCACGCCGAGCTTGTGCAGCGCGATCGAGAGGAGCCCGATGGAGACCTGCTCGCCGGTGGAGGCGATCACGTCGAGCTCGCGTGGGTCGGCGTCGGGATTGATCTCCTTCGCGAGCCCGAGGAGGCGGTTGGTCTCGCCCGCCATGGCGGACGGGACGATGACGAGCTGGTGGCCCTCCTTCACGAAGCGCTGGACGCGCCGGGCGACCTCGCGGATGCGCTCGGGGCTGCCCATGGAGGTGCCGCCGTACTTCTGGACGATCAGGGACACGGGGGAACCGGCAGGCAAAAGTCGCCATTTTAGCGTGCCAATTCGTCTATAGTGGGCTGACTACCGACGGGCCGCCCCAATGAGCTTGCTGCGCTCCCCGACCCTCGCCGTGCTGGTCCTCGCGCTCGTTGTCGTCGCGTGCCTCGCCGCGCTCGCCTGGGCGCTTGCCCGCTGGCGCGCGGCCGCACGGCGCGGCGAGGCACTCTCCGCGCAACTCGCCTTCGCCCGGCAGCTGGTCGAGGCGATGCCGAGCCCCATCTTCTACAAGGACGCGCAGGGCCGCTACCTCGGGGTGAACCGTGCCTTCGAGGAATATGTCGGCGTGCCGCGCGCGGAAATCGTCGGCCGCGACGCCGGCGCTACGCTCGCGCCGGATCTCGACGGCGCATCCGCCGGTCACGCGCCGGATGCGCGCACCTACGAAACGACGTTCACGCACGCGCGCGACGGCACGCGCCGCGACGTGCTGGTGAACAGGGCGGCCTTCCTCGGCGCCTCGGGCGATCTCGCCGGGACCGTGGGCGTGCTCGCCGACCTCACGGAAAGGAAGGCCCTCGAGGCGCAGACGCGCGAGAGCCACGAGCGGCTGCGCACCGTGATCCACGCGGCACCGATCGCCATCATCGCGCGCGACCTCGACGGCGTGATCCGCATGTGGAACCCGGCGGCCGAGCGCCTGTTCGGCTGGACCGAGGCGCAGGTGCTCGAGACCAACACGGTCATCGTGCCCGAGCGCCTCGTTCCCGAGGCGCGGCAGCTGCGCCGGCGCGCGCAGGCGGGCGAGACGCTCTGGGTCGAGGAGACGCGGCGCGTGCACCGCGACGGCAGCGAGGTGGACGTCTCGCTTTCCATCGCGCCCATCTACGGCGAGCAGAACGAGGTGATCGGGACGATGGTGACGCTCTCCGACATCTCGCGCCGCAAGATGGCCGAGCAGGCGCTGCGCGAGAGCGAGGAGCAGCTGCGCCTCGCGATGGACGCGGCGCAGATGGGCATCTGGTACTGGGAATGCGAGACGGACCGGTTCCTGCACTCGGAGGGATTGAGCGTGCTCTTCGGCGGCCGCTCGGCCGATCCGATGAGCCATTACCGCGTCTTCCAGCAACGCCTGCATGCCGAGGACCGCGAGCTGCTCGAGGCGACGCTGCGGCACGCGATCCGGCGCGGCGCCGATTTCCAGATCGACTATCGAGTGGTGTGGCCGGACGGCTCCACGCACTGGCTCACCAACCGCGGGCAGATCGAGCGCGGTGTCGACGGGCGCGCGCAGCGCGTGATCGGCGTGGCGATGGACATCACCGATCGCAAGCTCGCCGAGCAGCGCATCGCCCACATGGCGCACCACGACGCGCTCACGGGCCTGCCCAACCGGGTGCTGCTGAAGGACCGCATCCAGCACGCGATCGCCCACGCGCACCGCGACGGCGCCGAGCTCGCGGTGCTCTTCCTCGACCTCGACCGCTTCAAGACCATCAACGACTCGCTCGGCCACCAGCTCGGCGACCGGCTGCTGCAGTCGGTCGCGAGCCGCATCCTCGTATGCGTGCGCGAGGGCGACACGGTGGCGCGGGTGGGCGGCGACGAGTTCGTGATCGTGATCCCCGGCATCGCCTCGGCGGCCGACGCGTCCGGCGTGGGCTCGAAGATCCTCGAGGTGCTGGGGAGCGCGTTCCACCTGAACGGCAACGACCTGCACGTGTCGGGCTCGATCGGCATCAGCCTGTATCCCTCCGACGGGGCGGACGCGGAGACGCTGATGCGCAACGCCGACACCGCGATGTACCACGCCAAGGATTCCGGGCGCGGCAAGCTCCAGTTCTTCACGCAGCACATGAACGTCGCCGCGCAGCACCGCCTCGCGCTCGACAACTCGCTGCGCCGCGCGCTCGAGAACCGCGAGCTCGAGGTGCACTACCAGCCGCTCTTCGACTTGCGCGACCGCTCCGTGACCGGCTTCGAGGCGCTATTGCGCTGGCGTTCGCCGGACGGCGAGCTCGTCTCGCCGGGGCAGTTCATCGCCGCCGCCGAGGAATCGGGCCTCATCGTCCCGATCGGCGACTGGGTGCTGCGCGAGGCGCTGCTGCAGGCGAAGACGTGGCAATCGCCGGGGCGCGCCGTGATGGTCTCGGTGAACGTCTCGGCGAACCAGCTCGCGCGATCGAGCTTCGTCGAGCGGCTGCGCGCGCTCATGGAGGAGACGGGCATCGATCGCGGGCTCCTCGAGCTGGAAGTGACCGAGGGCGTGATCATCGAGGGCGCGGGCGAGGCGCGCGAGGCGCTCGACCAGATCGCCGCGCTCGGCGTGGGAATCGCGATCGACGATTTCGGCACCGGCTATTCCGGGCTCACCTACCTCAAGCGCCTGCCGATCGACACGGTGAAGATCGACCAGTCGTTCGTGCGCGACCTCACCGTGGATCCGGACGATGCGGCGATCGTGACGGCGATCGTCGCGATGGCGGCGAGCCTGGGCGTGGACGTGGTGGCCGAGGGCGTGGAGACGCAGGCGCAGCTCGAAGCGCTCCGGCGGCTCGAATGCCACCGCGCGCAGGGCTTCTTCCTCGCGCGCCCGATGGACGCCACCGCCGCCGCGCGCCTGGTGCGGCCCGCGCTCGCAAAGGGGACGGACCCCGTTTTCTCTTAGGCGGAACGACTACGTGCTCCTCCTAAGTCGTTCCGCCTAAGAGAAAACGGGGTCCGTCCCCGGTTTAGCCGCCAGCGGTGGCCAATCGCTTGAGGTCCTCGGCGAACTGGCTCTTCGCCTGCGTCCTGCGCAGCGTCTGGACGAAGCGCACCTTCACCTCGTCGTTGCCGGGCCACACGGTTTCGAGCCAGTTGTAGCCCGCGTCGCCATGGCCGGTGTAGGTATAGCGGTTCATCTCCGCGGCAACCGCCCCGAGGAGGCCGTTGCCGAAATAATCGGACCACTCGAGCTTCTCCACCGAGCGCCCCGACTTGATCGCGGCGAGCTTCTGCTTCACGTCGGCGGTGCGCTCCTGGCGGCGCAGCGAGGTGTACTCGCCGCAGCGCTCCTTGAGCCACAGGTTCGATGTCGCCACCGGCAGCTGGCAGACCGGCGGCGGCATGCCGGGCAGCCGCGACTGCATGAGGTCGCGCGCGAGCTCGAAGCGGCCGTGCCCGAGCTCGAGCACCACCATCGGGAAGTACGAGTTGGCGTACGGGGCGAACGCGTTCGCCGAGGAATCGTCCGCGGAGATCATCACGGCGCCCTTGCGGCCGGCCACGTCGAGGAAATCGCCGCCGCCCATCGCGCCCGCCGCGTAGACCGCGGTGCGCACGACGCGCGGCTTGAGCCGGTAGACGAAATGTGTCGTGCAGCAGTTGCCCGAGCCGGTGAAGCTCGACAAGTGCAGGTCCGGCTCGCCGTCGCCATCGAGGTCGCGCCCGATCGAGCGGATGGTCCAGCGGGAGCCTGCGGGCGCGTCCTTCGCGCTGGTCTCGAGCACGGGCTTGCCCTGCCGGAAGAGCACCACGCGCTCCTCGGCGGCCGCCGGCTGCGCGGCGCCCTTCACGTGCGCGACCACCGCGACGAATTCCTCGAAGGGCTTCGTGTCGGTCGCTTCCAACCCCTGCGACTCCAGCCACGCATTGGGGTCCTGCGCGAACGCACTCGCCATCACGAGCCCGGCCATCGCCGCGGGAACGAATCGCAACCACCGCATGTGCGGGTCCTCCGATGTTCGTGCGCGAAATTTTTCGCGATAAGGTACCACGCGCCCCCCTGCCGCGCGATGCCGCAGTTCACACCGGCGAGCTACGGCAGCGTCGGAGCGAGCCTACGCGACCCGGAACGGTAAGCCCGAACCGGCATCGTGCGCCCGCATCCAACCCGCATACGATGCGAGGAGGCAACATGGCGCGAACCATCGAGCAGCAATCGAGAGCCGCCTACTCGAGCGGGATCCGGGGATTGGTGAGCGGTGCCGTGATCGGCGCGATCCTCATGGCCATCGCCGGCTTGATCTTCGGCATGTTCAATTTCGGCAGCGGCAGCGTGCCGCTCCACATGGCCGCCGGCGCCTGCATCGGCGCGATCATCGGCGTGCTGTACGGGATGATCCACAACCGGCGCTGACGCCGAGCGCCGTTCGGAACCGACCCGGGCTCCCGAATTGCATGGGAGCCCATTTTTTTGCGCGGCAAGGCGAATCCGTTCTCCCATGCGGAAAGCGCGAGCTTTCCTGTTGCCAACCTTGCAAGCGCTCGTGATAATCGACCCATACCAAGGAGGAGGCTCGAATGACGCATTCGATCATGCGGCGTCGCCTATTGCGTGGCGCGCTCGCGACGGCAGCCCTCGCGCGGGTTCCCCTCGGCTTCGCCGCCGACAAATTCCCATCCGACCGCATGCACGTGATCGTCCCCACCGGGCAGGGTGGGGCCGCCGATCGCCTGGCGCGCACCTTCGATGATTTCTGGGGGCCGCTCCTCGGCACGCATTTCGAGTACCAGTTCATGCGCGGCGCCGCGGGACAGGTCGGCTACGAGACCTTCATCCACAAGATGCCGCACGACGGCATGCACCTCCTCTTCGGCAACATGGGGCCGGAGATGATCATGTACGTGCTGCAGAATCCCGACTACAAGTTTCCCCGGGATTACCGCTACTTCTGCCGCACCGACGTGGACGACAGCGTCGTGTTCGGCTCGAGGAAGGGCAGGATCCGCTCGCTCCAGCAGATGATCGACGAGTCGAAGAAGCGCACGCTGAACGTCGCCGTGAGCCGGCTTCCCCACCCCGCTTCGATCTGCCTGCTCTCCCTCGGCAAGGCCACCGGAGGCAAGTACAACCTGGTTCCCTACGGCGGCGGCCATCCGACGAGCGTCGCGGTGCTGAACGGAGAATGCGACGTCGGGGCACTGCCGCTCGGCACGGTGCTCACGCAGAAGGACACGCTCGAGGTCCTCGGAATCTTCAACGACGAGCCGAAGATGTCGAAATACACGTCGGCACCCTCGGTGAACAAGGTCGCCGGCACGCACATCCCGACGCTGCCTTCCTCGCACGCGTGGGCGGTCCACACCGATTTCATCGAGAAGCACCCGAAGGAATTCGCGATCCTCGAGGGCACCGCCCGCAAGGTGTTCGACGATCCGAAGTACCGGGCCGAATACGCCAGGACCGGCGCGCCGCCCGAGTCGATCCAGTACGGCGACACGCAGGTGTGCACCGAGTACGCGAACCACATGATCGAGCTCGCGAACGAGTACAAGCCGCTGCTCACGGCCAGGAAGAAGGGCGCGCGGTGAAGGAAGCGAAGGAGAAGCCGAAGGCGCTGGGCGCCGACCTCGTCATCCCGGTCCTCGCCCTCGGCTTCACGATCTACTTCTTCTTCTCGACCCGCGGGTTGCAATGGGAGGCGCGCGCCAACGGCCTCATCATCGGCACGGCGCTCATCCTCCTCGTCGCCGCGCAGCTGGTGCGCATCGGCATCTCGGTCGTGCGCCGCCGCGAGCCGCTCGGCTTCGCGCCGCTCGTGAGTCCGCCGGACGCGCTGCGCAAGCGCCTCGGCATGCTGGCGGTGACGATCGCGTTCGTCGCGACCATCCCCTGGCTCGGCCTGGGCCTCGGACTCTTCGCCGCGCTCGCCGCGGCATTCTGGATCATGGGGGTGCGACCCGCGCGCAACGTCCTGCTGGTCGCGTTCATCATCACCGCCGTGTGCTGGGTGCTCTTCACGATCGCGCTCGACATCGGCTTGCCGCCCGGCCCCGTCGAGCACCTCTACCACCACTTCGCCGGCTAGGCGGCGATGAGCTGGGACCTGCTCACGCAGCTCTTCTCCCAGCAGCTCTCGCTGTGGTGGATCATCTGGCCCGGGATCCTGCTCGGCATCGTGGTCGGGTTCCTGCCCGGCTTCAACGCCGAGAACACCCTCATCATGCTGCTGCCGCTCACGCTCGCGATGCCGGTGCAGCACGCGTTCGCGTTCATGACCTCGCTCTACTGCGCGACGCACCTGGGCGGCGGCATCCCGGCGATCCTGGTGCGCATCCCGGGAACGCCCGGCGCGGCGGCGACCACGCTCGACGGCTATCCGCTCACGCAGCAGGGGCGCGGTCAGTTCGCGCTGGTGCTCTCGTTCTTCGCATCGGTCTTCTCGGGCCTCTTCGCGTGCATCCTCACGCTGGCGCTGCTGCCCTGGCTCTCGGTGATGGGGCTCTACCTGCGCTCGGTGGAGATGGTGGTGGTGATGCTCTTCGGCCTCACGCTCATCGCGTTGATCGCCGCGAAGGACGTCCTGAAGGGGCTCATCGCCGGGCTTTTCGGATTGATGATCGGCATGATCGGCGTGGACCACATCTACAACACGCCGCGCGCCACCTTCGGCTTCCTCGAGCTCTACGACGGCGTGCCGCTCGCCCCGGCGCTGATCGGGCTCTTCGCGGTGGGCGAGGCGCTCACCATGGTCGAGCGCAAGCTCATCGTCTCGGCCGACGCGCGCAAGACCGGGTCGAGCCACGACTGGGGCCAGACGCTGGAGGCGATGCGCTACTCCATCAAGCGTTGGTGGCACGTGTTCTGGACCGGCGGCATCGGGCTTCTCATCGGCATCGTGCCCGGCGCCGGCGCCTCCATCGCCTCGTTCGTCGCCTACCAGCAGTCGCGCATGTGGTCCAAGCACCCGGAGAGGTACGGCACCGGCGAGCCGGATGGCGTGATCGCCGCCGAGGGCGGCAACAACGGCGTGTGCTCGGGAACGCTGGTGCCGATGATGGCGCTCGGCGTTCCGGGCGGGAGCACCTCGGCGGTGATGATGATCGTGCTCCAGTACCATGGCATGGTGATGGGCCCGCAGCTCTTCAGCGACCAGCCGCAGCTCGCCTACGGCGTCTTCGTCGGCATGCTGCTCTCCTACCTCTTCATGATCCTCACCATCTTCCCGCTCGCGCGCTACATGTCGCGCGTGGTGCTGATCGAGACGACGTACCTGGTGCCGATCATCATCCTGGTGACGGTGACCGCCGCGTTCTCCGAGCGGCAGTACCTCTTCGACATGGGTGTGGCGATCGTCTTCGGCATCATCGCCTACATCGCCAACAAGACCGACTATCACGTCGCCGCGATCCTCATCGGGGTGATCCTCGGGCCGATCTTCGAGAACTACCTCGTGCGCGCCATGCGGCTTTCCCAGGGCGATCCCAGGATCCTCTTCACCTCGACGCTGGGCAACGTGCTGTGGACGCTCCTGCTGCTCTCGCTGCTCTTCCCGATCGTGCGCGCGTGGCTCGCGAAGCGGAAGGCCTCGCCATGAACGATCGCGCCGATCTCTCGCGGCTGCTCGCCCGCAACGTGAGCCGCGTCTCGCGCCTCGAGATTCCGGGCGGCGGGCAGGTCGTGGTGCAGGGCCGCCACGCCTTCGTGGGCCACATGAAGCCGCCGCACGGCACGACCATCGTCGACGTGGAGGACCCGAAGCATCCGCGCGTCGTCGCCACGATTGCGCTCGCGGACAGCCGCTCGCACACGCACAAGGTGCGCGTGGCGGGCGACATCATGGTGACCAACGTCGAGATGAACCAGCGCCACCTGCTGCGGCGTGGCTCGCAGCGCATCGCCGAGGCCGAGGCGCGGCTCGCGCAGTCCCTCGGGCGCGCGCCCACGGAAACGGAGCTCGCGGCCGACCTGCAGCTCGAACCCGCCGACATCGCGTCGATCCGCCGGTTCCGGCGCGACGGCTACCACGACGGCGGCTTCAAGGTATGGGACATCTCGGACAAGTCCAAGCCGCGCCTGCTTCATCACGAGAAGACCTTCGGCTTCGGCGTGCATCGCTTCGACATGGACTCGCGCTACGCCTACATCTCCACCGAGATGGAGGGCTACGTCGGCAACATCCTGGTGATCTACGACCTCGCGAAGCCCGGCAAGCCCGGGGAGGTGTCCCGCTGGTGGATGCCGGGCCAGCACGTCGCGGCGGGCGAGAAGCCGACCTGGAGCGGCTACAAGAACCGGCTGCACCACGCCCTGCGCGTGGGCGACACGATGTGGGCGGCGTGCTGGCACGCGGGCCTGCGCGTGATCGACGTCGCCGACATCCGCCATCCGCGCACCGTCGGCGCCTACGATTACCACCCGCCGTTCCCGGAGCCCACGCACACGGTGCTGCGCGTGCCGTTCAAGGCGGGCGGCCGCGACGTCGCGGTCGTCTTCGACGAGGAGCACGACCACGTGCCGGGGCGGCTGCACGCCGGCATGTGGGTGTTCGACGTGACCGACGTCGCGAACGTCAAGCCGGTCTCGATGTTCCACGTGAGCGAGCTCGATTCGCCGTGGTCGCGCATCGGACGTTTCGGCGCGCACCAGCCGGCCGAGCACATGGCGGACACGCTCGTCTACGCGAGCTGGTTCAGCGGGGGCTTACGCATCGTGGACATCGCCGATCCGGCCGTGCCGGTCGAGGTCGGGCATTTCATCCCCGAGCCCACCGGCGGCAACACGAGCCCGCAATCGAACGACGTCGACGTGGACGAGCGCGGGCTCGTCTACCTGCTCGACCGCAACCAGGGACTGGACATCCTGGAGTTCGCGCGCGGTTAGCGGATCGCGCTCGCAATCATGGCAGCAGCGTCGCCCGCACGGGCGGCGCGCCGGCCAGGCGGGAGCCGGGGCGAACTTCGACGCTGTAGGTGATCGTCTGCTCGTCCCGGTTCGGCGGCACGAACACTTCCCTTGCGCCGGACGTGATCCGGATCACCGGGCCGAGGCCGCGAATTTCCACGTGCTCGACCGCGGGATCGACCACCTCGAATCTCACGAGATACCCCGAGCTCGTCGGGATGCTCAGCCGCAGCTCGTTCGATGCCCCGGACGCGGAAGCGCTGGATTTCGGCAGGTTCGCCGCGTGCCCCGAGCTTCGCACCTGAACCTTGACGTTGAACCCGCCCCGCGTTTCGCGGGCGAGCGCATGGCTCGCGGCGCCCAGGAATAACGCCGCCGCAAACGGCCACACACTGGCGGACCAGGAAAGCATGATGCCGGTACCGCGCTGCTAGCGGGTGAGGATCAGCGCCGCGGTCTGGGGCAGGTTCGGGATCGCCGTCCGCGCATGCCGAACGCCGCCGCCGTTCGTGACGTTCTCGAACGGGACCTCGCGCTCCGGCAGCGGCGGCGTATACGAAATGCTGTCGTTCACCTCGGGCAGGTCATGACGATCCACGCGAAAGTAGATGTAGCGACCACCGTCCCCGCGAATGCAAAAAACGCCCCTCTGGACGTTGACCGCCTCGACGATTCCCATCATTCCCCCGGTCCCCTGCAATTGTTTATTAACGTCCGTATTGCGGGATCGATATTGCCTCCGACCCGCCGGCCGATCAACCCTTCTATTCCGGGTCCCGTGTTTCGGATGTAATCGAGCGGCGTTGAACGCGAAAGCCGAGCTCGGCCCGCAGATGCCCTGTCGCCGGCTGGACGGCCGCCCACCAACTGCGCCACAATCGGCCCACGACAACCAACGTTAACCAACAGCGGTGAAGGATTTCGACGACCGGAGGTGCCCGCGGCGCCTCCACAGCGCGGATGCAGGAGCGATGACCCGGGATCGCCGGCGATCAGCGCGGCCATGACCGACATCGCGCAGCTTCATTTTCTCGTCGTGGAGGATCAGGGATTCCAGCGATGGCTGATCGCGAACACGCTGAAGGACTTCGGCGCGCGATCGGTCGTCGCAGCCGCTGGCGGTGCCGAGGCCTTGAAGCTCCTGGCCGAAGCGCCGGTCGACGTGGTCATCAGCGATCTCGACATGCCGGAGATGGACGGCATGGAGCTCATCCGCCGCATCGCTGCCCTCGGTCATCCCGTCTGCGTCGTGCTCGTGAGCAGCCACGATCGCTCGCTCATGGCGACCGTCGAGTCGATGGCCGCGGCCTACAACGTGAAGGTGTTGGGCACGATCCAGAAGCCGCTCACGGCCAGGAAGCTCGAGGCAGCGCTCGCTTCCCTCGATGTTCGAAGAGCCGCCATACCGGTAAGGCCGGCCGCCATCCTCGTGACAGCGGCGGAGGTCGAGGCAGGGCTACTCCGCGGAGAATTCGAGGCCCACTTCCAGCCGAAAGTCGACCTCCGGACCGGCAGGATTCGCGGAGCGGAGGCGCTCGCGCGATGGCGCCATCCAGGGCAGGGCCTTCTCGCCCCCGTGGCTTTCATGCCCGCGGTCCAGACGAGCGGAATGATGGAGACGCTCACGCGCGTCGTATTGACGGATGCCGTGCGCAACTGCGTGGAATGGCGCAAGGCCGGCATCGCGGGAAACGTGTCCGTGAACCTCAGCGTCTTGTCCCTTTCCGATGTGAAGCTGGCCGATCGCGTCGCGGCGATGGTCGCGGAGGGCGCGCTGGAGCCCGCGCACGTCACCTTCGAAGTGACCGAATCGGCTGCCATGCGCGAAGAGGGGCCGGCCCTCGAGAATCTCTCGCGTCTTCGAATGAAGGGCTTCGGCCTCTCGATCGACGACTACGGTACCGGATATTCCTCGATGGAACGGCTCGCCCGAATCCCGTTTACCGAGCTGAAGATCGACCAGAGCTTCGTAAGCAAGGCGACGACGGACAGCTCGAGTCGGGCGATCGTGGAGTCGAGCCTCGAGCTCGCGAGAAAACTCGGCATCGCAGCGGTCGCCGAAGGGGTCGAGTCGGCCGCCCAGTGGTCGCTTCTACAGTCGCTGGACTGCGAGCTCGCACAAGGCTATTACGTCTCGGCGGCGCTCAATGGCGCCGAGTTCCGCCGCTGGGCCCGTAGTCGAGTCGAAGCGGCGGCGCCTTGATGGATGGGTCGCGCGTTGTTTCGCGGCCGGCGGCACGATCGTGGCCGGCTACCGAATCGCGATGCGCGCGAACACCAGCGCGATAGCCGCGACGGCGAGCGTTACGGGCACGATGCGCTCGTCCCAGCCGGCGTACAGCGCGATCAGCGTCAGGATGATCGCGCCGGCGACCAGGAACAAGCAGAAGCCGGCGAGCGCGCGTCGCAGCTCGCGCTCCGCCTTGTCGGTTGATCGCCCTGCATCACGCTCATCCGCCGGATCTGCATCCGGCATGTCGTCGGCCATGTCGCCGGCTCCTCATGTTCGATATCGTGTGCGCACAGATTAGCGCCAACGGAGCGCGCATGGCGTACCGCAAGTTGCGGATGAACGGCATCGACAGATGGCGGAAGGTGTGTCCTCCGCGCCCCTTTACGCGTCAATGACTTAACCGCCCTCCGGCCGGTAACCCACAAGTAGCCCCACTTCAGGAATTGACGCCTGGTGTGCTCGATTACGCGTTGACCGGCTGAGAACGCATACCACTCGCTAGGTCCACCAACACTTCCCCTTTCAGCGAAAAAGGAAGATCAGCCATCGCCATTACTTGCCGAAGGTGCACATCCGCAACTTGCACGAGCGCCTTTGTCACCTCAGCCATTGTCCGTTCATCGAGCTGAGTATCCGGGGCGACTTTTTGTGCCGGTTGATTTGTTGCGAACGCGCCCTCTACTGAGAGCTGAATTTCGATGTACGGCTCGCCATCCACGCCGTTTGCCAATTGCTCCACGAATCGGACCTCGAGGATCATCTTAGCAAGCACACCAAGAACATCCGTCTTGGCCTGAAGCGTGCCTATACTGGCCTGAGTGGTTACGCTGGCATTCGCTTTGTACGTAAACTGCCCTGGAGGATGCTGCTTCATCCTGATCAAGCGCATCTCGTAGACGCGACTCGCTGAAAGAGTCACTTGCAACTCGAGTACCTCAGGCATCGGCTACCTCTGCAGTCGCGGTAACCGAACGAACGCTCTTTGCGACACCGGTTGCTCGCTCTGCAATGATCGTGTATTCGTTTGCGGCATGGCGGCTTACAGCAATGTAAGGGTTCTGATGTTCCCTCGAAGCCAGCCGACTTGTTTGGCGAATGCGACCCATGGCAGCGCCCGACCACCACAGAGAGCTGGCGGCGGTCCTTGCCCCGATTACGCACGATAGAGACGTTACGACGAACTGGTTGAACGAAACGCCCTCCCGATCTGCTATCTCAGTTAGCTCTTCGTGAAGTGACCGTGGAAAACGAACCAAAGCAGCGACGGGCTTCCCGTCGGCGCCCGGTTTAGGAATGTCTCTCCCCATTGAGCGAGCTGTGTCTATCCAGGCGGAGAATGCGTCGCGGAGATCTTTCATCGCCTCTTCAGGCGTCTCTCCATCCCCACGGCATCCTGGAAGCTGCGGAATGGAGGCCACGTACCCGCCGCCCTCGTCAGTTGGAAGAGGTCTGAGCTCAAGCTTGTAGTCGGAAAATGCTGGTTCTTTCATCGCTATTCCCCTACTCATTTCATCTTCAGCGCTTCATCCACGAGATCCACAAACCGGCGAACGTAAAAGGCCTTGATCGGCCGATGCATCGGCACGGTTAAAATCTCTTCAATGGCGGGATGCGAGAACGTTGCGTGAGACGACCCCGGTTTGCGGCAAGTGATGCCGGCGCGTGCAGCAATCCGCTCGAGATCGTCGATCGACCAGTCCCCTTGGGGGGACTCACGCATTCGCTCAAGGGTCTTTTCCCATTGCGCCATGGCCAAAATGATATCGCATTGGATATCATACCGGCCGGCCTAGACAAGGGGAATATCCACATTTCCGACAGCGCCGTAAGACTTTTCCTACAATCAATGGCTTAGCCAACACGCTACCCGCTGGCGGGCTGGGGCGACCCGCCAGCCCGGAGCGGATAGGGTGACTCAGCGTTCCGAACACCAGGCGACCGCCTCGTTCCGAGGCCCGTGACGCGTTACGCAACTAGCGTTAACCTGCAACCGGGTCGCAGCCGGCAAGCAACCGCTGCATAGCGGCGCCCGTCGCCTACTCCTATCTAGCCCAGGGAGCACTCCATGGACGCGCTGCCAGTGCAGTACCACCTGGAAATTTACGAAAGAACGTTCATCAACGACCCATCCGTTTCTCTGTCGACATCGGCGCCGCTCGGATCATTCGCGGTAGGCGACACGTTCGATTACCGCACATTCGATTCGTGGGATAAGCCACCCGGGCCGGAGGAAGAATTCGAAATCTCTGCTGTGCGCCACATCATTTGGGAAATCGACCGCGCTCACGTTGGACACAAGTTGATGTTATGCGTGCGGTCGCGACCGCACGGCGAGATGTAGCAACACACCGAGAGCTTCGAAAGGGAGAGCGAACCTTGAGCGCCATTCCCAAAAAGTCGCCGATCGCCTCATTGTCGGCGTCAAGCAATACCAACCGATCCTCGAGGAAGCACATGCTCGGGACGTGAACGAGGCCGACACGGTTACGATCGTGAAGGACATGCTGGCCGACGTATTCGGATACAACAAGTATTCGGAGCTCACGTCGGAGCACTTAATCCGTGGCACGTATTGCGACCTCGCGACGAAAGTCGACGGTGCGCTCGGCACGTTGATTGAGGTGAAGGCGATCGGGATGGAACCTGCGCGACAACCACGTGAAGCAGGTCGTGGACTACGCGGCCAACCAGGGCGCCGAGTGGGTTCTGCTCACGAACGCACGGACTTGGCGCGTGTACCACGTGCTCTTCAATAAGCCGATCGAGCACGAGCTTGTCGTTGAGATCGACTTCATGGCGATCAACCCACGGTCGAGCGACGATCTCGACAAGTTCTACCTATGGTGCAAGGAAGGCTGGAGGCGCTCTGTGCTGGGGGAATACCAGGCGCAGCGCGAGGCACTGAGCCGATTCTTCCTCGGTGCGGTGATTCTTTCGGAGCCAGTGTTAGATGTGATCCGTCGGGAACTGCGCCGACTCTCGCCCGACGTGCGTATCGACGTCGACCTCATCAAGACCGCGCTCGCCGCCGAGGTGATCAAGCGAGAAGTCATGGAGGGGCGGAGCGCGGAAGACGCTCGCCGCAAGATCGCTCGAGCGGCCAAAAAGCCGCTTCGTGCGACCAACGCCAAAGAGCAAACCGAAGAGACGCCAATCGGTGAGAGGCGTGTCAATGAATCGGCAGAGCCCGCGAACGCCGAAAGCTAGAGCGCGCAGCGCGTGGTGCGGAGTTCAACGCTTCAGCTTCGTGGGAGGCGGCTATTCGCTGGACTGCGGCTATTCAATGATTGGTGGGCCACTCTCGGCGGGGTTGTGCTACGAAGACGCGGCAGCTGTTTGGTCGTCCGAGCGTGGTAGCCACTCTCCACGAGCGCTTTCGGTTGCTGCGAACCTATCTAATGCTCGGCATTACCAGCGAATCGATTTCCGGTACAGCGGGCATGAGGCTCGGCGGACGCGCGAGAGCTTATCGGAGCAGCGCGCCTCCGCCGAACGCGACAACCGCGCACCGGCTGGACTCGCTCGAAGAGAATGTGGCCTATCTCAACGAACGAATCGATGCAGCACTGAGCGAACTTGATGAGGCCGGCCAGAGATTGAGCGCGGCGCTGGCGCAGGAGACATCGCAGCGGGCCGCTGATGACGCAAACATAGCGTCCAGGTTGGAAGACTTGGGCGTTGGCGGCCTCGCTCTGTCCGGCGTTGGAGCCATTTGGCTCTTGGTCGGCACCATCATGGCCGCCATCCCAGTTGAGATCGCGACGGCCTTTCGGTAAGCGCAATGGAGAGCGAATGAGTGTCGAAAAAGCGGAGATGGCATTCAACCACGCTGCACGCCAAGATCTTGTGGACGCCGTCCCAGTCATGCTCGAAGGGTTGGCCGAGCTGACTGATGAAGTCCGATCATTGCGGGCGCAGCTCGCCGAGCTGAAAGCCAGCAGCCGCTAGGGCGGCTCGATCAGGCTGGTCGCCGCCCTTCGCGATTCGCGGCCCGCGGGTCGTTAACGCGGTTGCATTGCGCGCTCTTCACGAGGGGCGCGATTGTGGGTTATTGGTCTAAACAGACCTAAGTATCTGTATCTGAGCGAGATGCTGCGCACGGCGCCTCCGCCTTAGGT
>Ga0134126_10003283_pt1 | contig 20293 bp, 23 predicted proteins | sample KB31752_FD_96881 | JGI IMG/M metagenome (GOLD analysis project Ga0134126, IMG submission 96881) | Terrestrial soil microbial communities with excess Nitrogen fertilizer from Kellogg Biological Station, Michigan, USA - KB3-175-2 | ecosystem: Environmental > Terrestrial > Soil > Unclassified ... | reverse complement strand
TCGCATCGGTCGCACCTCCTGGAGGATCCGTGCCCGCGTCAGGGTGGCCCCCCTTGAGGGCGCACCCTCCACCGGACACGTCTTGTGCGACACACAGCGGACAGATGATGGGCTAGCTACAGTCGCCTCGCCACACCTTGCCCGTCTGATACTCGTCCTGTATGATATCATCGCTCCTACGCTTCGTAATTCGAAAATCCTGTTGTTTCTACGGATGTTTTAGCACACAGGCTCCTGCATCATACCCTCTGTTATGATCCCATGGACACTTCATCAAATATTTCTCCTCCTTCACCGTTATTCAACACCATCGGACGCATCGTTCTCCGACATTTTCCTCAGGCGGGTACGTTCAACGCTCATCGAATGCGTGACTACGGAATTGCCGCTTTCACCTTCTTGTGCGTCGCAGTCAGTTCCTTGTTGGAGATCAGCGCAAGCGTTGAACGGCAACAATTGCTTGGAGCATTCGCATGGATGTTTCTTGGCGCCTTGTTGCTTGGCGAGAATCGAGAAACTAAGACTCAGGTCGTCATCGCTGTCCTATTTGCAACCATTGGTGAACATTTCGCGTCTATTTACATGGGGGGCTACACATACCGGTTCGAAAATGTCCCTGCCTACGTTCCTCCCGGTCATGGGATGGTGTATCTGACGGCCGTTGCGCTTGCACGATCCGGGTTGTTTATCCGTCATCCTGGGAAAATAGCGTTTTTCGTCGTAGGAGTATGGGGTACCTGGTCTCTTTGGGGAATCAGCGGTTACCCGGATCGAGGGGATTGGGTCGGTGCATTGTTGTTTTCCATATTTTTGGCCTGGCTGATAATTGGCCGTTCTCCGATGGTCTATTTGGCTGCTTTTTTTATTACGACATGGCTGGAACTGATCGGCACTGCGGTTGGGGCATGGAAATGGGCTGCCATCGACCCTCTCCTCGGATGGCCGCAGGGGAATCCTCCCAGTGGTGTGGGCGCTTGGTACTGCCTAGTCGATGCGGTTGCTATCGGAGGAGCAGGACCTACACTTTATGGGATGAAACGCCTCCGTGATTGGTCAAGATCCTTGGTAGCGTTCAAATAAGCGGGGATGCTTGAAGATTCCGTTGCCTACTTTGTGCCGACAATGAATGTAATGGCCAGCTCCATGCGTAAAGGGCGAGTCCAATATCTCAAGACATACGTCCCCGTTTTTTTCATGACATCGGCTGTAGGCAGCTTTTGATATCATCCATGTTCCTGGAACCAGAGGTACGTCTTGAAATCTGATGTGAGCGCAACGGTGGTTTCACTACAGGTGGGGCAACCTCGCACTGTTGGATCGAGCGAAGAAACCGACTCAGTGGATGAGGTCTGGACGACCGGATTTTTTAAGGAACCGATGTCTGGATTCGTTTGGCTGGGTCGGACCAATCTTGATGGTGACGGGCAAGCAGACCTTGAGAACCACGGCGGTCCAGAAAAGGCCGTCAATGTCTATCCAGCCGAACACTATCCCTATTGGGAACAGACAATAGGATTGACAAATCTTCACCCGGGAGGTTTTGGAGAAAACTTTACGATTGAAGGCTTGCTGGAAAGTGGTGTTTGTATCGGTGATATTTTCGAAATCGGTGAATCACTCGTCCAAATATCACAGCCCAGGCAACCCTGTTGGAAACTGGCACGCCGTTGGCGAGTAAAAGATCTGGCTCTTCGTGTTCAGGAAACCGGTCGCACCGGGTGGTATTTCCGAGTCATCAGAGAAGGTCACGTCCAAGCTGGGACTCGACTAGTTCTAGTTCAACGCCATCATCCGAACTGGACGGTATCTGCAGCAAACGAAGTGATGCACCATCGGATAGACGATCTGCAGACTGCTCAGAACCTTGCCGATTGCATCCATCTCTCACCAAGATGGAGAGAAAAACTGAAGCGGCGTGCCATCAGTGGGATAGCTGAAAGCACTTCTTCACGTCTGAATGGACCCATGAAGGTGGACGACTAGACGGCTGTTTCTTTTCATTTTGTTGAGCGCCAGGACCGTACCACATCGAATGAACACGGCCCTGACGCTTAACTGAGCTGAAGCGACCCCGTTAAATACTAATCTTTCTCGTCTTCATCATCGTCGTCCTTTTTCTTCTTGACTTCCTTGAGCACGGCGTGTCCCTGGGCAAGACTCGCGTTGAGATCGTTTTCTGGCACCTTTTTATGCACCAGATTTTGATGGCAATCTATACACGTTGCCCCTTCGCTTTGCATCTTGGCATGTGCCGCTTTAGCCGAGGCTCCTGGAGGCTTCGTATTCTTGTGACATGCTTTGCACGTGAGACTATCCCATTCTTTAAGTTTCATTCGAGCGCGATAGGCAGCCTCTGGACGATGTTCATTGAATTTTTCCACAGTGGAGTAGTCTGTGGTGAATTCCTTGATCAGGAAGGGCACACCGTCTACCACGTGTGTATAGATCGCCTTGTGGAAGTTTGATAAACCTTGGGGCACATGGCAATCTTTACATCCTGGATCCATACCAAGTGCACCCCAGTGTGACGACTTCTTCAGTTCCTCATAGGGGTAGATTTCAGAGTGGCAACTTATGCAAAACTCGGTCCTGGAAACCGCAGCTTCACCACCAAAGACGACAGCGATCACTCCAATCCCAAGAACTGCGCCGGCCGCTAGTGTCCCTATCTTTGCCATTGTTAGTCTTCCGCCTTATCGGATTTCACCGGAGGTTTGGCCGCCTTCTGGAATTCTTCATGGAACTTCGGCATGGGCGGACCGGTAAATGTTCCAGCAAGCTTGAAGTGCTCATGCATCGCCTTGTCGCTCCTCACAGACTTCTCAAAGTCAAATGCGTATTTCTTATCTACTTTAGGAGTAAACGGGGTATAAGGTTTTTTCGCACCTTTCCATGGCGATCCCTCATAATTGAGATGACAGGCATTGCACTTTTCCTCAAACTCAAAATCTTGACCTGCTTCGACGAGATTGGCTCGCTCCATTGTCTTCTGCGACTTTTCAAACGCTTCACCTGCCTTGCGATGTATCTTGCGATAATCGCTACCTGCTCCGTGACAGGATTCGCAACCAACGCCGGTTAAGAATTTCTCCGGCTCTTCGATGACGTACCCGCCCTCCTTGCCGAACCCATCGACGTGGCATCCAACGCAATCCTTGTCTTTTGTATAGTCCTTCTTGGGGTCCAGCTTGGCTTTGACCATCGCCTCGTCCTTCTTCTTGCCTCTGCTGGGCTTGAGCGATTCCATTGCCTTCCCATGGAGAGTCTTATCCCATGACTCGCCCTCGCTTTTATGGCAGTTGTAACACTTCTTTCTCCCTTCAAATGTCCCTTCCGCCCAAGCCGTCCCTGCCACGGCCAGAAATACCGCCGCAGCGGCGAACGCGTATGCTATGCGGTGATTCACGGCATCTCCTTTCCATAGATACATGAAGTAAGAGTCGTCATAATAATCATGATCACGTCGTGATGGATGATTGTACCAAGTCTTTTATCATTAATACGTCTAACGGAGCCAGTTTACCATGAGCGATTTTGGACTGCTACCCTGATATTCAGTGGCTATGTATTCCGAATCGCTCTCAAGCAGCCGGAACCTTGTACACCCAGTAGCCTCCGTGCTTGTGGACCAATTGTAATGCATGAAAATCGACGGGTGTTGAATTCATAAGCGGCAGCATTTGCGCCAGCAATATTTTGCCATTCTTACTTTCGTTTAAAAAATAGGCACGCACGACCTTTTCGGAAAGAGACTGTAGGGTATAGGTATCGTAGCCGTTCTCTTTCATCCATGCCTTCACTTGTCCGGCAAGTCCATGCACGTTACCGGTCAGTGGAAAATCCTTGAAGGCTACATCAAACCGATCAGGGCGCATGAGACCAAGCTTATACAGGTCGGCTGGGTGAACAACAATGTAGGCCTCCTGAGAGCCGACCAATTCCCGAAGAGCGGCTATCCCCTTACTGGATTCAGAAACCAATGCATCAACAAATTGCTGAAAACGCTTCTGCTCCTCGGGAGATCCGTCGGCTCCCCAGAACTGTCGCTCATACGTCCTGATTACATCCGTTCGCTCTTTCCAATAAGAAGGAGCGATGAGAGGTTGTCCCAGATGAGACGTAAAGACCGTGTTTCGGTCCGATAGCAATCCAAGTTGACGCGATGTATCCCACCAAGCCAACAGGACAGCATCCCTTGGAACATATTTCGTAATGTCGGTAGCAATCATGGACAATTCGGAGAGATCGCCGCCCATCTCACCGATTGGTTCAGACACAAGATTTTCCCAACTTATGAGAACTGATTGCCCTTCCTTTTTGTGAGCTCGATAGGCAATAGCGATCGGCTTCTCCACTGAGTCGACACGAAGTTCGTATTTGCTGATCGTCAAATCAGGCCAGGACTGCAACGGAAGGTTCTTGAACCTGGCGATACTCCCTTCGTCAACAAGCTGATAGCTGTACGGGGCAGGAAGCGGTTTTAACCATAAATACACACACCATCCGGTCAGAAAAAGACCTCCCGTCACCAGGAGAATACCTAATGACGGGAGGAATTTAGACCAAGACTGATTTGACACTGGCTCGTTCAGAGGCGGAGCAGAGATCAACGATCCTTCCTTCCGCTCCTCCGCCAACCCGCAATTGCAATTGTCCCAGCGAGCATCATTCCACCACCAATGCCGCCAAGGGAAAGCTTCCCTGTCTCAGTATCCAGATCCAGCATGCCATGCTTCACCTGACCCTCGAGCTTTGCAACCCGTGCTTGGAGATCAAGCTTTTCTTTGAGCCGAGTGTCATCGTCCATGATTTCAACATAGGCACGATTCATAGCCGCCCAGCCTACCGTATAGGTGTAACCCCAGTACTGATGCGCCAAGCTGACATGCAACTGCACCAGGTGATCTTCTGCCATTTCGAACAGTCTCAACTCATTGGCAGCCGGGTTATTTCCTTTTGACCAATAGATTTGGAAAAACTTTTCAAATCCATCCGTTTCAGGGGCCGGAGGCGCTGGACGGTTTGTCTTCTGCCCGGTCAATAGACCAGCCTTATACTGCTCTTCAACCACGTGATGAGCCTCATCATACTTATCCAAACCTGAGAATGTTCCATTATCCATGAATTCCATCCAGGCCCTGGCATAGGTTTCCGAATGGCAATTGGTGCAAGTCTTCACCCAGGCATCGTTTCGCTTATCAGCCCATTCCGTCTTGATGTTCTCACGAACGCCAGGCACGAATGGATAGTTGGCCCAACGAACCTTACGCACGACGTTGTGCGCGACTTTACCTTGATACTCCATATGGCAGTACTGGCAAGTTGGTGCTGTTTCAGCTCCCTTTGCCATAGCCTCTTTAATTGGAATATTGAAGTTCCAATGTGCCTTATCTCGCTGATATTTCAAACCATGCTTGGAAAGGTTGTAGGCTTCCCAGTTATTATGGTCTGCACCGCTGTGACATTGACCGCAGACTTCCGGCTTGCGCGATTCCGCCACGGAGAATTCGTGTCGAGCATGGCAGGTATCACACTTGTTCTGATTGACGTGACAGCCGGTGCAACCGTCGGCGATTTCCCGCTGTGGCATAGCAGCATAGACTTCCACTTCCACATTGGCTCTGTAGTCCAAGGCATGTGACGGACGACCCTTTGGCCACTGGTCCTTTGGCCACGTGATTGTATCCCGCTCCGATTCTCTTTCCGCAAACTCTTGCAAGTGGCAAGTGCCGCAGGTATCGGCCGTGGCCAACCTGATATCCTTACGGTGATCGGCTTTGTTCTTGGCATTGATGTCGAAGTGACAATCGATACAGCCGACTTCCTTGAGATGCTCGCCCTTGCCCAACTTGCCGATTGAACGAAGGTTGTCTTCGACAGCTTCCAGCTTTGCTTTCTTGTAGTATGTTTCATCCTTCGGGGTCAGCTTACGGATCTTGTCTAAGTTCGCGTGCGTGCTCTTCTTCCACGCAGCTACCCATCCCGGCGATTCATCGGTGTGGCACTTGACGCATTGCTCACGGCTTGCCACCTCTTTCACCGCCTGCGGTGGTTTATAAAAAGTGTGAGGGTCAAAATACTTACTGAACGAGACAGGCTGCCAATAGTCTCCATACTTGCCCTTCCCTTGCCCATTCTGAGCGGGATCCATGTATCGCTTGAGCAACGCCTCGTACAGTTCCTTTGGTGAGGCAGAGCGATCAATCTTCAACGCCTCATAGGTTTCCTTCGGAACGGTGGGGAAATTCGCCTGAGCCTGTGCGGCGGCTAACACGCCACAGACAACCAGAGCATACTTCACCAAGTGCTTGACTGTCACGGTTCTACTCCTTCCGTTTGATGGGCAGTGTGCACTGTCCTTCAAAAAAGATTCACCTGATGCACTTCTGTTTTTAATATGTGTTCATTGCGAAAGTTCTCAAAAAAAAGAATGGCGGCGAAATATAGCTTAGCCCTCCTAGACTGTCAAGAGATTTTCCGTGGATATGATCAACGAAGCAGCTTATACATCTCGCGAGAAACACATAGACATGATGACCATTACGGTCGTTCCCGATCAATGACGACGGTGACATTTTCGGTTCCTGGTTTAATCGGCTGACTCATACCTTCCAGATCACCACTTTCCGGCATGGCTTTTCCAGATTTCGACAAACGCGCCACGATGACCACCGTGTCGATGTCCGAGAGTTTTCTTGACGGCATGGGACTTGTTGAGTCATCCAGCCGGAAGGTGAAGGGTAAATCTTTCTTCGACGCCCGCACGATCGACACCGGCATCGGTGGACCGGCCACATCCTTCGCAAACACAAATAAAGTATCCGGGAGAGAGGCTTTGCTTGCCAGATTCGACCCTAACACCACTTTACCCGTTATCGCCCGAGACTGTCCGGATTGTGCTGCCGGCTTGGCGGGTTTGGTCTGTTCCATCGGAGGATTCGCCACCAACATGTTCATACTGGGGCCACCACCGAGCCGCCGTTTGGCTTCGACGATGCTGGCCTTCAGCTGGTCGGATGACTCCTGGTCGTCGGGAGGAAGATAGGTATGCGCATCTTCCCACTCCTTGGCGGCGCGCGCAAAATCTTTTCGATTGTATGCGATCGTCCCCGACAGCATAAGCGCCTTCACGTTGTGCGGATCGAGCTTCAAGGCTTTCTGAATCAACGTCTCAGGTTTTCCATCCAGCTTGCGCCCTTGATGGACGCCGAGGGCATCCGCATAGTCGGCAAGGAGGCTCGCATTATTTGGATCCAATTTGGTCGCTTTCTCAAAAATCGGTACCGCGTCGGCGTACCGCTCCATCGCCATATAGGATCGAGCCAAGAGTCCCCATCCGACTCCGTCATTGGGATTCTGCTCCAGCTTCGCTCTCAACTGTTCGATCAGCTGATTGAGACTGTCGGCCATCTCTCCAGAGCCGCCCTGAGAGGCAGCCGCTGACACCGCTGGGTGCGTCATCGCGGCTGGATTTCCCAATGTCCAGTAGAGCACTCCACTGGCGGCCGGAATGATCATGGCCAAGGAGAGGGCAACGAACCGGAGATTCACGAACCCTGCGGCAACTGCGGCGTGCGCCTCTGGCGCCCCCGTTTCCTCCAACACACGGCGCTCCAGCTCGCTCCGGGCCGTTCGGTACTGTTCCTCCGTCAGCAATCCATTGGCACGATCTTGGTCCAGCTCGGAAAATTGTTGTCGATAGACCGGCAACGTTTTCTCCTGTTCGTTCGTGGCTGCAGACGGGCGCTGCAACAGAGGTCTCAGCAGAAGACCGAGGACACACAGAGTCATGGCCGAAACGATCAACCAAAATGTAGCGGTCATGAGCGCTTGCCTCCTTCTGCCAATAGTTGTTCAACTCGTCGATGCTCTTCATCCGTCACCGGCACATCGACGACTTTGTGCGCCCGACGCCGCAACGTAATGATCAGCGCCGTGGCTCCGACGGTCAATAGGACAAACGGACCCACCCACAACAGTGTGGTCGTGGCCTTGAGCGGCGGCCGATACAGCACGAAGTCCCCGTAGCGCGCGACCAGAAAATCGATGATGTCCTTGTCGCTCATGTCCTTCGCGATCATTTCCCGCACTTCCCGGCGCAAGTCTTCCGCCAGCGGAGCATTGGAATCGGCCAATGTTTGATTCTGACAGACCAGACATCGCAGCTCGACGGCGAGGTGCTTGAGTCGCGCCTCAGCGGCAGGATCATCAGCCAACGGCCTGGCTTCCCCAGCCCAAGCTGGTCCGGACCAGAGCAGCGCTATAAGCATCAACCATTTCATTTCGATTCAAGCTGCTTTACAAGGGGAAGAATTTTTTGGGCGACCGTGTCGGGATCCAACGGTCCGATCTGTTTATAACGAATCACGCCTTGCTTGTCGATGACATAGGTCTCAGGAACTCCGTAGACCCCATAATTGATACCGACCCGGCCGGCATCATCCACCCCGACCACGGGATAGGGATTGCCCCATCGCTTCAACCAGGTCATGGCTTCGTCATGTTGATCCTTGTAATCCATCCCATAGATCGGCACCTCACCGGATTTGGCCAACTCCATCAACACCGGATGTTCGGTCCGACATCCACTACACCAGGACGCCCAAAAATTGAGCAACCACACTTTCCCCTTGAGGTCAGCCGGCGAAAACACTTTTGCTGGATCATAGAGCTGCGGTTGAGAAAAATCCGGCGCGGCCTTTCCCACCAAGGGAGACGGAATTTCTCGTGGGTTGAGCTTGAGCCCCACACCCAGAAAGATGACGACTACGATAAAAATCGATAACGGCAGGAGAAACCGATTCATGCCACTTTTCGCCTAGTCGTTCTTGTCGAAGCAGGCACAACCGGCTCTTGCCGACGCCATGCAATTCGATACCGGCGATCGCTGACGGCCAGTACGCCCCCCAGCGCCATGATGAAACAACCACCCCAAATCCAATCCACAAACGGCTTATGATAGAGCCGCACACTCCACGCTCCGTCATCGAGCGGTTCACCTAAGGAAACATAAAGGTCACGCAGCAGCCCCGGATCGATCGCGGCTTCGGTCATGATTTGATTCTGAACGGGATAGCGCCGCTTCTCCGGATACAATACCGCGGCTTCGCGACCATCCATACTCACATGGAAGGTGCCACGCGCCGCCGTATAGTTCGGACCCATGACGTCTTGTGCGCCATCAAATCGAAATGTATAGCCACCGATCGTCGCCGTCTCCCCCACGTTCATCCGTACATCTTTTTCAGTTTCAAACCCCTTCACCATCGTCACTCCGACAACAAACACCGCGATGCCGCAGTGTGCCATGAGCATGCCCCAGTAAGATCGTGGCACGGCGGCTAAACGACCTGCAAGATCATGACCGCCGACATGGGTGAGTCGTTCGCGCAAACCGATGACGGACGTCGTCACAATCCAGACCGCCAATAAGAGGCCGAGACTGAGCAAGGGAGTCCAGGTACCCAGGACAAATGGCAAGGCAAGCGCCGTCACCACACTGACGCCGAAAGCCCACCGTAACCGCTTGGCCAGATCCGGCAACTCGGCTTTCTTCCACTGAGCCAGCGGACCAATTCCCATTAAGAAGAGAGCCGGCACCATTAACGGAACGAAGACGGAGTCGAAGTATGGAGGCCCGACAGAAATTTTTCCGAGATCCAGCGCATCCAAGAATAAGGGATACAACGTGCCCAGCAACACAGAGCCCATCGCGGCAACCAGCAACACGTTGTTCGCCAGCAGCATCCCTTCGCGTGAAACCATGGCGAAACTGCCGCCCAACCCGACACGCGGCGCCCGCCAGGCATACAAGGCGAGCGACCCTCCGATGACGATGGCCAAGAATACCAGAATGAACAGACCACGCTTTGGATCGGTGGCAAAGGCATGCACGGAGGTCAACACACCGGAACGGACAAGAAACGTCCCAAGGAGGCTCAACGAGAACGCCATGATGGCAAGCAGGACGGTCCACACCTTGAACCCTCCCCGTTTGTCGGTCACGGCCAATGAATGAACCAACGCCGTTCCGGCCAACCATGGCATGAATGAGGCATTCTCAACCGGGTCCCAGAACCACCACCCACCCCATCCCAATTCGTAATAGGCCCAGCCGCTTCCCATCGCAATGCCGACGGTCAAAAAGCACCAGGCAACAGTGGTCCATGGACGAGACCAGCGCGCCCAAGCTGCATCAAGATTCCCTCCCAATAACGCGGCGATGGCAAACGCGAAGGCTACCGAAAAACCGACGTAACCCATATAGAGCATCGGCGGATGGATCACCATGCCTGGGTCCTGCAAGAGCGGATTGAGATCGCGCCCGTCAAGCGCGGCGGGAATCAGCCGTTCGAACGGATTGGACACGGTCAGCATGAACAGAAGAAATCCGACGCTCACAAGACCCATCACGCCGAGAATGCGGGAGCGTGTGGCTTCGGGGAGATGAGCGGAGAAAAGCGTGACGGCGAACATCCACACCGTCAGAATAAAGGTCCACAAGAGAAGCGACCCTTCATGTGCCCCCCAAATCGCTGCCAACCGATAATGCAAGGGAAGCTGGGAGTTCGATGTGGCTGCCACATACAACACAGAGAAATCTTTTTCAGCAAACGCATAGCCGAGGCAGCAAAATGCTGTTAAGACCAAGAGAAATTGCCCACGCGCCGCCGGCTTGGCAACGGCCATCAGCCCCGAGTTCCCGACGGCGGCTCCGTAGATGGGGAGAATGCCCTGCACCACGGCGACGCACAGTGCAAGAATCAACGCAAAATGACCGATCTCCGGAATCATAGCGAGCCTTCCCTACCTTGTCTACCTTGAGGGACAACGAGTGATTTACTTTGCTGAGCACCGGACGCCTTGGCTTTTGCTAAGGCCTCGGCCGCTTCAGGCGGCATGTAATTTTCATCGTGCTTCGCCAAGACTTCGCTGGCGACAAACGTACCGTCGGCGTTGAGTTTCCCTTGTGCCACGGCACCCTTCCCTTCCTTAAAAAGGTCCGGCAGAATCCCTTTATAGGTCACCGGCACGCGCTTCGCGGTATCGGTGACGATAAAGCGGACCGTCAGTCCATCGTTTTCACGAACAAGACTGCCGTCTTCAACCATGCCGCCGATGCGGAAACTGCGTCCTTGCGGCACCTCCCCGCTCGCCACCTGAGTAGGTGTAAAGAAGAACACGAGATTACTCTGAAAGGCATTCAGGATCAGCACCGTCGCCACCGCCAAGACGAGCATCCCCAAGCCGATAAAAGCAAAGCGTTTATGCCGTGGTTTCATCGGCGCCTCCTAACAACGACGCGCGCTGTTCGGCGCGCGTCGCAGCCCGTCGACGCCACAAGGCCAACACTTCCCATCCCATGCATAACGCTGTGGCCACAAATGAAGTCCACACATAGAGCCCGTAACCTCCCATCGCAAAGAATTCCGATGCGCTGCTCCACTGCATCAGCGAGCCTCCACCGCTTCCTGGATGACGGCCGACTTCTCATTCCATACCGGCAACGATTCCCGTTCAACCATGATACATCGTACCCTGGCAAGAATGACGGCGATGCTGTAGAGCCAGAAAGCCAACGTCATCAGCAACATGGCCGTGAGCATGGTCGATGCCATTTTCGAGCCGGTCGCCATGCTGACCGACGCCCCTTGATGCAAGGTATTCCACCACTGCACTGAAAAGTAGATGATTGGGACGTTGACCACCCCAACGAGGGCGAAGACGGCGCTCGCCCGGTCTGCGCGCCGCAAGTCATCAATCGAGGTCCGCAACAGCATGACTCCGGCGTACTGGAACAATAAGATGAGTTCCGATGTCAGCCTCGCATCCCACACCCACCAGGCTCCCCACGTAGGCTTCCCCCACATGGCCCCGGTCAGCAACGCCAAGAACGTAAACATCGCTCCGGTGGGAGCAATCGCTTGCGCCATCATGAAGGAAAGACGCGCGTTGAGTCCCATCCCGATGCCGGCCCACACAGCCATGACGACGTAGAGAAACATCGACATCCATGCCGCCGGAACATGGACAAAGATAATCCGGTACGCCTCGCCCTGCTGAAAGTCGGTGGGCGCAACGAAGAACCCCATGTAGAGCCCCACCCCCATCAAAACGACCACCACGCAAGCGAACCATGGAATGAGACGTCCTGCCAGGGGATAAAAGGCTTGGGGAGACGAATACTTCAGCCAGTTGATATCCATGCTCATGAAACAGTGTTACTCCAACGCAATTCGCAACGCCGCTGCCGTGGCCCAGGGCGCCAGAAAGAGAGAGAGTACCAGACAGGCCCCTAGTAGCGACAGATTTGCTTCACCGCCGATTCCGGCCATACTGCTGGTGACGGCGCCAGCTCCAAAAATCAATACTGGAACGTAAAGTGGAAGCACCAGGAGGGCGACCAGTAGACCACTCCCGCGCACGCCAAGTACTAAAGCGGCGCCGATCGCACCAATCATACTCAACGTCGGCGTTCCAAGCAAGAGCGACATCACCAGCACTCCCAGTGATTCTCCGCTTAAACCGAATTGGAGCCCGAGCAGAGGTGAGAGTAGCACCACCGGTAACCCCGAGATCAGCCAATGGGCGAGGACCTTCCCGACCACCAGCACCGCCAGCGGCTGAGGAACCAAGACCATCTGTTCAAGGGCTCCGTCCACATAATCCGCCGTAAACACACGTGAGAGCGACAACAAACATGCCAATAAAGCCGCTACCCACAGCACCCCAGGACCGATGGTCCGCAGCACCACCGGGTCAGGCCCAACACCCAAGGGAAAGAGGCTGACCACGATCACAAGGAAGAAGACCGACATCGCCGCATCCGAACGGCGCCGCATCGCCAGCAACAGATCACGCCGGATGATTCCGCTCACGGCCTCCCACATACTGGAGCCGTTCATCCCGTCAGCCTCAGGCGTTGGACAATCTCCGTGGGAAGCGCAACCTCCTGATGTGTCACGACGACCGCCAGCCCCGCACGCTGCAGATGGGTATGCAGTCGCTGTGTGACGACCGCGGTTGCAGCCGTGTCGAGCGAGGTAAATGGCTCATCAAGGAGCCATAAGGGACGAGTGGAAAGCCACAACCTTGCCAACGCCACACGACGCTTCTGTCCCTGTGAGAGCACTTTGGACGGCAGTTGATGAATGGGCCGCTTCAACCCAATCGCCTCCAACGCCTCTTTTGCGCCGTTGTTCGAACAGGATTCTCCGGCGAGCGACATCGCGCTCATCAGATTTTCCAGCGGCGTGAGGTCGTCTTTAATCCCGTTAAGATGCCCGATATACGTCAGTTGACCTGCATAGAGCTCCTTGAGTTGCAGAATATCTTGTCCCTCCCACAGAACCGAACCTTGTTCAGGGGACAACAAACTGGAGAAGATACGGAGCAAACTGGTTTTCCCGCTTCCGTTTTCACCGACCACAGCCAACAGCGATCCCCGTTCAACCTTCACATTGAGGTCTGTGAACAATCGTCGCTCACCGCGACTGCAACGTAATGAAACCGCTTGCAACATAAGGCACTCCACGCCAGTGCGCGACGAGAGTAAGGGAACAGAGCGTGGGAAAACAAGGGGCGAGTGGCAAGTGAGTCGGCTTTTACAGCCATCTTGCTCTGGGGACGATCCTACTGTTAATTAGTGCATGCACGATGACATTGACAATCCATCACCGCGAGAAGTGTCTGCATCTGTAGCATTGAAGGAGATGAATCATGAGCGAACTCGTCTGCATCGCGTTTAAGGATTCCAGCACGGCCGATCGAGTGTTGAACGAACTGCGCGCCATGGAAACGGAATACGTTTTGGACCTCGAAGATGCGGTGATCGTCGTCCGCGATCAGGATGGCAAAGTGCATCTGAAGCAATGCGTCGATGTATTCGAAGGCTCCACCAAGCATGGCGTGGCGCTGGGTGTGTTATGGGGAGGGCTCATGGGGCTGCTCTTCATGAATCCCCTGGCTGGACTGCTGGGCAGCATCGCCGGAGGGGCCGGGGGTGGAGCCATGACCACCGCCGCCAGCGAGTATGGACTGTTGAGCGACTATGGGATCCCCGACAATTTCATCAAAGAATTAGGAAGCACGATCACGCCTGGCAGCTCCGCGATCTTTCTCCTGATTCGGAGCTTCGAGGAAGACAAGCTGCTGGCCGGAATCTCAAAATACGAAGGAACGATTCTTAAGACGTCACTCAGCAAGGAGCATGAAGAGAAGCTGCGGACCGCCCTTACACATCAACGTAACCAAAAGACCGGTGCAAGGTAGCCGCGGCTCGGGAGAGCGGGCGGAGGTCGTCTTCATCAATTCTTGATCTGCCTACGGCCTGATGGTATAAGCTGCACGTGAGAGAAGCACAGTCGGTATCCAATCAACAATGACAATCGTTCGGCAGAGCATCGGGATTAGCATGGCGGCGGCGATGATAATCGCCGGTTCCGCCTAAGCCTGCCTGCGACTGGAAACGTACGCGAGCAATGGCCCCTGGCGGATTCGGTTCCGTCAGGGGTTTTTTATTGTGTACTGGCCGGAATGAATCACGAGGAAGGGAGCACGGAGCATGGTCAATCTTGAATCGATCGAAGCAGCCGCAACTCGCATCGGTCCGTCCATCTATGAATCGCCGTTAGTACATTCCAAAACGCTGTCCCGGCTGAGCGGAAACGCGATTTTTCTGAAACTTGAAAATCTGCAGATGACCGGATCGTTCAAGGAACGCGGCGCGTTGAACCATATCCTGACGATGACGGATGACGAACGGCGGCAGGGAATCATCGCGGCGTCGGCAGGGAACCATGGGCAGGGCGTGGCCTATCATGCGACCCAACGGAACATCCCCGTGCAAATCTGGATGCCGCGGTCGACGCCGCTCATCAAGCTGACGACGACCCGCGCCTACGGTGCGGATATCGTGTTGCACGGGGACAATTACGATGAGGCCTGCGAGGCAGCCATGGAACGAAGCGTACAGAGGAAGGCCGCGTTTATTCATCCCTTCGACGACGACGCCGTCATCTCCGGACAAGGGACTGTCGGGTTGGAACTCCTGAAGCAGAACCCCGCGCTGGATGTGATCATTGTGCCGGTCGGAGGCGGGGGATTGATCGGCGGGGTCGGCTGCGCGGTCAAGGAGCGAAACACTGCGATAGAGGTGATCGGCGTTCAAACGGGTCGACTGCCGTCGATGCAAACGGCTCTGCACCAACAGCAACCCGTCGATCTTACGGCGAAACCCACATTGGCCGACGGAATCGCCGTTCGAAAAGCCGGCGCGCGCACGCTACCGTTGGCTCGCAAATATGTCGATCGGCTCGTCACGGTCGAGGAAGACGAGATTGCGGAGGCGATTCTGATGCTGTTGGAGGGCGAGAAAACGGTGGCGGAGGGGGCCGGTGCCGTTGCGCTTGCCGCCGTTCTACAAGCGAAAACGGGCCATCGCGGGAAAAAAATTGCGGTGCTGGTGTCCGGAGGCAATCTTGATGTCACACTGCTGGCGAGAATCATCGAGCAGGGCATGGTTCGCGACGGGAGACGGCTGCGCCTGCGGGTGCGTCTCCCGGACTATCCCGGCGCATTGGAAGGCTTGGCATCGGTGATCGCCAAGGCCCAGGCCAATATCGTGGAGACGTCGTACAACCGCGCCCACTACGGGGTGAGCCTGAACGAAGCCACGATCGATATCACGATGGAAACCCGTGGGCGCGATCACGCGTCGGATCTATTGGCGGCGCTGACGAGCTCGCGTTATGAATTCAGCATCGTCGAATGAGTACTTGGTCCACCTTTCTGTTTTCCATCTAAGAGACAACTCACGTTCATGTCGCCCATGACGTTAATTGCGGTACGGCATCGATCGAGAAACCAATCCACAGTGAGTAGGACAGGAATGTATTGCACGGGCAAGCCGACGGCGGTAAAGACCATGGTCATCGTCACCAGGCCCGCTTCAGGGATGCCGGCCGTACCGACGGACGCAATGATGCTCGTGAGCACCACCATCACTTGCTGCTGAACAGTCAGATCCATCCCGATCATTTGGGCGATGAAGAGGGCCGCCATCGCCTCGTACAGCGCGGTGCCGTCGTCGTTGAAGTTGGCGCCGACCAGCGCCCCCATGCTGGCAGACTGTTCGCGCAATCCCACGTGCTCCTTGAGCGCCGCGTACGTCACCGGCATCGTGGCCGTCGAACTGGCCGTGGAGAAGGCCATGACCAGCGCATCGCGTCCCTCGCGCAAAAGCTCACTAGGTCGCACCCACGACCCGAATCGGATGCGGATGAGGTAATAGGCCGCTTGGATCGCAAGCGCGAACTGCACGCTCAGCACAAAGATCCCAAGCGCTTTGAACTGCGCGAAGCCTTCCGTCCCCACGATGCTCGCGACGATGCCGAAGACGGCAAACGGCACGGCCGCGATGATCCAGTGCAAAATCTTAATCAGCGATTCCAGGAAGAGCTCAACGAGGTGTCCAACCGTTCCAAGAGGCCGTGCGCGTTCCTTGCAGAGCGCCATCCCAAATGCCACGGCGATGAAGATGACTCCGATGACTTTCCCATCATCGCCCAGCGGTCCGAGCAGGCTCTTGGGCACATTCTCAAGAAAGGTGGCAAGAGGGTTGGCTGCCTTCGTCGCTTCGTCGTGTGGAGGTGGCGGGGTAAGCCCCGCGCCTTATCCTGGCTGAATCACATTGGCGACGGTAAGGCCAACGAAGATTGCGACCAACGTATTCAGCAACAACAGCTTTGGGAGCCGCGCCGCGAGTGGACCGCCAAGATGCGTCGTCATGAACGTGTGCACGATTGCCGCAAGAATTAACGGCGGCGCGAGCGCACCGAGAAGGCGCAATACAAGCTTGCCCGGCACGGCCAACACAGCCGCCTCACTATCCAGCATCAGCCCCACCATGACACCGAGTACCAAGGCAATCACAATGCGCGCGTAAGGCGGGCTATTCTGCCACCTCGCAATCAGACCCGTCTTCGGCAAGGAGGCCGCCGTTGCTTCCGAGATGTGATCATCCACAGGTCGTGACTCCCGTTTCTCCCGCTGAATGCTTCCGTGTAGGAGAAGATCGCCGAATGTACCACGAAGAGGGCTACCGGTGAGTCAGAGGAATGTGTGAGGAGATGGCTGTCTTGTGCGACTCAGTCGGCGTGCCCGTGGATGACAGACCCGAGGATCACTAGCCCTCGTGTCACGCATCTTGTATGGTACCGAATCGGTCACACAAAAGACTCGCGGTGCCTATTTTCGTTTTGGGATATCTCGGTTCGAATTGTTAAAGTGCTGGATGGTGCGAGACCCGTTCTTCCTTGTCCATAGGACTTGAGAAAATATCATGACAAGCGCACTACTGTACGACCGTCTCCAATTTGCATTCACCGCCACGTTCCACTACCTCTTTCCACAATTGACGATGGGCCTGGCGTTGCTGCTGTTCTACTTGCGCAGCCGGGCGCTTGTAACCGATGACGACCATTATCAGCACGTTTCGGATTTTTGGACGAGCATCTTTGCGTTAAATTTCGGCTTCGGCGTCGTGACCGGCATCCCGCTCGAATTTCAGTTTGGAACCAACTGGGCCAGGTTTTCTACCTTCGCGGGTGGCGTGATCGGCCAAACCCTCGCTATGGAAGGAGTCTTCGCATTTTTCTTGGAATCATCGTTTCTCGGTATCCTGCTGTTCAGGAAACGATTCAGTCGTCGGCTGCAATGGTTTGCCGCGCTGATGCTCTTTGTAGGTTCGTGGATATCCGGCTACTTCATCCTGGCGACGAATGCATGGATGCAGCATCCCGTCGCGTATCAAGTGGGAGACGATGGCCGGGTATTCGTCAACAGTCTGACCGGGCTGCTCACAAATCCCTGGTTATTCTGGCAATTCACGCATAACATGACAGCAGCCGTCGTCACGGCCTCCTGTGTGATAGCAGCAGTGGGTGCGTACTATCTGTTATCCGGTCAACATCTATCCCATGCGAAGACTTTCTTACAAACCGGCGTTGTCGCCGGCGCGATCGCTTCTGCACTGATGATTTTCCCCACCGGACACGGCAACGCCAAGCAAGTCTTCGAACATCAACCCGTGAAGGGGGCGGCGTTTGAGGGGCTCTTCACGACGGAGAGAGGAGCCGGTCTCTATCTGGTGGGGCAACCCAATCTGGAAACGATGACCATCGACAACCCGATTGAGATTCCTAAGGCGCTCAGCTTTCTCGTTTACAAAGACCTCTACGCTAAGGTCAAGGGGCTCGACGCGTTTCCTCGCGACGAATGGCCGGACAATCTTCCACTCCTCTATTATGCGTATCACGTTATGGCCGGATTGGGGACCATCTTCGCTGCTATCTTCGGTCTGGCCCTGCTCTCGCTTTGGCGTGGCCGGCTGTTCAACATGAAGTGGCTATTGTGGTTACTGATGCTCTCAGCGCCATTCCCCTATATCGCCACGTCAGCCGGCTGGATGACCGCCGAACTGGGACGGCAGCCCTGGCTCGTGTACGGCTTGTTGCGCACCGCCGATGGCACATCTCCGCTTGTTCATTCAGGGAATGCCTTATTTACCTTGATCGGATTTTTGGGACTGTATCTGCTGCTCGGCTTGCTGTTTGTGTTTCTTCTCGGGAAAGCGATTCAACGCGGACCTGACTCGATCGACTCACAAACGACGTATCCCGCGTGAACGAAGGGGCTGTTGATGGAAACCCTGTGGTTTATCGTCGTCACACTGATGCTGGCCATCTTCATTGTCCTGGATGGTTTCGACTTTGGTGTCGGCATGGTCTATCCGTTCGTCGTTCGGACCGAAGCGGAACGCCGAACGGTGCTCGCCTCCATCGGGCCACTGTGGAACGCGAACGAAGTCTGGTTGATCGCCGCCGGCGCTGTCCTCTTCTTTGCCTATCCGAAGGCCTACGCCGCCGGATTTAGCGGGTTCTATCTGGCCCTGATCCTTGTGCTGTGGCTGCTGATCTTTCGCGGTCTCGCGCTGGAATTGCGATCGCATGTAGATCATGTGCTGTGGAAACAGGCCTGGGATACGGCCTTTACAATAGCCAGTTTCCTCTTGGCTTTTGTCTTCGGCGCTGCGCTGGGCAATCTGATTCGTGGTGTGCCCTTAAATCGTGACGGGTATTTCTTCGTCCCGTTTTGGACGGACTTTCAGCCTGGACCGGAACCGGGCATCCTGGACTGGTTCACGGTGCTGCTGGGGCTGACGACTGTGTCGATTCTAGCCTTCCACGGAGGGAATTATCTCGCAATGAAAACAGAAGGCGCCCTGTATCAGCGGGCCGTCTCGACCGCCTGCGTCATGGGGTGGGTTTCGGCTGGGTGCACGGTGCTTACCGTAACTGCCGTCCCGTTCGTCCAGCCAAGCTTGCGTCTTAACTTCGCCGGCCATCCGATGGAATATCTTGTCCCATTGAGCGGCCTATTCGCACTCGGATCCAGTCTGTACCTTCGACAGCGACAGCGTGACACTGCCGCCTTTCTTACCTCCAGCGCATTTATTTTGCTGATGCTCACCAGCGTCATGTTCGGCATGTATCCCTACATCTTAGTTTCAACAACCGATCCAGCGCTCAGCCTCACCGTGTTCAATGCAGCCACCGATTCCTATGGATTAACAGCAGGGTTTGCCTGGTTCGGAGTCGGCTTCCTGCTTGTAGTGGCTTACCAGAGTTATGTCTATTCCCTGTTCTGGGGTAAAACGCGCTCAGATGACGCGCACTGATCTGCCGGTAGGCATTCAGACTGATTCGCACAAACAGGTACGACCGAAGAGATCTCGACATCACAGAGAAAAACGGTGAGACTAGACAAGGTCCTCCACGAGGATGCACTCAATCTCCTTGACTCGCCGCAGGCCACGTAGATACTGGTCAGGGCAAAAATCTTTTGTGCCAATTCGTCCTTCTGATCGCGATAGGGCTGAACCAACAGTTCCAGAAGCGTCACCGTCGAAGTGACCGCGGCATTCTGCCCCCGTTCGATCAGCTCAAACAAGGAGGCACACCGGGCTCCATATCGTGGGTGGTCTTCGAGAAAATAAATGAAGACGTTGGTGTCGAGACCGATGCGTTGCCGTTGAACAGGAAGATCTTGAGACAAGGAAGTCCTTACCACGACCGACGCTCTCGCTTCAGGTAGTCGGCGGGATAGGCATCCTGATCTTCCCCCGATTTTGTGGACACCGGGTTACGCGACAGCCGCCTTTGCTTCGAACTCGGCGGGGGACTGATAGCCAAGGGTCGAGTGGCGTCGCTGCCGATTATAAAATACTTCGAGG
>Ga0134126_10003281_pt1 | contig 20300 bp, 14 predicted proteins | sample KB31752_FD_96881 | JGI IMG/M metagenome (GOLD analysis project Ga0134126, IMG submission 96881) | Terrestrial soil microbial communities with excess Nitrogen fertilizer from Kellogg Biological Station, Michigan, USA - KB3-175-2 | ecosystem: Environmental > Terrestrial > Soil > Unclassified ... | reverse complement strand
TGTTTGCCGCGTGTACGACTTCAACCGCATCGGCGGAATCGCTTACACCTCGATGGAATATGTCGAGGGCGAGAGCCTGCGTTCCGTGCTGAACCGTTTTGGCGGCCTCCCGCTGCGCAAAGGAATCGATCTGGCGTTGCAGATTTGCTCCGGACTGAAAGAAGCGCACGCACAAGGGATCGTTCATCGCGATCTGAAGCCCGAAAATGTGATGATCGACGGGCAAGGCAATCTGAAAATCATGGACTTCGGCATTGCGCGCTCGATGGAAGCGGCAACGCACCTGACCGGAGCGATGGTGGGCACTCCCGCGTACATGGCGCCCGAGCAAGTGGCCGGCAAACCGGTCGATTACCGCACCGATATTTATTCGCTAGGACTGATGCTGTACGAAATGTTCACCGGCTCGCAAACGTTCCACGCCGATACGCCCGTAGCAGTGGCCCTGAAGCAGATGCGCGAGGAGCCCGTGGCTCCGCACGAAATCGACCCCGCCATTCCCGTCTTCATCGAGCGTTCGATTTTGAAGTGCCTGCAGAAGGATCCAGCAAGACGATATCAATCCGTGGCGGAACTTCAAACGGCGCTGCGTTCGCCAACGGGCACGGGATATCCAACGGCCGCGTTGGCACCGCCCAGCGGAGCGGCAAGTTTGCGGACATCGCAATCAACTGACAGCGCCGTAGTGGTTTCCCCGACGTTGCTGCGCGCTGCGCCGAAATCAAAGCGCGCTTCTCCCATTGTGTGGCTGCTATTAGGGACGTTGGCGATTCTTGTAACACTCGCGGGATTGAGAACCCTTACAAAGATGAAATCCGCGAATTCGACAGTGCTGCCGCGGCCCGCCCAACTGTCCGCGCCGGCTCCTCCTGCTTCTGCGTTTCAACGGCCAGCGAACCCGACGAACGCAGATACGAGCGCTCCTCACCGCGCAAAAGTATCAGCCTCCGCGAATACGCAGCCTTCGGTGCCTGTCGTTTTCCCGCACGTCGAATTTGGCAAGAAAGCATCACGGCGGAACCGTCCGGGCGCAAGCTCACCCGTGTATCTATGGGTTGGACGGTTTGAACGCGAAGATCGCGCACAGGCGGCGGCGAAAAAAATCGAAGACGACGGTTTGCCTACGGTTGTGATGCCGCGACGAAATCCACAAAATCATGAGCAGTTTTTCGTCGTGTTCACGGGCCCATTTGCGCCGACGCGCGCGCAGGATATTGTGCAGCGGCTTCAAGAACAGGGTTTTTCGAATGTTCGCGAAGTCCGGCCGCCAAGCCAATACCAGAAACAGAACCAGAATAAATGAGTGCCGTGGTGGGCGAAAGAACTTACTGAATAAATTATAGGACGCAAAAGCTCCTATGGTTTCGCAGGCAGCAATGGAAATGGAATTCGGTACGAGAAGCGACACGGGCCGCGTCCGCGAAAACAACGAGGACAGTTTCCTCGTCGCGCCGGAGCTGAATTTGTTCGTTCTGTGCGACGGAATGGGTGGACAGGCGTCCGGCGAAGTAGCCAGCCGGCTTGCGGCGGAGACGATCGTCGCGCACTGCCGCGATGCGGAAGCAAATCCCGCGTTGCCGCTGGTTGGCGGGCGAATTGACGGAGCCTCGGAAGCGGCGGATCGTCTCGCAAGCGCTGTCCGCCTGGCTAATCGCGCCGTCCACCAGGCAGCCCAACAGAACGAAGCGCAGACAGGAATGGGCGCCACCGTTGTGGCTGTGCAGGTCGCGGATGAACGAATCACCATCGCGCACGTAGGAGACAGCCGCGCGTATCGCCTCCGCAACGGCGAGCTAGAGTTGCTCACGCAAGATCATTCGTTCATCGCCGAGCAGGTGCGTCAGGGATTAATGACTGCGGAAGAAGCGTCGCAGAGCAAGCTGCAAAATGTGCTGCTTCGCGCGCTCGGCATCGAGCCGGATGTGGAAGTCGAAGTCAACGAAGAGTTGATGATGGAGGGCGACACTGTGCTGCTGTGCTCGGACGGATTGACGCACGAACTCTCCGACGAGCAAATCGCTGCAGCTTTGTGCGGCGCAGAAGAGACGCAGGAAGCGGCGAGCGGTTTGGTGGAATTGGCGAACCGAGCGGGCGGAGGCGACAACATCACCGTCATCGTCTTGCGTCATGCGCCAAAGTTCGCGGGCGCCGTGGCAAAAATCGGGCGGTGGTTCAAGGGCTCCTGAGATCGTTATGCGAAGGAGAAAATAAAATGTCGAAGCTAGTTCTGAAATTCGAAAATGCAGTCCTGACGGAAGTGGCCGTGGGAGCGAAGGAAGTAAGCATTGGCCGCTCGCCGGATAACGGCCTGGTCATCGACAATCCCGCCGTCTCGCATTATCACGCCCGCGTTTTCAACGAAGAGGGGCGGCTGATGCTGGAGGACTTCGGCAGCATGAATGGCACGTTTGTGAACGGGCAGCGCGTGAAAATGGTGTCGCTCAAGCCGGGCGATTCCGTGGTGATCGGCAAGCATTCGATCCTGGTCTCTGATTCGCGCGAAGTGGCGAATCCGTTCCCTACCAACGGCAATACTGGCAAACCCGCGCCGAAAATCAACGAGACGGTCATGCTGGATACGAAAGAACGGCGCGACTTCCTGCAAAGAGTCGCTGGCGCAGGCGAAAGCGCGCAGGTTGCGCCCTCGCGCGTGAAAGTCGCCACGCTGGTGGTTCGCAAAGGCAGGACGGATCAGCGCGAATACACGTTGAGCAACAAATTGACCGTCATCGGCAGGTCGGCATTGGCGACCGTGAAGTTAAAGGCCTGGTTCGCGCCTAAAGCTGCCGCGCAAATCAATCGCCGTGACGACAATTCGTATTACGTCGGCGGCGCCGACAAAATTCCAACCGTAAACGGCCAGCCTGTGATCCATCCGACCAAGTTGTCGCCGGGCGATGTGATCGCGGTGGCAGGGATCGAACTGGAATTCATCTACCGCGAATAGGGTCACACAGTATCGCGATGCGGCTATCTGAAGGGTTGCCGCTTTGCGTGAAGGCGCGCTTGGTACTTTGAATAATTCGCCCCGGAGCCCGTTCTCGACGCATCGCCTTTGTAACGCCCAAGTCCTCCGCAGCGTCTGTATCCCTTGCCAGAGACCCGAGCGTCGAGCTCCGTGATTGCCAGTTCGGGTGCGCACGCTCGTTCATATCGCAGGCCTTCATTGGGCCGTTTTGGTTTATGATGTGCCACTCTGTGCAACCGGATAGTTGGCGTCATATCCCGCAATTTTCAACGTGAGAGGGAGAACCACATGAAGCGTGCGGCGCAAAAAGCTGCGGTGGACAGGCACATCTTCTGGACAAGCGCGTGTGTTCTGCTGACGTTCTTCGGTTTGCTGGGCGTAAAAGCGCTGGCGCAAGACCAACGCGTTCCTGCCGAACAACGCACAGATGCGCGTTTCGCGATGGGCAACGCGCCGGAAAGGCGAATGGCAAGGCCTAATTATGAGCTTGCGGCGCGCTTCGTGTCATCCAATGTCGGCACGCTCGTCTTCGACACAGAATTCAGGCCGCACTGGTTCGAGCTTTCCGACCGCTTCTGGTACAGCTATGAGACTCCCGAGGGCACGCGCTATTGGGTGGTCGATCCCGCTCGGAGGACAAGGGCGCCGCTGTTTGACAACGCGAAAGTCGCCGCGCAGCTTTCGATGCTGACGAATTACCCGTATGACGCGCAGCATCTGCCAATCAAAGCGCTGCGCTTGGTCAAGCAAGATACGGCGCTGCAGTTCGAAATTGAAGTTCGCAAGGACTCGGTGATACCAAACGAAACCAAGAAAGCGCAAACCGTCGACGAAGACGAGAACATCCAGGAAGATAAGGAGCATCAACAGCAGGGCCAGCAGGGAATGGGCCAGCGCAGGACGGATCAAAAAAACGACCAGGAGGGCCAGGAAAACGGTGAAGGTGGCGAAGCCAAGCCGCCGGTTCGCACAATCTATTTCGAGCTAGACCTCGCTACGGGGAAAGTGACCCGCCTCGATGGCATGGACGCGCCGTTGAAAAAACCAATGTGGGCGTCCGTCTCCCCTGATGGCAAGACGATTGTTTTCGCACGAGGCTACAACCTCTACATGATGGACGCTGAAAATTACGCGAAAGCTCAGAAGAAGCCCGGCGACAAAACCATCGTCGAAACGCAACTCACCACGGACGGCGCGGAAAAGTACAGCTACGCTCGTGTTTTGGTCGACGAAGAAAAAGAGCAGCTTAAGAAATTCCAGAAGGGCGATACAAATGAGATCGGCCCGCGCACGATTCCGATTTCGATTTACTGGTCCAAGGACTCGAAGAAATTTGCCCTGGTGCGCTCGGACGAAAGAAAAGTCGGCGACTTGTGGGTGATTCACACACTGGCGAATCCGCGTCCCACGCTCGAGACCTACAGCTACCCAATGCCTGGAGACGCCAACGCCCCGCAGTTTGAATTGCAGGTTTTCGATGTGGCCACGAAACAGCACAAAGTGATTCAAGCCGCGGCGTTCAAGGATCAGACGCTCACGGTTTCGACCGACCGCATCCTCGCGCGCGATCGCGAGCACGAATTGCAGCAAACTGAAGGAGAGAGACAAGGTCTCGGCGGTTTCGGTGCTGGCATGACGGGACATTGGCTGGCGGATACTTCGGATAAGCTTTATTTCGTGCGCTCCAGCCGCGATTTGCACCGCATCGACGTTTGCGTGGCCGACACCAAGACGGGCGCCGTGAAAACGCTCATCGAGGAACGCTCCAACGTTTATATGGACGATAAACCTTTGCGCCAGGTTGATAACGGCAAGGAACTGATCTGGTGGTCCGAACGCGACGGCTGGGGTCACTACTATCTTTACGATGGCGATGGCCATCTGAAAAACCAGATCACGTCGGGCGAATACATGGCCGACCAAATTCTGTCGATCGATCCGAAGATGCGCGCCATGTACTTCACCGCAACCGGCCACGAATCCCATGAAGATCCCTATTACGTGCATCTCTATCGCGTAAATCTGGACGGCTCGGGTTTGAAGCTCCTCGATGCGGGCAATTTCGATAACGCGGTCAGCGCGTCGGATTCCGGGAAATATTTTATCGACAATTTCTCACGCGTGGATACCGCGCCTAAATCAGTCCTTCTCGATGATCAAGGCGCCGTGCTCGAAACTCTGGAGACGACGGACGTCACGCGTTTGCTCGACGCGGGGTTCAAGTATCCCGAGACATTCCATGTGAAGGCCGCCGACGGCGTGACGGACCTCTACGGCGTGATGTACAAGCCGTTCGATTTCGATCCGTCGCGCAAATATCCGATCATTGAATATGTCTATCCGGGTCCGCAAACGGAAAGCGTGACGAAATCGTTCTCGCCAAAAAATCAGAGCTTCGCGCTCGCGCAGCTCGGCTTCATCGTCATTGAAGTAGGCAACCGCGGCGGCAGCCCGCAGCGCGATAAATGGTACGACACCTACGGCTACGGCAACTTGCGCGACTACGGCCTGGCGGATAAGAAAGCCGCGGCCGAGGAACTGGCCGCCATTCATCCCTATATCGACATCAATCGCGTGGGCATTTGGGGCCACTCGGGCGGCGGCTTCATGACGGCCGCGGCGCTGTTGCAGTATCCAAACTTCTTCAAGGTTGGATGGTCGGAATCAGGCAACCATGAAAATAATGTGTATAACAAATACTGGAGCGAGAAATATCACGGAGTGAAGGAAGTCGATGAGAAAAACGGGACGGTGAAATTCCTCTACAACATCGAGAAGAATTCCGAGCTGGCGAAAAACTTGAAAGGCCACTTAATGCTGACGACCGGCGACATGGATAACAACGTCAGCATGGCGAATACCATGCGCCTCGCCGAGGCGCTGATCAAAGCCGACAAGCGCTTCGACATGTTCGTGCTTCCCGGTATGCGCCACAGCTACATGCCAGACGCCGAGTACATCTTCTGGATGCGCGCCAATTACTTCTGCCGCTGGCTGCTCGGCTCATCCGAAACGGGTCCGGATGTAATCGAGCTGCAGAACGAAAAGCAGGCCACGCCAAGCCACAAATTTGATCAATAAGCGCGACATTGATTTGCCTGAAACGTGCGTGCGGTGATCGTGTAACGCACAACTACGAGTAAGTACGCTCCGCGTCTGCCCTGAAGCAAACCATTGCATAGAACCAAGAAAAAGGAGGCGGCCCTTGTCGAGCCGCCTCCGACGTCCCTGGGGTGTGAGATTTCGCTCGCCGCCTGGGGAGACGGCAAACGGATTTCACAACTGAGGATGGAAACCCTGAGCGGCGAAAAAAGTTGCGGGAGAATTTGCGCGCGGAACATACAATGTCAAGGCGCGATGCCGCCAATCCGCTTGGACGGGTGAGTAGCGCATCCCATGAGAGAAAAAAAACGACTTGAAGGCGAGCGTCCGCCAGAAATCACGGAAGGCGAGTTACTTGCATATCTTGCGAAGACGGATCGTCCCCAAAGCATCCGAGAGATGGCAAGCGCGCTGGGACTTCGGCATTGGGGTAGGCGAGCGCTGCCGAAGCTGCTGGGGCGTCTGAAACGCCATGGCGAAGTGCAAGTGGAGCACGGGCGCTACCGGCTCACTGGGCAGCGAAGGACGCCAGCGCCAAGTCCACGGCCGGCTCAAGGGCATGAAACCCACCCGAAGGAACCTTCAGCTTCGCTAGGGCTTGAGGGGAGCGCAAATGAGGTGGCGCGGCCCGCACGGCAGGACCCAAATCTAATTGCCGGACGCCTGGTGGCGCATCGCGACGGCTATGGGTTCGTTGTGCCCGATCGCCCCGTAAGAGGCATGGAGGGCGATCTGTTCATCAATCCCGACAGCATGGGCGACGCGATGCATGGCGACCGCGTGGAAGCGCGCCTCAGCCGCCGCCATTCCGACGGGCGCTTCGAGGGGCGCATCGAAAGAATCACCGCGCGGGCGCATCCAACGGTTGTGGGCCTTTTCCGCTACGGTCCGCAAGGAAATGTCGTCCTACCCTACGAAACGCGCCTTGCGCACGAAATCATCATCCCGCCGGGCGCGGAACTGACGCCTGAATTGCAGGAGAAACTCCGACAGAACACCGACGAGCCGCGCGCGACAAAGCGCGTGCGCTTTCCGGAGCTGGATGGCGCGGTAGTGAACGTGGAGATTACGCGTTACCCGCGTGGCGGCGTAGCGCCTGCAGGACGTGTCGTGGAAATCCTCGGGCGTCCGGGCGAAATGGGCGTCGATGTTGAGATCATCATTCGCAAACATCATCTGCCGCACGTGTTCGCGCCTGAAGTCCTGGCGCAAGCGCGGGGAACTCCCCAGCAGGTACGCGAAGAGGATATTGCCGGCCGGCGCGACTTTCGCGACTTACCCATCGTCACCATAGACGGCGAGACGGCGAAGGATTTCGACGATGCTGTATACGTCGCCGCGCGGCCGGGCGGCGGTTTCGAGCTGCAAGTGCACATTGCCGACGTGGCGCATTATGTTCGCCGCGCTTCGGAGCTCGACCGAGAAGCGCGCCTGCGAGGCACGTCGGTCTATTTCCCGAATCGCGCGGTGCCCATGCTGCCCGAGGAGCTTTCCAACGGGATCTGCTCCCTGAATCCGCACGTCGACCGCCTGGTGATGAGCGCGATCCTCGAGTTCGATAAGAATGGGAAAACCCTCGGAGCAGAATTCACTCCGGGAGTGATTCGTTCCGCGGAGCGCATGACCTACACGAACGTCCACAAAGTGCTCGAAGGCGACCCGGAAATGAATCAGCGCTACTCGTCGTTGTTGAGCGAATTCCGGCGCATGAAGGAACTAGCAGTGGCGCTGAACGCGCGGCGCACGGCCCGCGGCTCCATCGATTTCGATTTGCCCGAGGCGATCATCGAATTCGACGATGCAGGCCGGATGGTGGGAGTGGTGCGCAGCGTTCGCAATTTCGCGCACAGAATTATCGAGGAGTTCATGCTGGCGGCAAACGAGGCGGTTGCTGCTTATCTGCAGAAACGCGGCATCCCGTCGCTGCATCGCGTCCACGAAAAGCCCGACCCAAAAAAAGTTCTGGAATTCGAGGAACTGGCGCGCGCGTTCGGCTATTCGCTCGGTGTCGAGGATTTGTCGGAGCGTCGAATCGCGGTGCGCCACGGGCAGGTGCGCCCCGCGGAACACGAACGCCACGGCCGGCTGCGTACCATGGAAGTCACCCTGCCGGGCGCTGATTTCGATATTCGTCCGCAACATTATCAGCGCCTCACGCAAAAACTTGCCGGCAAGCCTGAGGAGCGCATTCTCTCCTATTTAATGCTCCGCTCGCTCAAGCAAGCGCGCTATGCGGCCGTGCCGCTCGGCCATTTCGCCCTCGCCGCGGATGAGTACACGCACTTCACGTCGCCGATCCGGCGCTATCCGGACTTGATCGTCCATCGCAACCTGAAGTGGGCGCTGGAGAATTCGTCTTCCGGCAAGGGGCCATATCGTCTGGCGGAAATCGAGGAGATTGCCGTCGAAACGTCGGAGGCCGAACGCCGCGCCGATGCCGCCGAGCGCGAACTGATGGACTGGAAAACGGCGCAATATATGGAAGGCCATCTGGGCGAGGAGTACGGAGCGCTTATCATTTCCGTGCAGAAGTTCGGCTTCTTCGTCGAGTTGTTCGAAGTTTTCGTCGAGGGCCTCGTGGCCATCGACCGTCTGGAAGAAACGCTCGGCCAGCGCTTCCAATATCGCGAGAGCGACCATGCCATCATCAGCCAATCGTATCGTCCGCGCAAAGGACGCGAATCCCGACGAGAATTCCATCTGGGCGACCGGGTGCGAGTGCGTGCGGAGCGCATTGACCCGTTCCGGCACAGGGTAGAATTCAGTCTTGTAACGTAAAACTGAGCTGTTCTGGAAGAGATTTCCACAATTAACCTGCCAGTACTATTGACGTAACTCAGGCCCGCGGTCTAGTCTAGGTTAATGTCCGCTTTTATATTACTTATTGGTAAACGAGTGGAAGTACATTATCGCGCCGGCGAGGTTCAGATGACTGCAACCGGCATATTGGCCTTGGATTCCGGAGTGTTTATCCGCCTCGAAGACCGCTTCTCGCAATCGGGCCGTGACAAAACAGTACGCATCGAAATCCCCTATCCCTCCATCGTGCGCATCCGCGAAATCATTCTGCAGCCCGCGCCCCCCATCACCGCCTAGGAGTGGTCAAGGCGGGCGAATTTCCGATTTCACCGTTCTGAATCTTATCGCTCGACGATTCCGGTTTCCTCCCGTCGCCTCTGCCGTTATATTCATCTGCGCACAAGGAGGAAATCATGAAGCCGAACGTCGGATTGATTGGCCTGGGATTGATGGGCCTGCCCATGGCGCGGAATTTGCTGAAGGCAGGGTTCCCGCTGACGGTATGGAACCGTACGCGATCGAAGGCGGAACAGTTGGAAAAAGAAGGCGCAAAAGTCGCGAATTCGCCACGCGAAGTCGCAGCCGCCTCGGACATAACATTCACTATCGTCAGCGATCCTCCGGCCCTCGAACAGGTTCTCTGGGGTGAGTCAGGCGCCCTTGCGGGATTGTGCAGGGGGAATGTGCTGATCGATTCGAGCACCGTGTCGCCCGCGCTTGCGCGGCGTGTCTCGCAGGCTTGCGCGGAGCGCGGCGCGGATTTTCTGGATGCACCAGTGACCGGGGGCACTTGGGGCGCGGAAAAGGGCGAGCTGGTTTTCATGGTCGGCGGAAAAAAGGAAGTTCTCAACCGCGCTGAGCCCGTGTTGCAAGCCGTCGGCAAACGATTTTTCCTGCTCGGCCCCAACGGCGCGGGCCAGACGGTAAAGCTGGCGATGAATTTGATTTTGGCGTTGGAAGTTCAGGCGCTTGCCGAAGGGTTGGAGCTTGTCACGCGCGCCGGCGTCGCTGGCGAGCGATTAATCGAGGTGTTGCAATCGAGCATGGGCAGAGCGCCGGTCCTGGACGTGAAAGCCCCCGTAATTCTGAAGAGGGACTTCACGCCGAGTTTTCCGCTGCGCCTGATGCTCAAGGATGTCGGCCTTGCGATGGAGTTAGCCAAGGAAAACGGCGTCCATCTCCCGGCCGGCTCCGCGGCACACGAAGCCTACTCCGCCGTAAAAGCCGCCGCAAAAACCGACGTGGACTACGCCGCCATCGCCGATTACTGGAGGAAAAATTAAGCGTTTCTATGGTGTGGCGTTCGGGGCGAAATAGCTGAGCGGCAAATCGCGCGAGGTGCGCAGCCCCGCTTGCGCTGCCAGAATTTCCGGAATGGAATTCACGGCCACGGCAGCGGTGGCGACATCGCCATGCGTTCCGCCGGGAATCGTCAGAGTGATATTCGGTTCGCCCGTGAGTGTAATCGTATCGGCAGGGTCCTTCGCGCCCACATACATCTTTAGTTCCATAAAAACCTTTTCCGCGCCGGCGATCGTTCCGCGCGCAATCTGGTGAACTCCCGCCACCTGCCCGGCTTCCACTTCCAGAAATTCCGTTTTCACGCGGTCTTCGGCAATCACGGGCTCGATTGTCTCGGGGATCTGATCCACGGCGAAACCCAGAGCGTCGGCAACCATCGCCACCGATTCCGGCAAGCCGTGATGTTTGATGACTCCTGCTGCGACGCGTTCGCGAAATTCCTGCGGAGTCATTCCGGCGCCGATTTTCTTCTGCAGCGGCAGGCGACGCTTCGCTGCATCCACAATGCGCACGGCGCGCACGGAATCGATACGTTGCGCCACAGCAGCCAGCGTCAATACCAGTTTGTCCAGCACGAATCCCGGATTGACGCCCACTCCCACCAGCGCCACGCCTTCTTCCTTTGCAGCGGCGTCCAGCTTCGCCGAAAGTTCGGGATGTTTGCGAAACGGATACGCGAGTTCTTCGCAGGTGGAGACCACGCAGCAGCCTGCTTCGAGACATGCCAGAAGCTGTGACATCACGTCCTTCAAATATGAGGATGTGCAGTGCATGACCACGTCCACCTGTCCCGCCAGCACAGGCGCCGCCTCAGCCGACACGCGAATTCCCCACGGGGCATCGGCCGCACCGACCACTTCACCCAGGTCGCGGCCTGCCTTTGCGGGGTCGGAGTCGATTGCTCCGGTAATTTCTATGGCACTTTTCTGGCGCATCAGCCGGACCACGGAGGCGCCAATCGGCCCCACTCCAAATTGAACGATGCGAATCTTTTTCTTCGTCACAAGCAGCTCCAATTCTTCCCGATGCGAGGAACAAGTACCTTAATTCGTTACCGGCAGAGACGCAAGCCAGAAAGCCCTGCGCGAATGACACCCGGAAGACGCCACGCTTGTGACATATCCCCATCGAGCCCCATAATGAAGTGCCTAGTCTTTCGCGGAGCAGCTCGACCCGCACGAAATGATTTCACGCAAGAGAATAAGCGGTTGGCGTGGCGCGGCACTGCGCATCGGCGGCAGCGTCCTCTCACTGATTCTACTCTTCCACTTTCTTCCGCTCGCCGATGTGTGGATTTCATTTCGAAAGTTGCCCGCGCACGTCTGGGTTCTGGTTCTCGCAGGCTACCTAGGCGCGCACTTGGTTGGCATTAGCAAGTGGCGATTGATGGTCAACGTTGGCGGGGCGGGCTTAAATTTTCGTCAAGCGGCCCGGTGCTATTTCGCAGGGCTTTGCAGCACGCTCTTTTTGCCCTCGATCGTCGGCGGAGACGTTGTGCGTGCGAGCCTGGCGTTGCGCCTGGGCAAGAGCAATGCCGGCGTGCTCCTAGGAAGTTTTGTCGACCGGCTTATAGATTTCGTGGCGCTTGGGTTGCTGGCGGCTGCTGGAGTGACACTTGCGCCCGGAATGCTTGCGCCGCAAACCCGGCACGTGTTTGTGATGGTAGGCATAGCGATTGCAATGCTGCTGGCGATCTGTGCTCCCATTGTCGTATGGTTTCCGGCAAGACACTTCTCCTTTGGCTTCCGGCGGCGCGTAGCGCGTCTCCGTGGCGCAGCACGGTCCATACACAACGAGAAAGGTTACGTCGTAGGCGCGCTATGTCTCGGTCTGGTTGCGCAGGCCGGTTTCATCTGGCTGATGGCGCAAGTAGCGAGCTCGAGTGGATTGTATCTGCCATTTCGTGCATGGCTCTTCGCCTGGCCGCTCGCAAAACTTTCCGCCGTCATTCCCATCACACAAGGAGGAATCGGCATCCGCGAAGCTGCTCTGGCCGCCTTGCTCATTCCCTTCGGCGCGCAGGCAACCGGCACGGTGGCTGTGGGACTCGCCTGGGAGACGATAATCATCAGCGGTGGCTTAATCGCCGGCCTCACGGCCTTTCTTATTGGCCGTTCCGCAACGGCCAAAGCATTGCCATCGCCTGCCGCCGAAGCGCCCAGCGAGACCTCACCTCTTTTGCCGCGCTAAATTGCGAGAGCTATTGCAATCTGAGCTCAAAGAAAACTGCGCTCTGCACCGGATTTGCCCAGTACGGCGCAATCTCGCGAAATCCCAACGCCCGGTACAACGCAATCGCCGCGGCCATCGAAGGCAGCGTATCTAATCTCATCCGCGCATAACCGCTCTCGCGCGCCGCGCCTATCAACGCACGGATCAACTCGCGGCCCAGACCCTTTCCGCGAAACGCCGGCCGTACATAAAATCGCTTCATCTCGCACGTCTCCCGGTCGATGCGTCGCAGTGCACCGCATCCTGCGACCTGCTTATCATCTTTATCGTCGAAGGCCAGAAACAGGCGTCCCGATGGACGCGCATATTCGCCGGGAAGTTGTGCCAATTCTTGCGTGAATCCCTGAAAACAAAAGCCAACGCCCACCGATTCGGAATATTCAACGAAAAGCTCGCGCACTATGGGAATGAACTCAGGCGATTCCGCTTGTTCGATGCGCATGACGACACGCCTCCGCTCTTCGTCATGCTACCGAATTCACCGGATAACCTGAATACCACGCGCGGGCAGCGTTCGCCGCACCAAGAGACAATTTGGCCTGCGCTACTTCTTTCGTTTTCGCGCGCGCCCCTGGGCCCTGGTTCGCTTCACAGCAATGCCCTGAATTTCGAAATGCGCGCCGAAAAGCAGTGGACCGGAACCGACAAACGCCCGCGCCGGAAAATCCTGGGAGAAATAGGTGCGGTAAACAGAATTGAATTTTTCAAACAGCGCGACGTCCGGGCAAAACACCTGCACAAATACAAGATCCTCCATCGTCAGCGCCGCGCGAGATAGCGTTTCGCGAAAACCGTCGAGCATAAATCGGATTTCCTGCTCCACGTTGGCGGGAATCTTTTTCGTTTCCGAATCCAATCCCAAGTGTCCGCTCATATAAAAAGCGTCGCCGGCAAGCACGCCATTCGAGAATGGAAGCGGCCCGAATCCCGCCGGCGGCGAAAAATGATTGCGCTTAACGGAAGATGGCATGAGCTTCCTCCTGAGATGTCATTTGTTGTATAGCCGCGCCGTGCCTGAAACAGCGACAACAAAAAGCAAAGGCCCGGCGCCCGTTCATCGCCGATTAAGCGAATGGACAAACGCCGGGCCTGATTGTCACTATCCCAACTATCTAGTGCGCGTCCTTCGAGTAATCCGGGAACGGAGGCACGTGCGGCTTCGGCAACGGATTCTTTTTCAATTCATCCATCGCCACCGCAATTGCCTTTTCGAGTTGCACGTCGTGCCCTTCGCGCCATGCTTTCGGATCAAGAATCACTGGCACGTCCGGCGGCACGCCGTGATTTTCGACGTCCCACGTTCCATTCGGATTGAAGAAGGCTACGCGCGGCGCCGTCACCGTTCCGCCATCGATCAGGTCCGGATATCCGTAGATTCCCACCAGGCCGCCCCACGTCCGCTCGCCAACCAACTGCCCCAGACCCGTGTGACGGAAACCCCACGGCATCCAGTCGCCGCCTGAACCCGAGAATTGATTGATGATCATCACTTTGGGTCCGAAGATTGCATCCAGCGGCGACGTGAACACTTCGCCCTGCCGCGTGTACCAGTAGCTCGTCAGCTTGCGCTGCATCGTTTCGATAATGTAATTCGCAATCGACCCGCCTGTGTTAAACCGCTCATCCATCACCGCGCCGTCTTTGCCCACCTGCGCAAAGTAGTAGCGGTTGAAATTGGTGAACCCGCCGCCCGCGGTGTTGGGCAGATACACATAGGCCAGTTTTCCGCCGCTTAGCTTGTCCACCGTCTCCATGTTATGAACGGTCCAATCGCGATGCCGCAAGTTCAATTCGTTCGCCACCGGAACCACGGTGACTTCGCGCGAGCCGGAGCCGTCCGCATTCGGGCCCACTTTGAGCATCACCTGCTTGTTCGCGCGATCCAGGAAGAAGCTGTAAATGTTGTCTGAGCCGTGCACTTCGCGCCCATCGACGGCAAGGATGTAATCTCCCTCCGCAACATTGACGCCAGGCTGGGTCAACGGAGCATGCAGATCCGGATTCCAGTTCTCGCCGTAGTAAACGTGAGCGATCCGGTAGCGGTCATTGTCGATTTTGTAATCTGCCCCCAGCAGTCCCACGCTAATTGGCGGAACCGTGGGAATCGCGCCTCCGCGAACGAACATATGCCCCACGTTCAGATCGCTGAGCATCTGATCGAACATGAAGTTCAAATCCTCGCGGCTGGCAAGTCCCGGCAGATATTTCGCGTATTCGGCCTCGGCTTTGTCCAGATTCAGCCCGTGGAAGTTTGGCGCGTAGAAAAAGTCGCGCTCGATGTGCCACACCTCGTGGTACATCTGTTTCCACTCCGCTCGCGGATCCACCCATACCTTCATGTCCGCCATGTTCAACGCGCCTTCGCCCGGCTTAACGGGCGCGGCCGTCGGCGCGATACCCCAATGCTCATGCTGCTCGTAAAGCAATTTCTCGCCGTTAAACGATACGTCGAAGGACTGAACGTCAGAAATCAGCGCCATCGTCTTTCGAGTCTTAAAATCGAATCGGGAGATGTCCGCTCCCGGAGGTCCGCCTCTCCCACCACCGTCGCCTGGCGGCAGTTCCGCCACGAAAAGCTCGCCCGCTTTGCCCGGCAAGAGCCCGATGTAATTGCGCGGGAGCAGCGGCAGCGCCAGAATGCGCTGGCCGATGTTTTCGAAGTCAATCGTCACCTTCGGCGTCTCTTCCTTCTTTTCCTTTTCAGCGGCGCCTTTTGGCTCGGGTTTTTTCTCCGCCTTCTCCTCATCACTTTCAGGAGCGAGCGGCGACTTCACGTCCTTGCCCAATACCGCGACGTAAACACTGCGCGTCACGGTGTGGTCGTAGCTCGACATGTCCAGCCACGCGGTTGTCGGCCCGGAATTCGTGCTCGCCGTGAAATACAAATACTCTCCATTCTTATCCCATACCGCGGAGCGCGCGTCGCTCATTCCGTCGGTGATCTGCGTACTCTTGCCCGTTGCGAGCGAATACACAAACACGGCGCGCATGTGGTTTTGCATCAGCTTGGTGTACGCAATCCATTCGCTGTCGGGCGACCACGATGGCTCGAGCGTCCGCTCCGGGGTTTCAAACACGTCGGAATCAATTTTTACGGGCGTGCCCTTGTCGAGGTCCACGTACCAAACACTCAGTCGCTTGTCCGTGTACGCAATCTTCTTGCTGTCCGGCGACCATTTCGGGTCGTAAAAATACGACGGCGGGTTGCCAAGGTTAATCTTTTTGACTGTTCCCATCCCGTTTTGGTCCTTGATATGCAGCGCGTACTCGCCCGACTCGTCAGAGAAATACGCGATTGATTTTCCGTCGGGTGACCACGCTGGCGTGCGGTCCGCTACCCCGGGCGTATTCGTGATATTACGCACGTCGCCATGCTGTTCCGGCACCGTCAAGACTTCGCCATGGGCCTCGAACACGGCGCGAACGCCCGTGGGTGAAATCCCGGCGGAAAGAATATTTTTCTCCACGCTGTCGAAATGCGGCATCACCTGCGGAAAATCACCGGTGACATGAATCGCCACCGCGCGGTCGCGATGCGTCGCGATGTCGTAAATGTGAATGGCGCCAAACTGCGAATAAATAATTGCGTCCGGTCCCGCCGAGGCTTCTTTGATCGGCAGCCCATCGTTGGGAATCAACTGCGCTTCTTTCTTGGTCGACGGGTCATACTCATAGAGGGTGAACGGTCCTTTTTCGTCCGAGAGGAAATAAACTTTGTTGCCGACCCACATGGGGTCGAATTCATTCCAGTCACCGCGCGGAATTTCCTCGTAACTGGAATCCGACAGCTTGGCGATCCAGATTTTCGATTCCGTGCCGCCGCGATAGTGCGACCACGTGCCCCAGGGGAACGCTACAGGACGGTAGGCAATCTCGTCGCCGTTCGATGAATACGAGCCCTCATAGGCCAGCGGGAGAGGCAGCTTCGTGGGCAATCCCCCCGTCACCGCAACAGTGAAGAGATTCGCCACGCCGCTGGCAAACGCGTCGCGGCTCGATTCAAACAGCACGTTCTTGCCGTCACGCGTCCAGCCCACAACGGTATCCGGTGCGGGATGATACGTCAGCCGCTGTGGCACGCCGCCGTCGGCTGAAACCACGTACACATCCGTGTTACCGCCATACTGGCCCGAGAAGGCTATCCATTTTCCATCCGGCGAGAAATATGGATTGGACTGAATGCCAACCCCCGTCGTCAGCCGTATCGCGTCGCCGCCGTTGCGGCCTACGCTCCATAATTCTCCGCCATAACCGAAAACGATCTGCGTCTTGCTGATCGCCGGCTGTTGGAGCAGGAGCGGAGCGGATCCGGGTTGCGCATAACAAACCGCCGACAGGATAAAGACACACAGGGCCAGTGCTGCTTTCCTCATCGATGATTCTCCTTTGCGGGACTTCGCTGTCTAGTACGCGTGCGCTGTAGAAAAGTTCCCACGCTCAACGCGAAACAATGGATACTCGGAAGCGGTCCCATTTCATAATGAACCGGGGAGTATATCGCCCACCCTAAATCCTGTCCACGGGACACCCGAGGTGTCGGCTTGCCAGCTTTTTCTTTCAGAAACCCTGTGCTAGACTGTCGCAGCAAGGGCACATAATAGGCTCCTGCCAGTTTCTTCTACGAGGCATTCCGTATGTCCGGACATTCGAAGTGGGCGACAATCAAGCACAAGAAAGCCGCGACTGACGCGCGCCGCGGCAAGGCTTTCACCAAGATCATTCGAGAGATCATGATCGCCGCCCGTTCCGGTGGCGCGGACCCCAATACCAATCCCCGCCTTCGCACCGCCATCCTCGCCGGAAAAAACGAGAACATGCCCAACGACAACATCGAGCGCGCCATTCTTCGCGGAACCGGTCAAATGGAAGGCGAGGTCCTCGAGGAAGTGACGTTCGAAGGGTACGGCCCAGGCGGCGTGGGAATGCTCGTCCAAGTGGTTTGCAGCAACCGCAATCGTATCGTCAGCGAAATTCGCCACTTAATGGCCAAGCATGGCGGGAACATGGCCGAAACGGGAGCCGTGGGTTGGATGTTCCATCGCAAAGGCGATATCACCGTTGCAAAAGAAGCTGCCGACGAGGAAAAAATGATGAGCATCGTCCTCGACGCAGGCGCGGAAGACCTCAAAGACGATGGGTCTTTCTGGGAAATTGTCACTCCACCCGAAGCATTCGAGAAGGTCCGCGACGCCCTGATCGCCGCGGGAATTAACCCGGCCGCTGCCGAAGTCGGATGGATTCCGCAGAACTACGTGAAGCTGACGGGCGCGCAGGCGCAGCAAATGCTAAAGATGGTCGAGGCGTTGGAAGAACACGACGACATTCAGCACGTATACGCCAATTTTGACATCGATGAAAACGAAATTCAGGCCGCGGTAGCTGGCTAGCGCTCCCGCGCGCGTAGTGTCCTTCGCGTTGCGGCCCCCGAAAAATCGCTACCCCCGGTTTTTCGTCTGCGCGTAGACTTGAGCTCGTCATGACGCAATCACAACGCTGCCATGACAAACAACAATGCCCGCAAACAGTTCAGTCGCGCGCAAATCCCTTCGCGTTCTTGGTCTCGACCCCGCGTTGGCCGGCGCCACAGGTTATGGAGTCGTCGAACTGCATGGCCAGGCCGCGGCAATGCTTCGTTTCGGCGCGTTGCGTTTCCCCGCGCGCGCCAGCTTCGCCGAACGCCTTCGAGAAATTCACCAGATGGTTGCTCAACTCGTTGACGAATTCTCCCCCGACGCTGTGGCGGTGGAATCGGTCTTCGCGGCTCTGAACATGCGCACGGCGCTTCGGCTCGCCGAAGTTCGTGGTGTCATTTTGCTCGCCGCCGCGCAAGCGGATGTCCCCGCCCACAGTTATTCGCCGCGCGAAGTGAAAGCCAGCGTCACCGGCTCTGGCGCCGCTTCGAAACAACAGATGCAACAAATGGTGAAGGCTCAGCTCGGCCTCTGCGAACAACCGGAGCCTGCCGACGCCGCCGACGCGCTCGCTGTCGCGCTTTGCCACGCGCATTTTGCGTGGGCTGCTGAACGCCTAGAGCGAAGCATGGTTGCCGATCGTGCGGCCATGCCCCGGACGCGCCCAGCTTCGCGCACCCATTTTTCCGCGGCGCGCATCCCAATCCAACGATGAAACACTGCGGCTCGAAGTTAATTTACCTTGCGATTGCGTTGCTTTCGTTTTTTCCGTCCACTTTTGCCCGGCCGCGAGCTTCGAAAGCGACAAACTCCGCGCAGGGAGCTACCCTGACGTTTCGCAAGATTTTCAAGTCCAGCTATCCTGAATTCGCGGAAATCAAAATCAACGAAGACGGCTCGGGAACTTACGACATTCGCCAGCTCGACGATACGCCGAGCCCTCAGCCGATGCAGATCAGCCAGGCCCTGGCACACAAGCTCTTCCAACTCGCAGCAGAATTGCACAACTTCCACGATGTGAATCTCGACGTTCGCCGCCGCATTGCCGATTTGGGACAGAAGACGTTCGGCTATCAAAACGGCCCCGAGAAATTCGAGGTGACGTTCAACTACACGCTGAACAGCGCCGCCAACCAGCTCCTCGCCATCTTTGACGGCTTACAGCGCCAGGAACTCGATTTGAGCGACATGGTGCGCACCATGCGTTACGATCATCTGGGTGTCAACGACGTGATGACCCGAGTGCAGAGCGATATAAGAAACAAACTCCTTCCCGAACCAGACGCCCTGCTTCCTACACTTGACCAACTCGCCGCGAACGACGAACTGGTGGACATCGCCCGCCAGCGCGCCCGCGCCATCGCCGAGCAAATCCGCAACAACCATTGATTGGCTGATTGGCGCTCCATCGGCGGCAAGAGCAATCCCGCGCTCGATTCGGATGGCCAGCACTTGCGGCTCGAAGTCACCCGCTCGGCAGCAAAGCGATTCCTCTCGCGTTGCGATAAGGGATTTCCAAAACTAGCATCTTCCGCGGATCAGCGTTTCTGACGAATTGGGCGCCTGCGGTGGGTAATATTACGCAGTAATCGAGGCACTCCGGTGCGCGGCGAATTCGCTTGACCCCGTCCTCCCAAAGCGCGAGCATATTGCCAGTGTGCCCTTGCATCCCTTCAGTGGGTTGCATGCCAGCTGTTTGAATGCCTCAAAAGGGGGTGCGTTATGCGCCGCTCCGGTATCAGCCTTCTGCTCTTCGGTTTTGCAGCTCTTAGCTTGATCGGTGTCTCGCGTCCAGCGCAGGCATCTGACATGAGCTACGCCCGCATTGTGCGCTTAAGCCTTGTCGCGGGCGACGTGCAGGTTACACGCCCGGGTCACTCGGGCTGGGAAGCTGGCGCAGCGAACATGCCCATCACGCAGGGCATGACCATCGGCACCAACGCCGGTCGCGCCGAAGTCCAGTTCGAGGATGGCAGCATGGCCTGGATCTCCGAAAACACGATGGTGCAATTCACGGAACTCGCGCTCTCCGATGGCGGCCGTATCTCGAAGTTGACGCTGGCGCAGGGCACTGTGAGCATTTATGTGGACTTGAAGCGCGCCGACACATTTATGGTCTCGACTTCGGAAGAGCAGATTGCGGTGCCGAAGCGCTCGCTCTTCCGCGTGGATGCTTTCCACGATGGCGCTTCCGTCAGCGTGATGCAGGGCGAACTGCAGGTCAGCGCTCTGGCCGGAGCCGAGGGCGCGAAGACTCTCGTCAAGGGTCAGACTTTCGCCTACAAATCGAAAATGGAGACAAGCGCGATCACCGCAAACCCGAAGGCCGACGCTTGGGATCGCTGGGTGAACGGCCGCGAACAGAACCTCCAAGTTGAGACCGCACAGTCGCTGTCTTATGCGAACGCGCCTTTCAGCTATGGCATGAGCGACCTTTCCTCTTATGGCGGCTGGAATTATTTTGCGGGCTACGGCTATGGCTGGCA
>Ga0134126_10003280_pt1 | contig 20302 bp, 14 predicted proteins | sample KB31752_FD_96881 | JGI IMG/M metagenome (GOLD analysis project Ga0134126, IMG submission 96881) | Terrestrial soil microbial communities with excess Nitrogen fertilizer from Kellogg Biological Station, Michigan, USA - KB3-175-2 | ecosystem: Environmental > Terrestrial > Soil > Unclassified ... | reverse complement strand
GCGACGCTCTCGAAGCGGACCGTGCCGCGCGCATTCACCAGCGGCTTGGCATCGGGCGCGTCCTCCATCTCGTGCGGCAGTCCCAGCACCTGGATCGCCTCGGTGAGCTTGGCGAAATGCTGCAGCAGCTCGACCATCGCCATGGCGAGATCGCGCGAGGCGTGCAGAACGGTGAAGCCCAGCGTGGTGGTGAGCACGACATCGCCGGTGGTGATCTCGCCCTGGCGCCACAGCGTCACCGACCAGGCGAGCACGCCGGCGGTGACGATGAACACGGCGACGGCATGGAAGAGCCGGACGAATTCCAGTGCGCGCAAGCTCGCGCGCTGGGCCGACATCTCGCGCTCGATGTCGCGCGACAGCCGCGCCTGCTCCCGATCATGCGCGCCGAAGGCCCGCACCAGGCCGATATTGGCGACGACGTCGGTGAGGTTGCCGGTGACCGCGGCGGCGCGCCCGGCGAAGTGCCGGTGGAGGTGCTGGCCGCGCGAGGCCATCATCGCGATGATCGACCCCAGCACGCAGACGATGACGAACAGCACCGCCGTCATCTGCCAGGCGATGACGCCGAGCACGGCGATGCTGCTGATCACCGCCGCCGCCGGGGGAATGGTCGTCCAGGTGAGCGAGTTCTCGATGCTCCAGGCGGCGTTGGCGGCGGTGGTGATGCGCGCGGCGAGCGCGCCCGGGAACTGGTCGGCGAAATAGCGCGAGCCGTGGCCCGAGAGATGGTCGAAGAGGTCGAGGCGCAGATCGCCGCCGACGGCGACGAAGGCATAGGTCGCCACCCAGCCGGCGAGCCGCCAGAGCAGATTGTCGCCGGCAACCAGCGCCAGCAGGATGGCGACGGCGCTCCACAGCGCCCAATCCGACGGCTTACCCGAACCGAGCACATCGACCAGGTTCTTGACGCCGTATTGCGAGCCGATGGCGCAGCCGACCGCGCTCAGCACCGAGAGCAGCACGACGAGGTGGGTCCAGGGTCGCCGGCAGGCATAGTGGAGCAAGAAGCGCGGAGCGCCGCGCGAGGCGTAGCGCGGCAGCCACATGGTGCGCCGCCCTCTCTCCCGCCTCTTTTCGCGGTTCGTCACGGCCCCTCCCGCTTCCCCGCTGAAACCTTGTTGCGCGTGCTCTAGGCCGCTCACGTAGTCAACACCACTTCGACGTCCCCGGTCCGGTTCACCACATGCGGCGCCACCTCCTCGCCGCGGCGCTCGAGCAGCAGGTCGACCGAGCTCTCGCCCAATCGCAGGTTGGTGACCTTGAGCGTGTCGAGCCAGGGTGGCAGCATCGGCCGGTCGAGGTGGATGCGGCGGGCGGCTGGCTCGAAGGAAATGTCGAGGAGCGCGCCGAGCATGGCGAAGACCGAAGCCGAGGACCAGGCCTGCGGCGCGCAGGCAACGGGGTAGGCGGTGGGACCGGTCCCGGCGCGCCGGGGAAAGCCGCAGAAGAGCTCCGGCAGGCGCTTCAGCTCGATGAAGAGCGCCGCGTCGAAGAGGCCGGTCAGCAATCGCGACAGCGGCTGCTTCAGCCCGTAGCCGGCGAAGCCCATGGCGATAAGCCCGTTGTCGTGCGGCCAGACCGAGCCGTTGTGGTAGGACATCGGGTTGTAGCGCGCCTCGCCCTCGGCGAGCGTGCGAACGCCCCAACTCGAGAACGACTGCGGTGCCATCAGGGTTTCGGCGACACGCGCGGCGCGCTCGGGAGAGGCAAGCCCGCCCAGCAGCACATGGCCGGCATTGGAGCTGCGCACGCAGCAGGGTCGCTTGTCGCGGTCGAGCGCCAGCGCGAAGGTCCCGATCTCGTCGCGCCAGAAGGCCCGCTCGAAGCTCTCCCTGAGGCGCGCCGCCGCGGCTTTGAGCTCGCTGGCGCGGCGCTGATGCCCGAGCGCCGCGGCAAGTTCCGCAGCGCCGCGATAGGCGGCATGGGCATAGGCCTGCACTTCGGCCAGCGCGATCGGCGCCTCGGCCAGCGTACCATCGGCGTGCGACACGGAATCGCCGCTATCCTTCCAGCCCTGGTTGACCAGGCCATTCACCGATTTGCGGTCGTATTCGAGAAAGCCGTCGCCATCGGCATCGCCGTATTCGGCCATCCAGGCGAGCGCACGCTCAATGTGGGGCCAAAGCTCGCGCGTCAGGGCGAGGTCGCCGGTGCGCGCGTAATAGGCGGCGGCGAGCACGATGAAGAGCGGCGTGCTGTCGACCCCGCCGTAGTAGCAGCGGAACGGCACCTCGCCGAGCATCGCCATCTCGCCCTTGCGCGTCTCGTGCAGGATCTTGCCCGGCTCAGCGTCGCTGCGCGGATCGACGATGCTCGCCTGGCGCGCCGCGAGGAAGCGCAGCGTGCCGGCAGCGAGCTCCGGATCGAGCCACAGACATTCGAGCGCGGTGATGAGGCCGTCACGGCCGAAGGCGGTGGAGAACCACGGGATGCCGGCATAGGGATAGAGCCCCTCCGGCGTCTCGGTCACCAGCATGTCGAGATCGGCGCGCGACCGGTTGAGCACGTCGTTGAAGGTCTCGTGGCTGCTGTAGAGATGGGCGGCGCGCTTCAGGCGGTTGTCGATCTGCCGCGTCGCCTGGGCGAGGCTCGCTTCGCGCGAGACGGTGCTCGGCGCGCGCTCACCGCGTTCGAAGCGCGCGGCGATTTCCACCATGCGCCTGGCGCCGGGCCGCAGCTCGATCTCCCAGGAAGCGGTGCGCGGCTCGGCGCGATCGGGCGGCGGATCGAACTCGAAGCGGGTGCGGCGGATGACATTGTCGAGCCCGCGATAGGCCAGCACCCGGCCGCGGGAAGCGGGCTCGTCCGGCAGCGCCTGGCCGCGCCGGCGGCGCACCGTGCCGCGCACCTCGAACATATCGACGAAATCCGCATCGAAATGGAGAGAGAGGCGGAAGCGGGCGGCGTCGCGGTCGAAATTGCGCAGCTCTATCCGCAGGAAGAGCGCGTCCTCGCCCAGCGACGTGCTGCTGAGCAGGTGCACGCTGTTGCGCGACAGGCGCACCCGCCCCTCTTCCGTCAGATCGGGGTTGGTGAGATCGACGGCGAGTATGGCGTTGTCCTCGCTCACCGTCGAGGAGAGCAGCAGCGGGCGATGCCCGTCGATGGTGAGGAGGAGCTGCGAAACGTAGCGGGTATCTTCGAAGAAGACTCCCTCGCCCGCCGGCGCCGCCGCCTGCGCATCGCCAAAGGCGTCGAGCACGGCAAAGCAGTCGCCATGCTTCAGCGCATGGAGCGGCCGCCCGGCCGGCGTCTCCGCCGCGGGAATGAAGAAGGGCGACCGGGGCAGTTCTGCGCCGGCGCTTTCTGGCCGCACTGCCATCCCTCACACTGCCGCAGCGATCAGCGGCCGCTCGCGAGACACCAGGCGACGATAGACTGAGAGGTAGTCTTCGGCCATGCGCCGCGCCGTGAAACGTTCCTCGAAGCGGCGCCGGATGCGGATGCGGTCGAGCGCATTGAGCCGCGTCAGCGCCGCCACCGCCTGGTCCTCGTTGTCGACGACGAAGCCGGTCAGCCCGTCATCGATCACCTCGGGCACCGAGCCGTTGCGGAAAGCGACCACCGGGGTGCCGCAGGCCATCGCCTCGATCATCGCCAGGCCAAAGGGCTCGCGCCAGGCGATCGGGAAGAGAAGCGCCGCGGCGTTGCCGAGGAACTCCGCCTTGGCGTCCTCGCCGATCTCGCCGATGAACTCGACATGCGGCTGCGACAGCAGCGGCTCGATGCGCTCGGCGAAATACTCGCGGTCGACCTTGTCGACCTTGGCGGCGATCTTGAGCCGCATGCCGGCGCGCGCGGCGATGCGGATCGCGGCGTCGGGCGCCTTCTCCGGCGAAATGCGGCCGATGAAAGCGAGATACCCCTCGGAGCCGAAGCCCGGCAGCAGCAAGCGCTCGGGGATCCCGTGATAGATCGTACGCACGTAGTTGGCCTGCGGCATCGGCTCGCGCTGCGAATCGGAGATCGACACCACCGGCACGTCGTCGAAGAGATCGTAGAGGGCGTGCAGCTCGGCGAGGTCGAGGCGCCCGTGCAGGGTCGCAAGAAAGGGAACGCCGATGCGCTTCAGCACGGGATAGCCGATATAATCCACATGCAGGTGAATGACGTCGAACTCCTCGGCGCGCCGCGCCAGCAACTCCAGCATGATCATATGCGGCGCCAGCGGGTCGCGCAGCGCGTCGTCAAGCCGCAGCGCACGCGGCCAGACGATCTCGCGCTTGGCCGTGGTGACGCTGTCGCCGGTGGTGAATAGCGTGACGTCCTGGCCAAGCGCCACCAGCTCGTCAGTCAAATAAGAGACAATGCGCTCGGTACCGCCATAAAGCTTGGGAGGTACCGCTTCCGCCAATGGAGCGACCTGTGCAATCTTCATTGTTCTCCCGTCCATTCGCCGCACGAAGCGCAACGGCAAAAAGAGGGGACCCCCCGCTTCCCAGAAGTCCCCGGTATTGACACCAGAGGGCTAACGCCCGTTCCCTGAAATATTCACCGGCGCGCGCTTTGCGGCCAGATGACGCGGCCAAAAGCGCGTCGAGGCGAGGGGTCTCCCCAACCGGTGGAGGAGAGACGCGCGCATAGCGGACGCGGCGGTTTCGCCAACTCGCTCAGTAGCCGCCCTTCTTGCCAACACCGATGAAATTGAATCCGCCGCGATAGTCGAATTCGCGCCACCACGGCGCGACGCCGGTTTCCTTGTCGACGTGGCGCATGAAACCGTTGCGCGAGGGCGGCTCGATCACCAGCGCAACACGATAGGTGCCGGGACCGTCGAGCTTCACATTGGCACCGTAATGCGGCCCGTCATCGGCGACCATCGGATCGAGGGTGCCGGTGGCGCGCCAGGAGCTGCCTTGCTTGGTGAGCGTATAGGCAACCGTCAGATAGGGGATCCAGGCATCCTCGGGGAAGCCGTTTGCATTGCCCTTGGCGGCGTGGATATCCGCCTCGAGATGAATATCGCTCTTCGCCGGGTCCTGGCCCGGCATCGCCGGCTCCATCTCGACCGGCTGAAGATAGACGGCCATGACCTGCATGCCGTCGATCGAGAGCGGCTGGCCGGCCGGATGCTCGCTGGCGCGCGCCGCCGCGGCGCCGAGCAGCGTCAGCGCCAGCGCGCCGGCGAGGATCTTGGTGCTGTGCATCGGTGAAGCTCCATCGGTAAGCTCATGAGAAGAGCGCGGGATACCAGGCGGCGCCGATCAGCAGGCTGCCGAGAAGGCCAGGCAGCAGCGCCAGCACACGCGCGCGGCGCGGCACGCCTTGAGCGGCAAGCAGCCGCGCGCCGACCGCGACGCTCCAGACGATGCCGCCGAGGAAGAGCAGTGCCTTGAGCGCGGCAATGCCGCCGAAGCCCATGCCAAAGAGGCGCAGCGTCGCAAAAAGCTCACCGCCCAGGCCCAGCAGCAGCGAGACCATGGCGACCGGCAGGAACTGATAGCCGAGCTCGACGAAGCGGCGGCGGAAATCGCCATCGCCGCCGAGCCGGCCCGATGCCCAGGCCGCGAGCGCCGTGGCCGCGGCAAGCAGCGCGCCGATGGCGAGCATCCAGGCCAGCATCCAGCAGGCGATCAGCAGGACGTCGAACCAGACGAAGACCTCGCGCTCGGCCGGATAGACCGCCATGAGAAAGCGCGGGCCCGACTCGCCGAGCCAGCTCCAGCCGCGGGCGATCACCCAGTCGCCGAGTGCATCGCGCAGTCGCTGATAGAGATCGAGCACGAGCCAGAGAAACCCACCCAGTGAAAGCCCGGTGCCGAGAAACAGGAACAGCACCTCCGAGAGGTTGGGATTGTGCTGGCGGATCGATGCGACTTCCTCGCCGGGCGGGCGCAGCCGCAGATAGAGGCCGCCCTTCGACCGGGGACCGACGCAACGGAAGCAGGCGATGCAGTGGCGCGTCTCGGTCTTGCGGTCGAGATCGATCATGGTCGGGCAGACGGTCTTCTCGACCCAGCGATCGCCGCCCGGCTCTGGCCGCTTGGGGTGGAAGTCGACCGCGCCGATGCGTGCATAAACGCCGAGCAGGAGCCCGATCGGACACATGTGGCGGCACCAGGCGCGCTTGCCGCGGCCGAAGAAGAAGCCCAGCAGCAAGGCCGCCGCGAGCGTCGTGCCGAAGACGATGGCCGCGGCCTCGGCATGGTCGCGCGCGCCTGCGGTCTGCGCCCAGATGGTCACCAGGATGAAGCTCAGCACCGGCGTTCCCGGCCACTGCACGAAGCGCGGGATCGGCAGCTTGGGGCCGAGCCGGTTCGCCCATTCGGAGGCGGCGCCCATCGGGCAGAGCAAGCCGCACCAGCTCCTGCCCGAGAAGACGACCGACAGGAAGACCAGCGGAAACCACACGCCCCAGATCGCATAGCGCGCAAAGAGCGTGAGGTTCCGGAAGGGGGTGGCGCCGTCGGGCGGTGCCGGCAGCAGCGGCGGCAGGAAGAGCAGCACGGCAAAGACGACGAGCATGCCGGCATGGACGAGCGCGATCTGGCGCCGATGACGGGCGAAGAAGCGCTCCAGCGCCGCGGCAAGACCGGTGAGCACGCCGCCGCGGCGGAAGGGGCGGGTAGTCTCCTGAAAATGCGCCGGGGGAACCACGGGACTCTGCGCCTCGCCTCGCAAGAAGGAAGGCCGCGCCGGGGGCAGGCGCGGCCATCACGCAATTGATAATTATTCGCACTGCGGCTGCGTGTCAATTGCATTGGCCCAGCGGAGGAAGGCAGGTCACGCTCAGGCGATCACCGACTCCCTCGGCTTCAGGCTAAGCTCGGGCGCCTTTCCCTCCAGGCGGCAGGCGCGGCGCGGCTAGAAGAGTCCCCAATATCCCTCGCGGCCGTAATGGCCGTGCAACGCCTTCTCGTAGGCTCGCTCGGGCGGACGGTTCGGATCGTATTCCGGGCCGGTGCGCACCTGCTCGCGGCTGAGCCCGACGCTCACCCGGCCATCGGCCCAGTCGATGTCGCGGATCCATTGCGGCGCCACCAACACCTTGCGCCCGGGAAGCCAGTTGCGCGTATCGACGATCATGTAGCGGACATGCCAGCCCGCCTCGTCGATGAGGAAATCCTCGACATGGCCGATCTCGCCGTCGCTCGCCAGGATGGCGTCGCCGGTGATGGCGCGGATGCTCCGCAGATCGGGATCCCCGCGCCGTGCCGCTTCGGCGCCCGGCTTCGAGCCCGCCGCCGCGGGCTCGGCCGGGACGCGCACCGCGTCCGGCGGAAAGAGGAAGCCGCCGGCGAGCCCGCCCGAGGACAGGTAGGAGAGCGGCGTACCGAGATCGCTCTCCCAATAGGGCGGCCAGTTGTAATGGGCGAAGATATCGGCCTCCACCTGGCGCGAGACCGGCAGGTCGCTTTCGAGCGGCGGGCTCGCCTCGACCTGGGCGCGGGTGAGCTTGACCGGCAAGCGGTGCTCCGCGCCGTCGGGCCGCCCCAGCGCGTCGGGCGGCAGCAGCACACGCCGGCCGGAGAGCCAGCCGCCGGTGTCGACGACGAGCCAGCGCACGCTCCAATGCGCCTCATCGAACAGCAGATCGTCGATCGTGCCGATCGTGCCGTCGCTCGCCGCGATGTCGTAGCCCCTGAGTTCGCCCGATCGCCACAGCATGTGCCACCTTTGCGCCGTTGCTGTTCCAACGGAAGCGACCGGTGGCGGTTCCGCATCCCGGCGATGTAGAATGGTTCCATGAGTCAGATCGAGCGCCAGCGCGACATCATCGACCGGCGAACCGTCGCGGCGGCGCTGGAGGCGCTCGCCGAAGAGGCCGAGCCGCCGCGCACCAAGGTGGTCGAGGCGCTGCGGGCGGTGCTGCAGCGCGGCCGCAGCGAGATCCGCCGGCGCTTCGACGCGGGCGCCAGCGGCACCCAGGCCGTGCGGGAGCAGAGCTTCCTCATGGACCAGCTTATCCGCTCGCTCTACGATTTCGTCGGCTCGCATATCTATCCGCTGGCCAATCCGACCGCGGGCGAGCACATGGCGGTGGTGGCGGTGGGCGGCTATGGCCGCGGCGAGCTCGCACCCTACTCGGATATCGATCTGCTCTTCCTGCTGCCCTACAAGCTGACGCCGCACACCGAGCAGGTCGTCGAGTACATCCTCTATACGCTCTGGGATCTCGGCCTCAAGGTGGGCCAGGCGACACGCTCGATCGAGGAGACGCTGCGTCAGGCGCAGGCCGACCTCACCGTGCGGACCGCCGTGCTCGAGGCGCGCTACATCTGGGGCGACGAGAAGCTCTTCGCCGAGATGAAGCGCCGCTTCGAGAGCGAGATCATCAAGCGCACCGCGGCCGAATACGTCCAGGCGAAGCTCGCCGAGCGCGACGAGCGCCACCAGCGCCTCGGCGACAGCCGCTATGTCGTCGAGCCCAACGTCAAAGAAGGCAAGGGCGGCCTGCGCGATCTGCAGACGCTGTTCTGGATCGCCAAGTACATCTATCGCGTCGACGACGTCGAGAAGCTGGTCGAGCTCGGCGTGCTCTCCTCCAAGGAGGCGCATCGCTTCGCGAGCGCGCAGAATTTCCTTTGGACGGTGCGCTGCCATCTGCACTACCTCACCGAGCGCGCCGAGGACCGGCTGACCTTCGACCGACAGAGCGAGGTCGGCCGCCGCATGCGCTACACCGACCACGCCGGAACGCGCGGCGTCGAGCGCTTCATGAAGCACTATTTTCTCATCGCCAAGGATGTCGGCGATCTGACGCGCATCTTCTGCGCCCAGCTCGAGGTCGAGCAGCAGCGCCGGCCGCGCTTCACCTGGAAGAAGCCCTGGGGGCTGCGCAAGCGCTCGATCGGGGGCTTCGCCGTCGATGCCGGAAGGCTGGACGTGCCCGACGAGAGCGCGTTCGACCGCGACCCGCTCAACCTGCTGCGCCTCTTTCATGTCGCGCAGGAGCACGGGCTCGACATCCACCCGCGCGCGCTTCGCCTGATCACCCGCTCGCTGAAGCTCATCGATGCGAAGCTCCGCGCCGACCCAGAGGCCAACCGCCTCTTCGTCGAGATGCTGACCTCGCGCAAGGAACCCGAGATCACGCTCCGCCGGCTCAACGAAGCCGGCGTCTTCGGCCGCTTCGTGCCGGATTTCGGCCGCGTCGTCGCGCAGATGCAGTACGACATGTACCATGTCTACACGGTCGACGAGCACACCATCTTCGCCATCGGCATCCTCAGCCAGATCGAGGCGGGCGAGCTAAAGCAGGAGCTGCCGCTCGCCTCGGAGATCGTCCACACCATCGATTCCCGCCGGGCGCTTTACGTGGCAGTGCTGCTGCACGACATCGCCAAAGGGCGCGGCGGCGACCATTCGGAGCTGGGTGCGCAGGTGGCGGAGCGGCTCGGCCCGCGCTTCGCGCTGACCGCGGAGGAGACCGAGACCGTCGCCTGGCTCGTGCGCTTCCACCTGCTGATGAGCAACACCGCCTTCAAGCGCGACATCGACGATCCGCAGACCATCCGCGACTTCGCGGCGCGCGTGCAGTCGCCCGAACGGCTGAAGCTGCTGCTGATCCTCACCGCCGCCGATATCCGCGCCGTCGGCCCCAAGGTGTGGAACGGCTGGAAGGCGACCTTGCTGCGCGAAGTCTATCACCGCACGATCGAAGAGATGTCGGGCGGCATCGGCACCGACAGCCGCGACCAGCGCATCGCCGCGGCGCAGAAGGCGGTCAAGGAGCTGCTGCCGGATTTCACCGCCGAGGAGATCGAGGCCTTCATCGCCAAGGGCTATCCCTCCTACTGGCTCTCCTTCGATGCGCAGACCCAGGCGCGGCATGCGCGCCTGACGCGCGAGGCCGAGCGCAGCCGCGCGCCGCTCACCGTCGACACGCGCGTCGATGCGCGCCGCGCGGTGACCGAAGTCACCCTCTACACCGCCGATCACGCCGGGCTCTTCTCGCGCATCGCCGGCGCGCTGGCGCTGGCCGGCGCCAACATCGTCGACGCCAAGATCCTGACCTTGAGCAACGGCATGGCGCTCGACACCTTCACCGTGCAGGATCAGAGCGGCGGCGCCTTCGACCGGCCGGACAAGCTCGCGAAGCTTGCGGTGCTGTTCGAGAACGTGCTCTCCGGCAAGGTGAAGCCCCATCTCGAGCTCGCCAAGCCCGGCGCAATCCAGAGCCGCACGCGCGTCTTCGTCGTGCCGCCGCGCGTCCTCATCGACAACAAGGCGAGCCTCACCCACACGGTGATCGAGGTGAACGGGCGCGACCGGGCGGGCCTGCTCTTCGAGGTGACGCGCGCCTTGACCGGCCTCAATCTGCAGATCTCGACCGCCAAGATCTCGACCTATGGCGAGAAGGTCGTCGACGTCTTCTACGTGAAGGATATCTTCGGCCACAAGATCGAGCACGAGAAGAAGCTGCGCGACATCCGCGAGCGCCTCAGCGAGGTGATGAGCGACCGCAGCGAGCCGCAGCAGGCGGCGGAGTAGCGGCGAAGTCGCATCGCGACTTCGTCCGCGGCGGCGTCAGCGATGGCGAGAACCATCGCGAGAGCCGCACGGTTGCGGGCGAGCTGCAGATCGATCAAGCGTCCTTCGACAGGCTCAGGATGAGGAATTTTCTTCGTGGCCCCTGGTAGGGGCCATTCCCGGTCTGCCTCATCCTGAGCTTGTCGAAGGACGCACCGCGGTCCTGCAGCGGCCGGCTTTGGAGGATAGTCCGCACGGTGCGGGCTCTCGCGGTTTGCTGGGCAAACCGCTGACGCCCGCCTGCGACGACGCTGCGCGTCGCGCCGGCGCTACTCTCTCAAATCTTCAAAAAACTCCTTCACCCGCGCGAAGAAGCCTTCGCTTTCGGGATGGGTCGCCTGGCCGCCGCCGGCCTTCTCGAACTCGCGCAGCAGCTCCTGCTGGCGCTTGGTGAGATGCACCGGCGTCTCGACCACCACCTGGACATACATGTCGCCGCGCGCCGCCGAGCGCAGCACCGACATGCCCTTGTTCTTGAGGCGGAACTGATGGCCGCCCTGGGTTCCCGGCGGGACGTTGACCTTGGCGCGACCGCCATCGATGGTCGGCACCTCGATCGAGCCGCCGAGCGCCGCGGTCGGCATCGAGATCGGCACACGGCAATGGATGTTGGCGCCGTCGCGCTGGAAGAAGCGGTGCGGCTTCACCGAGAGGAAGATGTAGAGATCGCCCGGCGCGCCGCCGCGCACCCCCGCCTCGCCTTCGCCGGCAAGCCGGATGCGCGTCCCGTCCTCGACGCCGGCGGGGATGTTGACCGAGAGCGTCTTCTCCTTGCGGGCGCGGCCCTGCCCGCCGCAATGCCGGCAGGGATTCTCGATGACCCGGCCGGCGCCCTGGCACGAGGGACAGGTGCGCTCGATGGTGAAGAAGCCCTGCTGCGCGCGCACGCGGCCGCTGCCGTAGCAGGTCGGGCAGCTCACCGGCTTGGATCCCGCCTCCGTGCCGCTGCCGCTGCAATGCTCGCACGGCGCAAGCGTCGGCACGCGCACCGTCGTCTGGCGCCCCTTGAACGCCTAATCGAGGCTGATCTCGAGGTTGTAGCGCAGATCGCTGCCGCGGGTATTGGCGCCCTGGCCGCGCCTTCCGCCCATGAACTCGCCGAACATTTCGTCGAAGATGTCGGCGAAGCCGGCGGCAAAGCCGAAATCGCCGGCACCGCCCCCGCCGCGGCCGCCATTCTCGAAGGCGGCGTGGCCGAAGCGGTCATAGGCGGCGCGCTTCTGTTCGTCCTTCAGGACGTCATAGGCCTCGCTGATGTCCTTGAATTTCTGTTCCGCCTGCTGGTCCCCGGGATTGCGATCCGGGTGATGCTGCATGGCGAGCTTGCGGTAGGCCTTCTTCAGCTCGTCCGCAGACGCGTCCCGGGAGATGCCGAGGAGCTCGTAATAATCTTTCTTTGCCATCGCCCGAACTCGAGTCCCCTACAGGCGAACCGCCCCGGCGCAACAGGCGTCGAGGCGGTCACTCATCCTATGGCGCCGGCTCAAGCCGAGCCGCGCTTCTTCTCGTCGACTTCCTCGAAATCGGCGTCGACCACCTTCTCGCCGCCGGCAGCTCCGCCCGCGCCGGCCTGACCGGCGCCGCCGGCCTCGCCGGGTTGCGGCCCGGCCTGGCCCGCCTGGCCCGCCGCCTGCGCCTTGTACATGGCCTCGCCGATCTTCATCGATGCCTGGCCGAGCGTCTGCGTCGTCGACTTGATGCGCTCGACGTCGCTGCTCTCGAGCGCCGATTTGACGTCGCGGATCGCCGCCTCCACCACCTCGCGCTCGCCCGCGGGCAGCTTGTCGCCCGCCTCCTTGATGGTGCGCTCGGTGGTGTGGACAAGGCCTTCGGCCTGGTTCTTGGCCTCGACGAGCTCGCGCCGCTTCTTGTCCTCCTCGGCATGCGCCTCGGCGTCCTTCACCATCTTCTCGATGTCGACGTCGTTGAGGCCGCCCGAGGCCTGGATGCGGATCTGCTGCTCCTTGCCTGTTGCCTTGTCCTTGGCCTGGACGCTGACGATGCCGTTGGCGTCGATGTCGAAGGTAACCTCGACCTGCGGCACGCCGCGCGGCGCCGACGGAATGCCGACCAGGTCGAACTGGCCGAGCAGCTTGTTGTCCGCCGCCATCTCGCGCTCGCCCTGGAAGACGCGGATGGTGACCGCGGTCTGATTGTCCTCGGCGGTGGAGAAGACCTGGCTCTTCTTGGTCGGGATCGTGGTGTTGCGGTCGATGAGCCGGGTGAACACGCCGCCCAGGGTCTCGATGCCGAGCGACAGCGGCGTCACGTCGAGCAGCAGCACGTCCTTCACTTCGCCCTTCAGCACGCCCGCCTGGATGGCGGCGCCGACCGCGACCACCTCGTCCGGATTGACCGAGCGGTTCGGCTCCTTGCCGAAGAACTGCTTCACCACCTCGATGACCTTCGGCATGCGCGTCATGCCGCCAACCAGGATCACGTCGTCGATCTCGGACGCCTTGAGGCCGGCATCCTTGAGCGCATTGCGGCAGGGATCGATGGTCTTCTGGATGAGGTCGTCGACCAGCGCCTCGAGCTTCGCCCGCGTCAGCTTGATGTTGAGGTGCTTGGGCCCGGTCTGGTCGGCGGTGATAAAGGGCAGGTTCACCTCGGTCTGCATCGACGAGCTCAATTCGATCTTGGCCTTCTCGGCCGCCTCCTTGAGGCGCTGCAGCGCGAGCCGGTCGTTGCGCAGGTCGATGCCCTGCTCCTTTTTGAACTCGTCGGCCAGATAATCGATGATGCGCTTGTCGAAATCCTCGCCGCCGAGGAAGGTGTCGCCGTTGGTCGATTTCACCTCGAAGACGCCGTCGCCGATCTCCAGCACCGAGATATCGAAGGTGCCGCCGCCCAGGTCATAGACGGCGATCGTGCCGGTGCCCTTCTTCTCGAGGCCATAGGCCAAGGCCGCCGCGGTCGGCTCGTTGATGATGCGCAACACCTCGAGGCCGGCGATCTTGCCGGCGTCCTTGGTCGCCTGGCGCTGGCTGTCGTTGAAGTAGGCGGGAACGGTGATCACCGCCTCGGTCACGGGCTCACCGAGATAGGCCTCGGCGGTCTCCTTCATCTTCTGCAGCACGAAGGCGCTGATCTGGGAGGGCGCGTATTTCTTGCCGCGGCTCTCGACCCAGGCGTCGCCATTGTCGCCCTGGACGATCTTGAAGGGGACGAGCTCCCCCTCCTTGCGGACCATCGGGTCGCTCATGCGCCGGCCGATGAGCCGCTTCACGCCATAGAACGTATTGTCGGGATTGGTCACGGCCTGTCGCTTGGCGGGCTGACCGACGAGACGCTCGCCAGCCTCGGTGAAGGCGACCATCGAGGGCGTGGTGCGCATGCCCTCCGCGTTCTCGATCACCTTCGCGCTCTTGCCTTCCATCACGGCGACGCAGGAATTCGTCGTGCCGAGATCAATACCGATTACTTTTGCCATGGCCACCTCTTGTTGCAGCAGGGTCCCGCAGCCCCTGGAGGCACTGCACGGAACCCCCTCAGGATTGGTCCGTCACATGATTTCCCTGTGTCCGGCGTGGTTTATATATGAACGGACAGCCTGCGCTGCAACGGCGCGGCCGCCCGTCCCGCCGGTTGGTCCGGCCGCAGATATGGGGAGAGAGGGGCCGCAAATGCAAGGCATTCCGCCCGATTCCGGGGTGCCTGCGGCACTCGCGCCGCGCCGGCGCCAAAATGCCCACCGATAGCCCAGCCCCCGGTTGACCGGCGCGCTCGGGTGCGCGCCGCAACCGCGGGCGCCCCGCTCGTACCGTCGATCGCCGGTCGGAACAATCGCGCGACGCGCGCCACGAAAACGGACCCGGCGCGCCGCCTCGGGGGTAGGCGGCGCGCCGGGCAGCGGCGCCAGCGGGGGGTCCGGCGCCGCACTTCCTTGGGCGTCAGCCCGGCGGCTTGGCCTCGCTTTCCGGTGCCGCGCGCTCGGGAGCTACGGCGGCGATGAGTTCGCTGCCGCTGAACGGCTTCTGCAGGGTGGCGTGCGCTCCGAAAAGCCGGGCGACGCGCAGATAGCCGGTATCGCCTTGGGTCCCGCCGCCGGAAACCGCGACCACGCGCATCTGGGGAAAGCCGCGCCGCGCCAGCTCGATCAGCTCGAGCCCGTCGACCTCCGGCATGAAGAGATCGGTCACCAGCACGTCCACCTTCTGCTGCTCCAGGCGGCGGAGTGCGATCTGGCCGCTGCCTTCCATGATCACGGTGAAGCCGGCGAGCTCGAGATATTGCCGCATGAAGACCCGATAGGAGAGGTCGTCATCGACGACGAGCGCCACCGGAGCGGCGAGCTGCTCAGCCACGGACGCTCTCCTTGGCGCGCTTCTTCGCGCGAGAGCGGGAGAGGTCGCGCCGACCGGCGACGACGCCGCACAGCGTTTCGATGATCGTGTCGGTGGAGAGGACGGCCGGGCGTGCGCCCAGGTCAAGCGCAGCCAGGCGCTCGCGGAGCGCGGCGGCACGCCGGTGGATGTCGGCGAGGCTCGTCGTCAGGTCGCGGCAGGCGAAGTTGAGCGCGGCGGCATCAGCGGAAGCGAGCGCCGGCCGGGCGGCCCGGCCGGCGACCGGCAGGGTCAGGATCACCGCCGACATCGCCGGGCGATCGGCGGGCGCCGCAGCGCGCTGCGAGCGGCGGTCGGCGAGGCGAAGGATCTCGGCGGTCATGCGGTGCTCCTCGGTGGTCTCGCCTGCCTTCCTTTCAAACCGCGTGCCAGCCGGGAAATGGCGGATTTCCGGGGATTTCCGCCGGAACCGCCGCTTCGACCCGCGGCCTTTCGCAGGCCGCCCGGGCGTTTTGCAAGGTCGTTTTGCACGCTGCCGGCGCCTCGCGAAAATTTAACCCTGACCCGGCAAGCTGAGGGTCGCGGGAGACGTAAGGAAGAAGGATGTCCTGGCTCAGAGCCGCCGCCGAACGCCGCACCGGCCGGGACCGCCGCAGCGCGGCCAACATCGTCGCGGCGCTCGGGCTCGCGGTCCTCGTCGCGCTGTTGACCGCGACGCTGCTCGACCGGCCGAAGACCCACTCCCCGTGGCGGATGAGCGAAGGCGCCGCCGGCATCGCGCTCGTCGGCGCCGCCGTGCTGCTCTATCAGCGCGGCGCCGCGCGCCAGCGCGCGACCGCAGCGGAGCTGACCCGCGCCAGGGGCGAGGCCGAGCACGCCGGCCGCGTCAAAGCGCAGTTCCTGACGACGATGAGCCACGAGATGCGCACACCGGTGAACGGCATCATCGGCACGGCGAGCCTGCTGCTCGAGACGCCGCTTGCCGCGGATCAGCGCACGCTGGCGATCGCGCTCAAGGAATCGGCGGAGGGCCTGCTGCAACTCGTCAACGACGTGCTCGACTTCTCCAAGATGGAAGCGGCGGGGCTCAAGTTGCAGAACGTCGCCTTCGCGCCGCGCGCCGCGGCCGAGGCGGTGATCGACCGGATGCGGCCGCACGCCGCGCGCAAGGGACTCGAACTCGCGCTCGCCATCGCCGCGGATGTGCCGCGCCGGGTCACCGGCGATCCCGATCGCTTCCGCCAAGTGCTGTTCAACCTGGTGAGCAACGGCATCAAGTTCACCGAAACCGGCGGCGTCTTCGTCGAGATGGCGCGCGACGGCAGCGATGACGACCGCGTCACCCTGGCCGTGACAGTGCGCGACACCGGCATCGGCATCGATCCGGCGCAGCTGCCGCTGCTGTTCCAGGAATTCGTCCAGCTCGACGGCTCGATCTCGCGCCGCTTTCGCGGCACCGGGCTCGGTCTCGCGCTCTGCGACCGCCTGACGCGGCTGATGGGCGGCACGATCTCGGTCGAGAGCGCGCCCGGTCGCGGCAGCCGCTTCCGTTTCACGCTCACCGTCGCCCGCGCCGACGCGGCGGACGCGGCGCCCGCGTCGGCGCCCGAAGCATCGGCGGAGGTGCGGCGCGGCGGGCGCCTGTTGCTGGCGGAGGACGACGAGACCAACCGGCTGATCGCGACACGCGTGCTGACGAGCGCCGGCTACGTCGTCGTCAGCGCGCCGGACGGCAAGGCAGCGGTCGCCGCGGCGCGCGCGGGCGGCTACGACCTCGTGCTGATGGATGTGATGATGCCGGAGATGGACGGGCTCGCGGCGACGCGCGCCATTCGCGCCTTGCCGCCGCCGCTGGGCGAGGTGCCGATCCTCGGCCTCACCGCCAACCCGGAATATGCTGCCGCTGGCGGCGATGCGGGGATGACCGGCTTCGTCAGCAAGCCCTTCACCCCGGCCGATCTCAAGGAGAGTGTCGCCGCAGCGCTCGCGCACGTCGCCGCCGCACCGCGCGCGTCGGCGGCGCTAGTGCGCAGGGCGGCGGAAGACGCTGCAGCGCTGTTCGATCCGACGCGGCTGCGCGCCCTCACCGATGAGATCGGCGCCGCCTCGGCGCGCGACCTCGTCGAAATCTTCCTCGCCGATAGCGAGCAGCGCCTCGTGCAGATGCGCCGTCTGGCCGGCGGCGGCGAGGGCGACGCCAAAGCGCTGGCGCGCGCGGCGCATTCGATCAAGAGCTCGGCCGCGACCTTCGGCTTCGAGCGGCTCGCGGCGCTGGCGCGCGCCATCGAGAGCGCGCCGGCGGCCGAGGCGACCGCATCGCTGGTGGACTCCGCGGCGGCGGCGCTCGCCGGCGGGCGCTCGGCCTGGAAAGAGGCCGCGCTCTGACCGCCGCTTATTCGGCGGCGCGGCCGGCCCAGCTCTGGCGCTTGCGGTAGATTGTCGAGACGTTGATGCCGAGGCGTATCGCCGCCTCAGTCATATTGCCGCCGCAGAGCTCGATGGCGCGCTCGATCGTCTCGCGCTCCACCTGCGCCAGCGGCACGATGACGGCGGATTCCGCCGGCACGGCTTGCGGCGCCGGACGGGCGGGAGACGCGGGCTCTACGGCACGCTCCGCCTCGAGCTCGGACGGCAGCATCGCCTCGGTGACCTGCGCGCCGTCATGCACGACGACGATGCGGCGGATGACGTTCTGCAGCTGGCGCACATTGCCCGGCCAGGGCGAGGCGCAGAGCCGCGCCTCGGCCTCGGGCGCAAAGCCCTTGAAGCCGCGTCCCTCTTCGGCGCTGAACGCCGTCAGGAAGTGGCGCGCCAGCAGCAGCACGTCGCTGCCGCGCTCGCGCAGCGGCGGGAGCTGCAGCGGGATCACATGGAGGCGGTAATAGAGGTCCTCGCGGAAGCGGCCGGCCTCGACTTCGGCGAGCGGGTCGCGGTTGGTGGCGCAGACGATGCGCACATCGACCTTGCGCGTGCGGTCGGAGCCCACCGCCTGGATCGAACCGGTCTGGATGAAGCGCAGCAGCTTCACCTGCAGCGCCGGATCCATCTCGCACACCTCGTCGAGGAAGAGCGTGCCGCCATCGGCGCGCAGCGCCGCACCGTCGCGATCGGAGGCCGCGCCGGTGAAGGCGCCCTTCACATGGCCGAAGATCTCGCTCTCCATCAGCTCCTTCGGCACGGCGCCGCAATTGAGCGCGACGAAGGCGCCGTCGCGGCGCGGGCTGCGGCGGTGGATGGCCTCGGCGCAGACCTCCTTGCCGGTGCCGCTCTCGCCGGTGATGAAGACGGTGGAGCGGCTCTTCGCGGCGAGATCGATGACGCGGTAGACCGCCTGCATCGAGAGATCGGCACCGATGAACCCCTCGAAGGCGGTGTCGCCGACGCCGCTGCCCAGGGTTTCGACGATGCGCTTCAGCCGGCGCCCCTCGAGCGCGTTGCGCATGGTGGTGACGAGCCGCTCGGCGGTGAACGGCTTCACCAGGAAGTCATGCGCGCCGGCGCGCATCGCTTCCACGGCGGCGTTGACCGACCCGTGCGCGGTGATGACGATGAAGGCGGGATCGAGCCCGGCCTTGCGTGCCGCCTCGACGAGATCGAGGCCGTTGCCGTCGGGCAGCTCCAGATCGAGCAGCACCGCCGCCGGGCGGAGGGCCACCAGCGCCTCCTTGGCCTCGGCCAGCGTCTCGGCGCGGCGCGCCTGAAGCGGCTCCCGTTTCAGATACTCGAGGTAGAGCTGCGCCAGAGGGACCGTGTCCTCGACGAGCAGAACCAGCGGCTTTGCCTTGACCGACACCGGCGCGTCCTCGCGAAGCGGCCGGTACGGTCCGGCCGCGCTCCGCAGCATCGCGTCAGAGCGTTAATTTTCGTGAAAGACCTCGCACGAACGCACGCCCCGCCTCACACCACTTCGTCGATGTGTGGCCCGTCGGCGGCCGGCTTCGCCTCGCCCTTGGCGACCCCCACCATCGCCGGGCGCAGCAGCCGGTCATGCATGACGTAGCCGGGCTGCAGCACCTGCACCACCGTGCCGGCCGGCTGACCGGTATTCTCGACCTCGAAGATCGCCTGGTGGAGATTGTGGTCGAAGCGCTCGCCGACCGGGTCGATGCGGCGGATGCCATGGCGCTCGAAGGCGGCCAGCAGCTCGCGCTCGGTGGCGGCGACGCCTTGCAGCAGGTTGCGCGTGCGCTCGTCGGCCGCCTGCTCGGCCGGCGCGCTGTCGAGCGCGCGGCGCAGATTGTCGGCGACGTTGAGCAGGTCCTTGGCGAAAGCGCTCGCGCCGTATTTCGACGCGTCGGCGCGCTCGCGCTCGGCGCGGCGGCGGACATTCTCGGTCTCGGCCAGAGCGCGCAGCAGCCGGTCCTTGCTCTCGCCGAGCTCGGCCTCGAGCCGCGCGAGCTTCTCCTCGGCCGGTTCCGCGGCACCGGCGCTTTCGGTATTGAGCGGAGCGTCGTTTGTGTTGTCGTTCATGTCGCTTGTCCCAAACTTATCCCAAGATCTTGCCGATCACCTTGGCGGTGTAGTCCACCAGCGGGATGATCCGAGCGTAGTTGAGGCGCGTCGGCCCGATGACCCCGATCGCGCCGACCACCTGCTCGCGGCTGTTGGCGTAGGGGGCAACGATCATCGAGCAGCCGGCGACGCCGAAGAGCGGATTGTCGGAGCCGATGAAGATCTGCACGCCTTCGCCCTCGCGCGTCGCCTCGAGCAGGCGCAGCATCGCTTCTTTGGTCTCGAGCATGTCGAAGAGCGCACGCAGCCGCTCGAGATCGGCGAGCGCGGTCACGTCCTGGAGCAGCTTCGCCTGGCCGCGGACGATGAGCGCGCTGCCCTCGCCGCCGCCCGCCCAGGAGGCGAGGCCGGCTTCGACGACGCGCTGCGTGAGCTCGTCGAGCTGCGCGCGATTGGAGTCGATGTCGGCGGTGATCATCGTCTTGGCCTCGTCGATGGTGCGGCCGACGAGACGCGCGTTGAGGTAGTTGCTCGCCTGCACCAGGGTCGAGGCCGGCGTGCCGGGCGGTGCCTCGATGAGCCGGTTTTCCACCACCCCGTCCTCGGTCACCATCACGACCAGGGCGCGGCCCGGCGAGAGCGGCACGAATTCGATGTGGCGGAGCGCGCGCCGCTCGGTCTTGGGCGCCACGACCAGGCCGGCGCAGCGCGAGAGCCCCGAGAGCGCCGCGGTCGCCTCCTCGAGGGCCTGCGGCAGACTCTTGCCAGCCGCCGCAAGGCGCCCGTCGATGCCCTGCCGCTCCTCCTCGCTCAGCCCGCCGAGCTCGAGAAGGCCATTGACGAAGAGCCTCAGCCCCGCCTCGGTCGGCAGCCGTCCGGCGGAGGTATGCGGCGCGAAGAGCAGCCCGCATTCCTCGAGATCGGCCATGACGTTGCGGATGGTCGCCGGCGACAGGTCGAGGCCCCCGCGGCGCGACAGCGTGCGCGAGCCGACCGGCTCGCCGGTCTCGACATAGGCGTCGACGATCATGCGGAAAATCTCACGGCTTCGCTCGTTGAGCTCCGTGATCACCGGTTTGGGGACGGGC
>Ga0134126_10003279_pt1 | contig 20302 bp, 15 predicted proteins | sample KB31752_FD_96881 | JGI IMG/M metagenome (GOLD analysis project Ga0134126, IMG submission 96881) | Terrestrial soil microbial communities with excess Nitrogen fertilizer from Kellogg Biological Station, Michigan, USA - KB3-175-2 | ecosystem: Environmental > Terrestrial > Soil > Unclassified ... | reverse complement strand
CAGCTACGAAGCATCTGTAACACTCGCTGCCGGTTTGGCTGGGCTGGCGATAGCGAGTCGCGTGGTTGGCGTATGGCTCAGCGCCGGATTCGCGATTGAGGCTGAAATTCTATATCTCGCGGGTGTATTCCTGGACCTCGCTCTCCTTCGATGGTTGGGAGGCATCGGCTTCTTCTTCTCCCTGGTACGGATGATCATTCACGATGTGAGCTCGGATCAGGTTTTCTCAGTAGCCGAGGCGAAATTCATTTACACGTGGACGCCTGCCGCGCTCTTCCACGCGATTCTCTTTTACATAAACCGGTTATTACGCAAGCCAAACGTTATCTATTCCTCCTTAGCGGCTACTCTCATTGCCGGCGTTCTCGCCCGGGAATTGCCGGGACGTTTCGTAGGGACCGGATGGCTCGTGTTTGCGGCGATCCTCTTTGAGATCGGCGTTCGCAGATTTCGTAGCGAGTTTAGATTTCAAGCCTATGTGCTGGCGATCGGCGGCATCCTCATCGGCATCTCTTTCCACGTTCTAAGAGCCTGGATGCATCCATGGATTCCGCTCGCCTGTGCGCTCCTTCTGGTCTACGCGCTGATCCTGCGTCTTCGGATCGCTCCGGCGCTGCCGAATACAGAACAGAAGTGGTTTAATATAGCCGCCGGAGTCGCAATCACCGCATTAGCGTTGCTGCTAGTTTGGCGCTTAGCTCCGGAACATTATAAGGGAGTTTTTTCTTTTATCCTGGCGCTGATTCTATTTGAGCTAGGTACACAACGGCTGCCGGCTATCCTTGCCAGCTTCTCATATATCGCAGCCGCTATCGCTTCAATTTTGGTGATTGGCGAGGGGTCTGCACATGTCTTAAAGCCCACTCCGGACTACGTTTGGATTTCCTACGCGGGCGCCGCACTTTGCCTTTACTTCTTTTCCGAACGGGCCGGAAAAAACCAGCGGCTAGTTCAAGTATTGGCATCGAGCGCCGCTGTCCTATTTACGCTTTGCGCGTTATGGATTCTGCTTCCCGACGTTGCAGTGGCTCCTGCGTGGGCTGCGCTCGCCGTTGCGCTTTTTGCGCTGGGTTTACACCGGAACCTGCCGCACGAGCGATGGCAAAGCTATCTGGTGATGGTAGCCGCCGTGTTGAGCGCGTGGTACGTGAATTTTCGCGCAGAGGCAGGAGTCGTAGTGTTCGCCTGCTACTTCGCGCAATTTCTCTCGTCCCAAGGGGAGGAACATCGTTCTATTAAGAGATGTTCGAGGGTTTTCTGGTCGCTGCTAGGAACTATTTCGCTGACAGCGCTGCTCTGGCGGCAATTTCCAGGTGGCCTTCTGACGACCGCATGGGGCATTGAAGGGCTGACACTCCTTATCACCGGTTTTCCGTTGCGGGAACGCGTTCTGCGCCTGGAAGGGTTGGCGATACTGCTCATTTGTATTTTCAAGCTCTTCCTATACGATCTTCGAAACCTGGAGACGATTTACCGGATTCTATCCTTTGTTGCACTCGGTCTTATTCTCCTGGGAGTGTCGTCGATTTATACGCGATTCCGCGAGCGTGTGAAACGGTATCTATAACCATTCAGGCGAGTGCACGCGCCATAAACGTCTCTTTGGAACCGCTACCATGAAAATGAAAGGCGCTTCCGGATGCCGGATCTTAAACTCACTGTGAATGGGATCGAAGCAACGGTCTTGGCCGACCCTTCAACCTCACTGCTTTCGGTATTGCGTAAGCACTTTCATCTGACGGGCGCCAAATATGCGTGTGGCGAAGGGCAATGCGGCGCCTGCACGGTAATGGTTGGCGGCGAAGCTGTCCGGTCCTGCGTGTTTCCGATCCACAATGTGGGCCAGAAGTACGTAGAGACCATTGAAGGGCTTGCAAACAGTGCTCATCTTCACCCGATACAACAGGCATTTCTGGACGCCTCCGCCTTCCAGTGCGGCTTCTGCACACCGGGAATGATTATGGCGTCGGTTGCACTGCTCGACCGGAATCCGGCGCCGAGCGTCGAGGAGATCCGGGCGGGACTTGCAGGAAACGTGTGCCGGTGCGGAACTTATTCGCGGATCGTCAAAGCCGTTCAATCGGCAGCGAAAGCAGGCAGAAATGCCTGAAGAAGCAGGCGGCGGTTACGAACACCAACTCCAGCGACTTGAATTTGGTGACGACATTACTCGGCGTGAAGCAGCCAAGCGGCTGCAAGCGGGCATTTTGTTTCTGTTTACGGTTCGGATAGGTGAAGGCCAAGAGACTACGAATCCAATGCCGCTGCTCTCATCCCGCTTGCACGTGGGTGAAGACGGCGCCATCACGGTATTGACGGGCAAAATCGAATGCGGCCAAGGTATTCGAACAACTCTGACGCAAGCGGCGGCTGAAGAACTTCATATTGCGCCCGCGCGCGTGCGGTTGATTATGGGCGACACTGCCCTCGTGCCCGATGATGGGGGAACCTGGGGCAGCTTGACGACGCCGCAGACCGTACCTGTTATCCGGCAGGCGTGCGCTTCTCTGCGTGAATATCTTTGCCGGTATGCCGCTCAGCAATGGAAGATGGATGCCGGCGAAATCCATGTTTCGAATGGACGCATTCGACACACGGACGGACGCACACTCAGCTATCGAGACCTGATCGATAACAAAGCATTCGGCGCGGCTTCGATCGCCGGTGCTCGATTAATGCCCGCATCCGAGTGGGCAGCTTGTGGAACTCCGATGCCTGCCGTCCATGGGCCGGCAATTGTCCGAGGCGCGCTCAAGTATTCGTCCGATCTGCAATTCGACGGAATGCTCCATGGATACGTTATCCGGCCCCCCAACTACCGCTGCCGGCTACTTTCTTATGACGCGTCGAAAGCGGCCCGGATTCCGGGAGTGAAAATTGTCCGTCAGGATGATTTTCTCGGTGTGGTTGCGCCGAACGAGCAAGCCGCAGCAGCGGCAGCGCATACGATTGAGGCCCACTGGAGCAACGAGCAACTGGGTAACCCGGACACTTTGTTTTCCGACTTGAAGCGCAATTCGAAGCCTCCGGATGCGAAAGCGGGCGGCCGGTATCCAGCTCTGATCGAAGCCGGGTCCGTGGACCAGGGAATCTCTCGCGCCGCTCATCGTCACAAAGCAAGCTATCAAATCTGGTACATCGCGCACGTGCCGCTCGAGGCACGAGCGGCGATCGCCGAATGGCGCGGCGACTGGCTTACCGTTCATTGCGGCACGCAAGCTCCGTTCCCAGTGCGGGATGAAATTGCGAAGGCTTTTCAGCTTCCACCGGAGCACGTGCGCGTTGTCGTCTCGGACACGGGTTCGGGTTACGGCGGTAAGCACAATTCGGAATGTGAACTGGAAGCGGCGAGGCTTGCACGCAACGCGGGCAAACCGGTGCGCCTGGCCTGGTCGAGAGAAGACGAGTTTGAACGATCGTATTGCCGTCCGGCTGCCTTGATGGAAGTGGAAAGCGGCTTCGATTCGGAGGGTAAGGTCCACGCTTGGGACTTTCACAATTACAACGGCGGAGCCGCTTCGCTCACTCCTCCTTATCGAATTGGGAACGTGCGCGCTGCGTATCACGCATCGATTTCGCCGTTGCGGCAGGGCTCCTATCGTTCGCTCGCGGCGGTGGGCAATACGTTTGCGCGTGAAAGCCATATGGACGAAATTGCGGCGGAACTAAAACTGGATCCACTCGAGTTCCGTTTACGCAACATAGAAGAACGGCGGCTGCGCACGGTTCTCGAGCGCGCGGCGGAGCGGTTTGGATGGGGCCGGGTTCGCAGTGGAAATGGAGTTGGTTACGGACTGGCGTGCAATCTGGAGAAGGGCGGGCATCTAGCCCTGCTGACAGAGCTTGAAATGGACGGCGCGCAAGTGCGGTTGAGGAGGATGGTCGCCGCTTTCGACGCAGGCGCCATCCTCAATCCCGACATCCTGAGTAATCAGGTGGAAGGCGCAATTGTTCAGGGCATCGGAGGAGCGCTGTTTGAACAATTGAAATTCGACAGCAACCGCATTACGAACGGCCGCCTGTCCGAATACCGCGTGCCCCGATTCACCGATACACCCGAAATCGACGTGATCCTTGTCGACCGCCGCGATATGCCGTCCGCCGGCGCCGGAGAATCGCCGATTACCGCGACAGCTCCATCGATCGCTTCGGCCATTTACGCGGCCAGCGGCAAACGAATCCGGCAATTGCCGATGCTGCCGGCATTTGAGAACTAAAGAAGCGAACAGCTATCAATTCACGCCGGGTAGCAACTCTTCAGAAGAGAACGGCGATGCCGGCAGGCCGGCGCTGTTGTACAGATTCACTATCGGGACATCCTTCCAGCCATAACGAACGTACTTGGGCTGCATCACGCCCGGACTTGACACTATGACACTATCGCCATCGAGCTTTGCCGTCGCCGGCTGATATTTTCGGTCGGCGCCGGCTACTTCAAACTCCTCTGGAGCGCCGCCGCCTTTCGCCGTCAGACCTTCCGCATGATCGAACCACACCTGCATATCGTGCCCATTTCTGCCGGCGTGCCGGAACAATGGTCCGGAGAATTCAACCTTCTCGCCATAAGCGATAGAGCGGGCCGCTAAAGCAAGCCGCTCCCCAACCGACTGTTTGTCCGCGGGATGAATATTCGTTGGGTTGCCAATATCGATTGTCACCGCCATACCGGTGTTCGCCAGCGACAAAGTTCTGCGTTGCGCATCACGCACGGTTGGCCACAAATCGGCCGGCGAAGCTTTGAAATTCGCTATTTGCACGAATAAAAACGGGAAATTGCCTTCCTGCCAGTGCCGCCGCCAGTCCGTGATCATGGCGCCAAACACTTTGTCGTAAATCGGCGCTCGCTCTGCGCCCGCATTCGACTCTCCTTGATACCAAATGGCGCCTTTGATGCCAAACCCAATCGCCGGCGCGACCATGCCGTTGTAGAGCGCGGCCGGTCCCCACGATGCAGGCACGGGACGCCACGCGTGTACGGGCTTGGGCGCATGCGCCCTCTCGGCTGCTTCGTCGGCGCGCTTGTCGGCCGCCCGCGCCAGCTCCGCGTCGGTCTGCTCGTCCATCATCTCGCCCCAGGCGGAAAACACGGGCATCAGCGAGGCGTCCGCCGTCAGCCCCTGAAAGCTGGTCCAGGCCTCGGCCGGCGTCCCGCCCCATGTAGAATCAATGAGCCCAACCGTTACGTTTTCTTTCTCTGAAATCGCCCTGCCAAAGAAATACGCGACGGCAGAGAAGTCAGCCGCGGTCTCCGGCGTACACATAGTCCAAGTATCCTGGTAATCGCTTAGCGGAAAATCCGACGCCCTTGTCCGAATGCGCAGCAGACGGAGCTTAGGCTGGTTGGCGTTCTGAATCTCCACCGCGCTGTTCTGGATGGGGGCGCCGGAAAAGCCCTTCAGCGGCATTTCCATGTTCGATTGGCCCGAAGCAAACCAAACATCGCCGATCATGACATCTTCAATCGTTAGATCATTTGAGCCTTTCACATCTATCGTGAACGGCCCACCTGCAGGATGAGCCAGGAGATACAAACTCCATTTGCCAAGCTTGTCCGCCACTGACTGGGCGCTCTGCCCGTCGAGCGTAATGGTCACATTCTCATCAGGATCTGCCCATCCCCAGAAGTGCATGGGCCGATCTCTCTGCAGCACCATGTGGCTGCTCAAAATCTTGGGGAGGCGTACTTCCGCGCTGGCTCCGAAGACGCACCACAACGTTACGGCTATCAAGGTCACAATTTTCTTCATCGTGCCCGATAATATCGCGGCGCCCTTTCAGGAGTTCGCCGGTCGAGGCATGCCTCGATCAATAGCCTATAGCTTGGTTGTGCCCGGATAATAGCCCTTGCGGGCCTGAACGACGAGACCTTTTTTGTCGACAGTCAGGTCGATTCTGCGAAAGTTGCTTTCACTGGTGGAGTTATCGGAGACGTAGCCAATGCTGTACTGATTGCGGAGTTCTTCTTCAATTGCCGTATAAATATCGCCGACGGATTTCCTTTTAGAGACCTCGAAGTAGCCGCCACCAGTCTCCCTGGCGATCTGCTTCAAAATCTTCTTACCATCGGGACGCTCCATGCCTCTACCGCGGCGGCCTTCTCCTCCCGGCCATCCACCACCGCCTCCGGGCCAACCGCCGCCGCCGCGACGGCCCATCCCCGGACCGCCAAAGCCGCGATGAAATGATGACTGTTCCTCATCGGCGACGCGCATGGCATAGGCCATTGTTTCGGCCCGGTTCGCGGCGGATATGGACTCTTCGAGGGAGACCTTACTGGCATTGTCCTCGCCGTCAGTGAGCATGATAAGAGCTTTGCGACCGGACTGCGTTTTCATGATGTCGTCAGAAGCCAGGTAAATGGCGTCGTAGAAGGCAGTGCCACCTCCACGATGGCCGCCGCCTCCACCGGGCCAGCCGCCGCCGTTCCCGTTTGCCACCACTGTTATTCGGGTCGTTGGCGCCGCCGCCAACCCGGGGCGTTTCGAGCAGATTGAGCGCCTTTTCGAGGCGCTCGCGGGAGGCGGTTAGGTCCTGGAGCAATTCGACCTCATGATCGAAGTGAATCAGAAAGGTTTTATCCTTTTCCGGGCGCAAGACTTGTTCGAGGAATGCATAACTGGCTTGCCGCTCGGTTGAAAGCATACGGCGTTCGCTCATGCTGGTATCGACCAGGAGGCCGAGCGTCAAAGGGAGGTCCGACTGCCGGGCAAAATAGCGGATTGTTTGCGGGCGATCATCTTCGAGAAGAGTGAAATCATCCTTGGTGAGGTTAGTAACAATATGTCCGTCTTTGTCGCGAATAGTAGCGAAGACGTTGACCACTTTGACGCCAGTTGAGAAAGTAGGCGGCCGTGGAGCCTGCGGCTGCTGGACTTCCGTGGGTTGGTTTTCCTGGGCATGCAAAAGCCGGGCGACCGGAACGAACGACAGCGGACAGAAAAGAAACACACGCCTTCGAATCAAACTACTCTTCGCCACGATGTTGGGATGTGCGGTAAACTTTCGCGGTTCCGATTTTTACGAGCCGCGACCCGCGTGCGCGCTCGGGGGCAATTGGCAATCTTAATCGCCGATACACAGAGTCCACGGCACACAGACGCTACAAAAAAGGCGTACTATTATCAAAACAGCAAGGAGCGTAGCGTGTTCTTAGGTCAACGCGCCTGCCGGTTTCGAACAGGTTGGACCTCGCCGCGCTCTCGAAGGAGCCAGGATGAAGATCGGCATCATTGGGGCGGGTAATATCGGCGGCACCCTTACGCGTCGCCTTACCTCGCTTGGCCATAAAGTCTCGGTAGCCAATTCACGGGGACCGGAGACGCTGGCCGGTTTAGCCGCTGAGACCGGCGCCACCGCAGTTTCGGTCCCCGAGGCAGTCAAAGACCAGGATCTGGTTATCGTAACCATTCCGGAGAAGCACATTCTGGATCTGCCGGCTGGTTTGTTTGCAGGGACGCCCGAAAATCTGATCGTCATAGACACGGGCAATTACTACCCACGGCAGCGCGATGGCCGCATCGACGGGATCGAGGCCGGTCTAACGGAGAGCCGCTGGGTCGAGCAGCAACTAGGGCGCCCCGTAATCAAGGCGTTCAACAATATCTACGCGAAACACCTGATGGATCTGGGCCGCCCAGCCGGCGCCGCCGGGCGCATCGCCCTCCCCGTCGCCGGCGACAATAGCGCCGCCAAGATGGTCGTGTTGCGCTTGATCGACGAGCTTGGATTCGATGGAGTGGACGCCGGTGGAATCGATGAATCCTGGCGGCAACAGCCGGACACTCCGGTCTACGCAACAGACTTCGATGCCGATGGCGTGCGGCGCGCCCTGTCGGAAGCGAAAAAGGAACGCTCGGCCGAGTGGCGCGCTACCGCGAGCAGTCCCGGTAGCTTCGAGGCGCCTGCATAATCTAGTTTTCGGGATTTGCGGCGCCGAGTTTTATCCTGGTTACTGCGCAGACGCAGTGTTGATTTTGCTCCTCAGGTTGTCCACAGATGATCAGGCATACGTGACCGTGGCATTGACTTCCATTTACGAAGTCTTGCCTCAAGCAAAACCGTGCATTGCTCCGCCCTCTGAATGGCGGCCACCTGAGGCGCGCAGGCTGTATAGGCGCAAGCCTAACCAAAGCATGCAAATTGCGCTGAATCCAAAGTAAGAGCCCATCCAAATTAACGTCTGAGACGGCGACGCCGGTTCCAGCTTGATCCAGCGGAACACGAAGGCAAGAAAGACTAAAGCAAAACCAAGCGAGACCACTCCGGCCGCGCCAAGAAGCCATTCGTCCGCAGGACGACTCCGCAACATCCGCGCGGTCACCCATTCATAAATGCCGATGCTCATTGCCATCACGACAATCAGGAGCGCGATCGTACGAAAGGCGAGTGGACCTCTCCAGAACATAAAGATCAGCCCGAGCGCGCTAAAGGCAAGACCATTCAGCACCAGAAGCCAGGACTGGCCATTTCTGGAACTCCAAATGCCGGCGGCGACCGTACAAGCTCCCGCCGCCAGCGCGAGCATACCCATATTCACAATGGCGCCCCTGCCGTTCACAAATGTACGCAGAGCCAGTGATCCATCGGGACGCACCATAAAAAAGTTCATGACGGAATACATCGCCTCAAGAACTCCACACACCACCAGCAACCACCAGGTCTTGCTCAGTGTTTGCATCATGCGTCACCTCCCCGGATCGTGATCCTGTTTCAAGGTCTTGGGGGCCTCTTCCGTGATCATATAACCAATGCGGCGACGGCGTATGCCAGAATTCGCTGCATTTCACCGCCTGTATTGTGGTATTCCCAGACGGCATTCCGGCATCAAGCACTTTTCCCACCCATCTTCTTCAGATTGTCGATGAGATGCTCTGTCGTGCGGAGCGAAAACGCCAGGATCGAAATCGTGGTTGTCTTATCCGTGCAGTTCGGAAAAACGCTCGCATCGCAGATGTAGAGATTCGGCACATCATGTGTCTGTCCGAAGCGATTCGTCACGAATTTCTTCGGATCGTTTCCCATGCGCAGCGTACCGGTTTCATGCAGACTGGTCCCGGGCATGTCAGGCTCGGGCGCCGATCCGAGGTATTCCGCTCCGCTCGCCCGCAACAGTTGCTCACAGCCGTGCTTGCCGTGTTCCCACATGAGCAGCGTGTTCGGGTCCCATTCGAAATGAAGCCGCGCGGTCGGAATGCCGTACATGTCCTTCACTTGCGGATCGATATCTACGAAGTTTTTGTCGCTGCGCTGTGTCGGGGCCTGTATGTAAAAACTGATCGGCGTCGGATAGCGGCGCTTGATTTCGCGCTTGTATTCACGGCCGAATCCTTCGATCTGATCGAAGTACCACGGAAACTCGCTGCAGCCTCCATCCGGGTAAACCGAATAGCCTCGGATGAACTTCTCCTCACGCGGGTTGTTCAGATTTTGCCAGCGTGGCATCCAGGCGACTGTGCTCGACGAGACGTTGTCCGGAAAGCTAGGCTGTCCCAGCAACTGCGGAAAGTATCCGCGCGCGGTAGTGCCGTATAGGTGGTCGCACAAGTTGCGCCCGGCCTGACCACTGGAGTTTGCAATCCCGTCCGGCCAGTGGCGCGACTTTGAATTTAAAATGATCCGGGCCGATTCGATACACGAAGCAGCGATTACTACCGCCTTGCCGTAAACTTCCACTTCCTGTTTTGTATTTCGATCGACGTACGCCACGCCCTTAGCACGGCCATTCTCATCCACCAGAATGTTTTTCGCCAGCACGTTCGTCCGCAGCTCGAGGTTGCCGCTCTTTTCGGCGCTCGGCAAAAAGAACCATGGCGTCGAGAAGAACGCGCCCACATCGCATCCGTCCGTGCAATTCGCGCAGTAGTGGCATGAGGGATGCCCTGCATGTGGAACCGTGAGTTGCGCGATCCGGTCCGGAAGGTAGGGAATTCCGACCTTATGTGAGCCGCTTTCGAGAATTCGGTCGATGCAGCGGAAATTCATCGGGGGAAGATACTCGCCATCCGGGTTGCTCGGACGGTTTTGCACCGTGCTCGCTACCCCGATCATCCGCTCCACGCGGCTATAGTACGGGGCAATTTCTTCGTAAGACAGGGGCCAGTCCACGTCGTAGCCGTCGCGGGTCGCCGCACGAAAATCGATCTCGGCAAAGCGCGCCGAAGATCTGCCCCAGAAATTCGTCTTTCCTCCAACAGCAAAGCAGCGCCGCCACGTCCACTCCGTCCCAGGAGCCGTCGTGAACGCGATGTCATGCTCCCAAATGCCCTCGGTATATTCGTTGTCCATGTAGCCGATCCAGTGGCGCCGCTTTTCAGGCTCGCCGAACCCGCGAAACGGCATATCGTACGGCTTGCGATGATTGCGGAAATCCTTGCTTGGATCCAGCCGCCGGCTTCCATTCAGCGCGCACACTTTCGCGCCGGCTTGGCAGAGCGTGTGAATTGCCATGCCGCCACCGGCGCCCGTGCCAATGACGATCACGTCGTAAATTTGATTTGCCATTCAAATCCTTGGTGGAGGCAGGTGAAGATGCTCCGGGTCGGTCGTATGCGGACAAGCAGGTGACTGAGTGTAAAGCCGCAAACCAGGAAAATCCAACTCTTTGAGCCCAATACGGCTGGTGTAATAGCCCATGGTGGTGTATCGGCGGATGAGTTTAAAAAACGTCCGTCCCTCCGCGTCCACGGGCGCCGCGTGGCTGGGGTATCCCACTGTTTTCAGAAGCGCCACCTGTTGCTCTCGTGTTAAGCGCGCAAACACGGAGCCGTGAGTTTTCATGGATGCCGCATCCAGCCACACGAGGCCCTTGCGCATCGGCTGACGGAGTTCATTTTCGCCGTGTGCAGCCATGAAGTCGATGAACTCGCTAACCCCTGCCTCTTTCGCGCCCGGAGTCTCGTCCGCGGGAATAATCAGGTCTGTCAGAATTTCAATGGTCTGGTACTGGGGTTGGCTGAAATAGATCGGCGTGTAATGCTGTTGCGGTCGGGAAGGCGAGCTTTCTCCATGCTGCTGTTCGGCTCCGAACGCCCAGCGACTAAAGCCTGGGAATTGGCTGGCCGCTGCAGCTTTGGCGAGCATTTCCAGAACGGTGCGACGATCCAATCCTTGATTTGCCATTAGCTTGTCATCCTCTCATCGCCAGAATGGCCACGCCGATCCGATCAGCGGCGCCAACGATCCCAGAGTAGCTCTGGTAAAAGTTGTCCGGGAACGCGCGAGCTTGGATGCCGTCTCGCGAAAAGTCCGTTCAGCAGGCTCGAGCACGTAGTTCCCGCCGGCAGACAGTCCGCCAGCTATGGCAATATGATCCGGAAACAAAATGTTGGCCATTGAAGCGATGGCGACACCCAGCCACTCACCCGCTTCTTTCAAAACAAGAGCCGCGTCCCGGTTTCCCGCGTCCGCCGCTTCGATTACGCCGCGCAGTGTTACAGCCTCAGCCAGACTGGCGAGATCGCGATAACGCTCCGCCAGCACCGGCGCGGAAACCATAATTTCGGCGCAGCCTCTGCCGCCGCAAGTGCAAAGAGGGCCGTTCCGTTGAACAATCACGTGCCCGATATCGCCCATGCACCCATGCGCAAATCGCAGCGGCTCACCGCCGACCGTCATTCCCACGCCCAGCCCGGTCCCGGCGATGACACACAAAAACCGTTCGGAGCCTCTTCCCGAGCCGAATCGATACTCCGCCATTGTCGCTGCGTTCGAATCGCTTTCCAGTTCGATGGTGAACTCGGGAAAAGTCTCAGTGAGCCGCCGGCGCAACGGAAAGTGCTTGAGCCACGAGAGATTGGGGTTATACGCAAGGCAATTGCGATCCCGATCAAGGAAGCCGGCTACTGCGACTCCAAGCTCACGCGCCGGTTGCTCGAATTCGCCAATAGCCGCCGCCCGGATCTGTTCAATCAAACGCACCAGCGCGCTGAAATAGGAACTCACATCCGGCTTCGAGGGTATGGAATCGACGAATTTCATCTCGCCGCGCGAATCGAGTACGCCCGCCTTCGTGGAAGTTCCTCCGATGTCTATACACAGCACCGGTCTTTCCAAGCCAGTCGGCATTGCCGTTCTTTACCGCCCTTCCCTTACCGGGAAACCGGCCTCTGATGTGGTGACAGCCGGCGCCCAGCGAAAGTCACCGGGCCGTATTCCGAGGAGTTCCGCTCTCTTGTAAGCCACGAGCTGGAGCGGAACGATTTCAGCAATCGGCATGAATCGCTCCGGAAGGCCGGGAGGCCAGGGGCAAAGAGGAATGGCGCCAATTCCGGGCGCGTCGGGGCCAATCCAGCTTGGTCCAATCCAGCGAACCTGCCCACCCATGCCGGCGAGATCGTTTGCCAATGCGGCGTCCAGCGCCGCAGTTGCGCTCTGGGCGCCGAATATCACCGCACGAAAATTCCCGTCGACGACCTCCACCGGCCCGTGTCGAAATTGCGCAACGGTCATTCCCACGGCTGGAGATTTCGCTACTTCATGCATCAGCAGCACGCCTTCGGCGACGGATCCGGAAGCCGGACCACGGCCTAAAAGATAGAGCGGCGCGCCATTGCCGAGAAAGCCGCTCCACATCTTGCGAGCGGAGATGCACTCCGGTATCCAGCGTGACAGCACATCGGCCGTTTCTTCTAACTCAGTCACGGCGATGTCCAATTGACCTGTTATTGCGGCATCCAGTAGAACGAACGTCGCCAGTGTCGCCGTGTAGGTCTGGATCGCAACCAGTTGGTCCGGCGGGCTCCCCATCACGATCGCCTGGTTCGCCTCCACGCTCAAGGTGCTTTCCGGCATATTGACGATGCCGACCACGGTTGCTTTTCTTTCCTTCAAGCGCGGCAAGAGCTTCGTCACCTCCACGCTCTCGCCGGAGCGAGAGACAAGCACGACAACGGTGTCCCGAGCAATCTGGGATTCGAGGAAATAAAGCAGTTCGGATGCTTCCACCGCGATCGCGCAACGGTCCTGCGAACTCAAGTAATAGCTAAATGGAATGCACGCAAAAAACGAAGCACCCATCCCGCTCAGCACTACGCGCTTACTCGACCGGAGTAACGCCGCGGCACGCACCAGCGAATCGCGCCCCGCCCCAGCATAATGGGCGCCCACCGCACGCAACGCCACGGGCTGGTTCAGAATATTTTCAAGTAGCGGCGTGGTCATTCAACTCATTTTCGAGAATTCCAAGAATCACGCTCGGGCGGGGCATGTTTGGCCCCTCGACGAGATTCGTTGCCTTCGGCTTGCGATCCGTTCATCCGCTACAATTTTCCCAGCCATTCTTCAATCGGCTTGGAAGTTTTTGGCGTGTAGGGCATCTTGATCTTTTGCCCAGCGCCCGCCGAAGCGTAGGCGGCATAGAGCGCTTGCATTACGACGCGACCATCTTCACCGCTTGCCTGGAGTGTTTCCTTTCCGCGCACGCACCGCGCGAAGTGCCGCATTTCCTGGGGAATCCCGTAATTCCAATGTTCCTCGAAAACCGGATAGCTCCAGCCAACCGTGGTCGGGGCCTTTTCTACGGCGTAGCCAAATCCGTATTCGCTATAGGTGGGTAGCGCATTCCCCATGTGCAGATCGGCATAGGTCACGCCGCCCTCACCGTAGATTTCCGTTTTATCGAACATGCCGCCACGCTTACCCCAACTGCACTCCACCATTCCGATCGCCTGGTTTTCGAATTCGATAATGCAGATTGCCTCATCGTCACCTTTGGTCTTGTCCGCATGCACATACGTTCCCAATTGTGCGTACACGCTCTTGATGGCCTGCCGCCCAAGGAACCAGTAGCAGAACGCGATGCCGTGGCAGCCCAGATCCATCAAAGCTCCGCCGCCTGACTGCGATACATCCCAAAACCACGCGCTGTGCGGCCCGAAATGCTTTTCGCTTTGCTTTACGAGGTGCAGCTTACCGAAGCCGCCCTGGTCCGCCATCTCTTTCGCCTTAACATATTTAGGCGTAAAGAATAGCTCTTCCGCATAGCCGAGAATCACCCCTTTGCGCTTGCACGTATCTATCATCTCGTCGGCTTCGGCCAGCGTCATGCAGAGTGGCTTCTCGCAGACGACATGCTTGCCCGCATTCGCAATGTCGATGGTCATTTGCGCGTGCAAGCGGTTCGGAGCGGCAATGGTGACCATCTCGATATCCGGCTCTTTGAGCATCTCCCGATAGTCGACAAACACGCGCGGAATGGCGTATTTCTTCGCCAGCCGTTCCGAATTGCCGGGAGTTGGAGAGGCGACCGCCACAACTTCCGCCTCCTCCGGCATGAGTTGAAATGAAGCCGCGTGGATATCGGCCTCGAACTGGGATCCGATGATCCCTACTTTCACTTTCCCTTTGTTAGCCATTCGCTTGTTGTCACCGTCTCGCAGCAAATTACTCGTCCGCGTTGCGCTTGTCGCACGCGCGACCTTATGTATGAGAGCCTCTTGGTTCGCATTCTATCGAGAACCGATCGAACGTCAATTTGGTCGAATAATACATTGGTCCACTCACCGGCCATAGTACTGGCTGTGCCAGAGAGCACTGGTGCAATGGCAAAGTTTGTGGTAGCGTAAAACCCGGCCGGCTCTTGAGAGTCCGCTGCCCCTTACGGAGAAATTACAATGTGTCGAAAGCTCTTCCATCTATCGCTGATGGGAACTTGTATATTTATGCTTTGCCAGTCTGCTTTCTCGGCGACTTGGTGCGTGAATCGTCGTGGTACTTCCGGTTGTAAATCAAGCATCAATGCGGCCGTCGCCGCAGCTTCAGCCGGCGACACAATCCGTGTCGCGCGCGGGTATTACAGTGAAGATATTGTAATTACTAAATCGTTGTCCTTGATTGGCGAAGACCGCCACGGAACAGTGATAGATGCAACCGGCAAAGCCAACGGCATTTTTATCGATGGCACGGCCAGTTCCCCTAAGGCAGGTGTCAGCGACGTAACCATTTCCGGATTCACCGTCGAAAATGCCAATTTTGAAGGCATTCTTGTGGCAAGCGCTACCGGTATCACGATCGTGGATAACCTGATCACAAACAACGACCTTAGCCTGAGCTCCAGCACTTGTCCCGGCATCCCGGAATTTGAAACGAATGAAGGTATGGATTGCGGCGAAGGACTTCACCTCATGGGTACGGATCATTCCGTCATCGCAAAAAACATTGTGGAGAGAAATGGCGGTGGCATTCTAATTTCCGACGAGACAGGCCCTAATCACGACAATCTCATCACAGGCAATGAAGTTCAGTGGAACGGCTACGACTGCGGAATCACGTTAGCTTCGCACGCTGCCGCGGCGCTCGCGCACCCGACGGGAGGGCTGAGCTTTGGAGTATTTAACAACACGATTTCCCGGAACGAATCCAGTTTCAACGGACTTTTGAGCGGAGGAGGCGCCGGCGCCGGCGTCTTCGCTCCTGGCCCGGGCGCCCAAGCCTATGGCAACGTGATTATCGAGAATACGTTAGTGGGTAACGGCCTGCCCGGAGTCGCCATGCATAATCATGCGTCCGTGCCGGGAGCGCCCCCCATTACTTTCCGCGACAATTCCGTCATTGGTAACCATATTCGCGCCAACGGCGCCGATACCGAAGACGCCGCGACTGGAGGGCCAACGGGCATCAATATCTACAGTGTTGTCCCGGTGACGGGCATCGTGATAGCCGATAACGTGATTGAAGATGAATCCATCGGCATATCGTTCAAATCGGCCGCCACCGGCCCGAACGCCGCTCCTCAATTGCAAGCTCACCTCAACACCTTCGAGCGCCGCACAATCGGCATCAGCAATCTAGGCGCGGCGACGATCGACGCCACGTTGAACTGGTGGGGTTGCCCGCATGGCCCAGGCGCGCGCGGTTGCGCGACGACTACCAAGGGAGTGCTGTTCACTCCGTGGTCCACAACGCCGCCGGATTGGGAGCGACGGTAGCGGGATTGTTCGAACCCGCTTGCTTACGCAAGGCGGCTCTGAGTCAAGGCAAACTGAATTCGGAGCCGCCCCACGTCAATGCGCGGGTCGCAAGTTGTCGAAGCGCCTCTGCTGTTGGGCAACCTGCCAGCAGGGCTTCCTATATACCAGCGCGTGGTGCTGGTATATAGGAACGCACGTCTCTACGGGATGAGCACAACGGGAGATCTCCAGAATGTGCTTTTCTGCCCTTCCGGGTTGAGGATGCTTACCTGGCACTCGTAATTGCCGGGAGGAAGCGGATTGAGGGCGATGTTGAACCGCAGGACCATCGTTTTGAGACGGTTGCCGGCGCCGGTTTGTATTTCCACGGGCTGAGTCTCGAACGCTTTCGTTTGCCCCCGATAAAAGGTAACAAAGCCGATGAGCGGCTGCACGGCGGGCAAGTCCTGCTGATAGGCCTGCACATAGATATACATGTCGCGGCTTCTGCGAAACACGCGTGTAACGCTGGGAATCAATTTCTGTCCATCTTGTACCAAGGGGTTTACAGCCGCAGCCTTGTCTTTGTCTTTAACGGCGTTGTAAAGCGCGTCTTTGAGATCGACACTCTGGCTGCTGAGCACCACCGAGCTAATCGGAATGCGTTTGGTTTCGTTATTCAGGTTCGGGATAACGAAATCGGTTTGATACGTACCGATCCGGCCTGTTTCGGCGTCGCGCGCGAGCAGCTTGATAACGTATTTTCCCGGAAGCAGAGTGAAGCCGGTGTCGTATTCAATCGGCCGTTTGGAAAGTTCAGCGGCTGTGGCATCGCTCAATTTGATATTGACCTTGTCGCGCACGTTACTGATGGTTGTGCCGTAGTTATCCTTCACTTCGCCGATAAAATCGATCATGGTATGCTCCGCGCCGCGCCGTTTCGCCAGCGCGAGTTCGCGACCGGGGATTTTCACGATGACCGGAACGAAATACTCGGCGCGATTCAACTGGAAGTAATCGACTTCCATCGCGATAGTTAGTTCCGTGATGGGATCGGGTAGCATTAAGGCGTCTTCGAGCTGGCGTTCTTTATCGGCGGATGTGAATTTGCTGAACTTCTTGGAGGCGAAATAGCCCTGGCGGTATTCGAGATTCGCGGCAAGATCGGTATTGAGCGAAATCTTGATGCGGCGGAATTTCCCGTCTTGAGCGGTGTTCGTCGTGTAGTAGCCGAGGATGTAGTAGCTGGAGACGGAACGCGCCGCTTCGGCGATTCCTTTCGTCAGATCGTTGTAATCGAGCAGGGCTTTCCCGCCGGTATCGGACGCCAGCGCGTAGAGGGTGTCTTGCGATTGCCGGAAATTCGTGGTCAGCGCGAACGCCGCCGCGCCCGAATACATGCCGACGTTTCCGGGGGAGCCCCTGGTTGCATCGCCAAGGGGAGCCTCGGCGACTAGACCGCGCGCGTCGATGGGCCAAAACGTTACGCCCGCGCGAATTGCGGCGTTGACCGTGGCGTGCAGTTGAGCCTGATTATTGAGGCCGTTCAAGCGGAGGCCGCTGGCGAAGTAGATGAGCGATTTCTTTTCGCTGAGCTGGCCGAGAAGGTTGGCGGCCGTCTGAAGAGCGGAGAGCTGGCGATCGGTGTTGAAGATGTTGAACTCGCTATCGTCCTGGCCAAACGCGGCGCCCGTATCGGAAGCGCTGGCGTCGCTTGTAGATTCGTCGAAACCCTGGCCTTCGCCGACGGCTAACGTTTCGAGAATGCTCAACAGGCGATTGTGGTCGCCGGTGAAATCCTGCAGCACGTCCACTGAGCCGCCGGCATAGCGCAGAATGGCCATCAGATCGGCGGCGGTCATCTGCGTACGAATGAATTTCTCAGCGGCAGTGATCGCGCGCAACTGATCGGGCGGCGGCATGGCCGTCATATCGAAATAGAGCGCGAGGAGGCGGCGATTTTTGTAGCGAGCGCGGCCGGGAGATTCCGATGAAATATGCATGCGCCCGAGCTTGTCGTAGATATGAATGTTTTCGAGCTCGGATGGCGGGGCGGGCGATGCGGAAGGCTCGGGCAACTTCTGTTGTTCGAAAAAACGAACGGTTTGCGGAACTCCGTTTTCAGTTACGGTGAAATCTTTGGCGGTAACGCCCTCGATCGGCCGACCTTTTTTATCGGTGATGGCGACGGTTTCAATCACTAATTGGGCGCCTGTCGTGAAAGTAGCGTTACCATTCGCGGCGGTTGAGGCATTCTCGCCGATTATTTGCGAGCGAAGGAACAGCCCCATAAAGAGAAAAATGAAGAGTGCGCGGCTCATCGTTTAGAACCTCAACCGCAGAGTGGTTTGCAAACTGCGCATGGCATTGGCCGCGGCCGGCAGGCCGAATTGCGTGCTGTTGATGGTGGTGTTCCAAGTAGTGAACGTCACGTGATTGAGCACATTCGTGGAATCGACACGGAAGTCGAGATTGAAGCGGTCGCTAACGCGAAACGTGCGGCCGAAAGAAGCATTCAGCGTGAACTGAGCGGGACCGGTGATGGAGTTGCGTCCGGCGTTCCCCCATTGGCCGGGAACAGGCGTGCTGTAGGCCGCCGGATTGAGATAGAAGCCGGCAGGAGAAGCGTAGAGCGGCTGGCCGGTGTAATCGGGGCGGATGGTTCCAGTGACGCCGGTGCCCTGAACCGGCGCGAGGTAAACGGGAGTCTGTGGCAGGCCGCTGCCCGCCGTGATCTCGGTGGCGAACGTCCACTCCTTGAGCAGCGCTCCTTTCCAGCCGGTGAGGAGCATTCCTCCAGCCACGCCCATGCCAGTGGTGTATTGCAATTGAACCGTAAGCAGATGACGCTGGTCGAACGTAGAGAGACTTCGTTCCGCGCTGAGATCGAGCCAGTTTTGCGCAATCATGAGATTTTGCTGGCCGGTCGCGGCGGGCGGAGGAGTGGCGGCGCCGCCGGTCACAACTGGAGTTGCAGTACTCTGGGAAGCATTGTTTTGCGGAACTGCCGAGGCTGCTTGGCCTCCAAGCGCCGCATCGTCGTCAATGGATTTCGAAAAGGTGTATTGAAGGATGCCGGTGAGGCCGTTGTGCAAACGCCGGCGCAACTGAAACTGTACCGCTTGGAATGTCGAATTGCCGTTTGAGGAGAGATACGCAAATCCGGCGGGGCAGGCTTGGCATGGATTTACCGCGCCGGTTGGGAAAGTATTCGGCAAAAATTCCTGCATGCCGCGCGTTCCTTTGATGCCGAGATAGGTAGCCGTCATTTGCAGCGACGCCGGCAAGTCGCGCTGCACCGCTAGCTGCCAGTTTTGCGCGTACCCGACGCGGAAGTTTGGATCGATGGCAAAAGTATTGGGCGTCGTAACGGGAGAAGCGTTGAACCCGTTCGCGAGCGTGAGCGGATTAGCGGCGCTGTTCTGCACGCTCAGGCTCTTTGATAAAGGCGCCTGCTGGGCCATCTGCGAAGCGATGGTTTGATACACGGACATGTCGGAGTACATGCCATAGCCGGCGCGCACCACCAACGACGAACCGGAGAGCGGGCGCCAGGCGAGTCCGATGCGCGGCTCGAACGCGTTCTTGTCGGGATGGATCAGCGAGCTGGGATAATTTTGTCCGGTGAGCGGGCCGACCGGATTGTTCGCGACAACCGGCGCAACAGCCGAAAAACCAGGAGCGATGTCGAGGTTGACGAGGCGGCCATACAGTTCGGTAATGGGCGCGCCGTACTCCCAGCGGATGCCGGCGTTCAGGCTGAACTCCGGCGAGATTCTCCAATCGTCGGTGAAATAGGCATCATAGACGGATTCACGGAAATACTTGTCGGCATTTCCAAACGCAATGGAGCTGGTATCGGGGATGCCGATGAGAAAATCGGCGAAATCGACGCCCGAGCTTGCGCCAGTAAATGTGAATGTGCCTCGGGGATCCTGCTGCGAAAGATTATTGAATTGTTGCCGGAGAAAATCGCCGCCGAACGAGAAATTGTGAGCGCCGTGATTCCACAGCATGGAGTAGGAGACGCCGCCAGTCTGGTTGCGATTGAAGGCGCTCTGGGAATCGGAGAGTCCGGCGATGCCACTCGAGAAAACAAGCGACGGTGGACCCCAGTTGCTCGGATCCTGGTTGTTACCGGAGATGCCGGCGAGGCCCGAGACGTTCTCGCGGTTTTCGAAATACGGCGTAACGTGCGTGGAGAAACGGCTGAACCGATACCCCAAATTCAGAAACAAGCGATGACTGAAGCGGTGATACCAGTTGACGCTGGTGTTAAGCCCGAGGGTATCGGTGGTATCGAGAAAGCCGAAGAGGTTAGGGTTGTCGGTCCGTGTGCTTTGAAAGGCGAAACCGCCATAGATCTGATCTCTCATGGCGAGGTTCTTGTTGAAGCGCGATTGTAAGGCGTCCTCGTG